>Ga0209963_1000205_pt1 | contig 178014 bp, 157 predicted proteins | sample ThiBio_1000_biof_2_FD_183957 | JGI IMG/M metagenome (GOLD analysis project Ga0209963, IMG submission 183957) | Wastewater bioreactor microbial communities from Cape Town, South Africa - Thiocy_cont_1000_biof (SPAdes) | ecosystem: Engineered > Bioreactor > Thiocyanate-remediating >... | reverse complement strand
CACGCCTCAAGTTCGCCGCGCTGCGTCAGAGCGCATGCGTCGAAGACGTCGACTGGCGGACTCCTCGCGGCATCGATCGCGCCGTCTTCGCCAGACTCATCGTCGGCGACTGGATCGACCGCCATGAGAACCTGCTGATCACCGGGGCGACCGGACTCGGCAAGAGCTGGATCGCGTGTGCCCTCGGCCACAAAGCCTGTCGCGACAACCGTTCAGTCCAGTACCATCGTGTCCCGCGATTGTTCGAAGCACTCGCCCTCGCACGCGGCGACGGCCGTTACGGCCGCCTGCTCAAATCGCTCGGCCGCGTTCAACTGCTGATCCTGGATGATTGGGGTCTGTCGGTTCTTAATCCGTCCGAACGACGCGATCTGCTCGAGATCCTCGACGATCGCCACGGGCGCGCTTCGACCATCGTCACCAGCCAAATCCCCGTAGAGCTTTGGCACGATGTCATCGGTGATCCCACCTTGGGCGATGCAATTCTCGATCGCCTCGTTCACAACACCCACCGCCTTCAACTCGCCGGAGAAAGCATGCGAAAGCAGAACGCTCGAAACCAACCTCTTGACGCAAACGAAAACCCCTGAACACAATCCCAACTTCGGTCGAAGCGGACACTCATGATCGCGTGAAATACCTGCTCACGATCACACGAAACAAGCGCTCACCATCCGGTGAATTCAACGCTCACAATCACCGAAATGCGCAGCAGTTCGAGGCCGTCGCGAAGAAGTATGGTTTTGCGAGCTACGACGAATACAACGATGTCGTCGACACCATCAGCCTGGTGCTGGGCGGTTTCGATCCCGCGACCAAGAAATATGTCGGCGCCGATAACGTCATTCGCGGCCAGATCGCCGCGGTGGAAGCCGACAAGTCGATTCCCGACGAGGACCGCAAGCAGGCGCTCGAGCAATTGAACGATGCACTGAAGTCGCCGGTGCCGCCGATCGAGAACAAGGCGAATATCGAACTGGTCGCAAAATACTACGACAAGCTCAACGCCACGCTGCAACAGGGCGAGTAGCGCCAGCCGTTTTCACGGCATTGAAGATGAAGGCGGTTTCGAGTGCGTTCTAAAAAGTCGCTTTGCTATAGGCTTTGTCCTCGCCGTCTCGCGGACAGCGTTCCGACACCACGTCATCCGTGACACCACAAAGCTCCGAAAGCCCGCGTCTTCTCACAACGCACTCGATAGGTAGCGGCTGCGAATGGGGGAGAACAAGTGGTGGTGCGCAAGAGGGAGGCGCGCTATAGGCGCATCTATATGATAGTATTAATGTTTTTCTGTTCGATTTTAAGTCGATGCCAACAAAAATGCCAACAATAGGCGGAGCTATCTCTGAGACGGATTATCTTTAGCGCAGTTAACGCCTCAAAAGAACTCGCTACTTGCCGGTTAGATGCCGGCAAACACTGAGAAGCTATAGCATCAGCCTATTTGCGATTGCCGCGTTCGGATTTGGCGGCGGGCAGCTTCAATAGCTCAGCAGGATCAACTTGGAGCACCGTCGCAAGTTTGCCGACGATCTTTAAGCTTGCGTAGAACGAGCCTTTTTCGAGCTGGCTCAGATAGCTTCGGCTGACCTCCGCCTCATAAGCAAGATCATCCTGTGACGGGCCAAAGTTCGCGCCGGTGATCGTCACGAGACGGCCGCCGGGCGCCAGCCGCGACAGCGCGGAGGCGATATTACGGAATGCGGCGTCGGCCACGCGGCCCTCGACATGGACCATCGCCGAGAATGGCGGGTTCATCAGCACGACGGACGGGACAGCGGCGGCATCGAGATGATCGTCGATCTGCGCCGCGTCGAAGCGGGTGACGGGAATGGCCGGAAAGAGAGAGGACAGCAGCGCGGCGCGCGTGTCGGCCAGCTCGTTCAGAACGAGCGAGCCGCCGGCGATCTCGGCGAGGATCGCCAGCAGCCCGGTCCCGGCTGAGGGCTCCAGCACGCGGTCGGCGGGCGTGATCGCCGCCGCCGTCGCGGCGACCAGGCCAAGCGGAATCGGCGTCGAGAATTGCTGGAGCGCGTGGCTCTCCTGCGAGCGGCGGGTGTGCGTCGGCAGGAGTCCGACGATCCTGCCGAGCAGCGGGAGCGCGACGACCGGAGAACCGGCTTTGCGGAAAAGCGCCTTTCCGTATTTGCGCAGGAAGAGGACGGTTGCGACCTCGCACGCCTCATAGGCGGTTTTCCAGTCCCAGAGGCCGGTGGCGTCGGACGCGCCGAATGCGGTCTCCATGGCGTCGCGCAAGATTGCAGTATCGACGCGCTGACCGCGTTCGAGATGAGGCAGAAGCGCCACGGCGGCCGCACGGACGGCGGCGGCAGGATCGACAGGCGCGGCAAGCGGTGCTGCCGACAGCGTATCGGCAAGAGGGAACGGAGCGTTCATCGGGGCATCCTCGGGAGAGCGGAAACGGGCAAGCCCGCCGGCGCTCTCTCTCGGACCGGACGGGCTCAAACCCGTCCCGGCCCCTCTCTATCTCTTACGTATCGGACGCATCCGTTTCTTTCGTCCATGCCCGCCACAATTGAACGAGCGCCCCATTCGATGGAAGGAGCGCTCGTGTCAGGCGCCGGTCAGGACGCCATCTGCAAAGCTTCGATACCGTGACGCTGCATGGCAGCGCCGATACGGGCGAAGTCCGGCGCGGCCTGCGGCTCTGCCGTGCCGATCTCCCGGAAGAATGCCGTCATCGAGGGCTCGACCAGCACCAGCATGCGAGCGGATCGACCGCTCTCATTGACATAGTTGTGCGGCGCATAACCGTCGCTGCGAACCGAGGTTCCGGCTCTCGCCGCAACGACCTCGGGTGGCTTGCCGGCGGCGAAGTGCCGAATGGTGATCTCGCCGTCGAGTATGTAGAACAGTTCCGCCGAGGCGTGACTGTGTGGCGGCGTTCCGGAACCCGGCGGAATCTCGACCTCGACCAGTTCGAGGTTCGCGCCCGCAGGTCCGCCGAGAAAGCGGATGCGGTCGGCGACGACCCAGCGGGTCTCGCCTTCCTGCGTAGATGTTACCTGTATGCTCATTGCCAATATCTCCTGGCTATTGATGTCATGTCCGCGGTGACGAGCCCGAGGCGACCGCGGACAGGATCGTTTCAAGCGCCCAAGAGGCGGTCTCACCGGCTTGGGCGCCGTCGAGACCGCCGTAATCCTTTAGGACCTCCCAGGCGGAGGCCGAATAGAGAAGGTGTGCCAGCGCCTCGACCTTTCGGGCTTCGGCCGGCGGAAGGTTTTCGAGAATGGTGGCAAGCGCCCCTGCAAAGCGCAGGCGCCGGGCCGGGATCATGCCCGCCCGCATGGCACGCCCTGTTGGCGAGTGAAGCGAGGCCCGGATCGCCGCCTCATGCGCATCGAAGCGGGGAAAGGCGTCCTGGGGTCCGGTGACGATATCCTTGGCGTTGTCCGGGGCGATGGACGTGCCGATCAGCGCGTTGAGCCAAGGCCAGAAGGCGGTCAGCAAGTCGTCCTTCGTCGGGAAATGACGGAAGACGGTGCGTCTCTGGATGCCAGCCTCCGCGGCGATGGCGTCCATGCTGATCTCGTCGGGAACGGCCGACGTGCTCATCAGACGATAAAGAGCATGAAGGATAGCCTCGCGCGTTTCGCGGGCTTTCTCCTCTCGCAGCGGGCTGTTGTAGCTGCGCGTCTCGGCCATGGCTGTCTCCGTTGAATTAATGTCACTTCAAATGACACTAATATCATCGCAAGTCAATTGATGGCATTGATAGTGACATCAAATATGCAACATCAAGAGTGCCCAGCGCGCGCTCGGACTGGACGGGCTTAAACCCGTCCCAGCGATCCGTTGCGCCGCGCCAAGGGGCAGAGCCCCCAAGCAGTCGGCCCGAGGCGCCCATGCCAACCCATACCGACACGTATCAGAGAAACGGAAGCTGCCCCGGTCGCGCTGACGAAACGCTGACGACACTTAGTGTTGTGCTTCAGTGGCCCGTCAGTTCATCGACGCATGATCTCCTTCGTGAACAACCGCAACGCAGGAGTTGGAAACATGAGAACGACATTCCCAATGCTAGCGCTGCTCGCGGCATTGCCGGCAACGGCGGCACTTGCCGGTGAGACATGCAATGTCCCACCCCAGCAGAGACAATCCTTCGAGGCCCTGGGGCGGCTTGCGAGCGACTTCGGATGGACCATCGACAGGATGAAGATCGACGACGGCTGCTACGAGCTACGTGTCACCGACGCCAGCGGAAATGTCCTCAAGGTGAAGATCGATCCTGCGACGCTGGAAGTGGTCGACGGCAGCGTCAAGCGGTTCGGCGATGGCAGCAATGGCACTGCAGCACAGGAAACCGAAGTGGACTAGCCATGGATACGGTGGAGATGAGCTCGGTTCAGGGCCGCGTCTCGGTTCGTACGTGCGTGCGGCGGCAACTATCGCCGTCGTTGATCGGGCGATCTCAATCTCTCGCGATGCCAGGTTCAATCGCACTGGCTGCACAATCGCGCCCTCCCTGCATGGCTCGCGGCTTCATCCTGATGAGCCATGCAGTGCGGGGATTTTGTACTGCGGAGATCGTGAGAACCTGTTGGGTGACGGAAAGCGGCCGTTCGCATCTTGTGTCGGCCATATGTCTAGAATAATTCTAATGTGAGCACATCGAGCCGATGGCCTGGGCTTTCTCCCCTTGTGCGCGGCGGCACCACGAAAACGACATCAGCCCATTGCCCGGAGCACTATTCATGCGCGCCCTTCACAAGGAAAATCATCTCATCGAACGCATAGGCTGGCTTAGGGCGGCTGTGCTGGGCGCCAATGACGGTCTGATCTCGACGTCGAGCCTGATCGTCGGTGTCGCCGCGGCGACCAACTCCTCGCATGAGATCCTTGTTGCCGGTGTTGCCGGACTCGTGGCCGGGGCGATGTCGATGGCGGCGGGCGAATATGTGTCGGTCAGTTCGCAGGCCGATACCGAGGAAGCCGACATGGCGCGGGAACGGCACGAGCTGGCGACGCAGCCGGAGGCCGAACTGGCCGAACTCGCCGCGATCTACGAGCAGCGCGGCGTGGCCCCGGATCTGGCCCGGCAGGTCGCCGAACAGATGATGGCGAAGGATGCCTTCGAAGCCCATGCGCGGGATGAACTCGGATTGGCGAGCCATGTGATGGCAAGACCGGTTCAAGCCGCGCTGACCTCGGCGGTCACGTTTGCGGCGGGTGCGGCTTTGCCGTTGATCGTCGCCCTGCTTGCGCCGGCCGGAACGGCTGCATGGACCGTATCCCTTGCTTGCCTCATCGGTCTGGCCATCCTCGGCGCAATCGGGGCACGGGCGGGCGGCGCCAGCATCTGGAAACCGACCATCCGCGTGGTGTTCTGGGGCGCCGTCGCGATGGCCTCGACCGCATTGATCGGCTCCCTGATCGGCCGGGCGGTGTGACGATGAAACGCGTGGCGTACGATTTCCAGACCGTCATGTCGGCAATTGCGGTCCTCGGGATGATGCTGGCCGTCGCCGGGACCTGGCCGCCGGCGGAAGGCCTTTCCATTCTAAGGTCGCCCGGTCTGGCGATGGTCTATTTGGCCGGTGGGCTTCCGGCCACCTGGAGCGCCCTGACGGCGTTGTGGCGCGATCATATCCTCGACATCGATCTGCTGATGGTCGTCGCGGCCGTGGCGGCGGCGATCGTCGGGGCGCCGTTCGAAGGCGCGGTGCTGCTGACGTTGTTCAGCGTGTCGACCACGCTAGAACATCAGGCTTTGGGACGCGCACGCCGTGCTGTTGAGGCGCTCATGGCGCTCCGGCCGGAGACGGCTTTCCGCAAAGGAGAGGACGGGACCACGGTGGAGGTTCCCGCTGCGGAGCTTGCCGTCGGCGATGTGGTGGTGCTGCGTCCGGGCGCACGCGTACCGACCGACGGTGTGATCCTGCATGGCCGTGGCGGAATCGACGAGGCCAATATCACCGGTGAGTCGATGCCGGTCTCCAAGGAACCGGGCGAGCAGGTCTTTGAGGCGACCGTCAATCTTGACGGGGTCCTCGACGTCACCGTCACCAGAACTGTCGGCGACAGCACGATCGCCCGCATGATCCAGCTCGTCACTGAGGCGCAGGAAGCGAAGGCGCCATCCGAGCGCTTCAGCGCGTGGTTCGGCCAGCGGTATACAGTCGGTGTCCTGTTGGGCTCTGCTCTGGCCCTTGCGATCTTCTATTGGCTTGGCCGCGACTGGGAACAGGCCCTCTACAAGGCCGCGACGCTGCTGGTCGCCGCCAGTCCCTGCGCGGTCGTCATATCTGTCCCCGCCGCGATCCTGTCGGCGCTCTCCGCCGCGGCGCGAGGCGGCGTGCTGTTCAAGGGGGGCGGTGCGCTCGAAACGCTCGCCGCTGTCGATACCTTCGCCTTCGACAAGACCGGGACTCTGACCAATGGACGTGCGGAGGTCACGCGCATTGTCGCCCTGGATGGTGAGGATCGCCGTTTCCTTTCGCTCCTTGCCGGACTGGAAGCGCATTCCGAGCATCACATCGCTGCCGCCATCCGTCGTGAGGCCCTGGTTCATGGCGTTGAGCCGGTGGCGGTCGTGGACGTTACGTCGCATCCGAGCGCCGGCATCGTCGGCTACGATGCCTTCGGCCCGATATGGGCCGGCAACGCTCACCTCGTCGAGGACATGGGCGCCTCCGTCGATGATCCGGCGTTCCGTGAACTCGCCGACAGTTCTCAGACCGTGGTTTACCTCGGGCGCGGCGCGACTGTTCTGGGTGCCGTCAGCGTCGCGGACGAAGCAAGAGCCAGCTCAGCCCCGGCGCTGGCCGCGCTTCGCGCCGGTGGCGTCAACCGCATCGTCATGATGACAGGTGACCGCAGGCCGGTGGCCTTGCGCATTGGTGCGGAACTTGGCCTTGCTCCCGATGAGGTTCATGCCGAGATGCTGCCGCAGGACAAGGTGCTCCAGGTCGGCGACCTCGCGCGTGATGGCAAGGTCGCTTTCGTCGGCGATGGCGTCAACGATGCCGCCGCATTGGCTCGCGCCGACGTCGGCATCGCGATGGGAGCGGCGGGGTCGGACGTCGCACTGCAGGCCGCCGACGTCGCCCTCTTGTCGGAAGACATGAAGAAGCTGGCCGATGCGCACCGGCTGGCACGGCGGACCGCCGTCATTATCCGACAGAATCTCGTCGTCGCGATCGGCGCCATGCTGCTGCTTGTTGCCGGCGGCCTGTTCTTCGACCTGCCGCTTCCGCTCGCGGTGATCGGACACGAAGGTGGTACCGTTCTGGTCGTGCTGAACGGTCTGCGCCTCCTGTCGGACCGAATCCGCACCAGCGACGCGAACCTCCACCATTCTCGTCAATCTGAGCTCCAGGATCGGGCAGGCAGCACGTCCGGATCGCGGGTGACGTCGCCCACCACACCCTGATCGAGCGGTCATCGTGCTTTCGTGCTCGGCGGCATGCCTGAACTGCATTCTGGCCTTGGCAAAGATGCTGGTTGCTGGACCTCAGTTCACAGACGGCCAAGATACAGAGACGCTGCCACGCCGGACGCAAGGCCGAGCACGCTAAGGGCGCCGACGCGCCCGCCGATCCTTGAGCCTCCGACCCATGCCGCCATCACGGCTTTGACAAGTGTATTCATGGCCACGGCGATCAGGATCGCATCTGCCGCAAGACCGGGTTCGATCGAATGCGACGCCAGGCGGGCCATGGAGATCGAAATCGCGTCCACATCGGCGATGCCCGAAGCGGCGGCGGTCACCAGAACGCCCGCATTCCCGAACGACTGCTGAAGCAGATGCGACACCACCATGACCACGGTGATGAGTGTCCCCATTTTCAGGGCAGGCGCTAATTCCAGCGGGTTGGTGATCGTAAGTTCCGGCTGTTCGGAGGAGCCGCGACTCTGCAACAGCAGGAGCCCGGCGCCGATGGCGAGCACGCCACCGCCGATGAGCAATGGCCATTTGAGATGCGGAAGCAAGCTTGGGTTCAAGGCCGTCGCCACGACTGCAACGCGAATGATCATGGTCAAGCCGGAAAGAAGCACGCCACAGGAAAGCAGCGTGCTGGACTCGGGGTGTCGGCGGGCAAGCCTTGCCAGCGTCAAGGTCGTCGCTGTCGAAGAGGCGAGCCCGCCCGCGATCGCCGTCATCAGGACGCCAAGCCGGTCCCCGAACACGCGGACGGCGACGTAGCCGGCGAAGGAGACCGCGGCGATCAGGATGGTCAGCAACCAGATCTCATATGGATTGACGGTGCCCCAGGGATCGACCGGCCTGTTCGGCAGGATCGGCAGCATGAGAAAGGTCATTGCCAGAAGCGTCAGGCCCGACCGGATCTCATTCCAGCTCAGCGATGCGACCCAACGATGCAACGGCTCGCGCAGGGCAAGCAGCACAGCCGTGGCAACAGCCCCGGCGATGGCGGCTGCAAGGTCGCCGACGACGGCAAGCGTTCCCAGCAGGAATGTGGCTATGCCGGCGACGACGGATGTCGCGCTGTAATTTCGTTCGGCCCGCGCTTCGAGCCAGTGATAGGAGGCGAATGCCGCGGTGAACCCGAGGAAAACAAGACCGATCACAAGGCCTGAGTCGAACTGTCGGGCCAGGGCGCCGGTAATGCCGCCGGTGAGACCGGTCAGCGCGAACGTTCGTAGACCTGCCGCTCGCTGATGGTCTTCCTCGTTGCGGGTACGCCATCCACGCTCCAGGCCGATCAGCAGACCGATCGAAAGCGATACCGCAAGGCGGCTGAGCAGGGCGTCAGTGTCCATGGTCTCCCGAGTTGCCTTTCAGCATCTGGCGTCGATGTCGATGATCATTTGTCTATGAAGAACCTTGCCTCAAACCCGTCAATTCTGCCGCTCGCGGGGGATTGGAGTTCTATTCGCCCATTTGTTCCGGCAGCGATGGTCCGGGCGATGGCGAGCCCCAGGCCGGCCCCCCGCACCAGAGCCTGACCGCGCTCGAAGGGCTCGCTCAGCCGCGCAAGCACTGCGGGAGGCACGACCGGGCCGGCGTTCGTGACGCGCAGACAGCCGTCTGCCGACAAGGTGACGGCGACCGGCTCGTCCCGCACGCCATGCTTGAGGGCGTTTTCGATCAGGTTCCGGGCCAGGATGGCGAAGGCGTCGGCGTCGATGCTTGCGAATACCGGCGCGTCTGGCAGTGTCAGGTCGATGCGCCCTGCAGTCTCGGCCTGCCCGTCGAATTCGCTGACGACCATCCGCAGGATGGCGCCGATCTCGACCGGCGCCTCGGCGAGAAGGCGTCCGCCCTCGGCTCTCGCCAGTTGCATGAGTTTCTCGGTGAGGCGGGAAAGGCGCCGCAAGGCGATCTGCATATCCTCGGCGCGCTCGCGCGTGGCGTCGTCCGGCGCTTGCGCGATCATGCGCTGCGCCTGCGCCAGTGCCGCGGCCACCGGTGTCCGCAACTCATGGGCCGATTTGGCCGCCAGGCTGCGCTCGGCCTGCAGGGTACGCGTCAATCGGTCCAGGAGGTGGTTGACCGCTTTGGCGACGGGACCGATCTCCGAAGGCAGGTCCTTCGCGTCGATGGGTGTCAGATCGCCGCCGCCGCGCGCTTCGATCTGCGAGCGGAAGGTCCGAACCGGGGTCATGGACAGCCGGACAATGACCCAGATGCCGATCAAGCCGAGCGGGACAATGACGGCCAGCGGCAGGCTCAGCCCGAGCAACAATCGTCCGGCGGTCATCCGGCGATGCGACAGGGGCTCCGCGATGGTGATGGTCAGATTCTGCTGGAGGGTCGCGTCGGAGTAGAGACGGTGTGTCTGTGTCGTGGCAAAGCCCATACCGGAAAACGGCGGGAATGCCGCGAGATCGGCGCTGTGCGATCGCAGCAGAACCTTGCCCGTGGCATCGCGCACGACATAGGTGAAATACTCGTCGTGCTGGCGGAGCGTGGCAACGCGCTGTTCGGTGTCGTCGGCATCGCGGCCGATGATCTCGATCGCCGCAAGCGGCAGGATGCGTTGCGCCGTCTCTTCGAGGGCGCTGTCGAACACCTCGTCCATTTCATGGCGCAGCATCTGCGCAGTCACGACCGCGGCAAGCGCCCATAACACCGTCAGCCCCAGCCCCAGCCATAGCGAGAGCCGCCATTGGAGGCTCCTGGGCCGCATCATCTTGCCGTTCCGAGACGATACCCGATGCCCCGCACCGTATCGATCGCGCCGTGGCCGAGCTTCTTTCGCAGTCTGCTGACGTGAACCTCGATCGTATTGCTCTCGACCTCTGCGCCGAACGCATAGAGCCGATCTTCGAGCTGCGCCTTGGTCATCGCGATGCCGGGCCGCTGCAGAAATGCTTCGAACAGCGCCCATTCGCGCCCGGTAAGCTCGACAGGGCGCGCGCCGTGCATCACGGTCCGGGCGGCGAGATCGATGCGCAGGTCGCCGATCTCGATGAGAGGATTCGGGTTGCCGCTGTATCGCCGCGCCACCGCATTCAGCCGCGAGGAGAGCTCCGACAGATCGAACGGCTTGATCATGTAGTCGTCGGCGCCGGCATCGAGGCCCGCGATGCGGTCGGAGATCTGGTCGAGCGCCGTCAGGATGATGACCGGCGTCACGCTGCCCTCGGCTCGAAGCTTTTTGAGAAAGGCGATGCCCAATCCGTCCGGGAGCATCAGGTCGAGCAGGATGAGATCGTATGCCGCGCTTTGGAGATGCTCGCGCGCCGCATCGAGCCGTGTCACCCAGTCCACCGAGTGGAGGGCCGCTACCTGCTCGCGCACGGCCTTTCCGAGAATTGCATCGTCTTCGATCAGTAGAACTCTCATTCCAAGGCCACCCGTCTCGCCATCCTCCTGCCTAGCGTCCGATGCTGACGGTTTGCTGAATACCGGTCTATCGCCGCTTCAGGCGTTCGTCAGGAGAGCGTGCCATGGTTCCCCCGAAAGCGCGTTGATCAGGAACAATGAAACGATGAAACATTTGCTGGCCGCGATCCTCGTTCTGGCGTTTTCCGGTCCCGGTATCGCCAAGGCTGACGACGACGATTGCCATGTCTCGATGGATCGATGGAAGCCGCGGGAAGCGGTCGAAACAATGGCCGCCGGTCAAGGCTGGACCGTTGCCAGGATCAAGATCGACGACGGCTGTTACGAAATCCGGGGAACCGACCGGAACGGCCTCACCTTCAAGGCCAAGGTCGATCCGGAAACCCTCGAAATCGTCAAGTTCCGGCACAGGGATCGCGATGACGACCGTCACGGATCGAGGCGTCAGCGGGCGCCAGCCTCGCAGAACGACGCCGTAGGTGGAACATCCTCCAACACCCTGCTCGGGACGACCGTGCGGCCCAAGACCACCATCAAGTAGCAATCCCATCTCGCTATCGCTCAAGCACTGCGACCGTCGCAAGGAGATCCCGCCATGCCTCATGATCCGGCCCGTTATTCCAGAGGCATGATCGTCATTCACTGGCTGACGGCCCTGCTGATCCTCGGGGCTTGGCTGACCTCGACGGGAGGCCGTCATATGGCCGAAAACCCGCCCTTGCTGCATTTCTCGTTCGGGTTGGCCGTGCTCGTCCTGGTGCTTCCGCGCTTGATCCTGCGCCTTGTGGGCGCAACCCCGGACGCGCCGCAGTCCAATGGCCGTCTCGCCCTTGCCGCCAAAGCCGGACATGCGCTGCTGTATCTGTTCCTCATTGCCTTGCCGTTGAGCGGCTGGTACGCCGCCTCGCGCCTCGGTGTTCCCGTTTCCTTCTTCGGCTTCCAGCTTCCGGCGATCACCGAGCGGGTGCAGGGCGCACCGGGCCTGATTGCGGACATTCATGAGAATGCCGGCACGATCATCCTCTACCTCGCCGGACTGCATGCCGCGATGGCGGTCTGGCACCAGTACGTCCTGCGCGACGGGACGCTGCAGCGGATGTCTCCGCGCTAAAGCAGCGGCAAAAACACGCACCCGATCGGAGCGTGGCTGGCTGCGACCTTGTTCAGTCCCCGGAGCTTTCGCGGCTGGCCTGCCGACAGGCCGGTCGCTCCTGCATCTGCTGCGGACCTGACCGTGTCCGATGTTTCCTGACGAAGTGCTGACGGAAAATCCCGATGACCGTCAGGCAGCCCTCAGGCGGCTTCACCACAGTGACGAGGGCGGGTCGGCGCTCTGCGACGACCCGGACACCGTTTCCTCGCAAAAGGCAAGCCGACATGAAATCGCTTCTCGCAGCTCTCGCCATGACCACCGCCCTCACGCTGCCCGGCCTTGCCATGGCCCGGCCGGTGACATTGACCACAACGCTGACCAACTATGGCGGCGACGGCGCGTATCTCGCGCTCTATGTCACCGATCCCCAGGGCAAATATGCCGGCACGCTCTGGGTCGCTGGCGGCAAGTCCAAATATTACGAACATCTATCCGGATGGTATCGCGCCGCTGGCGGCCGCGCCGGTATCGACGGCATTACCGGGGCCAGCGTCGGTGCGGGGCGCACGCTGGAAATCTCGCTCGACCTTGCCGATGCGCTTTTCGACGCAGGTTACACGCTGCATGTCGACGCTGCCGTGGAGGACATGCGCGACAGCCCCAACGAGGTGGCCGTTCCCCTGACCACTGCGGGCGCAAAGGCGTCTGTTCGCGGTCGACGCTACGTTTCGACCGTTGCCTACTCCTTCTAGGCGGTGGACGACATGATCCGTGCCATCCATCGCTGGCCAGGCCTTCTGGCCGCTCTTTTTCTGCTGGTCTTGAGCCTTAGCGGTGCAGCACTCTCGCTGTTTCCCGCCGCCGAACGGTTGTCCGCCCCGCAGGCCGAGGCAGGGCTTTCCGTCGGGACGCTGGCCGGACGTATCCTCGCCATCCACCCTCAAATAGAACAGATACGTCGCGCGCCCTCCGGCAAGATCACCGCCTACTGGTTCGAGGATGGGGCGCCTCAGGCCGCCATCATCGATCCCGCAACAGGGCTGGGTGTCGCCTCCAGCGATCCGAATGCCGTCGAGCAGTGGCTTACCGGTCTGCACCGGTCGCTCTTTCTCGGTGACGGCGGGCGTATCGCAGCGGCAGTGGGCGCTGCCGCCATGCTGGTCCTGGCTGTGTCCGGCACCATGCTCGTCGCCCGCAGGGCCGGCGGCTGGCGGCGATGGTTCGCGCCGATACGCGGGCCGCTCGCCGGACGATTGCATGTCGAGATCGCGCGCGTCGCCGTCGCAGGCCTCGTCTTGTCCTCGGCCACTGCATTGTGGATGACGGCATCGACATTCGATCTCCTTCCCGACGTGGCCATATCTCCCGTCGCCCGGATCGAGGCGAGTGGTCGGACCGGCATGGCCGCATCGCATATGGACCTGCTGAAACGGACACCGGTCAGCGAATTGCGCAGTCTGGCGTTTCCCGATCCGGCCGATGCGACGGATGTCTTCACGCTCAAGACCGATCGCGGCACGGGCTATCTGGATCAGGGTACCGGCGTGCTGCTGGCCTGGAGCGACCTGACCGGATGGCAGCGTCTCTCGGAGACCATCTATATGCTGCATACCGGCCAAGGCGCGGCCGCCTTGGGCCTCGTGCTAGGCATGATGGCGCTCGGCGTGCCGGCGATGGCGGGCACCGGCCTCATCCTGTGGCTGACGGGTCGGCGCGGGCGCCCTCGAATTCACGGCAATGTAACGGCTGGACGTGCGGAAACGATCCTGCTTGTCGGCAGCGAGAGCGGCAGCACATGGAGCTTCGCTGCGACACTGCACGCCGCGCTGACGAAGCTCGGGCAGGCGGTTCACACCGCGCCGATGTCGTCATTCGATCCTGAGCGCTACCGGCATGCCCGGCGCGTTCTCATTCTTGCGGCAACCTATGGCGATGGCGATGCGCCCGCTTCGGCGCGGGGGTTCCTCGAACGCCTGCAAACCCTGCCGGTAGAGCCAACCATTCCGATGGCCGTGCTCGGCTTCGGTGACCGCAGCTTCCCGGCCTACTGCGCTTTTGCCCAGATCGTTGCGAGGGCCGCCGAGGCGCGAGGGTGGAGCACGCTCATCCCATATGAAACCGTCGACCGGCAGTCGCCGCAGGATTTTGCCCGTTGGGGACGATCGCTGGGCGAGGCGATGGGGATCGGGCTAGAGCTTGTCCATCGGCTAGCCCTGCCGGCGGCCTCCCCACTGACCCTCGTTTCGCGGCGCGAATATGGCGCGGAGGTGCAAGCTCCGACAGTGATCCTGCGGTTCGCGCTGCCCAAAGGCCCGTTCTGGCATCGGTTGGCCGGGCGTGGCTTCGGCCGGTTTTCGGCAGGCGATCTTCTCGGCGTGCTGCCCGAGGGCTCGTCCGTTCCCCGGTTCTACTCGCTGGCTTCGGGACGGCGCGACGGCTTCATCGAGATCGTCGTGAAGAAGCATCCGGCGGGGCTCTGTTCCGGGCAGCTCTTCAATCTGGAGCCAGGATGTGCCGTTCGCGCGTTCATCCGAACCAATCCCGGCTTCCATGCCGGCAGGAGCAAGACACCGCTCATCCTGATCGGAGCTGGAACAGGGATAGGGCCGCTGGCAGGGTTCGTGCGCGGCAATGCGCGGCGCCGTCCGATCCACCTGTTCTTCGGAATGCGTCATCCTGCCAGCGATTTCCTCTACAAGGACGAACTGACGTGCTGGCACCGCGAAGGGCGCCTTCGCCGGATCGTCGGGGTCTGCTCGCGCGGCCGGATGCCGCGCTATGTCCAGCACGCCCTTCTTGAGGACGCTGCCCAGATCGCAGCCCTGATCCGCGGCGGCGCGAAGGTCATGGTCTGTGGTGGGCGGGATATGGCCGTCGGCGTTTCGGCGGCGCTTGCCGAGATTCTCGCGCCGACCGGATTGACGCCGGCCCTGCTCAAGGCGGAGGGACGCTATGTCGAAGACGTCTACTGATCCGATGAGGCACGCGCTCAGCGGGCCGACCATGGGAACGCGCTGGTCCGCGCTGTTCTACACGGAGGCAGGGTTCGATCCGGAGCCGGTTCGGCACGCTCTTCAGGCGGAAATGGACGAGGTGGACGCGCAGATGTCCACCTGGAAGCCCGACAGCGCTCTGATGCAGTTGAACACCGGTCCCATCGGCGACTGGATCGATGTGCCGGCGCGTCTGGCAGACGTGCTGCGCTTGGCGCTTGAAATCGGTCGTGCGTCCGGCGGGACTTTCGATATCGGCGTGGGCAATGCGGTCGGTGCCTGGGGTTTTGGCCCGCATGCGGCCGACCGGACCCTGATCCGGAAGGCACTCGCGGCACCGCGCCAAGCCGCCCATGTGGCGCTCGAACTCGATCCTGTTCGCGCGGCGGTGCGCAAGCGCGCGCCGATCACGATCGACCTCAACGGCGTTGCCAAGGGATATGGCGTTGACCGGCTGGCCGCGATCCTCGGGCGCTTTGGCATAACTTCCGGCCTTGTGGGAATTGACGGCGAGATGAGGGCGCTCGGTCTGCGTCCCGACTGTGAGCCTTGGAATATCGCCATTGAAAGTCCCGACACGGCCCGTCGAGCGCCGCACTCCATCCTCGCCTTGCAGGATGCTGCGGTCGCCACCTCTGGCGATTACCGGCATTGGACTGTCGTGAACGGTCGCCGTCTCTCGCACACCATGGATCCGCGCCGCGGTGCGCCGCTGCTGTCGTCGCCCGCTTCGGTCACAGTCGTCGCGCGAACCTGCGCTGAAGCCGACGCCTGGGCGACCGCGTTGATGGTTCTCGGTCCGACGTCCGGGGCTGAGGTTGCCCGCCGCCTCGGCCTCGACGTCCTGTTTCTTCTGCGCGATGCCTCGGACGGAGTCCGGCCAATAGCGACAGGGCCGCTTTTTTTAGGCAGGCCGGGCGCTCCATGTGTCGGAGGGTGAGAGGCAGGCCCGGCCGATATGAAAGCGCCCGCCTGCGGGTTTGCAGGCGGGCGCGATGATCATGGATTCGTCGGCGACGATCCAGACATGGCGGGACCGTATTTTCAGGCTGTGAGGCTTCATCGTCCAGCAAAAGGAGCATTTCACTATCTTTCTAAATTCCTTTCCGATCGGCAGGTCTATGACTTCCTCTGCGGCAGAATTGCAGATCGGTCCTTGGTCGATTGGCAGCTGATGTGGATACTCTGCCATCGGTCTGCGCTCGGCGGAATACGGCACGCATTCGCTTCGAAGGACGAAGGCTGCAATGATCTACCGCGCGACTGGGAACATCCGTGCGATCCAGATACGGCTCGGACACACAAAAATTGCGAACACTGTCGGGAACCTTGGCGTCGAGGACGCCGTGCTCCTTGGGGAGCGCACGGAAATCTGACCTTGATGCGGTCGTTCAGCGGTGTCGGACGACCGCTTCGATATTCCTGCATTCACGCCCTGACCCTCCTGAGGAGGTGGGAGAAGGACGGTCAGCATTTGGAAGGGGCGCCCGGAAGCAGACATCCGCTGACGGACGAAGGACGGTCACGAAACCGATCAACGAAGGCGAGAAGCGGTTCAGGCGAGCTAGCCTCTGACGATATCCTTCATCATGACATTGGCCTTGAGGATATGGGTCTCGATCAATGGACGGGTGTACGAGACGCGCGGCGATACCAGAAGATTGCCGCACGTGACGCCGGGGATGCGGGCGCCGTAGTAGCGTCGGATCAGCTTCACGAAATTCTTCCGCGTGCCATCGTTCCTATGGGCGATGTGGTTCCTGATCCACCGAATCTCGGTCATGAAGGCCGCGTGCTTGATCAGCTCTTGGTGGCAGTTGTCGCTGGGATCTATGACGAATTTGATGTTCTCCCGGATCTCCTTGCCGTCGTTCCACGGCAAGCCGTTGCGCGTCACCGGCCGATTCAGAGTTTTCATGGTATCGACGGCGGTCGGGATATTGCGCTGCTGCGCGATCAAGGTAGGTGCAGCCCCGTCGATGAAGGTCGCTCCGCAGCAGAGCTTGCAGAACACGGTCTTCATCGAATTCTCGATCAGGATCGCCAAGCGCAACAGCGCCACCTCGGCGATGTACTTGCGATGCTTGGGGGCCAGCGTCGTTGTCGACGCCAGCAGGCTCGTCAACCGAGCAGTTTCCGCGCGGAAATCAGCGTAGTCGTTGACCAGCGACGGCATCAGAATGCAGCGGCAAGCGCCTGATCACGAATGGTCCTGGACTTGATGCGGTGCAGGTTGCCGCCGGTGAAGCCCTCGATGAAATTTGACTGCTCCTCGGTTCGGACATCCAACTCCTGATAGCCAGCGACCTGAGCGTCGATATCGCGGATGACTTGCTCGATTTTTTCCGCCGACGGATTCTGATCCCTTATGCGGTCGACCACCACCATCAGGCTGAAGGCGAGCTGGTATTGCTTGAAGATGGTGTCCTTAAAGGCGGTAGCGGGGATAGCCACCAGCTTCACGAACAGGCTCTCCATCCGCTTCGCAATGTCCTCGCGTTCAGGGAAATCCACGTCGCAATCCTTGTAGAACTTGTCGATGGTCTTCGCGTTGAAGTCGCTCAGGCCCTTGATCATGTTGATCACCAAGTCCGAGATGAACTGGACCTCTTGCATGCGCGAGATGTCGGCCGCGGTGAAGACGTCCGTTGCGCGCCAGAACGGGAGTCGCTCGGCCGCTTGGGTCAGCGAGAACTGCTTGAATTCGCCACTGTAGAGGGCGTTTCGCTTCTCCTGCGGATTGAGCGTCTTGGAGATGGAGTTGATACGACCAAAGATCTCGATGACGTCCTGATCCTCGGCGCCGATCAGGTAGCCGACCGAGAGCTTGGTGGCCACGAAGGTCTCCCGTTGCGTCTTGCTCAGCTCAGAGTACTTCACCTTGTTCTTGTGCTCGGGGTGCCGAGCGGCAAAGGCATCCTCTCGATAGGACAGGATGGTGCGAATGCGCTGCTGTCCATCGACGACTTCCTTGATGCTTTTCTCGGCGTCGACGTCGATCTGATGGCGCACGTACAGGCTGGGCACCGGCTTCTGTTCGAAGATGGTGTTGATCAGGTAGGCCTTCTGAGGTTCGGACCAGACCGACCGGCGCTGGTACCACGGGCTGATGTTCAAGCTTTTGTCGCGATGAAAATTCAGAAGATCTTGGATGATCAGCGATTCGTAGTCGACACGATCCATAGCCGCCCCCATTTTTCTTTCATTGCTACATAGATGACTGACGGTGCCACGTCACCTAGTCTATCGGAATAGCCGTCGAACCTCCTTCAGCGCGAGCCGAACAGCAGTGCAAGAATGTCTACTTCTCGGCATTTGGGAACGTCTGTGGGGCGACCGAAATTGGGTCGGATGCCGAACGGCAGCTTATCGATTTTCCGGGAATAAATCGGACAGTCTGGCTACGGCCCCACTTCCGACTCTTAGCCTCCAATGTGCCAATGCCTCCAATAAAGCGCGATGCAAGCGAAAGCATCATCGACGCGAAGAGCGAGCATGCCTGAGAATAGGCTAGGGAACGTCGCTTTGGACACACTTGAAGCACAGCTCCAAGCACAGCTTCGAGCAAACTAAAGGCTAGGCCTCAAGCTGACCTCCAGGTTTGCTCGAAGCTATCTTCAAGCAAACGATAAGCAACGGTTCGCAGGCTTGAAGCTGACTGCAGGTCAGTTCGTAACACCCCCTAAACGATCGATAACCAGAGCTGTCGAGGCATCGGGAACCCGCAATTGATCTGCATCGGGCCAGTACAGCCGTCGCTCTTATACGATTGCAGGACGCGTTTCGTCGTGATGCGGCGTATCTCCATCATCGGCACGCCGGTTTAGGTCAGATGGCACGCCTCGTTCCTTGCATGGCATTAAGTCGCTGAAAATTTGATTCTTTTTCCGGTGTGCCAAGAATGATCGAGCGAACTGTGCCACGACTCCTTATTACATCACACACTGGCACAGGCTGATATTGCTTCAAGTCAGGTCGATCCCGATAATGATCATTGTCCCTGCGATCCGTAGGTCCATCTGAGAACCTTTGACCGAGAGCTGATAGCAGTGGCTCAAAGGTTGGGTTGGAGGGTGAGAAAAACCCGCGCCCGCTCCGCCTGCGCTATTGCGTCAGCTCCGGCTCCGCGCGCGCTACCGCCGAGACTCGCTGCAAAGAGCGGGTATCTGAGATGCAGACTGACTTGGGAAGAATATGGGCGCTCGCTACAGCTGCACGTTCTTCATACATTCACGGCAACAGAACGAGGGTGATCCGGTGTTAACGTCCATTTCCAGAAACAGGCGCTTACGCCATTTTCGGCATTCGGGGCACTCAAGGTTGGGCGTCCACCCCAGCCGCGGATGATACTTCTTCACTCGGATGACGTGGATTTGGCGACCATTCGATGAACTCGGGACAATCTCGAGTGTGTTGCCCCGCAACGTCGCCGGCTCCTGCCCGCGTTTAACGCTGCCGCCCTGACGGCTCTTGGTATAGAAAGGGAGATACCTCAGTTCGCCGGTGGTCGTCTGGAGATCAGCGCTTTCGATATACAGCGACTCTTCAGGAAATCCGCTCATCGTTCGGTCCTTATTCGTTGGTGAGGCGCTGAGCCGGGCATAGGTCGCCCAGCCCCCGCGCGAATTGCGGGAGTGGGCCAGGTCGAGAGCGTTATTCGCCGGAGCCGGCGCCTCGCTCGGACCCCTGTTCTCCCGAGAACTCCGGAACAGGATTGGTGGCAACTTTAAAGTCGTGAGTTTCGACTTGCGGTCCCGCTTCCACCTTTCGGCCTACGGTTGGGGTATGACCGCGCCCCCGTGGTACCCCTCAAGCATGCTCCCGCCACCGTATTCGAGCCGATCAGGTGCATGTGGTGAGCGCCCGGCGCAAACTTTGCCGGTACGCAAAATCGCTATTCTTTCGCTTGACTGACGGTGTGGCATTGCGTGCTAAGCGCGTCGTCGTTTGCGCTTTGCCGCAGCGATGAGAGGCTGTTCGCTAGGCTTCCGACGTCGCCAACGGCAGCGCGGCGAGCCACGCCTGAGCGTCTTCCGTGCGAATGACGGTCTTCGCACCGATTTTCCGCAAGAGCAGACGGCCGGCTTTGGCTTCAGCGTAAGCTTTCGTTCTGCCGATGCGTGCCCATCGGCAAAACTCATCGACGCTCATGGCGCCGCTGTTAGCCGGCGCTTCGAAAGTGGGAATGAATTGATGGTCCATTGGCGAGTCCTTTCCAGCAATGCGCACGAACGCGCATGACTCGCCACGAACATCGGATGGTTCGCTGGGAAGCAGACCTGGGGCAATTTATCGCTTTGTCAGCGAGCTAAAATTCTTTGCTATAACAAATAGATGGATGCGTGAGATGTTTGTGAGCATTTGCGACTTTTGGTCATTTGACCCAGCTCACAGCACGGTTGTCCACTAAACCGCGAGTATTACTTCGGTCGGGCTGGTTTGACGGAGCACGCAATCACCGACATTGCCATCTCCCGTTGCTCAGCCGCGAAGTAGATACATAGGCATGAGCCATGTTGTTTTCCTTCTTCGTATCTGTGAGAAAGGGAAAAGTGCTCGTGCTTTAAGCACGCTCCAAGCACCGCTCCAAGCATGCTCCAAGCAATGCTCCAAGCAATGCTCCAAGCATGCCGTAAGTACACCCGTAGCGAACTGGGACTGCGGCTCGACCACCGCCGGTGATGGGCGACACGCTGTTCACGCTGCGCGGCCTGGGCGGACAACTTCGACACCGCGCGCAATGCTGCGGCGACGTTCTAGTCGCTGCCAAGCTTCGGCTCCTCGTTAACGATGCGGCAATGGTGCTGGACGCGGCGCTTGTCTCCGCCGCCGCCGAGATCAGCTGGCGCAATGGCCTCTCGCTGGCCGCGACCTTCGAGGGCGAGTTCTCTAGCAGAGTCGCCAGCTACGCCGGAAAGGGAACGCTTCACTACGCGTGGCAATCGTCATCGCCGCGCGGTCGCCTTCCGCCTGTATCGCGTGCGGTGGCCAGTTCGGAAACTACGTGATCATCAGAGCGTGACTCTTAAAGCTCGTTCGGACTATCTGATCCGGGCCGAGGCGATCGACTGTGATCCGTTTTTGCACGCCTACCCGTTCGGTAACGATCATCACCATTTTCGCGATAAAGTTGATCAAGCATCCGCTGTATGGTTTGGCGACTCGGCGCTTCACCCTTTGCTTCTAGAAGTCTCATGAGAGAGGCGAGGGAGTTTTGTTGAGCAGACCATTTACCTTCGTTCACAAAAGCAATAATGCTGTGTCGCAACCCGTCGCTCTGCTTCGAAGGACGGCCAGTACGAGATTTCTTACTCGATCGCTGTGATGGCCAATTGCGCTTGCTTCGAGCACTTTTATACCAGCTGTCGAATGCGTCGCGCGGCACGTATAGGGCCGAATGCGTAAGTGCGCCCAACAATTCCTTTGAGACTGGCGCCTTGTCACGAAACCTTTCGGCGCGAATAGCGTGATCTGGTAAGCCGCCGCGTATTCGGATCATCTGAGAGAGAATACCAAGCGGAACCTGAAGGAGCGTTTGCGCTGCTTGCGCCCCTGGGGAATCGGCCAAGACATACACAGGCAAATCGCCTGTGCTGATTGCGACGTCGATCAATGCTGCCGCGTGCTGCTTTCGATCTCCCGACCCCACCGAGAGCCGTGGTTCAAACGTTTTGATTTTTACGATTTGCTCAGGTCGATTAAAGCTCCCGTACATTCCTGCTTCGAGCCGCGCCACGGCTTCTGAAATTCGAAGCAACTCGGAATTAGCGGGCTTTTCTTTCATGCTGATGCAATTTCGAACGGTAATACGCGCGCGCCCTGACGTAGCGTATCAAGATAGTCGGCCCACCAGGCCATGAGTTTCACGCGCTCTTTCCAATAGTCGCTGCGTGCATAAGCACGCCTTACTGCATTGGGCTCAATATGTGCCAAAGCAGCCTCGATCGCATCCACGCTCCACTTGCCGCTTTCATTGGCCAGCGTCGAGAATGTGGAGCGAAAGCCATGCGCGGTCGCTTCGTCTTGTGAATAGCCGATCCGTCGAAGTGCGCCGTTTAGCGTGTTTTCGCTAATTGGCCTCAACACGCTGCGTAATCCCGGAAAGACGAGAGCTGCCGCCCCATGTCCCGTAATCGGATAGAGCGCTTTCAATATGGAAATGGCTTGCTCAGGCAATGGAATGCGATGGGGCCTGCGCATTTTCATTCGCTCGGGAGGAATGCTCCATACTCGCTCGTCCATATCGAACTCGGGCCATTTTGCGTGCCGCAACTCGCCTGGACGACAGGCTAGCAATGCCATGAGTTGTAGAGCCGCTTTGGTGGTTGGCTGCCCCGTGAAGCCGTCGATGGACCTCAGTAGTCCTCCAAATGATGCAGGGTCCGTGATTGCCGCGCGGTGAGTTACCTTTGGGGTCGAAATCGCCCCTTTCAGAGCTTGCGTTGGATCATTGGCCGCGCGTGTGGTGGCGATCGCGAACCGGAACACACCTCCAATAACAGCCCGCAGCCGTTTTGCAGTTTCCAGCTTGCCGGCCGCCTCCAGCGGCCGTAGCACGCGCAGAACGTCGCCGGCTGAAATGTCGCTAATCGGCAACGATCCCAGTTCAGACTTGGCGAGAGCAAGCAGCCACGTCAGCTTGCCGGCGGTGGCTGCGGCAATTCCGTCCCGTTCCTTTTTGGCAAAAAACTCGTCAGCTAATACGGTGAATGTGTTGGCTCGCGCTTCGTTGCGCGCAGCCTTTGCCTGTCGGGCATAAAGAGCAGGGTCTATTCCCTGCCGGAGCAGCGCCTTGGCGTCGGCCCGTCGGTTTCGTGCGGTCTCAAGCGGTATTCCAGCGGGAGCCTGGCCGTAGGGCCCGATACTGAGCCGTCTCTGCTTGCCGTCAAACCGGTAAGCCAGATGCCAATGCTTACCTCCGGTCGGAGCGATCCAGAGCTGGAGTCCTCCGCCATCAGACAGTTTCAAGAGCTGCTGAGATGCCTTCGCTTTTCGAATAGCCACGTCCGTGAGCGCCATTGCTCGCCCCAATTTGTTGGCATCGGAAAATCAACATCACCCGTGATGCCAACAACGGTGCCAACAAATTTTGCGGCTGTCAAAGGACTGGAGCGGATATCTGCGAACGCTCTACGCGAAAATCAGCGTAATTTCAGCGCCTTGTGGCACTAAAATAATCGGCGGCAAATGGGGGAGAACAAGTGGTGGTGCCGCAAGAGGGATTCGAACCCCCGACCCCGTCATTACGAATGACGTGCTCTACCAGCTGAGCTATTGCGGCGAACCGAGGCTGTCGGGACGAAATGCCCGACGCACGTGCACCTGATATCGGGCGGCAGGGGGCTTGGCAAGAACCTCCGCGCCGACATTTGTCGTCTTTGGCGCGGTGGCGGCGAGTGATGCCGCAATTTGTTGAAACGGAGCGACTTTCCAGGCGTCAGGCGGCTATTTATCCGCCCAGACGGGAGAAAAAGCCGCGCCAGCCGCCGGCCTGCTCGCTCCGGGGGGCGCGCGGCTCGCCGTATTCATCAAGTTCCATATCCTCGTCGACGCCGGGATCGTCCGGCGCTCGGGTGAGGGGAATCACCGCGGGAATGGCGGCCGGTTTGCCCTTCTCCGGGAGCTGTCGGGAGCGAAACAGCGGGCCTGGTGTCGGAGCCGCGACCGGGGGCGGCGCCTGGACAGCGGCGGCGGGAGCTTCTGCTGTTGGCGCCGATGCCGGTTCGGTCCTGGCCGGTTCGGTTGTGGCCGGTTCAACCGTATCGGTCTCGATGCTCGATGGGGACGCGACGGGCTCGGCGGGCACCGCCGCCGGCAATGCGGCCGTGGTGCCTGTTGGCAGAGGCTCCGGCACGTCGGCATCGACCACCAGTGCGTCGTGAGGCTCCGCTGGCAGCGCGGCAAGCGGCATCTGCCACTGGAAGGCGTCCAGCCGTCCGGTCAGCGGCGACACCGGCCGCCAGCGATCCGAGACATAGCCGTCGGCGGTCCACACCGGATCGTGCAGGGCGCGCGCCGCGCGCATCGCCCATTCGCGCGCCCGGCCGCTGTCGCCGTGTTCGGTGCGTTCGATTTCCGCCATCAGCATCGCCACGCGTTGTGTCGGCGCGGCAATGAACGGCGCCAGCGCCTCGCGTGCCCGTGCGAACTCGCTGGCGTCGATCGCCGCGCGCGCCACTGCGAGCGCGCCTTCGAGATGCCCCGGCGTCTTGGCGGCCAGCGCTTCCACGCGCGCGAGTCGCTGACGCGCGGAGTCGCCCAGCTTGACGTGGGCGTAAGCGTCGGCGAGGTCGGGATGCGGTTGCACAAGCCACGCCGCCTCGATGATGCGCATGGCGCGGCGCACCTGCTGCGCCTCGCTGTGAAATTTGCTGGCGAGCACCGCTGCCGACACCAGCGTGGGCGCCAGCCGCACCGCTTCCATGATGCTCTCGCGGGACCGGTCGCGGTCGCTGGTTTCCAGTTCGAGCGCGCGCGCGGTCAGCAGCACCGCGCGTTGGCGCTGATACAGCGTCTTGTCGAGCTGTCCCGCGGCGAGATTGTTGTCGAGAATGGTGAGCGCGCCGCTCCAGTCGCCTTGCGCGCATCGAAAGCCGAGCACCGCCTGCGACGCCCACTGCGACGCGGGCGAGAGCTTCAGTGCTTCCTGCGCGATCTCGATCGCGGCATGGGGATCGTCGGCGCGCTGGGCTTCGATGAACAGGCCGCGCAAGCCGAGCAGGCGGGTGTCCTTGCGTTCCGTCATGGCGCGGAAGGCGCGCTGCGCGCCGTCGCGGTCGCCGTCCATCTGCGCCGATTGTGCGTGCAGCAGCAGTGTCAGCGGATCCTGCGGTGCAAGCCGCTTGGCGACGGTTGCCTGCTTGCGTGCCGTAGCGTGATCGCCATGGCCGATCGCCAGCAGGCCGTGAGTGACAGCGTTGCGTCCGCGTGCGACGCGGCGTTCGCGGCGCCGGCGTTTCAGGCGTTGCGGCGCTTGCCAAAGATTGCGCAGCACCGACCACGTCGCGATGGCGGCCAGTGCCAGCAGCGTCAATCCAAGCACGAACACCGGCAGCGTTGTTTCCGCGCGCCAGCCGCCCCATGAGATGGCGACGTCGCCGTGCTGATCGCCGATCCAGGTGGCGGCGAAGGCCGCGATGGCGATGATGATCAGAAAAAAGACGATGCGGATCATCGGAGACCTACGGCGTGGGTTTGCCAAGCGCTTCGACCGCGTCGGTCGCGAGCTTGCGTGACGCGGCGAGCGCGGCGTTGCGCGCGTCGACAAGCGTGATCCATGACTGGAACGGTGCGCGGTCGGTGTTGTTGAGCGTCATCAATTCGCGGCGGGCGGTGGTAATGTCGTCGCTGCGCGCCGCCGCGGCCGCGCGATTGACGATGTCGTTGCGGCCCGTTCCGGCCGGTGTATCGGTCCGGCGAATCCGCACGAGCCGTTCGGCGCCGGCTTGCAGGCGCTCGAGAATGCCGGCGCCTTCGACCGGCTTCGGCACGACGGGCGCCGTGGCCGCGATCTGCGTCAGCAACTCCTTGCTGAGCGTGTTGGAACTGGGCACGCCGGCCGCGGCGAAATGCTCGAGCGGCTTGAGCGCATCCGGTTGCGTCACCAGCGGCGCGGCGGCCGCGAGCGCGGCCGCATAGGAATCGCCCTGCCGCACCAGGCGGTCGAGCAGCGTCACCGCGACGATACGGCGAAGCGGTTTGTCGTCGGGGGCGGCAGCGCGTTGTTGGGCGACGTCGGTCGAGAGCGCGCGGGTCGTGGTTTCGATCTGGTCGAGGCGGCCGGTAATCGCGGACAGGTTCGGCGTCGGTGCGGCTTCGCGCGGGGCGGTCTTGAGATCGTCGATCGCGGTGGTGGTTTGTTGCTGCTGCGCGCGCACCGCATCGAGATCGCCGCGAAGCGCGGCGGTCGATTTCTCCAGCGCATCGAGCCTTGCGATCAGGGCCGGGTCGGGCTTGCCGGCCGACGTCGGCGCGGGCCTTGCCTCGAGACTGGCCAGGCGCTTCGTCAAGGCATCGATCTGTGCGGTGTCGGAGGTGTGGACGGCCACGGGGGGCGGCGTCGGGGGCCAGCCGGCCCAGACCGCTGCACCGATCACGCCGCAGGCGGTCGCCGCGCCGATCAGGGCCGCGATCACCGCCGTTGCCGCCCTGGATGCGGTGGCGGGCGTTTCGGCCTTGTCCGGGGGCGGAATGTCGCGTGTATCTCCGTCGGACGAGCTTGCGTCGGCAGGCTTGTCGTCGGTCATTCCGCTATCGACGGATTTGTCGTCGGCCGGCGGGTCGGGCTGCCGGGAAACGTCGGTGGCCTCGAGGTCGATGGTCGGAGGCGTGCGTTTGGGCCGACCGGTCTCGGCAGCGGCCCGGGGGGCGTCGTGTTGGTCATCGACCATCGTGGCGGTTCCTCAACTCCAGATGATACGTGGGGAGGATCAAAACCCCCGGCCCGATTCGGCACCGTCCCTGCTTAGCGCGATTGCGGCCGCAGTGCACGGTTCAGCGCCTCGAACAGGGCATTTTCGTCCGGTGTTGCGGCAACCGCAACCTGGGTTGCCCCGGCTTCCCGGAGCACGGCGGCGACATTGCCGGAGAAGCAGCAATGGGGCACCGCGAGCGCGGTGATTTCCAGCCCCGCTGCCCGCGTGGCGGCGACGAAGGCATGGGCGCTGCGGCCCGAATAATGCAGCACGGCCTCGATGTGACCCGCCGCGAACGCCGCGCAAACATCCGCCGGCAGATGGGGCGTGGCGACCATGCGATAGGTCGTAACGGTCACGACATCGAAGCCGAGCGGGCTCAGTTCATGATCGAGATCGACGGCGCGATCCTCGGCGGCGAGATAAAGCAGCTTCGCCGCTTTCTGCAATGCTCCGGCACGCGACTGCGCCACCACGAGGTCGCGCAGAGAAGCGCCGTCGCCGCTGGCCGCCGTCACGCGGACGAAGCCGAGATCGCGCGCGGCCTGCGCGGTGCGTTCGCCGACGGCATAGAGCGGCGTCGTGAGCCAGCGTTGCCGTGACGGCGTTTCGGCGAGCGCGCTCAACGCGTTGCCGCTGGTGACGAGTATCGCGTCGAATGACACGTCCGATTCCGGCTTGAACGCGACCGGCTCGAAGCGCAGCATCGGGGCCAGCAGCACCTCGAAGCCGTCGCCGCGCAGCGTCTTCGCCGTCGTGGCATGATCCGGAGCGGGGCGCGTGACGAGGACGGTCACGAGAGCATGATCCCGAAAAGTGGACGCCGGTTTTCGGACAAGATCATGCTCCATCAAAAAGATAAGCTAGAGTCCGTTTCAACATAGTTGAAACGGACTCTAGCTTCCGGCGCCGGAAAACAGCGTGAAGAATTTTTCGCCGGCCCGGGCGCGCAATTCGCGCGCGGCGTCGGTGCCGAGCGCCACGGCGTCGGCGCGTGTGCCCTCGCGGGTCGTCTCGTAGGATTCCTGGCCGTCGGGCGAGATGATGAGGCCGCGAAAGAAAATCCGGTCGCCATCGACGCGGCAATGGCCGCCGATCGGCGTACGACAGGAGCCATCCAGCAGCGCCAGAAAGCTACGCTCCGCGCTGAGCGCCACGTCGGTGTCCTGATCCGCGATGGCCTTGACGAAAGCGCTGATATGATCGTCGTCGCGGCGTGACTCGACGGCGATGGCGCCCTGACCGACGGCCGGCAAAAATTCGTCGATGCTGAAAATGCAGGTGGCCTTGTCGGCGAGATCGAGACGTTTCAACCCGGCGAGTGCCAGCAGCGTCGCATCGGCTTCGCCATCCGCGAGCTTGCGCAATCGCGTCTGGACGTTGCCGCGCATCACCTCGACCTTGAGATCGGGCCGCAGCCGCAGCACCATGGCTTGCCGCCGCAACGATGCGGTGCCGACCACGGCGCCCCCCGGAAGATCGGCAAGCGAAGCCGCCTTGTGACTGATGAAGACATCGCGCGGGTCTTCACGTGGCAGAAACGCCGACAGCCAGGTCTCGTCCGGCAGGAAGGTCGGAACATCCTTGGACGAGTGCACGGCAAGATCGATGCTGCCCGCGAGCAGGGCTTCCTCGATTTCCTTGGTGAAGAGGCCCTTGCCGCCGGCCTCGGCCAGAGCACGGTCCTGAATCGCATCGCCCGAGGTGCGGATCACGCGAATGGCGATACGCTCCAGATCGACGTCGTGAGCGCGCGCCAGCCGGGCGCGCACGTCATGAGCCTGCGCCAGCGCCAGCGGACTGCCGCGCGTGCCGATGGTCGCAAGAATGTCGCCCTCGGGTCGGGATTGTTCGCCGGAAGATTGCACTTAACAGCCTCGCAATGCTACGCACATGAGAACGGCAAGACAAACGCCGGTTTGACCGCAAACGCAAGGGCTTGCCTTGGCTGACGATAGCTCGACGCTGGTTCTGGGCATTGAGACCACCTGCGACGAAACCGCCGCCGCGGTGGTGGAGCGCCACGCCGACGGCTCGGGCCGCATGTTGTCCAATATCGTGCGTTCGCAGATCGCGGAACACGCGCCGTTCGGCGGCGTGGTTCCCGAGATCGCGGCGCGCGCGCATGTCGATCTGCTTGACGGCATCGTCGCCAGCGCCATGAAGGAGGCCGGGATCGGCTTCGACAGGCTCTCCGCCGTGGCCGCCGCCGCCGGGCCGGGGCTGATCGGCGGGGTGATTGTCGGGCTCACCACCGCCAAGGCCATCGCGTTGGTCGCGGGCCGGCCGCTGATCGCGGTCAATCATCTGGAGGCGCACGCGCTGACGCCGCGCCTGACCGACGGGCTGGCGTTTCCCTATTGTCTGTTTCTCGCCTCCGGCGGTCACACCCAGATCGTCGCCGTGCTGGGGGTCGGCGACTACGTACGGATCGGCACCACCGTGGACGATGCCATCGGCGAGGCCTTCGACAAGGTCGCGAAGATGCTGGGGCTGCCTTATCCCGGAGGCCCGCAGGTGGAGCGTGCGGCACGTCAGGGCGACGCCGCGCGATTCCAGTTTCCCCGGCCGATGATGGGACGTCCCGACGCCAACTTCTCGCTCTCGGGATTAAAGACGGCGGTGCGTAATGAGGCGAGCCGGATGACGCCGCTGCAACAACATGACATCGACGATCTCTGCGCCGGATTCCAGGCGGCGGTGCTGGACTCGATGGCGGATCGGCTGCGGGTCGGATTGCGCTTGTTCGCGGAGCAGTTCGGCGCGCCGACCGCGCTGGTTGCAGCCGGCGGCGTCGCCGCAAATCAGGCGTTGCGCGTCGCGCTGCAGGAGGTCGCTGCGCAGGCGGGAACGCAACTTGTGATGCCGCCGCCGGCGCTATGCACCGACAACGGCGCGATGATCGCGTGGGCCGGCGCGGAGCGGCTCGCGCTCGGCCTCACCGATGCGCTCGGCGCGCCGCCGCGCGCGCGCTGGCGGCTCGATGAGAACGCGGTGGTGCCGCCGCAATTCGCCAACACGCGCGCCAACTCCTGAACATGGCTGGCGTCGCATCATATCGGTCCGTCGCGGTGATAGGCGCCGGCGCCTGGGGCACGGCACTGGCCGGCGCCGCTGCGCGGGCGGGACGCGAGGTGCTGTTGTATGCACGCGATCCGGCACAGGCCGAAGCCATCAGGATGGCGCATGAGAACAAGCGCCTGCCCGGCGTGACAATCGATGCCGCGATCGACGTGACCGGCAATATCGCGCGCGCCGCGCACGCCGATATTGTGCTGCTGGCGGCGCCGGCGCAGGCGACGCGCGCCGCCGCGATCGCGCTCGCAGCCGATTTGCGGCCGGGTACGCCGGTCATCGCCTGCGCCAAGGGCATCGAGCGCGGCAGTCGCAAATTCATGACCGAAGTCATCGCGGAAGCGCTGCCGCAGGCCGCGCCGGCGATCCTGTCCGGCCCCGGCTTCGCCGACGATGTCGCGCGCGGCCTGCCGACGGCGGTGACGCTCGCGGCCGGCGACGACGCGCTGGCTCAGGCGCTGGTGCACGCGCTCGGCTCCGCGACGTTCCGTCCCTATCACACGACCGATATTCGCGGCGTCGAGATCGGCGGTGCGGCCAAGAACGTGCTGGCGATCGCGGCCGGGATCGTCGCGGGGCGGCAACTCGGGGCCTCGGCGCTGGCGGCGTTGACCACGCGCGCTTTCGCCGAATTGACGCGGCTCGGGCTCGCTTGCGGCGCGCGGGCCGAGACGATCTCCGGCCTGTCGGGACTGGGCGATCTGATCCTGAGTTGCTCGAGCCCGCAGTCGCGCAACTTCTCGCTCGGCATCGCGCTTGGGCGCAACGAGCGACCCTCGCGCGATAAACTCAGCGAAGGCGAGTTCACCGCGCCGGTGCTGGCCGAATTGGCGGCCGCGCGCGGTGTCGATATGCCGGTCGCGACCGCTGTCGCCGCGATCCTTGCGGGCACTGTAACGATCGATGCGGCGATCCAGCAATTGTTGGCGCGGCCGTTCCGCGCGGAGGGGTAGACGATGAACTACTGGCTGGTGAAATCGGAGCCGTCGGTGTGGTCGTGGGACCAGCAGGTGGCGAAGGGCGCCAAGGGCGAAGCCTGGACCGGCGTGCGCAATCACAGCGCCAAGCTCAACATGATGGCGATGAAGAAGGGCGACCGCGCCTTCTTCTATCATTCCAACGAAGGCAAGGAGATCGTCGGCATCGTCGAGATCGTGCGCGAGCACTATCCCGATCCCACCGACAAGACCGGCAAATTCGTCTGCGTCGATATCGCCGCCGACAAGCCGCTGAAGACGCCGGTATCGCTTGAGGACGTCAAGAAAGAGAAGCGTCTCGCCGAGATGGCGCTGATCAAGCTGTCACGGCTGTCGGTGCAGCCGGTCACCGCGGCAGAATGGAAGATCGTCTGCAAGATGGGCGGGCTGTGAAAGCGCGCGTGAATGAAATCCGCGCGCATTTCTGACAAAGTCGCTTTCATCCTCGCCAACACGCGGTTGCGGCCGGTGCCTTTGGTGCCGGAAATCTCGCTGCATATCGCTGACGAGGCGGTGCCGCTCTGGCAGAAGACCGAAGAGGATTTGGGCGAAATGGGATTGCCGCCGCCGTTCTGGGCCTTTGCCTGGGCCGGCGGACAGGCTCTGGCGCGCTACGTGCTCGACCACGCCGAGATCGTGCGCGGCAAGGACGTGCTCGATCTGGCGTCGGGTTCGGGCCTCGTGGCCATCGCGGCCATGAAGGCGGGCGCGCGGCAGGTCCGCGCCACCGATATCGATGCCTTCGCCTGCGCCGCGATCGGCGTCAATGCCGGCATCAATGGGGTCATCGTACCGGCAACGTCCGACGATCTGCTGGCGACGGAGGATGGCGGCTGGGACGTGATCCTTGCGGGCGATATCTTCTATGAGCGCGAAACCGCCGAGCGGGCGTTCTCCTTTCTGGCCCGGCACGCCGCGCGCGGCGCGGCGATTCTGATCGGCGATCCGAGCCGAACCTATCTGCCGAAATCGCGCCTCGCGATGCTGGCCGAGTACAGCGTGCCGGTGACGCGCGAACTGGAAGACAACGAGATCAAGCGCACCGCCGTCTGGACGCTCGCGACGATCGCGCACGAGTAAAAATTGTGATGAATTTCAGGGGTTTGCGCCGGCTGCGTCGGACGTCTTGGCTTCGCCCCGGATGCGCCCTCTGGGCGGTACGCGGCGATGGCCGCCGAAAGTCCTATGTCTTTCGGCTTGTAGCCATTGGGCGCGCGGACGCATAATTGATGCAACAGCGAAAATCGAATTGGCCGCCAGCGCCGCGTCGAAGTCGGGCGGGCGGTGTAGCGTGGAGGAAATGATGTCCGAGAAGATCTATGACGTGTCCGCGGAGTGGTCGAAGCGCGCATACATCGATGCCGCCAAATACCGCGACATGTACGCGCGATCGGTCAAGGATCCGGACGGCTTCTGGCTGGAGCAGGCCAAGCGCCTCGATTGGGAGACCGCGCCGAGCAAAGCCGGCAACTGGTCGTTCGCGCCGGGCAATCTTTCCATCAAATGGTTCGAGGACGGCATCCTCAACGCGGCCTACAACTGCATCGACCGCCATCTCGACAAGCGCGGCGATCAGGTCGCGATCATCTGGGAAGGCGACGATCCGTCGAAATCCAAACATATTACCTATCGCCAATTGCACGACGAAGTTTGCAAGATGGCCAACGTGCTGCGCAATCGCAACGTCAAGAAGGGCGACCGCGTCACCATCTATCTTCCGATGATTCCGGAAGCAGCCTACGCGATCCTCGCCTGCGCCCGGATCGGCGCCATTCACTCCGTCGTGTTCGCGGGTTTCTCGCCGGATTCGCTGGCGCAACGGATCACCGATTGCCAGTCCAATATCGTGATCACCGCCGACGAGGGACTGCGTGGCGGCAAGAAGGTGCCGCTGAAAGCCAATGTCGACGCGGCGATCGAGAAATCCGGTGGCGTCGATTGGGTGGTTGTGGTCAAGCACACCGGCGCCGCCGTCAACATGGATCCGGTCCGCGACTTCTGGTACCAGGACGCGGCGGAGGTCGTGACCACGGAATGTCCGTGCGAGCCGATGAATGCGGAGGATCCGCTTTTCATCCTCTATACGTCAGGCTCGACCGGCAAGCCGAAGGGCGTGCTGCACACCACCGCCGGTTATCTCACCTACGTCTCGCTGACGCACGAATACGTCTTCGATTATCACGACGGCGATATCTACTGGTGCACCGCCGACGTCGGTTGGGTGACCGGCCACAGCTACATTCTCTACGGGCCGCTGGCGAACGGCGCGACCACGCTGATGTTCGAAGGCGTACCGAACTATCCGGACAATTCGCGCTTCTGGAACGTGATCGACAAGCACAAGGTCAACATCTTCTACACCGCGCCGACCGCGATCCGCGCGCTGATGCAGGCCGGCGACGCGCCGGTGAAGAAGACCTCGCGCGCCTCGCTGCGGTTGCTCGGTTCGGTCGGTGAGCCGATCAATCCGGAAGCCTGGGAATGGTATCACCGCGTCGTCGGCGATAGCCGCTGCCCGGTAGTGGATACCTGGTGGCAGACCGAAACCGGCGGCATCATGATCAGCGCGCTGCCGGGCGCCATCGCCCAGAAGCCGGGCTCGGCGACGCTGCCGTTCTTCGGTATCGTGCCGGAAATCGTCGATCCCGAAGGCAAGGTTCTGGAGGGTGCGACCGAAGGCAATCTCTGCATCACCCGCTCATGGCCGGGGCAGATGCGCACCGTCTATGGCGATCACGAACGCTTCGAGCAGACTTATTTCTCCACCTACAAGGGCAAGTATTTTACCGGCGACGGCTGCCGCCGCGATGCCGACGGCTATTACTGGATCACCGGCCGCGTCGACGATGTCATCAACGTCTCCGGCCACCGCATGGGCACGGCGGAAGTCGAAAGCTCGCTGGTGGCGCATGACGCGGTGTCGGAAGCCGCCGTGGTCGGCTATCCGCACGACATCAAGGGCCAGGGCATCTACGCCTATGTGACACTGATGACCGGCGTCGAACCCACCGAGCAGCTCCGCAAGGATCTGGTGGCGTGGGTGCGCAAGGATATCGGTCCGATCGCATCGCCCGATCTGATCCAGTTCGCGCCCGGTCTGCCCAAGACGCGCTCCGGCAAGATCATGCGCCGTATCCTGCGCAAGATCGCAGAGGACGAACCGGGCAGCCTCGGCGACACCACGACCCTGGCCGATCCGACGGTTGTGACCGATCTGGTCGACAACCGCCAGAACAAGAGGGCGTAAGGACTTCCGAGTCGCTCCAGCGCTTCATGTTTCGACGAGAACGTCATTGCCGGGCTTGGCCCGGCAATGCATCACTTTGAAAACGGTTGCGCGGATCAAGTTCCGCGCATGGCGGCGGATGAGCCCGTCAAGACTCTCAAGACCGCAGCACTCACGCCATATCGGAGGTTCCTGTCTCCGACATTTTGCTTTTCAGCGCGGGTGTTGTTTCCCGAACATTTACTTTAGCGGCAAGATTTTCGTTCGATGCGCCCGCGTTGCCGATCGGCGGTGCCGGTCGCAACCGTTTGGTCAGCGCCGCCGGATAAATCTGAGCCGAAGCGATCGATCACGGCGGTGCAGCCGCGACGCGGATCGGCAAATTGTTTGCGGAGCGATCGATGAAGATCAAGGTTGCGGTGGCACTTGCCGCCATGATGGGTGCGGTTCCGCTGGCCAGCGTCCCGGCGCAGGCGCGGCCAGATCTGGTGGCGTTTCGCGGCGGCTATTCGCCGGGCACCATTGTCGTGAGAACGCAGGAGCGGCGCCTTTATCTGGTGCTCGATCAGGATCACGCCGTGCGCTATCCGGTCGGCGTTGGCAAGGCCGGCAAGCGCTGGGCCGGCGCCACCCATATCAGCGGCAAGTATCAGCGTCCGGCGTGGTCGCCGCCGGCCGAAGTGAAGCGCGACAACCCGCGTATTCCCGACGTCATTCCGGGTGGCTCGCCCGCCAATCCGATGGGTGTTGCGGCGATGACGCTGGCCGGCGGCGAATATGCCATTCACGGCACCAACCGGCCGGGCTCGGTCGGTGGCTTCGTCTCCTACGGTTGCGTCCGCATGTTCAATGACGACATCACCGACCTTTACCAGCGGGTTTCGGTGGGCACGCCCGTGGTGGTGACGCGTTAAGTCGCGCTGCAATCGCGCAGTTCAGCACCAGCTGCCGCGATGGCCGCCGTTGTAGCGGCGCACCTGCCCGGCGGCCAGCAATGCATCCGATACGTTCGGCGTCCGGCGCGTGGACGCGTCTGCCACGACGCGGCCGTTATATTTGTCGGGACCGATGTTGAAGATCGCCACCTCACCCTCCGACAGCAACTTGCGTAGAGCCACGCTGGCCGCCCGCGCCATGCGCCACTCCTCCGCGCAGGCGGCTTTCAATTCTGGCGCGTCGATGCCGCGCAGCCGCACCCGTGTCACCATGTCGAGGCCAGGCCACAGATGCACCCGCGCCTCGAACGTGTCGCCGTCGATGGTCCGCAGGACGTCGACGGCGTGCCGACCGCCGGAGCCGCCGGCATGGGACAGCACCATCCGGGTGTCGCGGTCGGTGGGCGTTTCGATCGCTGGCTTCGAGAAAGAATGGTCGCCGCGCCAGTGCCGCATCCCCGGCAGCATCGTGCCGGCGGCAACTCCGATCACGAAGATCCATGGCAGCACCAGCGCCCAGCCGCCGCGGCTGACACGCTGTCGGAATGGATATATTCTTCGTGTTGGGTACATATTCCTAATGTAGCCCGAGTCTATCCACGCCGCAAGGGCAATCACAGGTTGAAATCGCAGAATGATCGCTTATGCGGCGTGCATTCTGCCGATCACCCCCGGCATGATGGACTGCGCGGTCTTAAAAATCCGATGCGATGCCTTTGACTTCCCAGTCGCCGAAGCGCGTCGGCTCCGGACCTTTGGGGCCATTGATTTCGGGGGGCGCGGGTGTGGCGTGAGCGGCGGCCGCCGCAGCGCGGCGGGCCTCCGCTTCCGCCAACGCACGTTTCGCGGCGTCGGGAAGCGGCTTGCGGGGTGCGTCGGTGGTGGCGGCAGCGACCGGTGTATCTTGCATGACGCGATTCCCTTGCGGTTTCGGTGACCTGACGTGAGATCGCAACAGACCTGGGAGGGATGTGCGATCATCGCCGTGTATATAATTCGGATTCTTACAATTGGCATATTCGCGTGCCACGAAAATGTATCGCGCGGTCGCCAGTGCGCCGGCCGATCATTGTCCCACCGTCCATAGCGATACTTCCAGCCCATGCCACTTTCGAGATACGCACCACCCGCCGAGGTGCCCGGACTGACCGCGCGTCGAATCGCCGCCGATATTCTCGATGGCGTGCTGCACAAGCGGCGGACGCTGGACGAGCAACTCGACGGGCCTGCCGCGCATCCCGGACTGAAGGCGCTGGCGGATCGCGACCGCGCCCTGATGCGTCGGCTGGTTGCGACGATCCTGCGCCGTCTCGGTACGCTCGGGCATGTGCTGTCGCGGCTGCTTGATCGCGGCGTTCCGACCGACGCGCCGCGTGCGCAAAGCGCTTTGTTGATCGGTGCCGCGCAAATTCTCTGGATGGACGTGCCGGATCATGCGGCGGTCGATCTGTCGGTGCGGCTGGTGCAGGCGGACCGTCGCGCCATGAAGTATGCGGGTCTTGTCAACGCCGTACTGCGCCGTTGCGCGCGCGAGGGGCAGGCGCTGCTCGACGAAGTGAAGGATCAGGCGCTCGACGTGCCGCCCTGGTTGCTGGCGCGATGGAGCGCACACTACGGTGAGACGGCCGCAAAGGAAATCGCGGCCTCGATCGGTCATGAACCGCCGCTCGACCTCAGCGTAAAATCCGATTCCGCGTACTGGGCGACGCGCCTTCACGGCGAGGCGCTTCCGACCGGCACGGTGCGCACGCCGCTGCATGGGTCGGTGACCATGCTGCCCGGTTTCAATGAAGGCCAATGGTGGGTGCAGGACGCCGCCGCCGCGCTGCCGGTGCGGTTGTTTGGCGATTTGAGCGGACGGTCCGTGGTCGATCTCTGTGCCGCGCCCGGCGGCAAGACCGCGCAACTGGTTCATGCCGGAGCGCAGGTGACGGCAATCGACCGCTCGCCGGCGCGGGTGGCGCGGTTGCGCAGCAATCTCGCGCGGCTGTCGTTCGAGGCCGAAACGGTCGCGGCCGATGCCTGCGAATGGATGACGGAAAAATCCTTCGACGGGGTGCTGATCGACGCGCCCTGCACCTCCACCGGCACCGTTCGCCGCCATCCCGATGTTGCGTGGCTGAAGCAGGAATCCGACATTGCCGCGCTGGCGTTGCAGCAGGCGCGGCTGATCCGGCGCGGGTTGGCTTTGCTCAGGCCCGGCGGCACGCTGGTCTATTGTACCTGTTCGCTGGAGCCGGAGGAGGGCGAACAGGTGGTCGCGAATCTGCTCGCCGCCGAATCAGACGTGCGCCGGCAGCCGGTCGATCCGGCGGAACTTGCCGGCCTGACCGAACTGGTGACCCCGGACGGTGACGTGCGAAGCCTTCCGTCGCATCTTCCGAACCCCGATCCAGCTCTTGGCGGGCTCGATGGATTTTACGCCGCGCGGCTGGTAAAATTTTGATATTATTGAGAATTTTATTCGTTTGGCGCTTCCGGTTCGACAGGGCCGGAAGACGGCGCCTTGCGCCGCTCCGCCGTCGGGGCTGCCCTTGGCGGCGTTTCCGGATTAAGAAGGATTCGCAGCTAAATTCCATCAAGTCAGATTTGATTCAGGATATCGCCGCGTGTCGATCGCACAACGCAGACGCCTATCGACATTGATTCTCGGCCGCTTCGCGCGGTCGGCAATGTCGCGCGTCGGCGGGCCGGTGACGCTGGCGCGGGTATGGCCCGGCCGTACCGACCGCCTGATTATCGCGCCCCACGACCTGCGGACGGCCGACGCCACCCGTGCCGCCGAAATCTACGCCGGGCGGTTCGTCTTCGCCGGCAAGATCGTCACCTGCCACAGCCGCTCGATTTTCGATCTCGAGCCGCCGTCCGACGACTGGGACGCGGCGCTGCTCGGCTTCGGCTGGCTGCGTCACCTGCGCGCCGCCGATACCGCGATCACCCGCGCCAATGCGCGCTCGCTGGTGGAGGACTGGATTTCCAATCCACCACGCCGGCGGCCGGTCGCCAAGCGCGCCGATGTGGTGTCACGCCGCGTGATTTCGCTGTTGTCGCAGGCGCCGCTGGTGCTGACCGAAACCGACAGCAAATTCTATCGCCGCTATCTGCGTGGCCTCGCACGCGACATCCGCCAGTTGCGTTCGGCGGCGCTCGACATTCCCGACGGCGTGGTGCGGCTCCAGGTGCTGATCGCGCTGTGCTACGTGGCGTTGTGCCTCGCCAATCAGGCCAATCAGATCAAGCCGGCGACCCGGAAACTCTCGGAGGAACTACAGCGCCAGATCCTGCCCGATGGCGGACATATCTCGCGCAATCCCAATGCGCTGATCGAACTGCTGGCCGACCTGCTGCCGTTGCGCCAGACGTTCGCGGCAAGGAACATCCCGCCGCCGCCGGCGCTCCTGAACGCCATCGATCGCATGATGCCGATGCTGCGCTTCTTCCGCCATGGCGACGGCAATTTCGCGTTGTTCAACGGCATGAGCGGAACGCCGTCGGATTTGCTGGCGACGTTGCTTGCCTACGACGACACTCATGGCGCGCCGATGGCGACCATGCCGCACACCGGGTATCAGCGCCTCGATGCCGGCGCGACGACGGTGATCATGGACAGCGGGTCACCGCCGCCGGCTAACGTCAGCCACGAGGCCCATGCCGGCTGCCTGTCGTTCGAATTGTCGTCGGGGCAGAACCGCATTGTGGTCAATTGCGGAATGCCGATCAACGGCCGCGAAACCTGGCGCGCCTTCTCGCGCGGGACGCCGGCGCATTCCACCATCAGTTATAACGATACGTCGTCCTGCCAGTTCGTCGAACGCACCGCGATGAAGCGTCTGCTGCGCGGCGCACCGATCGTCAGCGGTCCGACCGAAGTCCTGAGCGAACGCGAATTCGTCGACGACGGGACGTTGCTGACCAGTTCGCATGACGGCTATCTCGGTCGTTTCGGTGTGGTCCATACCCGCGTGCTGCTGCTGTCGAACGACGGGCTGCGGCTCGATGGCGAGGACACGCTGGCACCGCCACACGGCGCGCGCGTGCGCGGCCACGATGCGGACTATGCGGTCCGGTTTCATCTGCATCCGGCCATCAAGGCGAGCCGTCTCAGCGATGCCCACGGCGTCATGCTGGTGCTGCCGAACCGCGAGGTGTGGACGTTCGAGACGCCCGACGACAAGGTCGAGCTTGAGGACAGCGTTTTCCTGGCCGGCAGCGACGGCGCGCGCCGCACCGTGCAGATCGTGATCCGTCAGGATGCGCGGCAGGTCGGCAATATCCGCTGGAGTTTCATCCGCTCGTCCACATCGGCCACCGCGACGCACGCGCGTCGCAACGCCCATCGCGAACCGCAACTGCCGCTTTAGAATACGATGAAGTGGCGCATCAATGCGCCTCGTCCCAGTTGTCGGCGGCGCGGGCATCGACGTGCAGCGGCACCGACAGCAGCACCGCCGGGAACGGAGCGTCCTGCATCACGTGCTGAACGACGGGCAATGTCGCGGCGACTTCTTTCTCCGGTACCTCGAAAATCAGTTCGTCGTGCACCTGCAACAGCATCTGCGCCGCGAGCTTCTTCTCGGCGAGTGAATCCTCCATTCGCGTCATGGCGCGGCGGATGATGTCGGCAGCGGTGCCCTGCAGTCGCGCATTGATCGCGGCGCGTTCGTTGAAAGCCCGGATCGACGGATTCGACGCCTTGATGTCCGGATAATGACACTTGCGGCCGAACAGCGTCTCGACATAGCCATGCTCGCGGCAGAAGTCGCGCGTCGAATCCATGTAGGCGCGGATGCCGGGGAAGCGTTCGAAATATTTCTTGATATAGGCGGCGGCTTCCTCGCGCGGAATGCCGAGCTGGTTGGCGAGGCCGAACGCCGAGATACCGTAGATGATGCCGAAGTTGATCGCCTTGGCGCGACGGCGGATTTCGCCGGGCATGTCCTTCACCGGCACGCCGAACATCTCCGACGCGGTCATGGCGTGAATGTCGAGGCCGTCGTGGAAGGCCTGCTTCAGGACCGGAATATCGGCGATCTCCGCAAGCAACCGCAATTCGATTTGCGAATAGTCGGCGGACACCAGCTTGTGACCCGGCGTCGCGACGAAGGCGCGACGGATCTTGCGGCCGTCTTCGGTGCGCACCGGAATGTTTTGCAGGTTCGGCTCGTTGGACGACAGGCGGCCAGTCGTCGTCGCCGCCAGCGCGTAAGTGGTGTGGACGCGATGGGTCTGCGGATGCACATACTCCGGCAGCGCATCGGTGTAGGTCGATTTCAGCTTCGATACCTGCCGCCAGTCGAGGATCAGGCGCGGAAAGGCGTGGCCCTGTTCCGCCAGTTCGTCGAGGATCGACGCGGTGGTGGACCACGCGCCGGTCTTGGTTTTCTTGCCGCCGGGCAGGCCCATCTTGCCGAACAGGATGTCGCCGATCTGCTTCGGGCTGCCGGGATTGATTTCCTCGCCGGCGGCGTCCCGAATTTCGAATTCGAGGCGCGCGGCGGTCTGGGCGAAGTCGCCGGAGAGCCGCGACAGCACTTGCCGGTCGATCGAGATGCCGCGCCTCTCCATCCGCGCCAGCACCGGCACCAACGGTCGCTCCAGCGTTTCGTAAACGACGTTCATGCGTTCGGTGACGAGACGCGGTTTCAGCACGCGCCACAGTCGGAGGCTGAGGTCGGCGCCTTCGGCGGCATATTCGCCGGCCTTGTCGATGGCCACCTGATCGAAGGTGAGCTTGCCCTTGCCGCTGCCGACGAGGTCGCCATAGGCGAGCGCGGCGTGGCCGAGCCAGCCCTCGGAAAGCTGCTCGCGCTCATGCGATCCCCGGCCGGCGTCGAGCGCGTAGGAGATCAGTTGCGCGTCCTCGATGTTGCGCAATGCGATGCCGTGCTGCGCCAGCAGCACCATCGCGAATTTGGTATCGAAGCCGATCTTCAACAGCCCGGTGCTTTCGAAGACGGCTTGCAAAGCGTCGAGGGCGTCGCGCGTCGCCATCTGGTCGGGCGCGAGGCCGGCCGCGAACAGGCCGGCGCCGTCGCCGGATTGCCTGTGGGCCAGCGGAATGTAGCAGGCATCGTTCGGGCCCAAAGCCAGCGCGATACCGCACAGTTCGGCCTGCATCGGATCGATCGTCGCGGTGACGATATCGAGTGCGACATGGCCGGTGTCGCGGATGCGCGCGATCCATTGGTCGAGCTCCGCACGCGTGCGCACGATCTGGTAACGGCTGCGATCGACCTTGGTGTTGCGCGCTTCCTCGGCGCGGGCTGCGGCAAGCGCCGGCGGCGACAGTGTTTCAGTGTCCGCCTGACCGTTCGATATCGCCATCGCCTTGCGCGGGGCGGGGGGCACGCCGCCGAAAAGATTTCCGGTGCTGGACCGCTGTAGCGTCGCGGAGCCCTTGGCGTGGGCGTCCGGCTCGCCGCCGAGCGCGGGAATTTGCGGCGAATCCTGCGCCGCGCCGCGCGCAAACGAACTCTTCAGGTTGGTATCGGCTTCGACGTCGGATGGGTCGATCTGCGAATACTCGGCGACGCGACGCGTCAGCGTCGAGAACTCCATCGCTTTCAGGAAGGCTAACAGCTTGCGCGGATCTGGCTCGTGCACCGCGAGGTCGTCGAGCGGAACGTCGAGCGCCACCTTGTCGTCGAGCAGCACGAGTTGGCGTGAGATGCGCGCCTTCTCGGCGTTCTCGATCAGCGACTCGCGCCGCTTCGGCTGTTTGATTTCGCCGGCGCGCGCCAGCAGCGTGTCGAGGTCGCCGTATTCGTTGATGAGTTGCGCCGCCGTCTTGATGCCGATGCCGGGGACGCCGGGCACGTTGTCGACGCTGTCGCCGGCGAGCGCCTGCACTTCCACAACCTTGTCCGGCGGCACACCGAACTTCTCGATCACCTCCGGGATACCGAGGCGACGGTCCTTCATCGTGTCGTACATGGTGACGCAATCGGTGACGAGTTGCATCAGGTCCTTGTCGGACGAGACGATGGTGGCGGAGGCGCCGCGCTCGCACGCCTGCCGAACATAGGTCGCGATCAGATCGTCGGCCTCGAAGCCGGCTTGCTCGAGGCAGGGGAGGTCGAAGGCGTGCACCGCCTCGCGGATCAGCGCGAATTGTGGAATCAGGTCGTCCGGTGCCGGCGGCCGGTGGGCCTTGTAGTCGGGATAGAGCTTGTTGCGGAACGTGATCTCGGACTTGTCGAAGACGATGGCGAGATGGGTCGGCCTGTCGTCCTGCGGCATGTCGCGGAGCAGCTTCCACAGCATGTTGCAGAAGCCGAGCACGGCGTTGACCTGCAAACCGTCGGATTTGCGGTTGAGCGGTGGCAGCGCGTGGTAGGCGCGGAAAATGTAGGACGAGCCGTCCACCAGAAAGACGTGATCGCCTTTCGACGGGGCGTTGGCGGTGGCGGGCTTGGCGGCGGACGTGGGCTTCTTCGACATGGCCGCAATGTAGGGGCTCGGCTGCCGATTTGACAGCCGTTTGGGGCGTCGATCCCCTGTTCCCGCGGGCCTAGGGTCTGATCCAACTGCGTTGAATCAGACCCGTCGTTTATCCTTTTGTTTGAGCATGATCTTTTCCGAAAACCGGTCTCCACTTTTCGGGATCATGCTCTATTCTGCCGGTTGCAGCCGCGTCGCGGGCTTGCGCGGCGCGATCCAGAACGCGTCGGGCCGCTCGAACAGGAAGTTCAGCCGCGTGCCGCGACACACCCACCAGATCGCGACCGCTCCCGTGACCCCGATGAAGGTGACCACGGCGGAGAGCGTTCCGATATCCTGGATGAGCCCGGTCTTCATCAGCAGGGTGCGCGATATCGCCATCGGCAGGAAGAACGCGAGATAAATGACGATGGAGTGCTCGCCGAAATAGCGGATAAAATCCAGCCAGTGCTGGCGCGCCAGCAGGGTGCCGACGGTAATGATGGCGCAGGCACCGGCAAAGCCGAGCGCCAGCGAGACGACCGGCAGATCCGCGTGGCCAAAATGGGTCAGCGCGCCGTTGATGAGCGCCCACAATCCCAGCCCCGCGAGGGCAAGACCGGGATAGGTTCGCGCGTTGTCCGACAGGCGGAACACATGGGACGCGAAAAGATATCCCGAATAGAAGTAAATGAAGCGCATGGCGAATTCGTCGATCACGACCCAGCCGGTGGAGACATGCGCCATCTCCAGCGCCGCGCCGGCGAGCCAGATCAGCAGCGGCGGTACGCGCAGCGTCAGTTTGGTGACGACGAAGAAGACCGGCAGCAGGTAGATGAACCACAGCGTGCCGAACGGATCGATGAACGACAGCAAATAGAGCTTGGCGACGCCGGCCCAGCCCATCTGGGCGGCAAAGGCGGGAGCCTTGAAGCCGAACTGGATCGTCACCCACAGCACATAGAAATAGGCGAAGTGCATCACCTTGCGATCGAGATAAGTGCGCCAGTCGCGATCGATTACGCGCGACAGGAACAGGCCGGAGATCAGGAAGAAATCCGGCATCCGGAACGGCTTGGCGAACTCCACGACGTGATGCATGAAACCGGTCTGGCCGGCGGCGGCCTCGACGCCCAGCACCGAATGCATCATCACCACCATGACGATGCAAATGCCCTTGGCGTAGTCGACCCAGTCGAGGCGGTCGGAGGCCGCTGCTGTGGGGATGGCTGTGCCGTTTCGGGTCATCGCTGTTCCTTTTGAGGTCGCGCGGGCGGACATTACGAACGAAGGGTTTCGTTCCCGTTGCGCGATACAAGGAATGTGCCGCCTTTCCGGAACCCGCTATAAGGCAGCCCACGCCACCTATCGTTAGTGTTAACCGGACCCTATCAACGTTGACCCGCAGCTTTCTGACGTCACTGCCGATCGATGCCGTTCTCGATGATCTCGCGGCGGTCCTTGCGCGCCGATCGACGGCCGTGCTGGTGGCGCCGCCCGGCGCCGGCAAGACCACGCGGGTGCCGCTGGCGCTGCTTGACGAGCCGTGGGTCGGCAACGGCAAGATCGTGGTGCTGGAGCCGCGGCGGATCGCCGCCCGTGCCAGCGCCGAGCGCATGGCGCAGACGCTCGGCGAACGTGTCGGAGAGACGGTGGGTTACCGTGTGCGTTTCGGCGCGAAGGTGTCGCGCGCGACCCGGATCGAGGTCGTCACCGAAGGCATCTTCGCGCAACAGATTCTCAACGATCCGGAGTTGAACGGCGTCGCGGCGGTGCTGTTCGACGAATTTCACGAGCGTTCGCTCGACGCCGATCTCGGTCTTGCGCTGGCGCGTGACGTGCAGACCGGGCTGCGCGAGGATCTGCGCATCCTGGTGATGTCCGCGACGCTGGACGGTGCGCGGGTTGCCGCATTGCTCGGCGATGCCCCGGTGATCGAAAGCGAAGGGCGCGCTTATCCGGTAGAGACGCGTTACCTTGGCCGCAAGCCGGATGCGCCGCTGGAGCGGCAGATGGCTGACGCGATTGCCACGGCGTTGCGGGCCGATGCCGGGTCGGTGCTGGCGTTCCTGCCGGGCGCAGCGGAAATTCGCCGTACCCAGACGATGCTTGAAGAACGCGTGCACGATGCTGGCGTCGATATCGTGCCGTTGTTCGGAGCGCTCGATGCGAGCGTGCAGGATCGCGCCATCGCGCCGGCACCAAAAGGACGACGCAAGGTGGTGCTGGCGACGTCGATTGCGGAAACCTCGCTCACCATCGACGGCGTGCGCATCGTTGTCGACTCAGGGCTGGCGCGGGTGCCGCGTTACGAGCCCGATATCGGCCTGACGCGCCTGGAAACCGTGCGCGCCTCGCGCGCCGCCGTCGATCAGCGGCGCGGTCGCGCCGGGCGCACCACACCCGGCATCTGCTATCGGCTGTGGGACGAGCCGCAGACCGTGTCTCTGCCCGCTTACACCACGCCGGAAATTCTCGCGGCCGATCTGTCGTCGCTGGTGCTCGATCTGGCGCAGTGGGGCGTGCGCGATCCGGGGACGCTGGCGTTTCTCGATCCGCCGCCGGGGCCTTCGCTAAAGGAGGCACGGGACTTGCTGCGCCAGCTCGGCGCACTCGATGACGACGGTCGCATCACGGCGGAAGGACAGGCGCTGCGCGCGCTCGCGCTGCCGCCGCGACTGGCGCGCATGATCGTCGATGCGGTGCCGCTCGGCGCGGCGCAGGAGGCGGCCGACATCGCGGCTATCCTCACCGAGCGGGGATTGGGCGGCGACAGCGTCGATCTCGACGCGCGGCTCGATCAGTTCCGCCGCGACCGCTCGCAGCGCGCGTCCAGCGCGAAGCAGCTGGCGAAGCGATGGGCGGGACAGGTGTCTTCCTCCCGCTCCCAGGGGGGAGGCGAACTATCTTCAACCGGCGCACTACTGGCGCTCGCCTTTCCGGATCGTATCGCGAAGAATCGCGGCAACGGCAGCTTCGTGTTGGCCAACGGACGTGGCGCGGCGATGGATCAGGCGGCGGCGTTGGCGCGCGCACCTTATATCGCGGTCGGAGAACTCACCGGCACCGCCGCGCGCGGACGCATTTTGCTGGCGGCCCCGATCACACAGGCCGAGATCGAGACGCGTTTTGCCGACGAGATCGAGAGCGCGGATGACGTGTGGTTCGACAAGGATGCCATGGCGTTGCGCGGACGTCGGCGTAAACGGCTCCATGCGATCACGCTCGCGGAAGCGGCGTTGCAGATATCGCCTTCCGAAGACGGCGCAAAAATTTTTGCCGAAGGATTGGTCGCGGCGGGGCTCGATCGCCTGCCGTGGTCGAAGGCGCTGACGCAATGGCGCGGCCGTGTGATGTTTTTGCGCGCGGCTGAGGGCAATGCCTGGCCCGACCTTTCCGATGCGGGCCTTGCGGCGACGGCGGACGCCTGGCTGGCGCCCGCGCTGTTCGACAAGACGTCTTTGAAGGATTTCTCCGCCGGCGATTTGTCAGAGGCGCTGATGGCGCTGTTACCGTGGGAGTTGCGCACGCGGCTGGATCGTGAGGCGCCGACGCATTTCGAGGCGCCGACCGGCTCGATGCTGCCGATCGACTACGAGGCCGAGCAGGGGCCGACCATTGCCGTGCGCTTGCAGGAGTTGTTCGGTTTGAAAGTCCATCCGGCGGTCGCGAAGGGCAAGGTGCCGCTGGTGCTGGAATTGCTGTCGCCGGCGCATCGGCCGGTGCAGGTCACGCGCGACCTGCCGGGCTTCTGGCGCGGCAGCTACGCGGCGGTTCGTGCCGACCTGCGTGGCCGTTATCCGCGCCATCCGTGGCCGGAGGATCCGGCGGCAGCGGAGCCGACACGCCGCGCCAAACCGCGCGGAACATGAGCGCAGCACTTCGTTAACGCTAAACTCACGGTTTTAGCCAAAATACGTATGATCCCGGTCGCGGCTTGCCGTGCCGGCGACATAGCGTTCCGTGCGGACTGCGAGTGCTTGTATGCGTGGCGTAATGATTCTGGCCGGCGTGATGATCGGTCTTGGGACGGTGATGGCCCAGGTTGCCGATCACATGATGGCGGCGTCGGCGACGTCCGCGCCATCGGTTATGATCGCCGCAGAGCCGTCGACCCAGGCGACGGGCGCGCGCAGCGTTGTGGTGCCGCGCGACCAGCATGGTCACTTTCAGACCGAAGGGCGTATCGAGGGTCAACGCATCAAATTCATGGTCGATACCGGCGCGTCGGTGGTCGCCATGAACGAAACCTCTGCGGCGCGGATCGGCGTGCGGCCGGCGCGCGGCGATTTCAATGCGAAGGTGACCACGGCCAACGGCGTCATCAAGGCGGCGCGGACGCGGCTCGCGCTGGTTCAGGTCGGCGATCTGGTCGTCCGCGATGTCGATGCCATGGTGCTGCCGGACGAGGCGCTGTCGCAAAATCTGCTCGGCCTGTCGTTCCTCGGCAAGCTGACACGGTTCGAATATGCCGGCGGCCGGATGGTGCTGGAACAATAGTCGCCGGGGGTGTTTATCCCCGCCATGACTGCTGCCAATCCGCCGTAATTTCACCCTAACCCCATCATCCCCGCCTTTCCTCCGCGCCGGGCATTCGCTATGGCTGCGGGGTATTTCGTCCATCAACCTTTTCAGAAGGTCGTTCGCATGTTTCCCAAGCCGAAGCCCGTCCTGGTGCCGAATACGCTCGCTTACGAATCCGAGCCGATGGTGAAGCCGACCGGCTTTCGCGAATATGACGCGCGCTGGCTGTTCGGAAAGGAAATCAACCTGATGGGCATTCAGGCGCTGGGCATGGGGCTCGGCGCGCTGATCGCGGAGATGGGACAAAAGCAGGAGATCGTCACCGGCCATGATTTTCGTGGCTATTCGTCGTCGATCAAATACGCGCTGATCTCGGGCCTGATGGCGGCTGGCTGCAAGGTGCATGACATCGGCCTGTGCATGACGCCGATGGCTTACTTCGCGCAGTTCGAACTGGACGTGCCATGCGTCGCCATGGTCACCGCCTCGCATAACGACAACGGCTGGACCGGCGTGAAGATGGGCGCCAATCGGCCGCTCACCTTCGGGCCGGACGAAATGACGCGACTGAAGGACATCGTGCTCAACGCCGACTTCAAGAACAAGGTCGGCGGCAGCTATCAGTTTCACGAGAATTTCCCGGCGCGCTACATCGCCGATCTGACCAAGCGCGCCAAGCTGAAGCGCAAGCTGAAGGTCGTGGTCGCCTGCGGCAACGGCACCGCCGGCGCGTTCGCGCCGCAGGTGATGGAGGCGATCGGTTGCGAGGTGATTCCGCTCGACACCGAGCTCGATCACACTTTCCCGAAGTACAATCCGAATCCGGAAGACATGGAAATGCTCCATGCCATTCGCGACGCGGTGCTCGAACACAAGGCCGATGTCGGCCTCGGCTTCGACGGCGACGGCGACCGCTGCGGCGTGGTCGACAACACCGGCGAGGAGATTTTCGCCGACAAAGTCGGCGTGATGCTGGCGCGCGATATTTCGGCGATCCACAAGAATGCGCAGTTCGTCGTCGACGTGAAGTCCACCGGCCTGTTCGTGACCGATCCGGTGTTGCAGAAGCAGGGCGCCAAGGCGACGTACTGGAAGACGGGGCATTCCTACATGAAACGACGCACCCATGAAGTGGGCGCGCTGGCCGGCTTCGAGAAGTCGGGCCACTTCTTCTTCAATCCGCCGTTCGGCCGCGGCTACGACGACGGCCTGATATCCGCGATCGCGATTTGCGAGATGCTGGACCGCGCGCCGGGCAAGAGCATGTCCGACCTCAAGGACGCGCTGCCGAAGACGTGGTCGTCGCCGACCATGTCGCCGCACTGTGACGACGAGACCAAGTACGGCATCGTCGACGCCGTGGTGAAGCATTTCGAGGCGGCGAAGGCCAAGGGCGAAAAGGTCGCGGGTCAGGCGATCCGCGATCTCGTCACCGTCAACGGCGTGCGCGTCACGGTGGAAGATGGAAGCTGGGGTCTGGTGCGCGCGTCATCCAACAAACCCGAACTGGTCGTCGTGGTCGAGAGCCCGGTGTCGGAGCAGCGGATGCGCGATATGTTCGAGGCGATGGATGCCGTGCTGCGCACGCATCCGGAAGTCGGCGAATACAATCAGAAGATCTGAGCCGAAGATCGGCGGGCGGCTCCAGCGAGAGGTGCCCGCCGTTGTTGTCAGACCGAAGCCCGCGCCAGTCGCCGCTCGTCGGCGGTGCGGCGCAGTTTCGATTCCTGAAAATCATGCATACCGACCTGCCACTGCAGGCCGACGACGGCGCCCTTGACCGGTTGCAGCAGCGCCAGCGAACTCACCAGTGTGATCGGCAGCCAGATCAACGCGTGGACCCAATAGGGCGGCGCATAGGCCGTCTCCATGGCCAGCAGCGCCGGCACGACGGCATGTCCCACAATCACGATCACCAGATAGGCCGGCAAGTCATCGGCACGCTGCGCGGCATAGCTTTCGCCGCAGGCGTCGCAGTGATCAACCACCTTGAGGAAGCGGCCGAACAGGCGGCCCTCGCCGCAATGCGGGCATTTCATGGTGAAGCCGCGCCACATCGCGCGACCCAGCGAGACAGCGTTCGTCATGGCGATTGTCCTCGGGGATTGTTCTTGATCCAAAGCTCGATCCATACAATATAAGTCGAGAAACGGACATTCAAAGTAAATGTAGGTATTTGCATGGATTGGCTCCCTACAATAGCGGAATGGCAGGGGCCGATCTATCTGCGGATCGTCGATGCGCTGAGCTCCGACATCAACAGCCGACGGCTGAACCGGGGCCAGCAGCTTCCGACCCACCGTGCGCTGGCGGAAGCGCTCGGCGTCGATCTCACCACGGTGACGCGTGCTTATGGCGAGGCGCGGCGTCGCGGACTGATCGAGGCGCGGGTGGGGCAGGGGACGTTCGTGTCCGAAACCACCGCGCGGCAGGCGTCGGACATTCCCGTGCAGGTCAAGATCGACCTGTCGATGAACGTGCCGCCGCAGCCGGTGGAAGCCAATCTCGATCTACGCATCGCGCAGGGTCTCGCCGCGATCCGCAGCGAGTCCAGCTTCAGCGCCTATCTCAATTATGCGCGCCCCGGCGGCAGCGACGATGAGCGCGAGGTGGCAGCGCAATGGCTGCGTCCGCGCCTGACGAGCGTCGCACCGGAGCGGCTGGTGATCTATCCGGGCACGCAGGCCGCGTTGTTCAACACGCTGCTGGCGCTGACCTCGCCGGGCGACGTCGTGCTCACCGAGAATCTGACGTTCCCCGGCATCAAGGCGGCGGCGAGCCGGCTCGGCGTGCGGCTTGTGGGGGTTGAAATGGATCGCGACGGTGTGCTGCCGGATGCGCTCGCGGCTGCGTGCGAACGACATCAACCGAAGGCGATCTATCTCATTCCCACCTTGCACAATCCATCGACGGCGACGCTTCCGCCGCCGCGCCGTCGTGCGATCGCGGAGATCGTGCGCCGATATGGCGTGTGGCTGATCGAGGATGATGCATACGGTTTTCTTGAACCGTCGGTGCAGCCGATCGCCGATCTCGTTCCGGAGCGAACCTATTTCGCGGCGAGCATGTCGAAGTGCATCGCGCCGGCGTTGCGGGCGTCCTATCTTTTGGTGCCGGATGCTGCCGCCGAACAGGTGATGCGCAACAACCTGCAGGCGACGATGCAAATGCCGCCGCTCCTGATGGTGGCGCTGCTGACGCACTGGATCCGCACCGGCGTCGCCGATCAGATCGTTCTGGCCATTCGCAACGAAGCCATCGGCCGTCAGCAACTGGCGGCGCGCATGTTGCAGGGGTTGCCATTCGCGGCGCGGCCGGCGGGGCATCATCTGTGGCTGGCGTTGCCGCGGCAATGGGACACTGCCGAATTCCTCTCCAATGTATTGCGGCACGGCCTCGCCGTGGTCGGACGTGAGGCTTTCGCCCTGGGCCAATATGCGGCGCAGGGCGTGCGGGTGTCGCTGGGCGCAGCGCGCAATCGCGCCGAACTGGCGCAGGCGCTGCAACTGCTCGCCAACACGCTGCGCGCGCCGCAATCCGATATCCAGATCGTTTGAGGCGGTTTCCGCCGCGTCAGATGCCGAGATAGGCCTGCCGCACGCGTTCGTCGGCCAGCAGGTCGGAGCCGCTGCCGGACAGCGTGACGCGGCCGTTTTCAAGGACGTATGCGTGCGTGGCGATCCTCAGCGACACCGCGACGTTCTGCTCCACCAGCACGCAGGTCATGCCGGCCGCGTTGAGATCGCGGATGGTCTTCAGCACGTCGTGCACGATGGTCGGCGCAAGCCCGAGCGAGGGCTCGTCGAACATGATCAGCTTCGGCTCGCCCATCAGGCAGCGGCCGATTGCCAGCATCTGCTGCTCGCCGCCTGACAGCGTGCCCGCCGCTTGCGCGATGCGTTCCGACAAGCGCGGAAACATCGCCAGCACGCGCTCGCGATTCTGCGCGCGATGCTGTCGGGCACGCGGCAGCATCGCGCCCATGTCGAGGTTTTCGGAAACCGTCAGCGATGGGAAAATCTGCCGTCCTTCGGCAACCTGCCCGATACCGAGATCGCAGACGCGATGGCTCGGCAGCCCGGCGATATCGCTATCGTGAAAGACGATGCGACCGCCGGTCGGCCGGTGCATTCCGGCGATGGTGCGGATCAGCGAGGTCTTGCCGGCGCCGTTGGCGCCGACGATCGCAACGATGCTCCCTTCGTCGACGGTGAGCGAGACGTCGTCGAGCGCTTGCGCGTCGCCGTAGTGAACGCAGAGATTCTCAACCTTGAGCATCACAACTGCTCCGCGCCAAGATAGGATTCGACGACGGCGGGATCGCGCAATACCTGTTCCGGATCACCCTCGGCAATGGCCGCGCCGTGATGCAGCACCAGGATGCGGGAGGCGAGCGCGGTGACCGCGCGCATGACATGCTCGATCAGCAGGATGGTGAGACCGTCGCGGTTGAGATCGCGCAGGGTGGCGACGATGCGATCGGTTTCGGTGGGCCGCAGCCCGGCCATCACCTCGTCGAGCAGCAACAGTTTCGGTCCGGTGGCGAGCGCCCGCGCCATCTCCAGCCGCTTGCGGTCCGGCAATGTCAGGCTCGATGCGATCTGCCCGCGCTTGTCGAACAGATCGAGCCGCGCCAGCGTGTCGCGCGCGATCTTTTCGGCGTCGCGGACTGTCCGGGTCTGCATCAGGGCGCCGACAATGACATTGTCCTCGACGGTCAGCGCGGGGAACGGCCGCACCAGTTGAAAGGTCCGTCCGACGCCGAGCCGCGCGATTTGATCGGAGCGCATCCCGTCGGTGCGGGTGCCGGCGAAGGTGATCGCTCCCTCGTCCGGCGGAAGCGCGCCGGCGATCATGTTGAACAGTGTTGTCTTGCCGGCGCCGTTCGGTCCGATCACCGCGAAAATCTCGCCTTGCGCGACATCGAAGCTGACCTTGCTCACCGCGGCGAGCCCGCGGAATCGCTTGCTGATGCCATTGATGGAAAGCAGGGCGGTCATGCGCGTGGCCTGTCGAGGCCGAGCTTGCGGGCGAGCCAGGGCCACACGCCGCTCGGTTGCAAGGTGATGATGACCATCAGCGTCAAGCCATAGAAGATCGATTTGGCGCCGGGTGTGTTGATGCCGAAGTGCTGCATCAGCGCGGTCAGGCTTTCTCCCAGAGGCGTCAGCAGGAGGGCGCCGACGATCGGCCCGAATACGGTGCCGAGGCCGCCGATGATCGGCGCCATGATGATCTCGATGGAGCGGCCGATGTCGAACACCTGTGAGGGAAACAGGTTGCGGTAGTAGAAGCCATAGAACACGCCGCCAACGGCGGTCATGCTGGCGGAAATCAGCATTGCGATCATCTTGGCGCGAAAAATATCGATGCCGGCGGCCTGCGCGGCTTGCGGGTCCTCGCGCACCGCGAGCCAGCGATAGCCGAGCGGCGAGCGACGCAACCATGCGACCAGCAGCGTTGCCGCCGCAGCAAGGATCAGCGCGAGATAATAATACAGCAGTGGTCCGCCGCCGAGATTCCACCACTTGTCCGAACCGGGGCTATTGACCGACAGGAATAGGCCGGCCGACGCGCCGGTGATTTGCAGATGATCGAAGCCGATGCGGGTAAACTCGGCGAAGGCGATGGTCAGCAGCGCGAAATAGACGCCCTCGATGGCGAAGCGCCAGCCGAGCCAGCCGACGATCATGCCGGCGGCGGCGGCAACCGGAATGGCGACGAAGACACCGATCCAGGGCCCGATGCCGAACAGCGTCCATAGCGCGGTCGCGGTATAGGCGCCGAGCCCGAGATAGAGCGCGTGGCCGAGCGAGAGTTGCCCGGCAAAGCCCATCAGCAGATTCCACGCCTGCCCGAGATAGGCGAAGTAGAACACAAGGATCAGCACCGACAACAGATAGCGGTCGGCAAGAAGCGGAGCGGCGATCGCTGCTGCCAACAAGGCGATGCAGAGGATTTTGCCGCGCGTCGGCAGGCGCTGCCAGATATCGATCATAGCCGCCGCCCCATCAGGCCTTGCGGACGCAGTACCAGCACGATGATCAGCAGCGCGAAAGAAAACATGCTCTTCATCGACGGCTGGATGTAGAAGCCCGCAAGCGCTTCGGAAATGCCGATCAGGACACCGCCGACCAGCGCGCCCGCCATTGAGCCCAGCCCGCCGATGATGACGATGACGAAGGCGAGAAGGGTGTAGGCTGGCGCAAGGCCGGGCGACGCGTCCGCGATCGTCGCCATCAACGTGCCGGCGGCGCCGATGCAGGCGAAGCCGAGCCCGAATGTCACCGCATAGAGCTGCTTGACGTTGAGCCCGACGACACCCGCGCCGGTGAGGTTGTCGGCGCAGGCGCGGATCGCCGTACCCGTGCGGGTGTAGCGGAAGAACAGGAACAGCGCGATGCAGATCGCGAAGGCGCCAAGCGCCGCGAACACGCGCACCTTGTCGATGAACAAGGAGCCAATGGTGTAGCTGTCGAAACTGTAGGGCAGGTTGATCGGCCGCGCGTCGGGGCCGAAGATCAGCAGCAAGCCGTTGACGACGACGGTGGCAAGGCCGACCAGCAGGATAAACTGCTCATGCTCGGCGCGGCTGATGAAGGGTTCGACCAGCGCGCGTTGCAGAACATAACCGAGAAAAAAGAATGCCGCGGCGATCGGTAGCAGCGATATCAGCGGTGAGACGCCCAGCATGTCGAACAGCAGGAACGCCGCGTACATCGCCACCACGGTGAACTCGCCGTGGGCGAAATTGACAACGCGCATGACGCCGAAAATGACCGAGAGGCCAAGCGCCATCAGCCCGTAGACGAGCCCGGTGAGAATCCCTTGAACGACAATATTCAAGGTGATCGCCGTCATTCGAAACTCCGGCTCCCGGCGCTGTCGCGAGAGCGTCAAAAGGATTGTGTGAGGACAGTGAAGCACCGCGCGCCGCGCGATGCTTCACGATTGCGGATTGCAGAGGAACGTCAGATCACTTGCGGCCCTGCCATGGCGGCATCGGCAGCACCGGCGTCATGGTCGCGACCTCCGCCGGCAGCACCACTGTCGGGGTCTGGTTTCGGTTCTGCACGCTGGCTGACGGAATGTCGTTGTTCTGGCCCTTCTCATCGAACTTGATCGGCCCGCCGATCATGGTGTGATCGACGAGGTTGGTGGCCTTCAGGGCCTTCATCAGTTCCGGCCCGTTGGTGGTGCCGGCGCGCTTGAAGGCGTCGGCGGCGATCATCAGGGCGTCGAAGGTGAAGCCGACATTGAAGCATTCCACCGCGAAGCGGAATTTCGGCTGCGCCTTGGTGTAGGCGGCTTCCAGCGCCTGTGTGACCTTCGATTTCGGATTTGCCCACGGCAGCGCATCGATGTGGTAGTCGGCCAGCGGCCCGAGCGCCTTGTAGAATTCCTCGTCGTAGAGGCCGGGGGCGCCGGGCGAGATGATGCCCATCGGCTGGAATTTCTGCCGCACGGTGTCGCGCACCAACTTGATGGCGTCGGCGGCGCGCGTCACCACCAGCAGCAGGTCCGGGTTGAGCCCGCGGATCTTGGTCACCTCGACCGAGAGATCCTGCGCCTTGGGATCGTAGGGGATCGATTCCAGCAGCTTGAATGGCAATCCCGATTTCGGAAACAACGCGTCCATGCCCTTGCGCTGCGCCAGACCGAAATTGTCGTTGGCGTGCAGGAACACGGCGGTCTTCGGCGCGATCTTGGTGGCGTCGATCAATGCCTGGATTTGATGCAAGCCGTTCTTCACCAGCATTCCGCCGGTCGGGAAGTTGCGGACGAGGAATTTGTAGCCCTGTTCGGTCAATTGCGGCGCCGCGCCGATGTTGACGATCAGCGGCACCTGACGCTGTTCGCAGACCTGCGCGATGGCCAGCGTGCCGGCGGAATCGAATGCGCCGACGATGCAATGGGCGCCTTCGTTGATAGCGCGTTCGGTCTGGGTACGCGCGACATCGGGATTCGACTCCATGTCGATGTGCATCAGTTCGACCTTGTAGCCGAGATCGGACAGCACCTGCGGCGCGACCAGCGCGCCGCGATGGCAGCTTTGACCGGCCTGCGCGAGATAACCGGACTGCGGCAGCAGCACCGCGATCTTCAGGGTTTGCGCCTGAGCCCGGACGATCCCCGGCGCGGCGAGCAGCGCGGCGCCGGCGACGCCGCCCGCGAGTACGCCGCGGCGGCTGAGTTTGAATTGGTCGATCGGCATGTCGTTTCCTCCTGAATGCGCGCGGTTGGACCGAACGCGGCCCTGATTGCTATGTCATAGACTGATTATCGCGTGACGCCGGTGCGATCACAAGCGGCCCGGCCGGATTGCGGCCGTAGCACTTTGGTTCGATCCTTTGCGCTTACGGCTTCTCCCGCCGAATAAAGGCCCACGGGCTGACTTCGGAATCGGTCGGCACCTCGATATCGATCAGGTAAGGCCCGCCGTCCGCCAGCGCGCGCTCCAGCGCGGGGCGGAAGCCATCGGGCGACGTGACGCGGGCCGCGCCGACGCCGAAGGATTCCGCCAACTTGACGAAATCCGGATTGACGAGATCGGACGCGACGACACGGCCCTCGAAGCCTTCCAACTGGTCGCGCCGAACGTTGCCGTAGGCGTTATTGTTGAATACCAGCACCACGACGCCAATGTTGAATTGCACGGCCGTCGCCAGTTCCTGGACGGCGAACATGAAGCCGCCGTCGCCGGTGATGGCGACGACCGGCCGATCCGGGTGCGCCACCTTGGCACCCAGCGCGGTCGGGAAGCCCGAGCCGAGCGTACCCTGATAGCCGGAGGTGATGAACGTGCGCGGCTCGTAGACCGGGAAGCCGTACCAAGAGGCGAAGCCCACCTGCGACAGCTCGTCGGTGACGATGGCGTTGGCGGGAAGCACCTCGCGCAGGATGTTGAGATACGACATCTGCGGCTGGATCGCCTGAATCTGTTGCAACGTCGATGCCGACGCGGCGCGGATCGCATCGCGGCGGCCGGGCTGACGGGTGAAGCCGCGCTTTTGCACGGCGGCAAGCAGATCGCGGGTGCCCTCGCGCGCATCGGCGACGATGGCGGTGTCCGGCGCGAAGCGCCGCATCTCCGCCGGATCGATATCGATGCGAATGGATTGCTGGCCCTCGGGGCGATAGGGCCAACGCCAAGTCGGCAATTCCATGCGGGTGCCGATGCCGATGATCAGATCGGTCTGCGGCCACAACTCATAGGCCGCGGCCATCGACATGCCGAGTTCATGCGCGTTGCTGACGATGCCGCGGCCGCTGCGAAACGCCACCACGGGCGCGTCCAGCGTTTCCGCCAGTTCGAGGATGTCTTCGCGTGTATGGATCGCCCCGCTGCCGACGAAGATCATCGGCGCCTTGCTGGTGGCGATTCGCTCGGCGGCCGCCTTGATGCGGTCGCTGTCCGGTCGCGGAGCGGGGAGAAGGTCGAACGGCGCGACGTCGCTGACATCCGCGCGTTGCGTGAAAATATCCCACGGCATTTCCAGCACGGCGGGACCGCGCCGCCCGGACTGCATTTCCTGAAACGCACGCGATACCAGCGCTGGTGCAAGATCGGGATATTCGATGCGCTCCGCCCATTTGACGAAAGTACGCAGCGTCGCGAGTTGGTTCGGCATCTCGTGCAGGTGACCGCGCCCCCTGTCGAGAAATTCGGTCGGGACCTGGCCGGTCAGGCACAGCACCGGCTCGTTGCTGCCGAAGGCCGTGAGGAGCGCCGCGCCAGCGTTCAGCACGCCGGGGCCGGGTACCACGCTGAAGACACCGGGGCGGCCGGTGGCGCGCGCGTAGCCGTAAGCCATGTAGCCGCACGCTTGCTCATGCCGCGCGCCGATGACCTTCAACTGCGCCTTTTGGAAGGCATCGAACAGGCCGTAAACCTGCGCGCCGGGCAGGCCGAACACCGTGTCGACATCGTGCGCGACGAGACCGTTGACGATCGCCTCGCCGCCTGAAAATGAAGCCATGATCCGTTCCAATCGTGCGGACGCAGGACCGCTACTTGCAACGAAGCGCGCAGGGGATGCAAGGGCCTTGTCGCGGATTCGTCACGCAACGAGTCGTGCTGTGCGCACGCGTGTATATCAGGACGGTGCTTTTAGTCCGACGCGCATGGCGTGTGCCGTCACGTCGTGACGAAAATCCATTGCGGTGCGCGCGAACAGGCCGAAGGCCTCGTGCTGAAATTCGGCGATGACCTTGTGCGGCGGCAATCGCCGGTCGCCGATCTGCCGCTTGAGATGTTCGAGACGCTCGAGCTGCTCCGACCACGACTGATCGATCAGGGCCATCATCACGCGACGCAGGATGTCGCCGAGCGTCGCTTTGCCGATGCTGGAAACCTTGCCCTCCATCCAGTTGTCAGCCATTGCGCGGATCGTTTGCCTGAGCGCGTCGGATTCGGCGGCGCGCGGTGTCGAGGGCGGAGTGAGCTCGACGGCGAGCGTCAGGATCGAGCGGATCGCATGATCCAGTCCGACGATGTCCCAGGGTGCATCGGACGGAGCGAACCGCGCGATGAGATCGTCGATGGTCTCATGACACAATCGTCGCACCAGAGCAAAAGGATCGCCGCCGTCGCGGATATCTCGCCGCATGTCGTAAAGCGTGTCGTGCTGGCGCTGAATGATTGCATCGAAGCGCAGCACGCTCAGACGACGGTCGTAACTGCGGGTTTCGTGCCGCGCCTGCGCGGCGCGGATCAGGCGCGTCGCAATGCTTTGCGCGACGTGATTCTTTTGCGCGGGCGGAAGCGGGCCGATCGCTGCGGTTGTCAGGAACTCGTCTTCCAGCGAGGCGTGAAAGATCGATCGTCCGGGATCGCCTTGGCGACCGGACCGGCCGCACAGTTGATGATCTTGCCGCGCAAGATCGTAGTGCGTGCTGCCGATGACCAGAAGCCCACCGGTTGCGATCACGCTGTCGCGCGTCGCGGCATCGGTGTGTTCACCGCCCAGCCGGATGTCCGTCCCGCGGCCCGCCATGGCCGTGGCGATGGTCACCGCGTCGGGAGCGCCCGCTTCCGCGATGATCTGCGCTTCACGGGCGTGATGCTTGGCATTGAGCAGCGCGAATGTCTTCGCGGGGATTTTGCCATTCACCAGTTCGACGCGCTGTTGCCAGCCATTTTCTTTGAGCATCGCGGCGAGCGCTTCCGATCCTTCGATCGTAGGCGCGCCGATTAACACCGGTTGGCCGCGCGTATGCGCACTTTCTACCTCTCGCAGGATCGCTGCGCGTTTATCGGCGGCGGTGGCATGAAGCACGGCTTCGTCGCGCCGGATCAGCGGACGGTGGGTCGGAATTGTGATGACGTCGAGATCGTAGACCTCGCGATATTCGGCGGCGTCGGTGGCGGCGGTGCCTGTCATGCCCGCCAGCTTGCCGTAACGGCGGAAATAGGTCTGAAAGGTGATCGCGGCCAGCGTGCGGGTTTCCTCACCGATCGCGCAGTTTTCCTTCGCTTCCAATGCCTGATGCAGGCCTTCGTCGTAACGCCGCCCGGGCATCGGCCGCCCGGTCAGCGCATCGACGATGGTGACGTGTCCGTTGTGCACGACGTAGTCGCGGTCGCGCGTCAACACGACGTGCGCGCGCAACGCCTGCACGACGTGGTGCAGCAGTGAGATCGAAGCGATCTCGTGCAAGGTCGCCGCGGACTTCAACAGGCCGTGCCGTCGCAGGCCGCGTTCGACTTCGTCATAGCCGACGTCCGTCAATGCAACGCGCCGCCGGTGATCGATATCGTAGTGATGGGGTTGTAATGTCGCGATGACGGCGTCAATCGCCTGGTAAAATCCCGCGTGATCTCCGAGCGGCCCGAACAGCGCGAGCGGCATTCCGGCTTCGTCGATCAGCGTCGCGTCCGCTTCGTCGACCAGTGCGAAGGTGTGGCCGCGTTGAACGGTTTCGGCGGCCGAGAACTTCATGTTGTCGCGCAGATAGTCGAAGCCGAATTCGCTGGCGATGCCGTAGGTCACATCCCGGCGATAGGCTTCGCGTCGCGCGTCGTCGTCCATGTCCTGGGTGATCACGCCGGTGCTCAGCCCCAGCAGATCGTAGACCGGACGCATCCAGGCCGTGTCGCGCTCGGCAAGATAGTCGTTGGGCGTGGCGACGTGAACGCCGCCGCCAGATAACGCATTGAGCGCGCAGACCAGCGTCGCCGTCAGTGTCTTGCCTTCACCCGTCTTCATCTCGGCGATTTGACCGTCATGGAGCGCCAGTGCGCCGATCAATTGCACGGGGACAGGATGTTGATCCAGCGCGCGGCGGGCGGCTTCGCGGACCAGCGCGAAAACGTCGATTTTGATGGCGTCGAGCGCCACGCCGGCTTGCGCTCGCCGCCGCAACTCATCGGCCCGTTCGCGTAGTGCGGTCCCGGAGAGCTGTCGATGCGCGTGATCCAGAGCGAGAATCTGGCGGGCTATCGCATTGTAGCGCGTCAGCTTCCGCTGGCCCGCGAAGCCCAGCGCGCGCCGCGCCAGACGCAGGATCATTTCAACTCGAAGAGGATCGGCACCGTGAACGCGAACTGCGCACCGCCGACGTCGGCGGGCGGCGTTGGCAGCGGCTGGGCTCGTTGCAGGAGCGCGAGCGTTTCATGATCGAGAGCCTGCGAGCCGCTGCCCTTCACGATTCTGCTGGACAGGATGTGGCCATGACGATCGACCACGAAGGCGACGCGAGCCGTGCCCGCCTCGCGGCGAACCTGAGCCTCGTGCGGGTAGCGCTTGTTGCGTTGCAGATGCAATGCCAGCCGCCGCTTCCAGCTGACCAGCGCGGCCTTGCGCGAGGCGGCGGCCGTCGGCGCGGTGGTGGTGGAGGCGGAAACCAGAGGCGGAGAGGCGTTCGGCGTTTTCTCCTTTTCCTCCTTCTTTTCCTCCTCCTGCTTCTTCGGCTCCGGAGGTGTTTCCAGCGCGACGTCGGGCTCCTTCACCTGCGGCAATGGCGGCTCAGGCTCCGGCTTTTCCTCGACTTTCTGCTCCGCCTTCTCCTGTGGCGGCGGAGCCTCGTCGGTCTGCATCTGCTCCTCGCCTGGAGCAACGTCGCGGGCGACCGCGTCGTGGAACGACTCGGTGGTGAAGTCCACTTCGATCGCCGTCGTGGTGTCGAAGGTGTCGCCTTCCTCGGCCGGCGCCCTCAGCAACGCGGCGGCGACCGCGCCGTGCAGCGACAGCACCGCAATGAAACACACGGCCCAGCGCAGGATGTCGCGACGCGAGACGCCGCGATAGGGCCGCGCCGCGCTCATTGGGCACTCCCGCCCTGCGGGGCGCCGGAAGCGGGCGGCGAACCGGTGGATTCCAGGCCGACAAGCGCGATCTTGAGATAGCCGGCGCCGCGGATATCGTTCATCAGCGCCATCACGTCGCCGTAAGGCACGGTCTTGTCGGCGCGCACGAACAGACGCTTGCTGTGATCCGACGATGTCACCGAGGCGAGCGACGCCGCCAGGGTGGCACGGGAGATCGGCGTTTCGCCGACGGCCAACGTGCGATCGGCTTTCAACGTGATGAAGACCGGCTTGTCGGGACGCGGTTGCTTCGTCGCGGTCGAGGCGGGAAGATCGACGGCGATGTCGACTGTCGCCAACGGCGCGGCGATCATGAAAATGATCAGCAGCACCAGGATGACGTCGATGAACGGCGTCACGTTGATGTCGCTGACCGGCATCATCTCGTCGTCGGACGAGGCTTGTGGAAGCTGAGCGCCCACCTGCGTTACTCCGCCGCCCGTCGGTGCGGCGTCAGTTCGGCCCGGTTGAGATCGCGGCTGACCATGCGCATCAGTTCGGCGGAGCCGTCGCCCAGGAGGCCGCGATAGCTGGCGATGGCGCGTGCGAACATATTGTAGATCATTACTGCCGGGATCGCCGCCACCAGGCCCATCGCGGTCGCGAGCAGCGCCTCGGCGATGCCCGGTGCGACGACGGCGAGGTTGGTAGTCTGCGATTTCGAGATGCCGATGAAGGCGTTCATGATGCCCCAGACCGTGCCGAACAGACCGACGAATGGCGCCGTCGATCCGATCGTCGCCAGAATGCTGGTGCCGCGCGTCATGCGACGGGATGCGGCTGCCTCGATACGGCTGAACAGCGAGGCGACGCGCTCCTTGACGCCGTCGTGGTTCATTGCGTCGCGCGAGCGATTGAGTTCGTCGAGCGCGGCGTCGGTCAGCGTGGCGATGTCGCCATTGGCGTTCTGCAGCTTGTCGCTCGCGTCCTCCAGCGAGCGCGCGCTTTCGACGCGACGAAGATCGCGCATCAGCTTGCGCCGCGCGCCGAGCAGTTCGAGCGTCTTGGCAAGCCAGACCGACCATGTGACCACCGAGGCGAAGGCCAGACCGATCATCACCGCCTTCACGATGTAGTCGGCCGCCAGGAACATGCCGAGCGGCGTCAGTTCATGCGGCAATACCGGATTGGCTTCGGTCGCGGCGGGAAGCTCGGTCGCGCTCAGGGTCTGCGGGGGCGTGGCTTGCGGCGCGGTTGCGGGCTCCTGCGAAGCGGATTGCGCGACGGGCTGGTTGCCGGATGAGGCGGGTGCCGCTGCATTCGGCACAGCCGGCACGGTCTGCGGCGCGGGTGCCTGCGGTGCCGTTGATGGCGCCGGACTGGCAGGGGCGATGGTTGTCGGTGACGTTCTTGTCGAGGCGGGTGATGTCGGAACCGCCGTTGTCGGTGCCACTGTCGTCGGCGTGGACGTTCCGTTGGAGGTGCCAGCCGGGGACGCGGATTGCGCGTGGATCGTTTGCGGCGTCAGCGAGAACGTCAGCAGGGCGGCGAGCGCAACGGTCGGGACTATCGTTCGCGATCGGCGAGGATGCTCCGTCACGCGAAAGGCCTTCAGAGACAGATTCATTTCGACAGACTTTTTTGTTGCGCCGCCCGATCCAGATCAATCGCAAGGCGAGCCGGAGGTGGATCATTGAACCGAGCGGTCCGTTTCCGGCATTCACGGCCCGTTGCGAAGGGCGCTTCTGCAAATGCTGAAAACAAAGGATCACTGGCAACCATGAGTTTCCAGTGGAGTTTCGAACGTGACGCACGCTTGACGAATTCGCGGCAAAGACGGTCGCGATTGTCGGATGCACTCCACCGGAGTGGTCTAACGTCTTGGCTTTCCGAATTAAACAAGCAAGCGCCCGGGATTTTTAGAATCGCTTTAAGGCCGCGCGCCGATCAGCAGGCGGAGCACGGTCTCGCGAACTGATTATCCTGCGTCATCCTGCTCATTTCGAGGGGGCGTTCGCTAGAAGGCCTATAAACTGGACTGAATCCAGGCGCCCGCGTGTTGCCCATCAAATTTCACGAAGTTATGACCGGCCCAAGTCGTCGCGGACACGGGCTTGTCTTCGCGATGCCATCATTGGGGAACTGGGCACTATGGGCATTTCATCGAAGGATCACACGTGCGTCTCGCGTGATGAGGGTATCGTTGCGCGAAGCATCTCCGCGATCGGCTGGAGCAAGGCGATGATCGGCATCGCTGCGGTGATGCTGATCCCGGACTCCGCGGATGCCCAGCCGGTCTCCAACAGCGACGATCTTCCGCAGGTTCGCGTGACGGCGCCGAAGCGGCAAGCCAAGCGGCATACGGCGCGCCGTGCGCCGGTGCGTGCCGCGGCGCCGGCGCCGGTCGCGGCTGCGCCGAGCAACGTTCCCGTCAGTCCCATCGTTGGCGACGGGCATGGCGTCACCGGCTATCAGGCGCCGGCGCAAGCCGGTATTTCCCGCCTGCCGGTACCGCTGTCGGATACGCCGCAAACCGTGAACGTGGTGACGCAGCAGGTGATTCAGGAGCAGCGCCTTCTCAGCATGGAGGATGCGTTGCGCACGGTGCCGGGCATCACCTTCAGCGCCGGCGAGGGCGGTCAGCAGGGCGATAGTCCGATCATTCGTGGTTTTGCCGCGCGCGGCGATATGTTCCGCGACGGTATTCGCGATCCGGGCTGGTACACGCGCGACCTGTTCAGCAGCGATCGGGTCGAGGTGCACAAGGGGCCGTCCGGTTTTGCCTTCGGCCGCGGCTCGACTGGTGGCGCGATCAACACCGTCTCGAAATTGCCGCAGGCAACCGATTTCGTTGACAGCACCATCAGCGGTGTCACCAGCGGCGGCTATCGCGCCGAAGTCGACGCCAACGGCAAGCAGGGCAATCTGTCAGGCCGCATCGCGGCGATGTATCAGGATATTCCCACGCAGGATCGCGATCACGTCTTCACCAGGCGCTGGGGCATTGCGCCATCGTTCAAGGCGGAATTCACGCCCGACACCCGCGCGATCTTCAGCTACGTCTATCAGGGCGAAGACAGTGTGCCGGACTACGGTCGCCGCTATCTGCCGGCCCCGACTTACAGCCCGACGACCGGCGCATTGACCAATGGCGGCTACTACGGCAACGGCGCGCCGACGCCGCCGATGCCGGTGCCGCGCAATGTCTGGTACGGCGTTGCGAGCGGTCCGCTGGCTGACCGCCAACTCACCGACACCCATATCGGGACGGCCCGCTTCGAGCACGATTTCAACGCCAATCTGAAAATTTCGAATGCGACCCGCTATATCAGCGTCAATCGCATGGCGCGGCCGACAGCGCCGCGCGGCGAATTGCAGGCGGACAACGCCACCGCCATCACCCCGGGCTATCCGGTGGATCTGATGACGATTGGTCGCCAGCATTTCGCGACGGAGACCGACAACACGTTGCTCATCAACCAGACCGATCTGACCGGCAAGTTCTGGACGGGCGGTTTGCAGCATACGTTCGCGATGGGCGTCGAAGCTGCGCGCGAGACTCGCGATCAGATCCGTGCCAACTATTGCGTACCGGGTGATCTCGCGTGCAGGACGAGCGTGTGGGCGCCCGTGGATACATCTTACGGCGGGCCGGACACCGGCTTCGGCCAGCCGAATTCGACCACCTCGACGAACTATGCGGTTTACGGCTTCGACCAGGTCAAGTTCAACGAGTACTTTGAACTGCTCGGCTCGATCCGCTACGACAGCTTCCGTTCGAAGTATCTCGCGACGCCGACCAGCGCGGAGCTCAGCCGCACCGATAACATGGTCAACTGGCGCGTCGGCGGCGTCTTCCATCCGACGCCGAATTCGAGCATCTACGCTGCTTATGGCGTCTCGCATAACCCGGCGGCTGAATTCCAGACGCTGAGTGACGCCACCAACAATGCCGCGAACGTCCTGCTTGATCCCGAACGCAACACGACGCTGGAAGTCGGCGCCAAGGCCGATGTGCTGGGCGGCAAGCTGACGCTCAGCGGTGCGGTGTTCCGTATCGAAAAGACCAATCTGCGCATCCCGGTCGATCCGGTTCTCAACACGGCCCTGGTTCTCGACGGCGTGGCGCGGGTCGATGGCGTCGAACTGGGGGTCGCGGGCAAATTGACGGATCGCTGGGGCCTGTTCGCCGGCTACAGCTATCTGAAGTCCGAGATCGTCAACACCTCGAATCTGGCTGAGCTTGGCCGCGAACTGCCCAATACGCCGCCGCATAACTTCACGCTGTGGTCCACCTACGACATCACGCCGCAATGGACGGTGGGCGGCGGTGTGACCTACGCCGCGCGCACCTTCGTGAATACGACGAACACCTCCTATGTGCCCGACTACTGGAAGCTCGATCTGATGACGAGCTACAAGGTCACCAAGGATTCGCTGCTGCAACTCAACATCTACAATGTGACCGACGAACTGTACTACTCGCAGTACTACGGCGGCCATGCGGTGCCGGCCCCGGGTCGAACAGCGATGCTGACCTATCGTGTCCGCTTCACGCCGCCTCCCCCGGCGGTCGATATGCCGCTCAAGGCGGCGCGTTACGTCAGCAAGTAACCGGCGCGGCGCTCGATCATCGATCGTATTGTGGATGGGAGCCGGCATCGCAAGATGCCGGCTCCTTTGTAGAAGGGTCTTTCGATGCTGGTTCGAATTCCGAATGTCCTGACGCCGGAACAGGTGCGTCATTGCCGCGACGTCATGGCGCGCGCGGCATGGGTCGATGGGCGGGTGACCGCCGGACATCAGTCAGCGCAGGTGAAGCACAATCTGCAATTGCCGGAAGGCACGCCGGAGGCGCGCGAGCTTGGGGACATGGTGCTGGCGGCGCTGCATCGCAATCCGCTGTTCATGTCGGCGGTGCTGCCCAAGAAGATCTTCCCGCCGCTTTTCAACCGTTACGATGCCGAGGGCGAGATGAATTTCGGGTCGCATGTCGACAATGCAATCCGCACCGTGCCCGGCACCGGCGTCCGCGTGCGCACCGACGTGTCGTCGACGCTGTTTCTGTCCTCGCCGGACGAATACGACGGCGGCGAGCTCGTGGTCGAGGATACCTACGGCACGCATTCGGTGAAGCTGCCGGCCGGCGATATGATCGTGTACCCCGGCACCAGCCTTCACCATGTCACCAAGGTGACGCGCGGCTCGCGGGTGGCGTCGTTCTTCTGGACCGAAAGCATGATCGGCGACGTCACCCGGCGCGCCATGATGTTCGATCTCGATATGTCGATCATCCGCCTCAACGCCGATCACCCGGAGCATCCGTCGGTGGTCTCGCTGACGTCGCTGTATCACAACTTGCTGCGGCAGTGGGCGGAGACTTGAGCGACACGTGTTCGAGCGGGGCGGATGCAGGCCTCGCGTCAAGAAATCGCGCTAAAGCGAAGCACTAGGCCAGCATTGCGTCGAGCACCGGCGTCGTGCGTTCCGCGACGTCGCTTCCGTCTCGCTGAAACAGGATGAGCGCCGCAAGGTCATGAGTGATCGCGAAGTCGATCGCCGCGTCCGGCCCCAGCACCATCAGCGCAGTGGCGTAGGCGTCAGCTTCCATGCATGAGGCGTGCAGCACGCTCGCGCTGATCATGCCGTTGGCGATCGGCCAGCCGGTCCGCGGATCCAGCGTATGGGAATAGTATCGCGCGCCGCTGACAAAGCGGCGCTCGCAACCCGATGTCGCGATCGCGAGATCATGCAGGGCGACGAGCATCGGCTCCGTTGTTGTGCCGGCGTCGCCGGAGCGGTCGATCTCGACCCACCACGGGATGCCGTCCGGTTTGACACCGGCTCCCCGCAACTCGCCGCCGATCTCCACCAGCGCGTGATGGATTCCATGCTCGCGAACCGTCTCCGCAACCAGATCGACGGCGAAACCCTTGGCGATGCCGCAGAGGTCGATCTCCCCGGAGTTGCTTCGCCGCAGGCGATGCGCGCTGTTGTCATGCTCCAGGTGCTGCCAGCCGCAGTGGCGATGACGGAGGCCGATGTCGTCCGGGGTCGGTGGCGTGAGGCGTGGGCCGCCCGGTCCGAATCCCCACAGGTCGACAAGTGCGCCGAGCGTCGGATCGTAGGCGCCGCCGCTCTCACGCGCGATACGGAGGGCGCTGTCCATCACCCGATGGAGTTCTGGCGGTAGAGTCTGCCATTCGTTCAGCGGCGCGCGGTTGAAACGGCTGACGTCGGACACGTGCTCCCACGGGCTCATCTGCGCGATGACGCGATCGAGCGCGAGCGGGATGGTCCGTTGCAGCGTTTGCCGGCTCGTGGAAGAGCCGACAAATTTTACCGACCATGTGGTGCCCATGGTCGTGCCCGCCAACGTCTGAACCGCGCCGCCCGCCGGCGTGGAGCGCGGCACCGCCAATTCGGTCGGGATTGCCACGCGCCGCGCGGCAGTCACGGTTGCCGGCATGGCTTGCTACTGCGGCAGAACTTCGAGCGTTGCGGTATAGGTGCTGCGGCGTTGAGCGTTCTTGATCTTGCTCTTGTCGTCCTGCACCGATGCGCTCATCCAGTAAAAGCCCGGTCCCGGCCAGGTCACGCTGAAGGTGCCGGACTCGTCGGTGGTGACCTTGCTGTCATCGAGCTTGTCGCGATAGCGGATGCCGCCGGGGACGATGTCGACGTTGACGCCGCTGGCCGGCTGGCCATCCAGCACAAGCCGGAACGTCGCCTTTTCACCCGCCACCAGATTGTTCGGATGCGTTACCGGAATCATTTCAAGGCCGGTGCCGGTCGGCTTCAGCGTCTCGGTGGAGGGCTTTCCCGAGGTCACGAAGGATTCGATCCGGCTTTGGATTTCCGACACCCTCACATCGGTGGCGTTGGCCGGAATCGCGGTCGCGATCTGATCGGCCTTGCCGCGCCAGCGCTTGTTCTGGCCATCCAGCTTGTAGCGGGCGAACGCACCCTGGTTGATCACCATCACCTTGTAGGTGCCGGGCTCGGCCAGCTTCACGTCGAACGTACTGCGGAAGCGTCCCTTGGCGGCATTCTCAGGCGCGACGGTTTTGCCATCCGGTCCCACGATCGACAGGTTGTCGAGCTGCAAGGCATGGTGCTCGAAGTAGAACAGGTCGTTGGAGATGGCGGCGTCGACGGTGACCCAGGCGTCGGTGCCGGACAACACGGTTGCCGACGGCAGAAGCCAGGCCCGGTGTGCCTGCGCGGGAACGGCGAGCAGCGAGATCGAGGCCGCGATCAGCGCGAGCTTGAAATGCTTGGTCATGGCGATGTCCTTTCCATGGGCCGCCGGTTCGTGGCGGCGGTGCATTTGATCCAACGGGATTTATGGGGTCAGCTTCAACGCGACCGTGCCGAGTTCGCTTTCGCCCTTGGCTTGCGCGGTCGCCGGCGCTTTCGGCGGCCACTCGAACGGCACGCGCAGCAATTCGCGACCGCCGACCTCGCGCGCGGCTTCGATGACGAGCTGATAGCTGCCCGGCGTCAGGCCGTTGAGCGGCTTGGCCGCGGCATCGAACGTCAATTGATGCGTGCCGGGGGCGCGGGTTGGGCTGCTCAGTCCATCCGCCGGCATGGTCAGTTCGCGGCCAGTGCGGCGCCACCACTGCCGCATGTCCTTCAGCCACTTGGTGCCTTCGTTGTCCTTGTGCTTGACGTCGTACCAGACCGCCAGATTGGTGATCTTGCTGCCGTCGGCGCTTTCGACCCACATCGCCACGTAGGGCTTGTGATATTCGGCGACGTTGAGCTGCGGGATGTCGACGCTGATGGTCGCTTCGGCGGCCAGTGCGGAACCGGTGGCAAGGGTCGAAAGTGCGGCAGTGATCAGAAGGCGCATTGCATACCTTTAGCGATGAATGAACAGGACGACGAGCAAGGCCGGAATCACCAACCCCATGCTGACGACGGGCCACGTCGCGCGACGACGATTGGCATGAAGGTAGAGCAGCAGGAGACCGGTCAGACAAAAGACGATGGCGACGCCGGCGAACAGATCGATGAACCAGCCCCACGCCTTGCCGGTATGGCGACCCTTGTGCAGGTCGTTGAGATACGCGATCCAGCCCCGATCCGTGACCTCATATGACACCGCGCCGCTGTCGCGTTCGATGCTGAGCCAGGCATCGCCGCCGGGGCGCGGCAGCGCGATATAGACGTCCTTCGGCGACCACTCGGTGTCGCGTTCGATAGTGTTGACGCCCATCTCGCTGCGCAGCCACGCAGACACACCTTGCGGCAGCGGCGCCTTGGCGGCCGGCGGCTTCGATTTCAGATCCGCGATCAGATTTTGCGGCAACTGTGCCTCGCGCGTCACGACCTTCGGTTTGGATTCGATCTGTCCGGCGTGGTTCAGCGTGATGCCGGTCAGAGCGAACAGGATCATGCCGACCAGGCAAAGGCCCGAACTGATCCAGTGCCATTGGTAGAGTTGGCTGATGAGAAAAGCGCGGCGCTTCTTTCGTCGCCAGAGTTCGTCGCCGTCGACCATCGATCAATCCGAAACGCCAATTGGTCGGCGCCGTTGCCAACACTCGTAATACAAAGGATTTTGAGCGGCATCCGCCGGCCAGCGCGATCTGTTTAGCGAAGCCGACTTCGCATTGCTACAGCAGCGGATTAGGTTCGTTCTAAATCGACGCGCCGCGTCGCTTGCGACGACCTGTGATCGGGCCGCCGTGGCGATTTGCCGCCGGGCCGAGCGGCCTATCCGGTCGGGTAGGGTGGCTTGACCGTTCGGTCCGGACAACAATGATCGGGATTGAATGATGATGTTCCCGAGCTAACATCTTCCGCCATGGTGGAAACAACGCATCTGTCGGATTTCTATGCCGCCATTCCGGTTTTCCGCCGCTTCGGCCGGCTGATGGACCCGACGCTCTATGCGCCGCTGCCGCAGGATTGGCTGGTGGGTACGGCCGACATCGTCGAGTCCACCCGGGCGATCGCCGAGCAGCGATACAAGGCTGTCAACATGGCGGGCGCCGCGGTGATTGCCGCGGTGACCAACGCGCTGGCGGGCAGGGATTTTCCGTTTGTGTTCGGCGGCGATGGCGCGAGCTTCGCGATAGCCCCGACGGATGCCGATCTGGCGCGGCAAGCGCTGGCCGCGACCGCGACCTGGGTGCGCGACGAATTGGGACTGGTGATGCGCGTGGCGCTGGTGCCGGTCGATCGCGTTCGGGCTGCGGGTCGCGACGTTCGGGTGGCGCGTTTCGGCCCGTCGCCGCATGTTGCCTATGCGATGTTCACCGGCGGAGGCCTCGGCTGGGCCGAGGCGGCGATGAAGCGCGGCGAGTTCACTGTCGCCCCGGCGCCGGCCGGCACGCAGCCGGACCTCAGCGGCCTGTCATGCCGGTTCTCCGAGATTCCGGCAGCGCACGGCCTGATCTTGTCGATGTTGATCGTCCCGGGTCGGAATGCCGATCCTATCGCATTCCGCAAGCTGATCGAGCAGATCGTCATGCTCGTCGAACGCAGTCCGGATGCCGGTCGGCCGGTGCCGGCCGAAGGGCCGGCGTTGCGCTGGCCGCCGGTCGGGCTCGACTACGAGACGCGCGCCCGTCGCGGCGGGCCATTGCCGCTCAGGCGCATCATCGTTTTGGCGCGCACGCTGTGGGTCTATCTCGTCATGCGCCTTGGTGTGCGTGTCGGCGGATTCGTGCCGCGCATCTATCTCGGACAGGTCGTCGCCAACAGCGATTTCCGGAAGTTCGACGACGGGCTGCGCATGGTGCTCGATTGTTCGCTGGAACTTGCCGATACGTTCGAGCAGCAACTCGTCGCCGCCGCCGCTGCAGGAACCGTGCGCTATGGGCTGCACCGTCAGGATGCTGCGATGATGACCTGCTTCACTCCATCGGCCTTGCGCGCGGATCATCTGCACTTCATCGATGGCGCGCGGGGCGGTTATGCCGTGGCCGCCACGGCTCTGAAGGCGTCGCCTCAATAGTCGCAATAGCGTCGATTGCGCCAGGGTGCGATCAGCGCTTCGCGCGCGTCCAGTTTTCACCGCCGCACAATGCGCCGACGCAGCCATTCACCCGCAAACTGTTCGGCCCCATCATCGCGATGTCGCTGTCGTAGGTGCCGCCATCGTCGGCGTTGTAGATGCGCCCGGCCCATCGCGACGTGCCTGAGGGCTGCATTCCGCTGAACAGCGGCAACCCGATCATCGGCCTGCGGCGCAGCGCGGGATTCGGATTCTTGTCGTCAACGGCGGGTTTGCCTGTGTTCGGATCGGTCGGGTCGCGCAACCAGACGACAACGCCGCAAATTCCCCCGCCGCACCGGCTCACCTGGACCTTGGCGTCGCCGGACTGCGTGAGCCATGTGCCGGTCGGATCTCCCGATTCCTGGGCGGATGCGCTGAATGATGGGTTCAACATGATTAAAATCGTCGCAATCAGGCCGAATCGCAGTGTCATCAGAATCCTCCAAGATCGATTCCGTGTTGCATAACAAAAGGGCGAACTTGTGCAATGCCGTTCGAATGCCGGTGTGAATATCGGATGGAGGTAAAAAATTAAACCGACGCCGATGATCGGATCGTTGCGCGGGATCTGCACGCTGCGCAACGATGTTCCGGAAAGCGACAATGTTCCGGAGCGCGAGTGAACCGCGTGACGTGCTTCGAAATGACGCGCTACCTGCCCCAGCGTGTAACATAGACCGCGGCGGCTGTCGCAAGGCCGAAGGCGAACATCGCGCTTGCAACCAGCGCGAACAGCATTGACGGCGATGCGTGAATGGTGGCGAGCCACCACCCGCCACAGGCGACGATCGCGAGGCGCAATGTCGAGGCCAGCACCGGTCCCGCGACTTTCGCGGCGCCCTGCGACGCGAAGTACATGGTGATGCCGAAGCCGAAGAAGCCGAAGCCTGGTCCCGCCCATGCGAAATAGGTCGCTGCGGCCGTCGCGACGTCAGGATCGCTGGTGAACAGCGATATCCAGAGCGATGGCCAGATCGCAACGACGATCCCGACGGTTCCAACCGTGAGGCCCGCCGCGCAACCCGCTGTCCATGCGATTCGACGAGCGCGCGCGACGAAGCCAGCGCCGACGGCCATCCCGACCATCGGCGTCGATGCGACGCCAAACGCGAAGGCGATCGGAATCAGCAGGAATTCCAGTCGCGCACCGATGCCATAGCCGGCGAGCGCCGTTACGCCGAAACCGGCCACGATCTTCGTGAAGATGACGATGGTGAGCACCGTTTGCACCGGCGACAGGCATGATATCGCGCCGACCTTGAGGATGTCGGCGAACATGTTTTTCCGAAGCGCGAAGGTCGAAAGATTCAGCGTCAGCCGGCTGCGGCCGCTGGCGAGATACCAGGCGAGGAAGCCCGTGCCGATCGTGTAGGCGATCAACTGCCCGCTGGCGACGCCGATCATGCCAAATCGTGGAACGCCGCCGAGGCCCAGCCCCAACGCGCCGCCACAAATCACCTGCAGAACCGCGACGGCGAGCAACGTCATCGAAGGCACACGCATATTACCGGTGCCGCGCAGAATCGACGCCAACGTGTTCACCAGCCAGATCGCGATTGCCCCGGAAAACAGCACGGTGGCGTAGCCCGTGGCCTCGGCAAGCACCGCGCCGCTGCCGCCCAGCAGCGTGAACAGTCGCTTGCTGAACAGCAGCATCATCAGTGTGAAGAACAGGCCGCCGATGACGCCGATTGTCACGGCGTGCCAGGCGAGAGCGTTGGCCCGACCCACATTGTCCGCGCCGAGCGCGCGGCTGATCGCGGAGGACACGCTACCGCCGATCGCGCCTGCGGAAGTTGTCTGCATCAGCATCGTAAACGGGAAGGCCAGCGCGATGGCTGCCAAAGGTACGATACCAAGCCGGCCGATATAGGCGGTTTCGGCCACCGCCACCAAGGTGCTGCCGAACATCGCGACGACATTCGGCAGTGCAAGCCGCAACAACGTCGGCGTGATCGGCGCGGTCAGCAGTGCGTTGGCGGCGACGGGCGGTGGAGGACTGACTGGTGCATTCATCGCGGTGCGGCCCATCGCCGGTGTGAGCTTGCCAACCGTCATCGCTGCCGGCGCGACGATTAGTTTAGTATGATGATCAACATATCACGATCGATCGTAGGCCGCTCTGCCGGCAATGCATGGTCACCATGGCAATCCGCATAAATCGATGATGCCGCCGCCGGCGCCACGCTTGATGTCGAAGGTCAACGGGGTCATGACGTTGAATTGGACGTGACCGCCGGGCTGCTCGCACCAGACCTCGCCGATAAAGCGTTGCCAGCCGCGCGCCTCATAGAACGCGATATTGTGCGCTTCACAAAAAAGCAGGGCGAACTGGATGTCGTCGCGGTCGCGCAAGGTTCGGATTGCCGCATTGAGCGCGATGCTGGCGTAACCGTTGCGGCGGTGATCGGGGTGGGTTGCAACGCCGCCGATCCCGCCGATGTTCATCCTTCGGTTATTCCACATCGCCATCCGGGTGTGGATGCCGACGTGACAGGCCAGTTCGCCGTCCGCGGTCTCAACCAGCAACCGCAGATCGGCATTCGCCCACCGGATATGTCCCGACGGCCGCTGTTCGATCGTCGCGTGCGGCCAGACCAGCTCGAGCAGCGGTCGGACCGTCGGCCATGACGCGTCTCCGTTCAGGATGTCGATCTCAATGGCCATCTTCGCCGGCTTCTGTCCCGCGTCCGCTGCATTCCGTCATGCTCGGCGGTGCGTAGCAAGTTTTGGTTTTCGATGTCAGAATATTGGAAATTTATACCCGAAAGGTCGGTCGATGGGCGCAGCACAGCTCACAACAATCCAGCGCTGGTCGATTCTCGCCGGCGCGGCCGTGCTGTTGAGCCTGGCCATGGGGATGCGGCAAAGCTTCGGCCTGTTTCAACCCTCGGTCATTCGCGACGTCGGCATCACCGTGGCGGATTTTTCGCTGGCGACGGCGTTGCAGAACGTGGTCTGGGGCGTGACGCAGCCGGTGGTCGGGATGTTGGCCGATCGCTACGGATCGCGCTATGTCATGATCGGTGGTGTTCTGGTCTATGCCGCGGGGCTGGTGATCATGATGTTCACCACGTCGGCCTTGATGTTCATCGTCGGCGCCGGCTTCTGCGTCGGCCTCGCGCTGTCCTGCACCGCCTCCAGCATCACGATGGCGGTGACCTCCCGTGTCGTTTTGCCGGCCCAGCGCAGCGTGGCAATGGGCGCGGTGTCGGCCGCCGGCTCGCTTGGCCTGGTCCTGGCCTCGCCGCTGGCCCAGACGCTCATTTCAAATGCCGGCTGGCAGATGGCGCTGGTCGGCTTTCTTGGCCTTGCTGCGGTGATGTTGCCGGCGGCGTTCTTTGCCGGGCGTGGCGATGCGGTCGAGATCGACAGGGCTGACGACAGCGGACAACGCGTTGGAGCGGTGGTGCAATCGGCGCTCGGGCATTCCGGCTTCATGGTGATGTCGATCGCATTCTTCGTTTGCGGCCTGCAACTGGTGTTTCTCACCACGCATCTGCCGAACTATCTGCAGATTTGCGGTCTTGATGCGTCGCTGAGCGCCGAGGCGCTGGCCATGATCGGGCTCTTTAACGTCATCGGCTCGTATGCATTCGGATGGCTCGGCGGGCGTTATCCCAAACAGATCCTGCTTGGCGGCATCTACATCGCACGCTCGCTGGCGATTGCGATCTATTTCGCGATTCCGGCCACCCCGGCGACGACATTGGTCTTCGCCGCCGTCATGGGCGCGCTCTGGCTGGGAGTTGTGCCGCTGGTCAACGGGCTGGTGTCGCAGCTGTTCGGGCTGCGGTTCATGACAACCCTGACCGGGATCGCTTTCCTCAGCCATCAGGCGGGGTCGTTCCTGGGCGCATGGGGCGGCGGCATCATCTACGATCACCTCGGCAGCTACGATATGGCGTGGCGTGGGGCGGTGATCATTGGCCTCGTGGCCGGTGCATTCCAGATGCTGATGAACGTGCGGCCGCCCGCGGCGCGGCCGGCGCTCGCTGGTGCGGTGGCCAGCGCGGCGTGATCGCGTGGCGGATTGTGTTCTCGCATTTGGCTGTCAAAGTGGGTGGAACCTTATATAAGGGGAACCGTTAGCTCTGTATCTCCACCATTCCGGACAGAAATCATGACCTTCAAACTTCCTGACTTGCCTTACGCCTATGACGCGCTCGCTCCGCATATGTCCAAGGAAACGTTGGAGTTTCACCACGACAAGCATCATCAGGCCTATGTCACCAACGGCAACAACCTGCTGAAGGGCACCGAATTCGAGAACAAGTCGCTGGAAGAGATCGTCAAGGGCTCCTATGGCAAGAACGCCGCGTTGTTCAACAATGCGGGCCAGCACTACAACCATCTCCATTTCTGGAACTGGATGAAGCCGAATGGCGGCGGCAGCAAGCTGCCCGGCCGGCTGGAAAAGAAGATCAACGAGGACCTCGGCGGCCTTGAGAAGTTCAAGGCGGATTTCGCCGCCGCCGGCGCCGGTCAGTTCGGCTCGGGTTGGGCGTGGCTGTCGGTCAAGAACGGCAAGCTCGAAGTCTCCAAAACTCCGAACGGCGAGAACCCGCTGGTGCACGGCGCCACGCCTATTCTCGGCGTCGACGTCTGGGAGCACTCCTACTACATCGACTATCGCAATCGCCGCCCGGATTACCTGAAAGCCTTTGTCGATCATCTGGTCAACTGGGACTACGTCGACGAACTGCTTGGCAAGGCCTGATCGCGCCAAGTTTTGATATTCGGTTCAGATGTTGGAAGGGCGGCCCTCGGGTCGCCCTTCGCGTTAAGGCTTCGCCGGAGCTTTTTCAAATCCATGGAATTGGAATGGGCCTCCGGATTTTTGCTTTGACGCGTTTCGTGGCGCGAGCCGGTCGCCGCCGACAGAAGCTGGCCTCCACTTCGCTTGAAAACGCTATAATCGATTGGCCTCCGGTCGCCTTGGCGCCAGCCTCAGCTCGCATACCCCTCTGATTCCAAGGATATTGCTCGAGAGCGTCGCAATAATATTGTTATGTTATAGTGTAACATATATGATACGAGGACAGTGCGCATGAGGCGCCGGGAAGCTTTTTCCGGTGCCTTATCGTGGCTTCCTTAAAGCAACCGCGTCCGTTCGAGCGAGACATTCGACCGATGACCCATTCCCACGTCCATCATCGCCACGGTCAGGCGGGTGCGCACCATCATGTGCCGGACGCGCCGCATCCGGCACAGCAGGCCACTGTGTCGCTGTTGCGGATGACGCTGGCAGAGCGGCTGGGTCTGGCCCTTCTGCTCAGCGCCGGTCTTTGGGGATTGGTCTGGCTGGCGATGAGGCCGGCATGAGCGCGCAACTGCAATTCCACAACGTTACGCTCGGCTACGACCGGCATCCCGCCGTGCACCACCTCGCAGGCGAGGTTGTGAAAGGGGCGCTGCTCGCGGTGGTCGGACCGAATGGCGCCGGCAAGTCGACGCTGTTTCGCGGCATCGTCGGGCTGCTCAAGCCGCTGTCGGGCAGCATCGCGCGGGGCGGCCTTGGCATTCGCGACATCGGGTTCCTGCCGCAAAGTGCCGACATCGACCGCAGCTTTCCGATCTCTGTGTTCGACTTTGTCGCCATGGGTCTGTGGCGTGACGCCGGTGCCTTCGGCGGTCTTCGCGGCCGCCGGCGCGAGCAGGTTCAGGGAGCGCTTGCCGCCGTCGGCCTCACCGGTTTCGAGCGGCGCGCCATCGGCACGCTGTCGGGCGGCCAGATGCAGCGCATGTTGTTTGCGCGGCTGATGTTGCAGGACGCGCGATTGATCGTGCTCGACGAGCCGTTCAACGCCGTCGATGCCAAGACATCGGCCGATCTGCTTCACCTCGTCGAGCGCTGGCACGCCGAGGGACGGACAGTGCTGGCTGCGCTGCACGATATGGATCTGGTGCGCAATCACTTTCCGCAAACCTTGTTGCTGGCACGCGGCGCCGTTGCCTGGGGCGATACCGCACAGGTGCTGACGCCGGACAATCTCCTCGCCGCGCGTCAGATGTGCGAGGCCTTCGACGATGATGCGGCGGCGTGTGTGGCGGAAAGCGCTTCCGCCAGGGCTGCCTGACCCATGATCCACGACCTGCTGATCGCGCCGTTTACGGAATTCGAATTCATGCGCCGTGCCCTGGCGGGAGTCGTGGCGCTGTCGCTCGCCGGCGCGCCGATCGGCGTGTTTCTGATGCTGCGGCGGATGAGTCTGGTCGGCGACGCCATGGCGCACGCCATTCTGCCCGGTGCGGCGATCGGCTTTCTGCTCTCCGGCCTCAATCTGTTCGCAATGACATTCGGTGGATTGATCGCGGGCTTCGCGGTGGCGATTCTGTCAGGCGTGGTCGCGCGCAACACCGAGCTGAAGGAGGATGCGGCGCTGGCCACCTTCTATCTGGCGTCGCTGGCGCTCGGCGTCACTATCGTTTCCATGCGGGGCACCAATATCGATCTGCTGCACGTGTTGTTCGGCAATATTCTGGCGCTCGACGACCGCACGCTGCTGGTGATCGCGTTCAACGCCACCATCACGCTGTTGACGATGGCGGTGATCTATCGCCCACTGGTGGTGGAATGCGTCGATCCGGTGTTTCTGCGCACCGTGAGCCGTGCCGGCGCACCAACGCACCTGGCTTTCATGGCGCTGGTGGTCATCAATCTTGTCAACGGTTTCCATGCGCTCGGCACGCTGCTGGCGGTCGGCCTGATGATCCTGCCGGCCGGCATCGCGCGGTTCTGGTCCCGCGACATCACCGGCATGATCGCGGTGGCGGTGGTGAGCGCAGCGCTGTCCGGCTACGCCGGACTGGTGTTGTCGTATCACGCGGGCGTTCCGTCGGGTCCGGCGATCATATTGGTTGCCTCCGGACTTTACGTCGTGTCGGTGTTGTTCGGCGTCGTCGGCGGCCTGTTGCGGCAATGGTTTCCCGGCCGCCATCTCGAGGCGTGATATGCGGCTGCTGCGTGTAACCCTCACCATGTCAATGCTGTTCGCCTGCGTTCTTGCGCAGGGGCCGGCACGCGCCGACACGCGCATTAAGGTGGTGGCGAGTTTCACCATCCTCGCGGATTTCATCCGCAATGTCGGCGGCGATCGCGTCGATGTGGTCGCGCTGGTCGGGCCGAACGCCGATGCGCATGTCTATACTCCGTCGCCAGGGGACGCGAAGACCGTCGCCGTGGCGAGACTTGTGGTGGTCAACGGGCTGGGTTTCGAAGGCTGGTTGCCGCGCCTGGTGAAATCCAGCGGCGGCACGGCGCGAATCGCGGTCGCGACCGAAGGTATCGATCCGTTGAAGGAGCCGCCCGGGGGGCATCACAGCGTCGATCCGCACGCCTGGCAGTCGGTGCCGAATGCGAAAATCTATGTCGAGAATATCCGGCGGGCGCTGACCGGGATCGATCCTGCCTCGGCCGAGACCTATCGTGCCAACGCGGCACGCTATCTTGTGCAGCTCGATGCGCTGGATCGCGACGTGCGCGCGATGGTCGCTCAAATCCCGGAGGCCCGCCGCAAAGTGATTTCCACGCACGGCGCCTTCGGCTATTTCGCCGCGGCCTATGGCGTGGCTTTCATTGCGCCGCAGGGCGTATCGACCGACACCGAACCCAGTGCCCGCGACCTCGCGACCATCATCGGCCAGATTCGCAAGGAAGAAATTCCGGCCGTTTTTCTCGAGAACATCAGCGATCCGCGGCTGATCCGGCGAGTCGCGGCCGAGACCGGCGCGAAAATCGGGGGGACATTGTATTCCGACAGCCTGACAGACGAAAAGGGCGAAGCGCCCACTTACATTGACATGGTCAGGCACAATATTAAGACGTTGAAAGACGCGCTGGATAAGTAGACAGGTCCTCCCTGTCGTGCCGGCTTGCGTCCCATCCCGCCGGAGTGATCATGTCCGAAACCACCGCTGAAAAAATCCCCGTGACCGTACTGACCGGCTATCTCGGCGCCGGCAAAACCACCTTGCTCAATCGCATCCTGTCCGAGAACCACGGCAAGAAATACGCCGTCATCGTCAACGAGTTCGGGGAAATTGGCATCGACAACGATCTGATCATCGGCGCGGACGAGGAAGTGTTCGAGATGAACAACGGTTGCATCTGCTGCACCGTGCGCGGCGACCTCGTCCGCATTCTCGACGGGTTGATGAAGCGCAAGGGCAAATTCGACGCGATCATCGTCGAGACCACGGGTCTGGCAGATCCCGCACCGGTGGCGCAGACTTTCTTCGTCGACGAGGATGTGCAGAACAATGCACGGCTCGATGCCGTGGTGACGGTGGCCGATGCCAAATGGCTCAGCGACCGGCTCAAGGATGCCCCGGAAGCCAAGAACCAGATCGCTTTCGCCGATGTCATCGTGCTGAACAAGACCGATCTGGTGACGCCGGCCGAACTGGCTGAAGTCGAAGGCCGCATTCGCGCGATCAATCCTTACGCCAAGCTGCATCGCACCGAGCGCTGTCAGGTGGCGCTCTCGGATGTGCTGGAGCGCGGCGCGTTCGATCTCGATCGCATTCTCGAACTGGAGCCGGAGTTTCTCGCTGCCGACGAGCATGACCACGATCACGAACATTGCCACGACGAGACCTGTACTCACGAACATCATCATCACGGCCACGACCATCATCACCATCATGATCACGGCCATGGCATGAAGCACTATCACGACGAAGAGATGCAATCGTTGTCGCTGCACAGCGACAAGCCGCTCGATCCCAACAAGTTCATGCCGTGGTTGCAGCAACTGGTGGCGACCGAGGGCCAGAAAATCCTGCGCTCCAAGGGCATCCTCGCCTTCAGCGGCGACGACGATCGCTACGTGTTTCAGGGCGTGCACATGATGCTGGAAGGCGATCATCAGCGCGCGTGGAAAGAGGGCGAGCCACGCCAGAGCCGGCTGGTGTTCATCGGCCGCGAACTGCCCGAGCAGGCCATTCGCGACGGCTTTGAACGGTGCATCGCGGCGTGAGCAAGACGTTCGAATCCTCCGATAATTCGGGCTCCATCGTTTCGGTGACCGATCGCGTTCGCCCGGTCGAGATCGGCGTGCCGGTCAACTCCGTGTATTTTCTTGGGGAAGCGGCCGTCTTTGTCGGCGACGAGGAGGCGCTCACCTTTGTGACCGGCAGCGGCGAAGCCGCGCGGCTGCCGATTCATGACGGTGCCATTCTCGGCTCGGCGTCGGACGGCAAGCGAATCGTGTCCGGCGGCGACGACGGCAAGGTCGTCGAAGTGAAGGCCGACGGCAGCGTGGCGACGCTCACTACCGACGTCAAGCGGCGTTGGATCGACAACGTCGCGCTGCATCCCGATGGCACCGTCGCATGGTCCGCCGGCAAGACGGCCTTCGTCCGCAACGCGAAAGGCGAGGAAAAATCCCGCGACGTGATTTCCACTGTCGGCGGATTGGCGTTCGCGCCGAAGGGTCTGCGGCTGGCGATCTCGCACTACAACGGCGTGACTTTGTGGTTTCCGAACATGACGGCGACGCCGGAAGTGCTCGACTGGGCCGGCTCGCATCTCGGCGTGGTCTTCAGTCCCGACAACAAATTCCTGGTAACGTCGATGCATGAGCCGGCGCTGCACGGCTGGCGCCTCGCCGATGCGCGGCACATGCGCATGACCGGCTATCCGACGCGCGTGAAGTCGGTGTCGTGGACCGCAGACGGCAAATCGCTCGCGACATCCGGCGCTGATTCCGTCATCCTGTGGCCGTTCGCCAGCAAGGACGGGCCGATGGGCAAGGAGCCGGGCATTCTCGCGCCGTTGCCCTCGCGCGTTTCCGTGGTGGCCTGTCACCCGAAACAGGATGTGATGGCGGTCGGCTACAGCGACGGCACCGTGTTGATGGTCCGCCTGTCCGACGGTGCGGAAATTCTGGTCCGTCGAAAAGCCGAACAGCCGATCGCCGCGCTCGCCTGGAATGCGAAAGGAAGTGTGCTGGCATTCGCTGCCGCCGACGGCGCTGCGGGCCTGTTCACATTATAGCGGAACTCCCGGCATAGGAACTTTCATCCGTAGGCCACGTTGATTTTCAAGGAGAATGACAACGGATGATCGAATGACGACGCATGACGAAAGAGGCCGGATCGACCGCCGCGATTTTGCTATCGCGGTCATGGCGATCGCCGCCGGCCTGACGATCATGGGCGCGTCGTTGCTGCAATTGTCGGCTCCAGTTACGCCCCGCCAGTTCGCGCAGGTCGAAACCGGGCCGAGAGATAGCGGCAAGCCTTCAAATATCGATCCTTCAAGTGCCGGGACGCCGACGGAATCGAAACCCGGCGGGACGCGCCCAACCACGCCAGCTCCACAGCCGGCGCGTCCCGATGCTGACGCGCGGAACAAAGGTGCCAAGCCGGCATTGCCGCCGGCGCCGGCGGAAAAATCGGCGCCACCGCTCAACGCGAAGTAGCGCATCGAATTTTGTCGTATCCCATTCGTCGTGTGCGAAATGAGACCGCCCGGCGCTCACGGAAGGTGAGGCCGGGCGATCCGCCATTTCGATAGTGATATGCGTCAGCGAACCAGCACGTTCTTGAACTGCCAAGGATCGCTGGTGTCGATATCTTCCGGAAACAGGCCCGGACGATCCGTCAGCGGTGTCCAGTCGGTGTAGTAACCCTTCACCGGGCCGAGATAGGGCTTCTGGATCTCCAGCAAGCGATCGAAATCCATCTCGTCGGCTTCGACGATGCCTTCGTTCGGATTCTCCAATGCCCATACCATGCCGCCGAGCACGGCGGACGTGACCTGCAATCCGGTCGCGTTCTGGTAGGGTGCGAGTTGTCTCGTCTCTTCAATGGAGAGCTGTGAGCCGAACCAGTAAGCGTTTTTATCGTGGCCGAACAGCAGCACGCCGAGTTCGTCGATGCCGTCGACGATCTCGTCCTCATCCAGAATGTGATGCTTCTCCTGCGCCTTCGCGGCGCGCCCGAACATCTCGTGCAGCGAGAGCACCGCGTCGTCCGCCGGGTGATACGCATAGTGGCAGGTCGGTCGATAGATCGCCGTGCCCGAGGCGTCGCGCACCGTGAAATAGTCGGAGATCGAAATCGACTCGTTGTGAGTGACGAGGAAGCCGTATTGCGCGCCACGGGTCGGGCACCAGGTGCGCACGCGCGTATCCGCGCCCGGCTGCATCAGATAGATCGCCGCGCCACAGCCGGCTTCGTGGGTGTGGGCGTTCGCGGGTATCCATTTCTCGTGAGTGCCCCAGCCGAGTTCGGACGGCTGCACGCCTTCCGAAATGAAGCCTTCCACCGACCAGGTATTGACGAACACGTCCGGCTCCTTCGGCTTCTTCGAGCGCTGCGTGTCGCGTTCGGCGATGTGAATGCCCTTGATGCCGGCCTGGCGCATCAGGTCCGCCCATTCGGCCTTGCTCTTCGGCTTCGGCGCATTGAGCTTGAGGTCGGCGGCGACATTTAGCAAAGCCTGCTTGACGAAGAACGACACCATGCCGGGATTGGCGCCGCAGCAGGAGACGGCTGTCGTCGAGCCCGCCGGGCGCGCCTTCTTGGCGGCCAGCGTGTTTTCGCGCAGCGCATAGTTGGAGCGCGCTTCCGGCCCCTTTGATGCATCGAAATAGAATCCAAGCCATGGCTCGTTGACTGTGTCGATGTAGAGCGCGCCGAGTTCGTTGCACAACTCCATGATGTCGGTGGAGCCTGTATCGACCGAAAGATTGACGCAGAAGCCCTGACCGCCGCCCTCGGTCAGCAGCGGAGACAACAATTCGCGGTAGTTGTCCCTGGTCACGGCCTGCTGGATGAAGCGCACATTGTGCTTCTCGCAATGCGCCTTGCGGCCTTCGTCCTTGGGATCGATCACGGTGACGCGCGACTTGTCGTAGTCGAGATGCCGTTCGATCAGCGGCAACGTGCCTTTACCGATGGAGCCGAAGCCGATCATGACGATCGGGCCAGTGATGCGTGCGTGCACAGGCCAGGCGGGTGACGGCATTTTATCAAAACTCCAGGAATCAAGTTGCGATCGACGTCTGATCGAGTTGAGCGAAAGGCGTCCATGACAGCTTTGCGCAGGCTGTTGAAAACGACAAATGGCCGTGAAAATCAAGACCAAATGCCGTCGTACGAACGCATGACGATGTCATGCCGCCTTCATAAATGGGCCTCGCAGCCGTGACGGCCGCGAGGCGTGGAAAGCGCGTTCTTCGAATGCGGATCCTTCGATCGAAGTAATCAGTTGACGCGAACAACGGTGAGCGCGCGCCAGCCGCCGGCCGGCGTCTGGAACTCGATGGTCTGACCGGCGGACAGACCGATCAACGCGGCACCGATCGGCGTCAGGATCGAGATCCTGCCGCTGTCGACATCGGCTTCTTCCGGAAACACCAGCGTCACCGTGCGGGTCTGGCCGCTGACATCGTCGCGGAAGGTCACCTCCGATTGCATGGTGACAATGCCGTTCATCGATTGATCGGCGTCGCGGATTTCCGCGCGGTCGATTTCGCGGGCGAGGAATTCCGCCGTCGCTGGATACTTCTCCACGGCGGCATCGGCGATGTTTCGAAGGCGTTCGACATCCCGCGCGCTGATGGCGATGCTCGGGAGCCGCGTATGCAGTTCTTGATCCATGTCCTTCACCATTGGTTTGGTCGTGGGTTGCGGAAAAGTGTGTCGACGCTCTCGCCACATCGACCAACGGGACAGCGTTGTCCGATGTAACAGCGGTGGGCTTGTTCTGACGGTGAGCGAAGCGAAGTCGAGCAATCTGTCCCGGGACGGCGCACATGCGCGTCCGCCCGGGCTACCTTCCTGCGATCAGGTGGCCGGCGCGAAGCAACAGTCGTGTTGGGCGCGTGTTCGACATAACAGGACAAAGGTAGGTCGTGCGCGCGAGAAGTCAACGCTCGCAGCGCGGCATTTTGGCGCGAAAGGCTCGAACCGGAGCCGAGAGACGCGCGCCGTATCGATTCAGCTTCGGCGTTTCGCGGTGACTTCGATTTCGATCTTCATTTCCGGCTTCAGCAACGCGGCGACGACAAGCAGCGTGGCGGCAGGGCGGATCTCGCCGAGATGCTGGCCGCAGACCGCGAATACTGCATCGGCATCGGCCGGATCGACGATGTAGTATGTCGCGCGCACGATATCCGCCATGGCGAAGCCGGCGCCTTCGAGAACGCCGCCGATGGTCTTGAAGCAGTTGTTTGCTTGCGCGCTGACGTCCTCCGGAAGCGTCATCGTCGCGTAGTCGTAGCCGGTGGTGCCGGAGACGAACATGAAGTCGCCGTCAACGACGGCGCGGCTGTAGCCGGCGGTCTTTTCGAACGGCGATCCGGTGGAAATCAGGCGGCGGGACATAACGGCCTCGTTCTTGTCTTGATCGTCGTGACGGTTCAGGCGGCTTGCGTGGTGATGGACGTCGGCGCCTTGCCATGACGCGCACGCGGACGGCGCGCCTTGGCGCCGGTCGCGACGATCATGCCGGAGGCTTCATTGAGCGCGCCCGGCCGCAATTCGACAGCCAGCAGCCGCTCGCGCTCGAACGGCCCGGGCAACGCCAGATCGCCGGTGTTGGTCGTGCTGAAGCCGAAGCGGGCGTAATAGTCCGGGTCGCCGCGCAGGATCACCGCGCCGTGGCCGCGCGCCGCGGCTTCCTTGAGCGCGTGGCGCATCAGCGCTGCGCCGATGCCGAGCTTGCGACACGATGCGTCCACCGCGAGCGGGCCGAGCACCAGCGCCGGAACGCCCGCGGCGCTGACGTGCCACAGTCGCACGGTCCCGACCACCCGGCCATCGTGTTCCGCCGTGAAGGCGAGACCTTCGGCGGGCACGCGCCCGTCGCGCAGACGCTGGCAGGTGCGCGCATGGCGGCCTTCGCCGAAGCTCGCGTCGAGCAGCGCTTCGCGTGCGCGGATGTCCGAAGCGCGCTCCGTGCGGATCGCGAACGGAGCGGCATCGGAAGCGAGAGTCGCGATTGTCTTTCGAACGGCGGTCATGGCAGTTCAATCCCCACGCGCGCAGCTCCGAAGGCCGCCACGTGTTGTCAGCAAATCGATTGTGACGGGATGGGCGCCGGCGAACCGGCGCCCGGTTTCTCAGATATGATAGGTCTTCAGCGGCGGGATGCCGTTGAAGGCCACCGACGAGTAGGTCGAGGTATAGGCCCCGGTTCCCTCGATCAGCAGCTTGTCGCCGATCTCGAGCGTGATCGGCAGCGGATAGGGCGCCTTTTCGTACAGCACGTCGGCCGAATCACAGGTCGGGCCGGCTAGGATGCACGGCGCCATCTCCGCGCCGTCGTGCGGCGTCTTGATGGCGTAGCGGATCGACTCGTCCATCGTCTCGGCGAGACCGCCGAACTTGCCGATGTCGAGATAGACCCAGCGGTTCTCGTCGTCGTCGCTCTTCTTGGAGATCAGAACGACTTCAGTCTCGATGATGCCCGCGTTGCCGACCATGCCGCGACCCGGCTCGATGATGGTTTCCGGGATGCGGTTGCCGAAGTGCTTGCGCAGCGCACGGAAGATCGAGCGGCCGTACTGCACAACCGGCGGCACGTCCTTCAGGTAACGGGTCGGGAAGCCGCCCCCCATATTGACCATGGAGAGGCTGATGCCGCGCTCGGCGCAGTCGCGGAACACCTGCGAGGCCATCGCCAGTGCGCGGTCCCACGCCTTCACCTTGCGCTGCTGCGAGCCGACATGGAACGAAATGCCCATCGGCTCAAGCTTCAGGCGCTTGGCGTGATCGAGCACATCGACCGCCATCTCCGGGTCGCAGCCGAACTTCCGCGACAGCGGCCATTCGGCGCCGGCGCAGTCGTAGAGGATGCGGCAGAACACCTTGGCGCCGGGGGCGGCGCGGGCGATCTTCTCCACCTCGGCGGTGCAGTCGACGGCGAACAGGCGAATGCCCAGCGCGAAGGCGCGCGCGATGTCGCGCTCCTTCTTGATGGTGTTGCCATAGGAGATGCGGTCCGGCGTCGCGCCGGCGGCCAGCGCCATCTCGATCTCGGCGACGGTCGCGGTGTCGAAGCACGAGCCCAACGACGCCAGGAGCGACAGCACTTCCGGCGCCGGGTTTGCCTTTACGGCGTAGAACACGCGCGAATCCGGCAGCGCCTTGGCGAAGGTCTGATAGTTGTCGCGCACGACATCGAGGTCGACGACGAGGCACGGCTCGGTGTCGAGGCCTTCGCGGCGGCGGTTGCGCAGGAATTCCTGGATACGTTCGGTCATCGCACTCTCCCAATCGGTCCAGCGACGGACCGTTGAAAATTGTTCTTCGGATGCGAGCGCTTCGACCCGGCCGCACGATGGAGGTGCGACGAAGCCTCGGACTCGAATCCGAACTGTGCTGCCGTGGATTGGTTGGGAATTTCCCGCCCGCTCACCTGGCAATGAAGGACAAGCCTTTTCAGTAGCCCGCGCCGGCGTTGGACTGCCGGTAGAGACCAAAAAAGCCCGTTCCGTCGTTGCTTTAAGTCGCGTCCCCCGTTGAGAGCGGGGTGCGCCGGTTCGCCTCCGGCTGCCGGTCACGGTTGCAAGTCAACAAGACCCTTCAAGTGGCGCATCCCTTGAGAGAGATGCTGGGTCCCATTTCCTTGGCGGCTGTCCGGCCTCTTGTCCGGATACCCACCGACCGACACACGACCACAGGCACGTGCGAAATTGGGCAAGCCGGGAAATAGGTGTTTTGAATCCGTCGTGCAACACCTTTTTCGGAAGCGCGACAAATTTCCCCATCATGTGATCGGGAAGGCATCTTCGGAGGCCCGGCCGCCGTTGAAAATAAACGGTCGTTAATCGTTGTTAACGACCGGCCCTCACGCGCGATCAGATGCGGCGGCTGAACGGCTCGACGCGGCGGGCGCCGCGGATAAAACTGATCATGATGGCAACGCCGATGAGGAACAGGATCGCCTGAAGAATCTGCGTCCCCAAAGTGCCGAGGCCGAACAGGATCGCCAATGCCCAGCCGCCGGCAAAGGCGGCGCCGAACACCTCGGCGCCGATCAGGATCGCCGCCGAGATGACGGTGATGACGCTGGGCCAGGCGATTTCGCGACGTTCGTTCGAGGTGTTGACGGTCATGGTCGGGTCCTGTTGCGGGCGCAATGTCTCCGAAAACCCATCCGGTGGCAAGCGTCATGCTGTTGCGGGTGGAGAAATCGCGTCGAATCAAAATCTTAAAGGCCCAAAAAAGCCGCATCGCGTGCTATAATCCGGCGGAATAAAGACGGCGCGATACGCGCAATTCATCCTTTGAGATCGTGAATCTGAGATCGTAGAACATGACCGCGGTTGCCATGGCCCCGACTACTGAAAATCCCCTGTTGCAGGCGTGGCTGACGCCGCATGAAACGCCGCCGTTCGATCTCATTCGGCCGGAGCATTTTCTGCCGGCGTTCGAGCAGGCCTTCGCCGACCACGCCGCCGAGGTCGCCGCCATCACCCACGATCCGGCGGCTCCCGATTTCGCCAATACCATTGTCGCCCTGGAGCGCGCCGGCAAATTGCTGAGCCGCGTTTCGGCGGTGTTCTATGATCTGGTGTCCGCGCATTCGAGCCCGGAACTGCTGGCGATCGATAGCGAAGTCTCGCTGCGGCAGGCGCGGCACTGGAGCCCGATTCTGATGAACGCGGTGCTGTTCGGCCGTATCGCGATGCTCTATCAGCGCCGCGCCGAGCTCAAGCTGACGCCGGAGCAGATGCGGCTGTTGGAGCGGACTTACACCCGGTTTCACCGGGCCGGCGCCGGCCTCGACGACGCGGCGAAGGCGCGCATGGCGGCGATCAACGAGCGGCTGGCCCAGCTCGGCACCACGTTCAGCCACCACCTCTTGGGCGACGAGCAGGCGTGGTCGCTCGAACTCGGCGAGGCCGACCGCGACGGCTTGCCGGAGAGTTTCATCGCCGCCGCCGAGGCTGCCGCCGCCGAGCGCGGGCAGCCCGGCAAGGCCATCGTTACGCTGTCACGCTCCTCGGTCGAGCCGTTCCTGAAGGAGTCGCGCCGCCGCGACCTTCGCGAGAAGGTGTTCAAAGCCTTCATCGCCCGCGGCGACAACGACGACGCCAACGACAACAACGCGACGATCGTGGATATCCTGGCGCTGCGCGAGGAAAGCGCCAGGCTGCTGGGCTATCCGACTTACGCCGCCTATCGGCTCGAGGACTCCATGGCGCGGACGCCGCAGGCGGTGCGCGACCTGCTGGAGCGGGTATGGCATCCGGCACTCAAGCATACGCTGGCCGATCGCGACGCCTTGCAGGACCTGGTAACCGAGGAGGGCGGCAATTTCGCTCTGGCGCCGTGGGACTGGCGCTACTACGCCGAGAAGCTGCGGCAGCGGCGCGCCGATTTCGACGATGCCGCGATCAAGCCCTACCTCGCGCTCGACAGCATGATCGATGCCGCCTTCGACTGCGCCACGCGGCTGTTCGGCATTACCTTCAGCGAGCGCAAGGACATCCCGGTCTGGCACCCTAATGTTCGCGTCTGGGAGGTGACGGATGCCAACGGTAAGCACAAGGCGCTGTTCTACGGGGACTACTTCGCGCGGCCGTCGAAGCGTTCCGGGGCCTGGATGACCTCGCTGCGCGACCAGCAGACGCTGGACGGCGAAGTCACTCCGCTGATCATCAATGTGATGAACTTTTCCAAGGGCGCCGAAGGGCAGCCCGCCTTGCTGTCGCCCGATGACGCGCGGACCTTGTTCCACGAGTTCGGCCATGCGCTTCATGGCATGTTGTCGAACGTGACCTATCCGTCGTTGTCCGGCACCAGCGTCTTCACCGACTTCGTCGAACTGCCGTCGCAGCTCTACGAGCACTGGCAGGAGCAGCCGCAGGTGCTGCGTCAGTTCGCGCGACATTATCAGACTGGCGAACCGCTGCCCGACGATCTGCTGCAGCGTTTCCTCGCCGCGCGCAAATTCGGCCAGGGCTTCGCCACCGTGGAGTTCGTGTCGTCGGCGCTGCTCGATCTCGAATTCCACAGCCAGCCGGCGGAGGCCAGCCGCGACGTCCGCGCGTTCGAACAGCGCGAACTGGAGAAGATCGGGATGCCGGCGGAAATCGCGCTGCGGCATCGTCCGACGCAGTTCGGCCACATCTTCTCTGGCGATCACTACGCGTCGGGATACTACAGCTACATGTGGTCGGAAGTGATGGATGCCGATGCCTTCGGTGCGTTCGAGGAAGCCGGTGACATCTTCGATCCAGCGGTGGCCAAGCGGCTGCACGATGACATTTATTCGTCGGGCGGCTCGCGCGAGCCGGATGAAGCCTACATCGCCTTCCGCGGCCGCAAGCCCGAGCCCGATGCCCTGCTGCGCGGGCGCGGCCTGCTCGATACGCCGGAAGCGGCCTGACGCGATGGTGTCATTCCGTCACGGGATCGGCATTCTGACGCTGATTGCCACGCTGCTGATCGCGCCGCTCACGGCGTCCGCGCATCCGCATGTCTGGGTCAAGGCCACGAGCGAATTGCTCTATGCGCCGGACGGGACGATCACCGGCGTGCGGCACGCCTGGACCTTCGACGACATGTTCTCGACTTACGCGCTGCAGGGCATCGAAACCAAGACCAAAGGCGTCTACACCCGTGAAGAACTGGCGCCGCTGGCGCAAACCAATGTCGACTCGCTGAAGGAATTTGGCTTCTTCAGCTTCGTCAAAGCCGACGGCAAGAAGCAGAAGTTCGTTGAGCCAACTGACTACTATCTCGAATACAAGGATTCCGCGCTGGTTCTGCACTTCGTGCTGCCGTTCAAGACACCGTTCAAAGCGCGGCAGATGCAGCTCGAGGTCTTCGATCCGTCTTATTTCGTGGATTTCCAGCTGCAGGACAAGGATCCGGTCAAACTCATTGCTGCGCCCGCGGGTTGCGCCATGACGATCGAACGTCCGAGCGACGGGACCGTCGCCGCGAAGAAGCTGGGCGAGGACAATTTCCTCGACGGCAGCAACGCCAACTTCGGCGCGATGTTCGCCAACAAGATCACGGTGAATTGTCCATGATCCCGCGAACGACGGATACCTTTCGCAGGGTTGCTGTATTGTTGCTGCTTGCGGTCGCGGCGGCGATGTCGATCGATGGCATTCTGCACGCCGCGCTGGCGCAAAATCCGTTCGGCGGTCCACGCGCGGTGCCGGATCAGCAGGTCGGCGGCGTCATCGGCTGGATTCTGGCGAAGCAATCCGAATTCTATCGCGCCATGTCATCGACGATTCGTGCGGCCAGGAACGATGGCAGCGCGGTCTGGACGCTGCTCGGCATCTCGTTCGCTTACGGCATCTTCCACGCGGCCGGGCCGGGACATGGCAAGGCGGTGATCTCGTCCTATCTCGTCGCCAACGAGGAAACAGCGCGGCGCGGCATCGCGCTGTCCTTCGCCTCCGCGCTGGCGCAGGCGCTGGTCGCGGTGGTGATCGTCGGGATCGGTGCATGGTTGCTCAACGTTACCGCCAGGACCATGTGCGGTGCCGAGCGCGCCATCGAGATCGCAAGTTATGGGTTGATCGCGGCGTTCGGCGCGCGGCTGGTTTGGGTCAAGGGTCGCGGCTTTTTCCGTGCGCTGTCGGTAGCGCGCGAACCCGACCTGCAACTGGCGCCCGCGATGGCGACGGTGTCTCCCGCGACCGTGATCCGTCACGATGACGCCGGGCATCTGGACGTGCAGGCCGCGCATCGTCACGATCACGGTCATGGCGAGCATCGCCAGGGGCACGATCATCATCACCATCATGAGGGCCATTGCGACCATTGCGGCCATTCCCACGGGCCGGAGCCGGGTGAGCTGGCCGGGCCGGGCGGCTGGAAGCGGGGCCTCGTCGCGGTCGCATCCGTCGGTATCCGTCCTTGTTCCGGCGCGATCCTGGTTCTGGTGTTCGCCCTGGCGCAGGGCCTGTTCTGGGCCGGCGTCGCCGCGACGTTCGTGATGGGGCTCGGCACTGCAATCACCGTCGCCGCCATCGCCACCCTCGCGGTGTCCGCGAAGGGCGTGGCGCGGCGGTTGGCGGCTGGACGAAGCGGCGGCGGTGGCGCGCTGGCGATGCGGGGTGTGGAGTTCGGCGCCGCCGGTCTGGTCCTGCTGCTCGGCGCCGGCCTGTTGCTGGGCTATGTCGCCGCCGAGCGCGTCACCTGCTTCTGACCGTCGCGCCGCAGCCGTGACCTTCGTCGCCTTGACAAGTCGCTGCCGGAACGCCAAGCCAGCCACGCCATGACCCTTGAAGATCGATCATCGTTGCCCGTTGCCGCAGCGCCAAGCCGGATCGGCGTGCTGCTGGTCAATCTCGGAACGCCGGACACCGCCGACGCGCGGGGCGTGCGCGTCTATCTCAAGGAATTCCTGTCCGATCCGCGTGTGATCGAGGATCAGGGCCTCTTCTGGAAGCTGGTCCTCAACGGCATCATCCTGCGGGTGCGCCCGGCTAGGAAGGCGAAGGATTACCTGAAAATCTGGAACAACGAGCGCAACGAGTCGCCGCTCAAGACCATCACCCGCGCGCAATCCGACAAGCTCGCCGCGTCGATCGCCGATCGCGCGCATGTCGTGGTGGAGTGGGCGATGCGTTACGGCAATCCGTCGATCCAGTCCGGGGTCGAATCGCTCATGGCGAAGGGCTGCGATCGCATTCTGGTGGTGCCGCTCTATCCGCAATATTCGGCCGCGACCACCGCGACGGTGTTCGACAAGGTCGCCGAAGTGCTGATCGCGATGCGCGCGCAGCCTACGGTGCGCTTCACGCCACCATATTATGTCGAGCCGACCTATATCGATGCGCTGGCCGCGTCGATCGACGCGCAGCGCGCGAGCCTGCCGTTCGAGCCGGACGTGATTGTCGCCTCGTTTCACGGGATGCCGCAGAAGTACGTCGACAAGGGCGATCCCTATCAGGCGCAATGCGTCGCCACCGTCGAGGCGTTGCGCCGGCGCATGAATCTCGACGACAAAAAGCTCATCCTGACGTTCCAGTCGCGCTTCGGCTACGATCCGTGGCTTCAGCCCTACACCGACAAGACGATGGAGCAACTGGCCAAGGACGGCGTGAAGCGGATCGCCGTCATCACGCCCGGCTTCTCGGCCGATTGCCTCGAGACGCTCGAGGAGATCGCTCAGGAAAACGCCGAAATCTTTCGCCACAACGGCGGCGAGCAGTTTTCCTTCATCCCGTGCCTGAACGACAGCGATGGCGGCATGGACGTCATTCGCCAACTCGTGTTGCGCGAACTTCAAGGGTGGTCGTAGAAGGCGGGTTGTGAGCGGCCGGCTCTCGTCCCGTTTTGCGACGACGGGTCGATTTGAGCGATTCCCGGGATTGTGAACCCGATCTGCGACAATCACGACCAAACAGGGGGTTGCGGACGTCGGTTCGGCGTGGCTGCATGACCCGCGTTATCATTGGGCTTGGAGGGGCTGATGTCCGGATTCGATATTTTCGCCATTGCCGTCGTGCTGCTCGTTATCGTCACGCTGTTCGCGGGCGTGAAGACCGTGCCGCAGGGCTATGACTGGACCATCGAACGGTTCGGCAAATTCACCCGCACGCTCTCGCCGGGCCTGAATCTCATCATTCCGTATTTCGACCGCATCGGGCGCAAGATGAACATGATGGAGCAGGTGATCGACATTCCCGGTCAGGAGGTCATCACCCGCGATAACGCCACGGTGTCGGTGGATGGCGTGGCGTTCTATCAGGTATTCGACGCCGCGAAGGCGAGCTACGAAGTCGCCAATCTCACACACGCCATCACCACGTTGACGATGACCAATATCCGCTCGGTGATGGGCGCAATGGATCTCGATCAGGTGCTGTCGCATCGCGACGAGATCAACGAGCGACTGTTGCGCGTGGTGGACGCCGCCGTCGCGCCGTGGGGCGTCAAGGTCAATCGCATCGAGATCAAGGATATCGTGCCGCCGGCCGATCTGGTCGAGGCGATGGGCCGCCAGATGAAGGCCGAGCGCGTCAAACGCGCCGACATTCTGCAGGCCGAGGGTCAGCGGCAGTCGGAAATCCTTCGCGCCGAAGGCGCCAAGCAGAGCCAGATTCTGCAGGCCGAAGGCCGTCGGGAGGCCGCGTTCCGCGACGCCGAGGCGCGCGAGCGCGCGGCGGAGGCGGAAGCCCGAGCGACGCAGATGGTCAGCGACGCCATCGGCAAGGGCGATGTCGCGGCGTTGAATTACTTCATCGCCGACAAATATATCAAGGCGTTCGGTCAACTGGCGGAGTCGCCGAACCAGAAGGTGGTCATGCTGCCGCTGGAGGCCACCAGCATGTTGGGCTCGCTCGCCGGCATCGGCGAGATCGCCAAGGCGACGTTCGGCGACAGCGCCGCGTCGACGGCGGCAGGGCGTCGTTCGTCGGTGCCGCCAACGCCGCCGAATCCGCCGCAACGTTGAGGATCGCGCGACATGACGTCGATGTTCGTCACCCTCGGCACCTGGAACTGGCTGATCCTCGGCCTCGTGCTGATCGGCGTCGAGGTGCTGGCGCCGGGCGTGTTCATGCTGTGGCTCGGTCTGGCCGCATTGCTGGTCGGGCTGCTGTCGTTCGCCATCGATTTGCATTGGCAGATGCAGATACTGCTGTTTGCGGTATTTGCCGCCATCGCGGTGCCGATCTGGCGAAGCCTGGCGCGCCGTGGCAAGGGCGAAACGACCAATCCGTTCCTGAACCGACGCACTGACGCCCTGGTCGGTCGTGTCTTCACGCTGGATAAGCCGATCCAGGACGGCACCGGCACCGTGCGGATCGACGATACCATCTGGCGCGTCAGCGGCCCGGACGCGCCGGCGGGCAGCCGCATCCGGATCGTCAAGGCCAACGGCGCAACGCTGACGGTGGAGGCTGTCTAGGTTCGATTGGTAGTTGTCTATCAACGCGCACCGGGCGTCTGCCTGCGCCAGCGCTCGGCGAAACGACACAACGCCGCGCGATTTCCCACGTAGCGCTGCCTGAAAAAAATTGTCGGTCAGGCGACGCCCGCGCGCAGCAGGTCGTGCAGATGCAGGATGCCCACCGGCCTCCGGCCGTCGGTGACGATCAGCGCTGTGATCTTGGACGCATTGAGAATCTCCAGCGCCTCGCCGGCGAGCAGGTTGGCGCCGATGGTCTTTGGATTCGCCGTCATCACCTCGTCGACGCACGCGGTCATCAGGTCGGGCCGCATATGACGGCGCAGGTCGCCGTCGGTGACGATGCCGGCGATATGGCCGCCTTCGTCAATGATACCGACGCAACCGAAACCTTTCGAGGACATCTCCACCAGCGCGTCGGACATTTTCGTGCCGAGAGGCTTCAACGGAATCGCCGCGCCGGAATGCATCAGGTCGCGGACATATTTCAGCATGGCGCCGAGTTTGCCGCCGGGATGCAGCACGCTGAAATCGACCGAGGTGAAGCCGCGACCTTCGAGCAATGCGATGGCGAGCGCGTCGCCCATCGCCAGTTGCAACACGGACGAGGTGGTCGGCGCGAGATTGTGCGGACAGGCCTCGCGGGCTTTCGGCAGCGTTAGCGCGACGTCGGCCGCCTGCGCCAGCGTGGATTCGTTTTCCGCAGTCATCGCGATCAGGCTGATGCGGAAACGCTTGGCATAGGTAATCAGGTTCTTCATTTCCGGCTGTTCGCCGGACCATGAGATCGCCAGTACGACATCTTCGGCAGTGATCATGCCGAGGTCGCCATGGCTGGCTTCGGCGGCGTGCACGAAGAATGCCGGCGTACCGGTGGAGGCGAATGTCGCCGCGATCTTGCGGCCGATGTGGCCGGACTTGCCGAGTCCGGTGATGATCACCCGTCCCTTGGCGTGACGCATCAGATCGATGGCGCGCGCGAAGGCCGCGCCGAGCGCGCCCTGCTGCAGGGCGGCCGCGAGCGCGGTGACGCCGCTCGCCTCGGTGTCGAGCGTGCGCAGGGCGGATTGCAGCGCGGCGTCGGCCGGATTGGCGGTGAATGACATTGGAGTCCTTGCTTGCGATTGGGTCATGCGCCGGTCCGATGGAGTTCGCGCGGGTCTTATCACGGCGGACCGGGTGAAGGCGACGACGGAAACACGGGCTCTCAACGCCTCGTTAACCATAATTGTTTTAACTCCATTAACGACGTTTCTCGCCGGCCGCGCCGTATCGTGACGTGCGCCCGCAAGGTGCTGAATTTATTGGAGTTTGACGGTCGTGAGGCGAGGTCGAGGAAGCATGCTCCGACGTCGCGCGTTGCGCGCGGGGCTGCTGTTCGCCTGCGGCGCAACAGCCGGCGCCGGCGCCACGTCCGCCCAGGCCCAGATGATGTCGGATCTCCTTAGCCCGAATCCCGGCCAATTCGCCCGGATGCCGGACGGCACGTCGCGCGGGGGGGGCTTCGGCGCGCCGGCAGGTACGTTCGGTGCGTCCACTCCGGGTAGCGATGCCAGGGCCAACACCATGGCCTCGTCCCGCATCGGCCAGATTCCGACCTATGGCGTTCCCGCCGCGTCCGGGGCCGCCGACGACGGCTACGACTCGCTTGGCCGCAAGCGAAACAAGCCGAAGCCCTATCCCGGCGCGCCGAAGCCGAAGCTGAAGGGCGCGATAGCGGCCGATCCCTATGCCAGCATGAAGCCGCTGCCGCGCATCAGTCCGCCGCCGTCGCAGAACGCCAACAAGACACGGTTGCCGCCGGCGATGACCGGTGCGGTGGTCGGCCAGCCCTATCGCAAGCAGTTGAAGCCAGACCTCGATCCGTTCGGCGCCGTCGGCGATTACGTCGGCAGCTTCCTGGTCAAGGGCGCCGTCGAAATCGGCGGCGGCTACGACAGCAATCCGGGCCGCTTCAACGACAAGGAGCGCGGCTCGGCGTTCTACCGGATCGCGCCCGAACTGTTGATCGCCACCGACTGGGAGCGTCACTCCATCGTCGCCGACCTGCGAGGCTCGTTTACCGGCTACGACAGGACCTATCCGTCCGCGTCCGGCGTTGCGTCGTCGGTGCCGACCGTGGTGGATCGTCCCGATTTCGTCGGCACGGTCAAGGGCCGGTTCGACGTCAATCGCGACACCGCCGTGCTCAGCGAATTGCGGTTGCGCGTCGGCACCGACAATCCGGGCAGCCCGAACATTCAGGCGGGGCTCTCGAAGTATCCGATTTTCACCACGACCGGCGGATCGCTCGGCATCGAACAGAATTTCAATCGGCTGCAGATCACCGCCAGCGCCACGGCGGACCACACCGCTTATCAGGATTCCAAACTCACCGACGGCACCACCTACAACAACGACGATCGCAACTTCAATACGTTCGGCGGCGTGGCGCGCGCGAGCTACGAAGTGATGCCGGGGCTCAAGCCGTTCGGCGAGGTGCAGGGCGACACGCGCGTTCACGAAGTCAGCGTCGATCGCAATGGCTATCGGCGCGATTCCAACGGCGGTTACGCCAAGGTCGGCACCACCTTTGAACTGACGCGGCTGCTCACCGGCGAGTTGTCGATCGGCTACGCGATGCGCAACTATCAGGATCCGCGACTGACGCAGCTCACCGGATTGCTGACCAGCGGTTCGCTGGTGTGGTCGGCATCGCCGCTCACCACGGTGAAATTCATCGCCAACACCTCGGTGGACGAAACCACGGTGCCCGGCGTCGCGGGCGTGTTGACGCGGACCTACACCGCCGAGGTCGATCACGATTTCCGCCGCTGGCTCACCGGCATCGGCAAGTTCACCTACGGCACGCTCGACTACCAGAACGGCAACCGGCTCGACACCATCTATTCGGTGTCCGGCGATCTTGTCTACAAGCTCAACCGCAATGTGTGGGTGAAGGGCACGTTGCGCCGCGACTGGCTGGACTCCAGCGTCGCCGGCATGAGCAGCGCCTCCACCGTGATGATGCTCGGCGTGCGCCTCCAGAATTAACGTGCCTGCCGTCATTCGCCGGCGGCGGAGACCTCCGGCCGCCACGTCAACAGCCGCTTCTCGATCGTCGTCAGGATCCATTCCGCGCCGAGCGCCACCACCGCGATCACGATCATCGCGGCGAACACGCCGTTGGCATCGAACGAACCCTGCGAACTGGCGATCAGCAGGCCCATGCCCTCGCGTGCGCCGAGAAATTCGCCGACGATGGCGCCGATCAGCGCGAAGCCGAACGAGACATGCAGGCTGGCGAGAATCCACGACAACGCCGATGGCAGGATCACCGTGCGCGTCACCTGCCAGTTGCTGGCGCCGAGAATTCGCGCATTGGCGATCAGGTTCTTGTCGGCTTCGCGCACGCCCTGAAATGCATTGCCGAACACCACGAAGAACACCATCACCACCGCCAGCGCGATTTTCGACGGCGCGCCGAGCCCGAGCGCGACGATGAAGATCGATCCCATCACGATGCGTGGGATCGAGTTGGCGATCTTGATGTAGATCGAGAACACGTCGGACAGCAGTTGATTGCGGCCGAGCGCGATGCCGCACAACACGCCCAGCACGGAGCCGATCACGAAGCCGGCGCCGGCCTCGTAGATCGTGACCCAGACCTGCTTCCACAACGGACCGATCGACGTTCCGTTCTCGATCCAGTCGATCAGTTTCGCGACGATCGCGCTCGGCTGCCCGAAGAAGAACGCATCGAGCCATCCTGCGCGCACGCTGAGCTCCCATCCGCCGATCAGCAGCACGAACACGATGAGCCGCAGCGCGACGATCATGCGCCAGCGGCGGCGCTGGCGCTGGGCGAGGGATTCGATGCGGCCCTCGGTGGCGAGGGGCGCGGCGGCGGTGTCGGTCATGCGGTGGCCTCGCGTCGCGCGCGCAGCACCTCGTCGCGCAGGTCGTCGGACAGGCGGCGGGCGATGGCGATGAAGCCTTCGTCGTAGCGCAGCGTCGCGATGTTGCGCGGGCGCGGCAGATCGATGGTGTGCACCGACTTGACCCGCGCCGGCCGCGTGGTCAGCACCGCGACGCGGTCGGCGAGCAGGATCGCCTCATCGAGATCGTGGGTGACGAACAGCACTGCCGCGCCGGACTGCGCCCACAGCGCCAGCAGCTCTTCCTGCATCAGCTCGCGGGTCTGCACGTCGAGCGCGGAGAACGGCTCGTCCATCAGCAGCACCTCCGGCTTGTTGATGAAGGTCTGCGCCAGCGCCACGCGCTTGCGCATGCCGCCCGACAACTGATGCGGATGGTGCCGCTCGAAGCCGGTCAGTCCGACGCGCGCGATCCAGTCGCGCGCCTCCGCCTCCGCCCGCGCGCGCGGCACGCCGCGAAACAACGGCCCCGCCATCACGTTGCCGAGCACGTCGCGCCACGGAAACACCGCGTCCTGCTGGAACACGAAGCCGACGCGGCGGTCGACGCCGGTGACCGGCGCGTCGAACAGCGTCACCGTGCCGCCCTGTGGCCGCGCGAGGCCGGAGACCAGCCCCAGCGTCGTTGACTTGCCGCAGCCCGTCGGGCCCACGATGGCGCAGAACTCACCGGGCGCGATGGTGAGGTCGAAGTTTTCGAGGGCGGACAGCACGTCGCCGCTGGGCGTCACGAAGCGGCGCGCGACGTTTTTCAGGGCGACGGCGGACGCGGCGGCCATCTCAATGAGTCCCGTTGGCCTTGGCGACGAACTCGGTGGTGAAGGTCTTGCTCAGATCGATGGTCTTGCCCTTCACGTTGGGCGAGAAGGTCGCCAGCACCCGCAGCACCGATTCCGGCGCGCCGGCCGGCATCAGGCCGTCGGGCGAATACTGCGCCTTGCCCTCCTTGAGGCCCTTCACATAGAGCGCCTTGTCGCCGGCCATGTAGTCCTTCGGCATCTTGTCGGCGATGTCTTCCGCCGAGTGGTCGTGCATCCACTTCAGCGTCTTCACCAGCGCGTTGACCAGCTTCTGCGCGGTTTCCTTGTTCGCTTCCATGTAGCCGCGGTCCATGTAGAGGCAGGCGGCGGGAAAATCGCCGCCGAGCGCGGCCCGCGTCGTTTCCGGCGTGCGCAGGTCGATCGAGACCTTGGCGAGGCCGCGCGACAGCGCGCGCTGCACCGTCGGTTCGGTGGTCATGCCGGAGACGATCTTGCCCTGCTGGATGGCGGCGAGGAAGGTGTCGCCGGCGCCGACCGGGATCAGCGAATAGTCCTGATTTTGCAGCCCGGCGCGCGAGGCCAGATAGCGGGTGAGAAACGCGGTGGCCGAGCCGAGCCCGGTGACGCCGAGCGGCTGGCCCTTCCAGTTCGCGGGAGTGCCGTATTTGTCGGCGACGTCCGCCTTCACCAGGATGGTTTCGCCCGGCGCGACCGCGAACTGCACCACGCTGGTGATGAACTTGCCCTTGGCCTGCAGGTCGATGGTGTGATCGTAGAAGCCGACCACGCCGGCGACTTCCCGCGCCAGCAGCGCGGTCGCGGCCGCCTGGCCGGACGTGGTGTTGTAAAGCTCCACGTCGAGGCCCTGCTCCTTGTAGTAGCCGAGCTGTTCGGCCAGCTTCGCCGGCAGGTAGATCTGCTTGTCGACGCCGCCGACCATGATCTTCACCTTGGTCTGCGCCCGCGCGGGCGTCGCGGCCAGCGTCATCATCGCGGGCAGCATCAGCAGGGCCAGCGCCAGCGGCGCGGCGGACAGGGCGGAGCGAAGGACGGCAAGGCGTGAGCGCATCGGGCGTTTCCTCGGTGGGGATTTGCTTGGTCGCGTTGGCCGCATCAGGCTCCCTGCGACAAAATGTGTCAACTGCTTCGTTTGGCTGAGAGTTTTCGCGCGCACGGCGTTGCCGCGGCCGCGCCGCCGGCGCGTCATCGGTGGTTGCAACGGCCCCTCGGCGGGCGAGGGGTGATGGAGCGCCGCAGGGCGCGACATCGTGTGTAGATCGCGCGCCGCGCGACCCTGCGAGGATCGCGGACCCGGCGCGCGCATCGCCTTGCGGCGCTCCACCAACGCCTTGGGCAAGTGCTGAAACTTGCACCCGCGGCGCGCGGACATGCCTCGCGCGGAAAACCGCGCGGGCCATCCGCTCGGCGTCTTAAGGCATGAGGAGCCGCGCAAGTTTGGAGCGGGACGTGGGAGGGGTGAACGCGATGCGGAGGGCGAAACCACCCCGCGCCACGCTGGCGGCGCGGTGGGGTGTTGGCCCCGGTGCGCCGTCTGGCGGCCTTGCGAGCAAGACCGTCGCCGCCCTTCAAGCTTCGTGCGCGTCGGGCTTTCGCCCTTGCGCCAAACGCGAGCCGCCGGGTTGCCCCGATGGCGCGCGACCACCGCCGTCCGGCGCGCTTTCGCGCGCCTGCTTCCGCTCCGCCCTACGCCGCAAGCGGCATCTCCCCGTAGTGGGAGCGGGCGGGTCGACCTCTGCCTCCCGAGTGGCCGTGTGCGTCACGAACCGCGCGGGCGCCGGCTTCGTTCCGCTTCAAGTACGCCTCCGGAAGCGCCCCTCACGAACGAAGCGATAGGAATATAATCTAGTTTTGGGAGGTGGGGATAAGGATTTTGCGCCCGGACTTGGCAGAAGTGGAAGCAAGCTACTACAGCATCCGCAACAGCCGGCGCGCGCTAGGATTAGGTTTTGCGATTGTAGTTTGGGGCACTCTCTACACGCCAACCCAAGCCCATGCCAGTATTAGCCCAGCGCCAGCAAAAACCGTGGCTGCGAGTTTCTTGCATGAAGTCTCTGTATCTGAGTTCGCAGTAGAACCAGAGGTAGTTGCCTTTAAGAACTTTGACCCATTCGCCTTCTGTCAACGGCATTGCTAGCGTGAGCCTTTGGCGTTGAATACTTTTTCGATCAGGTTCCAGAATGCTGTTGGGCAGGAACGTGTCGAGAAAGCGATAGGATGGCTCAGGGGGCAATTCATCTCCAAGATGCCATCCGTGAAGGATTTCAAAGGGAAACGCTTTGGTTGTCCCGAGATTGGAAATCGTTACCGAGGGAACCGAGACTTCTTCATATTCACCACCGTTTTTCCTACCGTCACCATGGCTGAGTTCGTCGGGATGTATGCTGATGACAGGCAATTGAAGTGCGATAGCGGCTCTGGCGCTCAGGTCGGCGGCATTAGCCGCTCTGGTGGCGGCCACAATCTGCTTCTCCCCTGCAACCCACAACTTGCGAGTGGACCACCAAAGAGCGATGGTGGAAAAGGTCAAGATAACGGTAAAGAGAGCAACAATTTCTTTGTCGTAAGCATGAAGCCCGTATCCAACGAAGGTAAGAGCGTCCCACATATTTCTAACGATAGGACCGCCAAAGGCGGTGCACTCTTTTTCATAGGTCTGTTTTGTGTTGCTATAGCTACGCACCTGCTCACAGGTCGCAAATAATGAAAACAATCCATCCGTAAGAAGTAGCAGGGGAAAGAGAACTAACAGGCCGCGTATGGTCTTTCTTAACATCCCTCAATCGCCGCTCAGAAAATGCCGCGTTGAAGCGGTATACTCTAACTCGCATTAGGCGAATAGATCAGGAGGCGGCTGGCGCTGACTTTGTAGTAGCTGCGAACGATGGTGCACTTAAGATCGATTAGCAGCCTTCAATTGTGTTTGTGTGTATAGCGCCGAAAACGTGGATGGCCGGAACAAATCCGGCCATGACGATGCGGTGTGGTGACCATCGCAATGAAGATGAAGAAGCGCCATCGTCTCGCGACATTCAATCAAGAAAAAATCGTTGGCCTCCTGCCAGACGCTCGGTTCGTTCTATTCTCGATCACTGTTCCGAACTTTCGCGCGGCGAACGCAATCCTATCGCTGATTTGCAGCGCGGACGTGCTCGATAGTTTGGGTCTCGGCTGATCGTGCTATTCGGGCGCGGTATAGTTGTGCATAAGCAAGACGCTTCTGTTCCGGCCGTTACTTCGCCTCCTTCACGATCCGCGACCATAGCTTTTCGACGTCGTCCGTGGTCATGCCGGCCTTGAGGCGCGGGTCGTAAAGAATCTGCAACAGCGTCCTGTCGTAGACGGAGAGCGACGACGAACGCTTGTTCTGGTTGAGCGAGGTCCAGCGCAGATCGTTGGCGTGGTTCATCAGGCCGAAGGCGTGCAGCGACTCGTGATAGGCGCAATCGAGGATGTCGCCGAGGTCGCGGCTCGCCGGAATGAAGATGTCGGCGCGCATGATCACGCCGTCGTCGCGGATTCGCAGCCGTGTGGTGCAGCGCGGATTGGTCAGCCGGATGAAGGGACGCGCCAGCGCCTCGCCGAGCGAGGCCACCAGCGTCTCCTTGAATTTCTTCGGCGGCACCAGACGGACCAGAATGTCCGGCGCGGCGGTCTCGTCGATGATGCGCGCCTGCAATTCCGGCATCTGGCGGATGAAGTCGTTGATCGCCCAGCGATAGACCTTTGCGGCGGGGTTGTCCGGCGGATCGGCCGAAATGAACACGCCCACCGGTCGGTCGAATTTGTGCAGGCGCGGCGCGGCCTCGTTGAAGGTCTGCATGTCGGAGCCGAAAGCCAGGCGAAAGAACCCGCGCCGCAGGTCCGCCTCGCGGATCGCGCCGGCGTGGCTTCGCGGCGGCTGCTGCGCCCCTACGGGAGTAACGTCGCCCGACAACATCCACAGTGCGAGGGCCGCCGTCCCGGCCCTTCCAAGTGTGGCAAGTTGACGCATGGGGAGAGTGATCGCGGAGAGATTCATGAATACTTTTCGCTGGATAGAATGCATCTTTTGAAATGACCTATGGTGACGCCACGGCTTTGTCTCAGATTGGGCCAAACTGTGCCCTGAAAATCACAGACGCGTGAGGGGTCGGCTGTTAGTTTTCCCGGAATTGATCTTGTTTTTTTGACTACGGGGATTTCAGCACGATGGTTTCACAACGTCTCATCCGCACAACTCATGTGGTGGTGTTCGCGCTGGCGCTCGCAGCAGGCGGCATGGCGGCGTCGTCCGCCGCCTTCGCGCAGGCCGCGGGCGGCGCAGGTGGAGCCGGAGGTGCTGGTGGTGCCGGCGGCGCGGGTGGTGCCGGTGGCGCAGGCGGAGCCGGAGGTGCTGGCGGCGCGGGTGGTGCTGGCGGAGCAGGTGGTGCGGGCGGCGCCGGTGGTGCCGGCGGCGCGGGCGCCGGTCCGGTGGTTGTCCCGACCCCGGGTATCACAACGATTTTCTGTCCGTCGGTCGTCGGCGGCAATGGCGCCGGCTCGGTGAACGGCGGCGCGGTGTCGAGCGGCTTCAGCCAGTCCGCCGGCCTGTGCACCGACAACGTGCATGGCGGCGCATTCTCCTCGGCGGCGCTCGCCAGCCAGGCGATCGGCGACGTGCAGCAGTCGACCACCCAGCAGGCCACCACCGCGACCATGGACGCGATCTCGGCCCGCCGGACCGAAGAGGTCAACCGCCGCGATCCGGCGCCGCAGCAGCGCGCCAGCGATCCCGCGCCGGCCCGCCAGAGCGCCTCGCGCCGCGGATCCTCGCACCGTCCGGTCAAGGCGATGCCGATGAAGGCGCCGCCGGTGCCGATGTATGACGTCGGCCCGCGCTGGGGCGTGTGGGCTCACGGCTTCGGCGATTACGAGCGTCGCGACAGCCTCGGCACCGCCGGCGGCGCCACCGGTCCGGGCGGCCAGACCCTCAATATCGATCTGCGGCAGACCGCGCGCACCGGCGGCATGATCGGCGGCGTCGATCTGACCTTCCGCAACGTGCTCGGCGGCGGCGACGGCCTGATCGTCGGTCTGCTCGGCGGCTACATGGAAAGCGACATCACCTTCAACACCACGGTGACGCAGACCGGCGCGGCGGTGAGCCCGATCGCCGGCACCGGCACCGCGAGCGGCAAGGTGCGCGTCTCCGGTCCGTCGGCGGGTATCTACTACACCTACTTCAACGGCGGCTTCTCCAACGACACCACCTTCAAGGTGGACTTCCTGTCGATCGGCCTGAACTTCTCCGAAGTGTTCGCCTTCAACGCCGGCTACGGCAATCCGGGCGTCACCGGCTCGGGCGGTACCGACGTCAACAACTACGTGGTGGCGTCGAACTTCCAGTATCGCTTCCCGATCTCCAGCACGGTCTGGATCGAGCCGACCGCCGGCTTCCGCTACGTCAACTCGCAATACGCCGCGAGCGCCGCGGGCCTCGGCCTGCAGAACGGCGAAGCCTGGCGCGTTCAGGGCGGCGCCCGCATCGGCTTCGAAAGCATGTGGAACACCACCCGCATCACCACCACCCTCACGGGTCTCGCCTATAGCGACGTCAGCGTCACGGGCGGCGTGATCAGCGACAGCGCCACCGGCGGCGCGTTCGCCGGCACCGCGGTGCTGCCGAGCGATCAGGGCAAGGTGCGCGGCCAGGGCATCGCCCGCGTCAACTTCGACTACGGCAACGGCTTCTCCACCTTCGTTCAGGGCGAAGTCCGCGGCGGCGAGGGGCTGTTCGGCGCCGGCGGCCGGGCCGGCGTGCGTTACCAGTTCTGAGAAAGCCGCTCCGTCGAACCCGACGGGCCTGCAATACTACAGACCCTCGGGCTTGCCCGGGGGTCTTTCGTTTGGCGCACCGCTCGTGCAAGCCGTTCGGCGGCGGCGCGCGAATGCGTCGCCGAATGTGACGTCGCCGAATGTGACCTGGATAACAGAAGGCTCCGTTGTTTGGTGTTGGAGTCGAACAGGCTTTTTTATAGTCTGTTCAGATGCGAGAGTTCCGATGCGCGGTCTGAAAACCTTCGGGATCGTCCTGTCGATCCTCTTGGCGCTGGCGGGATCCGCCCTCGCGGCGGACGACCCGCAGCTCTGCGACAACGCGGCCAAGGATCCGGATATCGGCATCCCCGCCTGTACGCGAATCATCAGCGCCAGGCAGATCCCCAATCTCGAGGCGGCCTACAACAATCGCGGCAATGCCTGGTTTCACAAGGGGCTCTATTCGTCGGCGATCGACGACTACACCGCCGCCATCGAGCGCAACCCGGCCTTTGTCGATGCCTTCCGCAATCGCGGCTTCGTGCTGCTGCGGCAGGATGAGTTCGACCGCGCGGTCGCCGATCTCACCCAGGCCATCGCGCTCGATCCGAAATCCTCGTTCGCGTTCTACCTGCGCGGCTTCGCGCTGTTCCGGAAGGGCGAGTTCGAAGGCGCCATCAAGGATTTCGATCGCGCCATCGCGCTGAAGCGCGATTACTACGCCGCCCACATCCATCGCGGCGATGCCTGGTACGGCAAACGCGAATTCGACCGCGCCATTCGCGATTTCGACGCCGCGATCAAGATCGACGCCAAGAACCCGATCGCCTATTCCGAGCGCGCGCAGATCTATATCGACAAGGGCGACTACGACCGCGCCATCCAGAACTACAACAAGTCGATCGAACTCGACGCCAAGGACTGGCGCGCCTATAGCGGGCGCGGCGAAGCGTTGCGGCTCAAGGGCGATCTCGACGCGTCGCTGGCGAGCCACAACAAGGCGGTCGAACTCGGTCCGCAGAACACCGCCGCATTGATCAACCGCGCCATCGCGCTGAAGGACAAGAAGCGCTACGCCGATGCGATCTCGGACTACACCGAAGCGCTGCTGATCAGTCCGAAGGAATCGCGGGCGCTGAGCGACCGCGCCGAGGTGCTGCGGCTCGACGGCGATCTCAGCCGTGCGCTGGGCGACATCGACAAGGCCATCGAGCTGTTTCCCAATTCGGCGATGAATCATTGCCGCCGCGCCGACATCTACCGCGATCGCGGCGAGATCGATCGCGCCATCGGCGAATTCGGCACCGCGATGCGTGCCAGCGCCCACGCGGTGTGCGCCTTTGCCGGCCGTGGCATGGCCTACGAGCAGGGCGGACAGCACGACAAGGCGCGCGCGGATTTCGAGAAGGCGCTGAAGATGCCGCCGGAGAAGGATCCGGACCCCTCGATGGCGCGCGAGGCGCGGGCGCTGGCGAAGACCCAATTGACGGTGCTGACCGATCGGCTTCAGGCGGAGGCGGCAAAACGCAAGGAAGAACAGCAGGAGAAGGAGCGGCAGGCGGCCGCCGAGCGCGAGCAGGCCAAACAGCTTCAGTCGGTGGCGACGCTGGCGCCGCCCAAGATCAATCAGGGCCGCCGCGTCGCGCTGATCATCGGCAATTCGGCCTATCAGAACGTGCCGCAACTGACCAATCCGGTGCGCGATGCCGAGGCGATCGGCGAGGCGTTCCGCCAGGTCGGCTTCGATCACGTCACGGTCGAGGACAACCTGACCCGCAGCCAGATGGTGCGCGTGTTGCGAAAGTTTCGCGACGAGGCCGACCAGGCCAACTGGGGCGTGATCTATTTCGCCGGCCACGGCATCGGCATGAACGGCACCAACTACCTCATCCCCGTCGATGCCCGGATGGAATCCGATCGCGACGTCGAGGACGAAGCGGTGCCGCTCGACCGCATGTTGGCCGCCACCGAGGGCGCCAAGAAGCTGCGCATGGTGATTCTCGATGCCTGTCGCGACAATCCGTTCGCCAACAAGATGCGCCGCTCGGTCGCCTCGCGGTCGGTGACGCGCGGGCTGACGGCGATCGAGCCGGATGTCGGCACGCTGGTCGCCTATGCCGCGCGCGACGGGCAGACCGCGCTCGACGGCGATGGCGCGCACAGCCCGTTCGTCAGTTCGCTGCTCAAGCATCTCGTGATTCCGAATCTCGAGATCGGCATGTTGTTTCGCCTGGTGCGCGACGACGTGCGGCTGATGACCAACCGCCAGCAGGAGCCGTTCGTCTACGGTTCGCTGCCCGGCGAGAATTTTTACTTCCTGCTCAAGTAAGGCTCCTGCGCGATCGCGTGCAATCGGCTTTGCGTTCAAGGCCTCTCTGCGTCATTGCGAGCTTTGCCGCGTCACTGCGAAGACCGTTCGCGATGCAGCAGCTTCCCCCGGACGATGCGGGGCGAGGCGGGCGGCATGACGCGAGCGCGTCTTCGCCGCTATAACACGAAGCTATATCCGATAACGCAATTTGATAATTTGCGCGCGGCGACCGCTTTGTATAGTTCGCCTCAACAATCGACGCACCGCGTTGATGCCGACGACGACACTCAATCGTCACGATCGCGACCATGGTCGCGATCGGCGAAAACGTCGCGGTGTGGGGGAAACCGGGGATGGATGAACGTACAAAGTCGCAGTCCGTTTTGCGACATCTCAATCAGGAAAAGATCGTCTTCATCCTGACGATCGTTCTCTTCATTCTGTTTTCGATCATTCTTCCGAACTTTCTCGCGGCCAACAACATCCTGTCGCTGATCCGCAGCGTCGCCGTTCTCGGCATCCTCGGGCTCGGAATGCTGATCGTCGTGCTCGGGCGCGGCATCGATCTGTCGCTGGTCGCCACCATGGCGATCTCGGTGGCGTGGAGCCTGCAACTCATCTCCGGCGGCATGTCGGTCGCCTCCGCCATGACGATCGGTCTGGCCTTCGCCATCGGCATGAGCCTGATCACCGGCATTCTGATCGCCTACGCGGAAATCCCGTCGCTGTTCGCGACGCTGGCAATGGCGACGTTCGTTTACGGCTTCGGTCGCGCGCATCTGATCACCGGCACCGACGTGGTGTATCTGCCGCCCAACATGGGCTGGATCGCGCAACTGGGGCAGGGCGCGGTGCTCGGCGTCCCGATGCCGATCATCGTCGCCGGCGGGCTGGCGCTGATCGTCTATCTGTTTTTGCGCTACACCAAGCCGGGACGCTTCATCTACGCGGTCGGAGACAACTTCTTCACCGCGCGCACCGGCGGCATTCCGGTGCGGCCGATGCTGGTGACGCAATACGTGCTGGCTGGCGGCATCGCCTTCATCGCCGGCATCGTCACTTCGACCTCGGCGCAGGCGATGAACACCCGCGTCGTCAATTCCAACATGATCTACGACGTGATCCTGGTGGTGGTGCTCGGCGGCGTCGGCCTCAGCGGCGGTCGCGGCAACGTTCGCAACGTCATCGTCGGCACCCTGCTGATCGGCGTGCTGGTGAACGGCATGACCATCATGGACATTCAGTACACCGTTCAGAACGTCATCAAGAGCCTGATACTGCTGCTCGCCATCGTCGCCGACAGCATTCTCAACCCGCGCGATGAACAGACCGGCCAGCAGGGCGATATCTAGAGCGAGATGAATTCATGTTGCGATGACGGGCGAATGAATCGTCAAACCCAAACGCATCATGGTCCATGAACCAGCCAACAAGACATTCCAAACAAGCATTTCAACAGGAGGAACGTTCGTGAAAAAGGTGACTCAACTGGCAGTGACCGCGGCCGCGCTCGCCGCGCTGACAATCGGAACCGTGGCGACGCGGGCCGAGGAAACGACAGATGCGTTCCGCGGGCCGGCGCTGGCGTCGCTGAAAGGCAAGACCATCGCCTATCTGCCGATCTCGCTCGGATTCGATCTCGCGCAGGCGTGGGGCGGCGTCGTCAAGACTGAGGCGCAGCGCTACGGCATCAACTTCAAGGCGCAGGACCCGAACTGGGTGACCTCGGCTATGGCGCAGGGCATGACCTCGCTGATTGCGGAAAAGCCGGACGTCATCGTCACGCAGAACCCGGACGTGCAGTCGCTGGCGCGTCTCCTGAAGCAGGCCAATGCCGCCGGCATCGCCGTGATCCAGATGAACATGCAGGGCGCGGTGCAGACCGACGCCTTCGTGGGTCCGGACTTCATCGCGCTGGGTGAGCAGGCCGCCAACATGATCATCGCGAAGTGCGGCAAGGACACCCAGACCTCGCACAAGGTGTCGCTGGTCGAGGGCGTGCCCACCGGCGGCGTCAGCTTCTACCAGATCGAGGGCATCAAGAAGGTGTTCGCCAAGCATCCAGAGATCAAGGTGGTGTCGAGCCAGGCGGCCGACTGGGACGCCAGCAAGGCGCGCGCCATCACCGAGACGGTGATTCAGCAGAACCCCGATCTGTGCGGCGTCATCGACGTCTGGGACGGTCAGGCTGTCGGCACCGGCGCCGCGATCAAGCAGGCCGGCAAGCAGGGTCAGGTCTATTTCGTCACGTCCGGCGGCGGCGCGCAGGCGACCTGCGACCGCCTTACCGACGGCACCTTCTCGGCGGTTATCAACTATGACGCGCCGGGCATGGGCCGCGACGCCTGGACCGCGATCATGACCTATCTGCAGAACAAGCAGAAGGCCGGCGCGATGAAGACGCAGATCTACTCGCCGACCCGCGTGATGACCAAGGCCGACGTCAAGGCCGGCACCTGCTGGGATCCCGAGCAATACGCCAAGCTGCTGCGCTGATGCTGCCTGCGTGACCGCGATCCGTCGCGGTCACGCTTTCCTCCGTTTCTTCCGCCGGCGAACCGCGCCGCATACGAGGCTTTTCCCTTGGCGACGACGAGCACCCTTGCAAAGCTGCGATACCGCTTTGTCCCCGATCATGTGATTGGCGAACTGCTGTCCAAGAAGTGGATCGACAACGCGATTCCGTTTCTCGTGCTGCTATGCGTCGTCGGGCTGTTCGGATCGCTGATTCCGAATTTCTTCTCGGTCTCCAATCTCGCCATTCAGGGGCGCGAGCTCGGCGAATTCGGCCTGGTCTGCATGGCCATGATGATCGTCATCGTGGTCGGCGGCCTCGACCTGAGCGTCGGCTCGAATTTCGCGCTCGGCAATTTCATGACGCTGGCGCTGCTCAATCTCGGCGGCTGGCCGGTATGGCTGGCGATTCCGGCGGTCGTCCTGATCTGCGGCGGCGTCGGCTTCATCAACGGCTTCCTGATCGGCTATCTCCGGCTGCGCGCCTTCCTCACCACGCTGGTGACGCTGATCATCGTGCGCGCCATCGTCGACATGCTGCTGCTGAAATACTCCAAGGCGATGTCGGTGAGCTTCTACGATTCCGCCGCCTGGGATCTGATCGGGCTCGGCGGCGTCGGCGGCGTGCCCTCGAGTTTCATCGTTCTGATCGTGGTGGCGTTGATTGGCCACATTCTGCTGACCCGCAGTCGTCCTGGCTGGCGCGCGATGGCGATCGGCGGCTCGCGTCGCTCCGCGCACAATATCGGCCTCTCGGTGCGCGGCACCGTCTGCGCCGCCTACACCATTTCCGGCATGTTGTGCGGCCTCGCCGGCGTGCTCTACGCGGCGCGGCTCGGCGGCGCCGGCACCGATACCGGCATGGGCCTCGAGGTCGCGGCGCTGACGGCGGCGGTGCTCGGCGGCAACAGTCTCGGCGGCGGCCGCGGCTCCGTGGTCAAGGCGCTGATCGGCGCGGTGATCGTGCAGGTGATGACCAACGGCGTGCTGCGCATCGGCATGAACAGCGGTTCCGGACCGATGGTGCTGGGCCTGACCTTGCTGCTCGCGGTGTTCATCGACGTGCGATGGCTGAAGAACCGCGACAAGCTGCTGTCGAAAGTCTACGTCTCGCCGACGCTGGTCGAACTGCCGACACCGCGCCCGACCGATGCCGAGAAGGGCGGCGCGCTGGCGCTGAACGACCGGCTGAAGGACGTCGAGATCATCGGCCTCGATCAGGTGGAATCGCCGGAAGACGTCATTCTCGACGAGAACGATTATCTCTATTGCGGCACCCGCCACGGCGACATCGTGCGCTTCTCGCCGCCGCACTACAAGGAATGGGAAATCTACGCCCATATCGGCGGCTCGCCGCTCGGCATGGCGTTCGACAAGGCCGGCGACCTGCTGGTGTGCGTCGGCGGCATGGGGCTCTACAAGATCGATCGCGACCGCAATGTCATCAAGGTGACGGACGAAACCAACCGCTCGCCGTTCTCGGTGGTGGACGACTCGCGGCTGCGGCTCGCCGACGATCTCGATATCGCGCCCGACGGCAAGGTCTATTTCAGCGAGGCGACGATCCGCTACGAGATGCACGACTGGCCGGTGGACGCGCTGGAAAGCCGCGGCAACGGCCGCATCATCTGCTACGACCCCAACACCGGCAAGACGCACACGGCGGTGCGCAAGCTGGTGTTCCCGAACGGCGTGTGCCTGTCGCATGACGGCCAGGCCATCCTGTTCGCGGAAAGCTGGGGGTGTCGCCTCAATCGCTACTGGATCGCGGGGCCAAAGGCCGGAACGGTGGAGCGGATGCTCGACCAGCTTCCCGGCTATCCCGACAATATCAACCGCGCCTCCGACGGCACCTACTGGGCCGCGGTCATGGGAATACGCTCGCCGGCGCTCGACGTCGCGCTGCGGATGCCGGGCTTCCGCCGCCGCATGGCGCGGCGCATCGCGCCCGACCAGTGGCTCTATCCCAACCTCAACATCGGCTGCGTGATCCGCTTCAACGACAAAGGCGAGATCGTCGAATCGATGTGGGACAAGGGCGCCAGCAACCACCCGATGATTACTTCGATGCGCGAGCACAAGGGCTGGCTCTATCTCGGAGGTATCACCAACAACCGTATCGGGCGCATCAAGCTCGGCGACTGGGCCGACAAGACCTGGAGCGGGTATCGCAGCTACTGGGGAGCGGGCGCATGACCATCGCGATGGGAGGCTGGCTCGAGCGTTTCCTGGGGCGCGGCGCGGCGTCGGTGACGGTGCCGCCGCTGGACGGCGCGCTGAAGCCCAACAGCCATCTCGAAGAAGCGCCGCCAGGCATCGCGGTGGCGGCGCCGGACAACCTGGCGCTGCTCGACGGCGCGCCGGTGTGGTCCAGCGGTGCGCAACTGTTCCGCCGCGACGGCGACACGGCCTCGCCCCTCGCGACCCTGCAAAGCGATGTCACCGCGCTGGCCTGCTCCGATGCCGGAACGATTGCGGTGGCGTGCGAGAAACACGGCATTGTCGTGCTTGGCCGCGACGGCAGGCCGGCGAGTACGGCGCTGCGCGACGGCGGCAAATACACTTGCGTCACCGCGCTGGCGTTTGCCGACAACGACACCTTGCTGGTCTGCATCGGCTCGACCGACAATCCGCTCTCCGCGTGGCAGCGCGATCTGCTGGAGCAGCATCGTTCCGGCCAACTTCTCCGGATCGATCTGAAAAGCGGCGAAGTCAAACAGCTCGCAAGCAAGCTGGCGTTTCCGAACGGCGTCCTGGCCGAGGCGGACGGCAGCATCATCGTCAGCGAAAGCTGGGCCAAGCGACTGATCCGGCTCGGGCCGGACGGCCGGATGGCCGCGCAATTGATCGAGGACCTTCCGGGCTATCCGGCGCGCCTCGCGCGCGCGGGGCGCGGCGGCTACTGGCTCACCATCTTCGCGCCGCGCTCGCCGCTGATCGAGTTCGTGCTGCGCGAGCCGGACTATCGCCGGGCCATGATGGCGGAGGTCCCGCCGGAATACTGGATCGCGCCCGCGTTGCGGAGCGGCGTGTCGTTTCACGAGCCGATGCAGGGCGGCGCGCTGAAGCAGATGGGCATCCTCAAGCCGTGGGCGCCGACGCGATCCTATGGCCTCGTCGTCGAGGTGAACAGTGGCTTCGTGCCGATCCGCAGCCTGCACAGCCGCGCCGGCGGCCGTCGCCACGGCATCACCTCGGCGGTCGAGGCCGGCGAGCGGCTGTGGTTGACCAGCAAGGGCGGCGACGAGGTCGTCACGATCACTCTCTAGCGGATGCGAATGGAATGATGCGACCCATCGTCGAAATCAAAAACGCCACCAAGGAGTTCCACGGCGTCGCCGCGCTCCGGGACGTCTCGTTCGATCTCGCGCCGGGCGAGGTCCACGCGCTGCTGGGCGAGAACGGCGCGGGCAAGTCCACGCTGACCAAGATCATGGCGGGCGTCTACGAGGTGACGAGCGGGCAGCTTCTGATCGACGGCGAACCGCAATCGTTCAAGACGCCGGCGGAAGCTCTGCAAAAGGGCATCGCCATGGTGTTTCAGGAAACCAGTCTCGTGCCTTCGCTGACGGTGGCGCAGAACCTTTATCTCGGCAACGAGAAGTTTCTCAACCGGCTGCGCGGCATCTACATCTCGGCGCAGCAGTTCCTGCAATCGCTGAACTTCGGCGTCGATCCCACGATGTTCGTGTCGCAGCTCGGTGCGGCGCAGAAGCAGATGGTGGAAATCGCCCGCGCGGTGCACCACAAGGCCAAGGTCATCATCTTCGACGAGCCGACCGCGACCTTGACGCCGGAGGAGAAGCATCACTTCTTCGCGCTGATCCGCCGGCTGAAGAAAGACGGCGTTTCCATCATCTTCATTTCGCACGCTTTGGAAGAGGCGCTGGCGATTTCGGATCGCATCACCGTGCTGCGCGACGGCCAGCACGTCATCACCGACCTTGCGAAGAATTTCGACCGCGACAAGATCATCAACGCGATGGTTGGCCGTGCGCTGTCCGGCGAACTCTACGGCAAGGCCGCGCAGAAACGGATGCCGCGCCCCTACGGGCAGAAGATTCTCAGCGTCCAGAACCTGTCGATGGGCCGCATGGTCCGCAACACCTCGTTCTCTGTCTATAGCGGACAGATCACCGGCATCTTCGGCCTGATCGGATCGGGCCGCACCGAGACCGCCAAGATCATTTCCGGCGTGGTCAAGCGCGATTTCTTTCACGGCGGCGAGGTCAGGCTGGAAGGTCGCTCGGTACGCTACCGGGTGCCGCGCAAGGCGGTGCAGGACGGCATCGTCTACGTCACCGAAGACCGCAAGATCGAGGGATTTTTCGAAACCAAGTCGATCGCGGAGAACATCTATCTCAACCTGCTGTCGGCGGATCTCAACAAGAACGGCATGGTCGTCAGCTATTCCGAGATGGTCGAGCTGGCGAAGGAGTGGACCGGCAAGCTGAACGTCAAGGCGATCAACAGCGATGCGCGCGTGGTCGAACTGTCCGGCGGCAACCAGCAGAAGGTGGTGATCGCCCGCGCGCTGGTGCAGAAGCCGAAGCTGATCATCTTCGACGAGCCGACGCGCGGCGTCGACGTCGGCGCCATCGCCGAACTGCATCAGGTGATCAATTCGCTGGCCGATGCCGGCCTCGCCGTCGTGGTGATCTCGTCCTACCTGCCGGAAATCATGAACCTCGCGGATCGCGTGCTGGTCTCGCGGCAGGGACGCGTGGTCGAGGAATTCGCGATGGAAGAGGCGACCGAGGAAAAGATCATGTACGCGGCGGTTCACTGAGCGAGGCGTCGTGAGAGCGGGATGAACTGAGATCGGGTCGCCATTGCGAGCGGAGCGAAGTAATCCAGAAAGCCACAAAGCAGGGGCTGGATTGCTTCGTCGCTAACGCTCCCCGCAATGACGAACACCTGAACCATCGGGCCTCGATTCGTGGCGATTGAGATAGCCTGAACAGGATTTGCGCGCGCCTTCGCCGGGCGTGAGAGCGTATGCGTGAAAGGGAGTGAGGCATGAAGATCAGGGCTGCCGTTCTCGAACAGATGGACAACACGGCGCCCTATGCGCAGTCGCATCCCTTGAAGGTGCAGGAGGTAGATCTGGACGGGCCGGGCCGCGGCGAGGTGCTGATCAGGATCGCAGCCGCGGGGCTTTGCCATTCCGACCTGTCGGTGATCAACGGCGACCGGCCGCGCCCGGTGCCGATGGTGCTGGGTCATGAAGCGGCCGGCGTGGTCGAGGAGGTCGGCGACGGCGTCGACGATCTCGTGCGCGGCGATCACGTGGTCTGTGTGTTCGTGCCGAGTTGCGGCCACTGCAATCCGTGCTCGCAGGGGCGGCCCGCGCTGTGCGAACCGGGCGCCGAGCACAACGGCAAGGGCGATCTGCTTAGCGGCGAATTCCGCCTGCATCGCGACGGTCACCGGATTCATCACCACTGCGGCGTCTCGTGCTTTGCCGAATATGCCACGGTGTCGCGCCGCTCGCTGATCAAGGTGCGGCGGGACGTGCCGCTGCATATCGCGGCGCTGATGGGCTGCGCGGTGCTCACCGGCGCCGGCGCGGTGTTCAACGGCGGCGATGTCGGTCCAGGCCGCACGGCGGCGGTGGTCGGGCTCGGCGGCGTCGGGCTCGCCGCGGTGCTGGGCGCGGCGGCCACCGGCGCGGAGACGATCGTCGCCATCGACCGGCTGGAGCAGAAGCTCGACCTCGCGCGCGAACTCGGCGCGACCCACACGTTCAAGGCCGACGATCCCGATCTGGTTGGCAAGGTGAAGGAGGCGACAGCCGGCGGCGTCGATGCCGCGCTGGAATTCGCCGGATCGGTCAAGGCGCTGGAAGCGAGCTACGCCATCACACGACGCGGCGGCACCACGGTGACGGCGGGGTTGCCGAATCCGAAAGCGATGCTCACGCTTCCGGCGGTGTCGCTGGTCGCGGAGGAGCGCACCATCAAGGGCAGTTATCTCGGCTCCGGCGTACCGTCGCGCGACATTCCGCGGTTTCTCGGCCTCTACAGTCGCGGCAAGCTGCCGGTCGACAAGCTGCTCACCCATCGCATCAAGCTCGACGACATCAACGCGGGATTCGACCGCCTGCACGACGGCAGCGCCATTCGTCAGGTCATCGAATTCAACTGAACGAACCACGCCGGAAGGACGTCACCATGACTCGCGTGCAGGGTATCAAGGACTATCAGTGCCTCGTCGGCGGCCAGTGGACTTCCGCCGAGTCCGGTGAGACCTTCGAGTCGGTCGATCCGTTTCTCGCGAAGCCATGGGCGCGGATTCCGAAGTGCGATCAGCGCGACGTCGATCGCGCGGTGTCGGCCGCGCGCAAGGCGCTGGAGAGCGGTGCGTGGGCGGACATGCATCCGTCGCAGCGCGGCCAGCTTCTGCGCAAGCTCGGCGATCTGATCCTGCGCGACGCCGATCGTCTGGCGGCCACCGAGGTGCAGGACAACGGCAAGCTCTATGCCGAGATGCGCGGACAGGTCGGCTACATCCCGCAGTGGTTCTATTACTTCGGCGGCCTCGCGGACAAGATCGAGGGCGCGGTGGTGCCGATCGACAAGGCCGACATGTTCACCTACACGCGGCATGAACCGGTCGGTGTGGTGGCGGCGATCACGCCATGGAATTCGCCGCTGCTGCTGACCACATGGAAACTGGCGCCGGCGCTGGCGGCAGGCTGCACTGTCGTACTGAAACCGTCGGAATTCACCTCGGCCTCGACACTGGAATTCGCGCGGCTCGTCGAGGAAGCCGGCTTTCCGGCCGGTGTCGTCAATGTCGTTACCGGCTTCGGCGCCGATGTCGGCGAGGCGCTGACGACGCATCCCGGCGTCGACAAGATCGCCTTCACCGGCGGCGAGAACTCCGGCCGCCACATCGCGCGCAACGCCGCGCAGACCTTCAAGCGGCTGACGCTCGAACTCGGCGGCAAGTCGGCGCAACTGGTGTTTCCGGACACCGATATCGACAACGCGGTGAAGGGCGTGGTGTCCGGCATCTTCGCCGCCACCGGGCAGACCTGCATCGCCGGCTCGCGGCTTCTGGTGCACGAGAGCATCCACGACGAATTCCTCGACAAGTTCACCGCGCTGGCGAAGACCGCGCGGATGGGCGACCCGATGGACATGGCGACGCAGGTGGGGCCGGTCACCACCCGGCCGCAGTATCAGCGCGTGCTGTCCTGCATCGAGATGGCGCGCAACGAGGGTGCGGAGTGCGTGATGGGCGGCAAGCCCGCCGACCGACCTGAATGCGGCGACGGCTGGTTCATCGAGCCGACGGTGTTCGCCAACGTCTCGAATTCCATGCGCATCGCGCAGGAGGAAGTGTTCGGTCCGGTGCTGTCGGTGATCCGCTTCCGCGAGGACGACGAAGCCTACGCGATGGCCAACGACACCGCTTACGGTTTGGCGGCCGGCGTGTGGACCAACGACCAGCGCCGCATCTTCACGGCGGCGAAGCGACTGCGCGCCGGCTCGGTCTGGACGAACACCTATCGCGCCGTGAGCTATATGGCGCCGTTCGGCGGCTTCAAGAATTCCGGGCTCGGCCGCGAAAGCGGGCAGGAAGCGATCAACGAATATCTCGAAACCAAGTGCGTCTGGATGTCCTACGGCAAGGACGTGCCGAACCCGTTCGTGATGCGATGACGGCGCGGGCCGCGAGTCCCCGATTCCGACAGCTGCGCGGTCGCGACAGGGTGTCGCGCAGGCCGATAAAAGCTGTCATCGCGCGCCCGGCGCGGTGTTATTGGATCGATGCGCCGACCGGCGCGTTGCGATAGGGTGAGGCTGGAAGGAAGGAATGATGGCGTCGGATCTTGCCGGATTGCTGGTCGTGTCCATCGAGCAGGCCGTCGCTCCGACCTATCTCTCCTGCAAACTGGCGGACGCCGGCGCGCGGGTCATCAAGATCGAGCGGCCGGAGGGCGACTTCGCCCGCCATTACGATCATCTCGTGCACGGCGAGAGCGCCTATTTCGTCTGGCTCAATCGCGGCAAGGAATCGATTTGCCTCGATCTCAAGCAGGAAGGCGAGCGCGCCATTCTGTCGGAGATGATTTCGCGGGCGGATATCTTCATCCAGAACCTCGCGCCCGGCGCCATCGAACGGCTCGGCTTCTCGATGACGAAGCTGCGCGAGCGGTATCCGCGGTTGATCACCTGCTCCATCACCGGCTACGGCGACGAGGGGCCGCTGCGGGAATTGAAGGCTTACGATCTTCTGGTGCAGGCGGAGAGCGGTCTCGCCAGCACCACCGGCAACGAATTCGGTTCGGTGCGCGTCGGCGTCTCGGTCGGCGATATCTCGGCGGGAATGACGGCGACGCAGGCGGTGTTTCAGGCGCTCTACGCGCGCGAGAAGACCGGCGTGGGCCGCCACATCGCGGTGTCGCTGTTCCATTCGCTGGCGGACTGGATGAACGTGCCGTATCTCCAGTTCACCTATGGCGGCATCACGCCCGGCAAGTTCGGCCTGCATCATCCGACCATCGCGCCCTACGGCGCGTTCACATGCAGCGGCGGCCGGCCGGTGCTGATCGCGATCCAGAACGAGCGCGAATGGGTGATCCTGTGTCGCGACGTGCTCGGGCGTTCCGACCTGATCGCCGATCCACGCTTCAGCAACAACGACAACCGCGTCAGGAATCGCGAGGCCCTCGATGCCGAGATCGTGCCGATCTTCCTCGGCATGACGCGGGAGCAGGCGATCGAGGTGCTGAGCGCGGCGCGCCTCGCCTATGGCCGGGTGAGTTCGCTGGACGATCTCGCGGTGCATCCGCAGAACCGCTACCTCGACGTGGAAACGCCGTCCGGGCCGGTGCGCCTGCTGGCCCCCGGCGTCAAGGTGGATGGCGAGACACTGGCTGCCGGCCGGGTGCCGGCCGCGGGCGAGCATGGCGCGTCCTTGCGCCAGGAATTCGCCCCGACGGAGCCGAGCGGCGGCTCATGAGCGTGGCGGTTCACCTCGCCTGAGCGCCGGACGGTACCGCGATACGTGGTCGCGGTCTCGCCGCGCCGACGCCGCGACGAATGAATTTATTCTGGCGAACGTGATCGTTTCCAGTCACTTAGCGGACGTTTCGGCCCGATCTTCAGGGCCGGAGGCGCAAACCGTTTCGCACTTTGCGGCTTCTTGCCTTAAACTGCGGCAGCGCTTTGCGGGCGATAACATCATGTTGGCTCTAGATGGATCTCAGGCAGCTCCGATACTTCATCGCGATTGTGGAGCAAGGTTCGTTTTCCAAGGCCGCTGAATTCCTCAACATCGCCCAGCCCGCGCTGAGCCTGCACGTCCGCAATCTGGAGACCGAACTGGGCTGCGCGCTGTTGTTTCGCAGTCCGCAAGGCGTGGTCGCGACCGAAGCCGGCCAGATTCTGGTGCGCAACGCCCGCGTCATCATCGATCAGTTTTCGATTGCCCGGCAGGAAATTCAGGAGCATGAGGCCGAGCCCTCCGGCGAGGTGCGGCTCGGTCTGCCCGGCACCATCAGCCAGATTCTGGCGGTGCCGTTGATCCTCGAGGCGCACCGGCAGTTTCCCAAGGTCAAGCTGCGAATCGCGGAGGCGATGAGCGGCTTCGTGCTGGAATGGATGCGCGAGGCGCGGGTCGATCTCGCGGTGCTCTACACCTCGGTGTCGGACCGGACGCTGACCTCGCTGCCGGTGCTGTCGGAGGAGCTGTGGCTGCTCGGACCGATGAAGGCGCCCGCCGGGGTCGAGCCACCGGGTCCGGGGCAATGCTCTTATCAGCAGGTCAGCAAATTGCCGTTGGTGCTGCCGAGCAGCACGCATGGGCTGCGCGCGCTGCTGGAGAAGGAGGCCGCCGATCACGCGCTGCACCTCAATACCGTGTTCGAGGTCGACTCCTACGCCAACATCAAGAGCATGGTCGAGATCGGCGCGGGCTATTCGATCCTGCCGTTCAATTCCATCGCGCGCGAGGTGCAGAGCGGGCGGCTGCTGGCGTGGCGGATCGGCAAGCCGAAATTGCAGCGCAGCGTCAATCTGGTTTGCCCGGCGGATCGCCCGGTGACGCGGGCGGTGTCCTCGATCGAGGCGCTGTGCCGCACGGTGCTGCTCAACCTCGCCTCCACCGGCAAGTGGAACGGCGTCAGGGTCATCAAGTGACGCGCTGGCTTCTTGGACGTGACGTCTTGGCTACGGCCGCAGGTCCATGTCGATGCTGATAAAGTCGCCGCGATAGGTGACCTCGCCGAGATAGATCACCGTGCCGTCGCGGTTGGTGAAGACGCGACGCACCTCCGCCACTGGCGAATTGAGCGGGATGCGCAATAGCCGCGACACTTCGAGATCGGCGGTGCCGATGGTCAGGCGTTGCCGCGCGGTGGCGATCGGATGCCCCGGCATGTCCATGAGGATCGGGATCACGGTCTCGCCGCGAAACCGCTTGGGCGCCTTGCGGAAGATGGTTTCGTCGAGATAGATCGAGATCACGCAATAGGGCTCGCGCTTGCGCGAATGCACGCGGCGCATGAACATGTAGTTCGCGGCCGGGATGCCGTCCTCCGGGTGCAGCGGCGCCTCGCAGCGGCTCTCCGAGATGTTGATGATTTTCGGCGACGTCGTCCTGTAGACCTTGGCGAGGTCGGCGAGCGTGGTTTCCACCCGCAACCAGCGATCCTGCGCCACGCCGCCGGTGATGAAGGTGCCGCGTCCCTGCTGCGCTTCGAGAATGCCGTCGCGGGTCAAGAGATCGACCGCCTGCCGGATAGTGACGCGGGAGACGCCGAATTCCGCCGCCAGCGTCTCGTTGCCGGGAAGCCGCGATCCGTGCGGCCACAGCCCGCGGGCGATGCGCTGCCGCAGCGCTTCGGCGATCTGCGCATATTTCGGAATGTGGCTTTCCACGTCGAGGATCATGAGGCGTCCGCCGATCCGTTGGCTGAAGCGAGAACCGCTGCCGCGCCTTTCTCGCCGATCATCAGGCTGGTGGCGTTGGTGTTGGCCGAGGTGATGAGCGGCATCACCGACGCGTCGATGACGCGCAGCCGCTCGACGCCGTTGACGCGCAATTGCGGATCGACCACCGCGTTGTCGTCGCTGCCCATGCGGCAGGTGCCGACCTGATGAAACACCGTGCCGCCGGTGGCGCGTGCGAACTCCCAGAGCGTGTCGTCGTCGTCCGCCTCGAAGCCCGGCTTGATCTCGGTGTCCCATAGCGGGCGAAAGGACGGTTGCTGGAAGATTTCGCGCAAAATGCGCATTCCGGCGATCAACGTTTTGCGATCGATCTCCGCATCGAAGTAATTGGCGTGGAGGGTTGGCGCGGCGAACGGATCGGTGGAATTGATCGCGAGATGCCCGCGCGACGCGCCATGACACTGCCATACCGACGCGGTGAAACCCGAATAGCGGTGCAGCGGTTCGCCGGGCCGATCCACCGACAGCGGCATCACGTTGAACTGCACATCGGGGCGGCCGCCGACGGCATACTCCGTGCAGGCGGCGCCGCCGACCTGGCCCGCGCCCGCGGTCAACGGTCCGTTGCCTTGCAGGGCCCATTGCAGGCCCATCTTCGCCAGTTCGACCGGGTTCCGGATCTGATCGTTGAGGGAGATCGGTCGTTTCAGTCGGACGATCACCCGCGCCTGATAATGATCCTGAAGGTTGCGTCCGACCTCAGGCGCGTCCGCGATCACCGGAATATCGAGCGTGCGCAGCAACGCGGCGGGACCGATGCCCGAGAGTTGCAGCAGTTGCGGCGATTGCAGCGTGCCGGCACACAGGATCACCTCGCGCTCGGCGACGGCGCGATGCGTCTCGCCATCCGCGATCCATTCCACGCCGGTTGCGGCCGTGCCAGCGAACGTCACGCGCTTCGCCTGCGCGTTGGACACGACGGTCAGGTTCGGCCGCTCCGCCACCGGATGCAGGAACGCGGACGCCGAACTGGTGCGCCAGCGCGACCCGATACCGAGCTGATAGCTGCCGACGCCGAAGGTGGTCGCGCCGTTGAAGTCGGCGTTGAACGGCAGGCCGTACTCCATGCCCGCCTTCACCCAGGCGGCCGAGGCGGGATTGGCGACGCGCAGGTCGGAGACGTCGAACTCGCCCAGCGCGCCGTGATACTGGCTGTCGCCGCCGCGATAGCGCTCAAAGCGGCGGAAGTAGGGAAGCGTGTCGCGATAGCTCCAGCCGGTCGCGCCGAGCCGTTCCCAGTCGTCGAAATCCTCGTGCTGGCCGCGAATGAAGATCAGGCCGTTGATCGACGACGAGCCGCCGATGACGCGGCCACGCGGCCAGTCGATGACGCGGCCGCCGAGTCGTTCGTTGGGTTCGGTCTTGAACAGGCGCGAGAAACGGTTGTCGAAGATCGAGCGATAATAACCGACCGGCAGCCGGATCCAGAAGTTGCGATCCGATCCGCCGGCCTCCAGCAGCAGCACGCGGCAGGTGGGGTCCTTCGACAATCGGTTGGCGACGAGGCAGCCGGCGGAGCCCGCGCCGACGATGATGTAGTCGTATCCTTTTGCCGTTGCGGACAAGGCCATCGCTCAAGCTGTCCGGTAGGTTTCGAACGCTGCGAGGTCGGGCGCGAACCCGAGCCCCGGCGCGTCGGTGAGGGTGATGTGGCCGTCGTGGACATCGGCGACGGGACCGCACAGCGCATCGCGCAACGGGTTCGGATTGAAGTCGACTTCCAGCATCCCGTCGCCGCCGACCGAGGCGAGCAGATGCGCCGACGCAAGGAGCCCGATGCCGCCGCCGAGATAATGCGGGCAGAATGTCCGGCCGGCGGCGCGCGCCGCACGTCCGACCGCGACGCATTGGGTGAAGCCGCCCCACTTGGCGATGTCGGGCTGGATGACGTCGAGCGCGCCGGCCGCGAAGGCGTCCGCGAACGCCGCCTCGCTGGCGATATTTTCACCGCCGGCGAGCGGCGTGCGAATCCGCGACTTCAATTCGAGCCATGCCGGCCACGGTCGGTCGGCGCGCAAGGGTTCTTCCAGCCACGCCAAGGCGAAGCGATCCAGCTCCGGCGCGAAGGCGAGCGCCTGTTCCATCGACCATCCCTGATTGGCGTCGGCGGCGAGCACGCCGTCGCCGGCGAGCGCGCGCAACGCCGCAAGGTTGGCAAGGTCGCGGTCCGCGCCGAAGCCGATCTTCAGTTTCAACGCGCGGTGCCCGGCGCGCAGCGCAGCTTCCGCCGTCTGCGCCGCGCCGGTCGGATTGATGCCGCTGGCATAGACCTTGATGCGCGGCGTGTCGCCGCCCAGCAGATGCCACAGCGGCTGCCTCCGGCGCCGCGCGAAAAGGTCCCACATCGCAATGTCGATACCGGCGATGCACTGCGCGAACGGTCCGTGCTCGCCGGTCTGCAACGCCAGCACGGCGTATTTCGCGGCGAGGTGGTCGAACAGCGCGCGCGGCGCGTCGGCGATGAAGCCGGCGACCGAGGGCGCGACGATCTCGTTGACGATGCGCGCGCGATGCTCCGCGCCGACGGAGGGAAAATTCGACCAAGCCTCGCCCCAGCCGACATGGCCGTCCTCATCCTCGATCCGGATGAAGACCGCTGGGCGATCCGTCATGCGACCGAACGATGTCTCGACCGGCGTTTGCAGCGGATAGCGATAGCAGAACGCGCGCAGGCTGCGGATCGTCACGGAACTGGTCATGCGGGACACCTTGACACGGCGCGCGAACTCCCTTCTTGTCCGCTTGTATTATCTATAATACAACTGCGCGAAAGAGCAACCGGTGGGGAGCGGCTGCGGATGAAGGCAGACGGCGTGAAGCGAATTCTGCTCGGGGCCATTCCGTGGCTCGGCGCGATCGCGCTGTGGTATGCCGTGCGCTGGAGCGGCATCGTCAATCCGTCGCTGATTCCCGCGCCGCACGCCGTCGCGGCGAAATTCTTCGAACTGCTGACGCGTGAGGGACTGCTGGTCGATGTCTGGGCCTCGACCCGGCGCGTGACGCTGGGCGTGCTGCTCGGCATCGCCGCTGCCGTGCCGGTGGGATTCCTGCTCGGCTGGTATCGCCCGGCGCGCACGCTCGCCGATCCGATGATCAATTTCTTCCGTGCGCTGCCGCCGATCGCGCTGATCCCGCTGGTGATCGTCTATTTCGGTGTCGACGAAATGGCCAAGCTGGTGGTGCTGTTCTATGCGGCCTTCTTCTCGGGCGTCATCGTGATGTACGAGGGCGTTTCGCAGATCACGCCGCTCTATATCCGCGTGGCGCAGACGCTCGGCGCCAGCGAATTGGAGATCTTTCGCAAGGTCATCATTCCGCTCACCGTGCCGCACATTCTCACCGCGCTACGGGTCGCGCTCGGCGTCGCCTGGGCGACGCTGGTGGCGTCCGAACTGATCGCCGCGCAACGCGGCCTCGGCGCGCTGATCCAGAACGCCTCGACCTATTTCCTGCTCGACGTCATCTACGTCGGCATCATCTGCATCGGCTTCGTCGCGCTGGTCATGGATATGATCCTGCGCGCCATCAGCAAGCGGCTTCTGGTCTGGCAGGAGCGCGCGATCTCATGACGGATACCGTCAACAAGGGCGTTCGCGCGCAGTTCGAGCACGTCTCGCTGGCCTTCGATACGCCCAAGGGCAAGCTGCAGATCGTCGACGACGTGAACTACGCGATTCACGACGGCGATTTCATCGCGGTGATCGGTCCGTCCGGCTGCGGCAAGACCACGATGATGAACATGCTGGCGGGTTTCCAGAAGCCGACCAGCGGGCGCGTGCTGTTCGACAATGCGCCGGTGCGCGGGCCCGGCCCCGAGCGCGGCGTGATCTTCCAGGAATATGGCGTATTCCCATGGCTTACGGTGCGCCAGAACATCGCGTTCGGTCTGACGTTGCGCGCCAACCGCGTGGCGCCCGGCGAACGCGAAGCGATCTGCGATCACTATCTGTCGCTGATGGGGCTGTCGGATTTCGCCAACTCGTTTCCAAAGCATCTGTCCGGCGGCATGCGGCAGCGGCTGGCGATCGCGCGCGCCTACGCGGTGAAGCCGCAGTTCCTGCTGATGGACGAGCCGTTCGGCGCGCTCGACGCGCAGACCCGCGCCAACATGCAGAACCTGCTGCTGCAAGTGCTGGCCGCCGAAGGCAAGACGGTGATGCTGATCACCCATTCGGTGGAGGAGGCGATCTATCTCGCCTCGCGCATCGTGGTGGTGACTGCGCGGCCGGCGCGGATCAAGGAAATCATCGAGGTGCCGTTCGCGTATCCGCGCGACGAATCGATTCACGAGCGGCCGGAGTTCGGCCAGTTGCGCAGCTACATCCGCGAACTGGTGATGAGTGAGTATCGCGCGCAGCAGGCGCAGACGTCCTTTTCGGAATAACATCACGAAGAGAGGGAGGAAGGCATGAACAGGCGTGAATTTCTGACGACGACGGCGGCGGCGGGCGTGGCCCTGAGCGCGACCGGACTTGCGACCCCTTCGCTGGCGCAGGCCAAGACCAAGGTGCGCGTCGGCTATCTGCACACCGTGGCGGTGGACGGGCAGATCTGGACCGGCATGGATCGCGGATCGTTCGCCAAGCAGGGGCTCGATCTTGAATTGCGTCAGTTCAACACCGGACTGGAGATCTTCCAGGCGCTGGTCGGCGGCAGCCTCGACGTGCTCGCCACCGGCGCGGTGCTGTCGAACTTCCCGGCGCGCGGGCAGGGCAAGGTGTTCCTGATCAACGACGTCGAAGTGGCCACCGCGCAGCTCTGGGTGCGCGGCGATCAGGGCATCAAGACCTTCGCCGATCTCAAGGGCAAGCGGATCGCCACCACCACCGGCACCACCGCCCATGTGTTTCTCGACACCGCGTTGCGCGCCAACAATGTCCAGCCGTCCGAGGTCGAACTGCTCAATCAGTCGATGCCGGCGGCGGTCACCTCGTTCATCTCCGGCGCGGTGCCGGCGGTGGCGCTGTGGGTGCCGTTCAACGTCTCGGTGCGCCAGAAGGTGCCGGGCGCGGTGAAACTGGCGGACGCGTCCGCCTATTATCCGAAGGCGGCCATCGTCGGTGGTTGGGCCGCGCGCAACGATTACTTCGACGGCAACAAGGAAACGCTGTCGAAACTCATCAAGGGCTGGGCCGAGGCCAACGACTACTTCATCGCCAACAGCGGCGAGGCGCTGAAGGCGTTGCAGAAGAATCACTACAGCCAGACGCCGATGTCGGACATCGAGGAATCCTTCAAGGCGCAGAAGATGTTCACGTCGCAGGAGTGGAAGAAACTCTATGCCGACGGCACCGTCACCAAGTGGTTGCAGCAGGTAACGGATTTCTTCATGACCAATGCCAACGTGAAGGATTTCACGCCGGCGTCGAAGTATTTCGATCCGTCGCTGTATACGTCGGCGATCGGGTAGGGCGATCGATTTCGACGATGGTCGCCCGTGGATAGCGGGCGGCCGTTTCGTTCGAGCCTTGTGCGCGACGCCGATTTCAGCGGCGAAGGCGCGTTGCCAATGCCGCCATCGCCGGGCGCAGGTAGTCGAGAAACACCGGCGGATTCTCCGTCATCGGAAAATGGCCGAGGTCCGGCATTTCGGTCACGGTTGCGCCCGCGATCCAGCCGCGCAGCGTATGAGCGTCGGCAACGGTCGCAGAGAAGTCGTAGTGCCCGATCAGCAGCGCGACGGGAATCCTGCCGCCATCGATGCGTTTGGCGATGACTTCGCCGTCGAACTCGTCGGAGTAAAAGGCCAGATCGCCATCGTAGATACCGGGCGCGCCCTGCGCGTAGATGTGCGCGGCGCGGCGGCGATCTTCCGCCGGGCTGCTCGGGCTCATCAGCCCGCGCACATAGGCGGCCGAGTGCCAGCCGCCGTTGACCCTGGCGTGGGTGAGGAATGGATTGCGCCGCCCGCGCGGCCGCAGCGGCGCTTCCAGCGCGACGACGCCGCGCACCAGATCGGGACGCTCCGCCGCGAGCGCCAGCGCGATGCCGGCGCCCATCGAACACCCCATCACCACGGCCGGTTCGCCGATGACCTGCGCGATAAAGCTCGCGCACCAGTCGAGATAGGTCGCCTGATCGAGCCGGTAGATGCCGCCGTCCCAGCCGGGGGGCGGCATCGAGCGGCCATGCGAGGGCATGTCGAACCCGATCATGCGCCAGTCGCGCCCGAGATCGGGATCGCACATCACGCCGTGAAACTGGCGGGTGTCCGCGCCCGCCGTGTGCAGGCAAAGCACCGGCGCGCCGTCGCCGGCGCTTTCGCTGAAGATGTCGCAAACCTGGCCGTTTGCGGCGCGCACCCGACTGTAGCGGCCCTGCAATCGCGGCAGGTCGATGACGGACGCGCCGCCGTGGTCGCCGTTGAGGTGCGCGAAGATCGCTTCACAACAGGCGCGCGCCTGCGCGACGGCGAGCGGACTGCCCGACACGGTGAAGCGCGGATTGCGCAACTGGATCGCCGAGAAGGAATGATAGGTCGGCGGCGGCAAGGCTTGCAGCGCAAGTTGCCACGCCGCGTCCTCCGCGATCAGGGAAATCTCGGCCGCGCCCGTGGGCAGCGCGACGTCGATGCCTTCCGGCGTGATGACGACATCGACGACGTGGGCCTCGGTGCCGAAGCGGATCACCAGATCCAGTCCCCGCGCGAGGGACACCACTTCCGGCGCGGCGACCGCTGCCGTCAGCCGTGCGCGCAGTTGGTCCATGATCGCGCTCATCGCGACGCGATCAACGCTTGGCGGTGAGGAAGCGACCGATCTCGGTATGATCGGCCGTGTTGCCGAGCGCCTTGAGCGCGCCGTCCCATAGCGCGGCAACCTCGTCGGCCAGCGGCGCGATAACGCCGATCTGATGGGCGAGATCGTCGGCGGTGCGGATGTCCTTCGCCATCAGCGCCAGCGAGAAGCCGGAGGTGAAGGATTCCGGAATCACGAATTGCTTGATCTTGTTTTCGGTCGAGTTGTTGCGCCCGGTCGAGGCGTTGAACACATCCACCAGCGTATTCGGATCGATGCCGAAGCGACCGCCGATCGCCACCGCCTCGACGGCGGCGGCAAGGCCCGCGGCCGAGACGTAATTGTTGAGCGCCTTGGCGGCGTGGCCGGAGCCGAGCGGACCGGTGCGGAAGATCGACTTGCCCATCGCTTTCAGGATCGGCTCCGCCCTGTCGATGGTGGCATGGTCGCCGCCGGCCATGATCGCCAGCGTGCCGTCGATGGCGCGCTTGACGCCGCCCGAGACCGGCGCGTCGATGAAGGCGAATCCGGCCGCGATCATCTCCTCGCCGAGCGCCTTGGTGCCGACCGGCGCCGACGAACTCATGTCGATCAGCACGGTGCCCGGCGCGAGATGCGGTTTAAAGCCTTCCACCGCCGCGCGGACGATCTTGCCGTCCGGCAAGAGCGTGATGACGGCGGCCGCGTCCGCCACCGCTTCCGCCACCGTTGCTGCCGCGGTGCCGCCGGCGGCGCTGAACTTCGCGCGCGCATCGTCCGAAGTGTCGAAGCCGACCACCCGATAGCCGGCGCGGGTCAGGCACGCCGCCATCGGTTGCCCCATATTGCCGAGGCCGATCACCACGACTTTCGCGGGCGGAAGAATTGGGTTCGATTGCGACACGGAAAACTCCTTACCTGATCTTCGATTCGTTCGATGTCTGCGCTTCGTTCTTGCGAAGCGCGGCCACCGCGATGGCGGCGGCGTTGTGGATGTGCTGGACGCAGGCCCGCTCGGCGCCGTCGACGTCGCCGGTTTCGATCGCGACGAGGATCGTCTCGATTTCCCTGAGGCTGTGATCGATGCGGTTTGCCTGCGTCATCGAGGTCATGCGCAGCAATGTCACGCGATTGAGCAGCATGTTGAGGAAGCGCTGGACGAAGACGTTGCCGCAGCCCTCCAGCATGGCGGCGTAGAATTCCGTTTTCGCCGCCAGAAGATCGCTGCGATCCTCCTGCCGCCCCACCTGGCCCATGATTTCGAACTGCCTGCGCAGCCGGGCGAGAATGTCCGGATCGCGCTTGCGCGCGCATTCGCGGCCGGCAAAGCCTTCGAGCATGGCCCGCAATTCGTAAAGCTGTTCGGCCTCGTCGGCGGTGATGGTGCTGACCACCGGCCCGCGATGCGGCACCGTATCGACGAGGCCCTCGGCTTCGAGCTGACGCAGCGCCTCGCGGATCGAGGTGCGCCCGACGCCGGTCTGCTCGCACAATTCGCGCTCGATCAAACGCTGTCCGGGTTTGAAGGTCCCGTTGCCGATGGCGGTTCGAAGCCGGTTTTCGACGAGGAGACGCAGGCTGGTGGCTTCACGCGCGACATTGAGATCGGAGTCGGCTCTCTTCATGGCATCCACTGAGCATATTGTCAGACAATCTGTCAATCAGCTTGACTGACGTAGGGTTTTATGACGATGTTCGCCGCCAAAGCTAACACGGCCAATAGGGAGAGAGCGTCCATGCTGAAGAAATCCACGACACTGTCCGCCGGACTCAACCGCCGCACCTTGTTGGCCGGCACCGCGTCGTTGCTGGCGGCGCCGATGGTCGCGCGGCCGGCGTTTGCGGACCCCAAGGCGGTGAATGTCGGCGTGATCATGCCGCTGTCCGGCGCCAATGCGCAGTTCGGCATCAATTCGCGCAACGGCATCGAACTGGTCGCCGACGAGATCAACGCGGCCGGCGGCATCAAGGCGCTCGGCGGGGCCAAGATCAACCTGATCGTCGCCGATGCGACCTCGACGCCGACGACCGCCGGCAACGTCGCACAGCGGCTCATCACCCAGAACGAGGTCACCGGCATCCTCGGCGCATTCGCCTCCTCGCTGACGCTGGCGATCTCGGAGGTGACCGAGCGCCGCGACATTCCGCTTCTGACGATGTCGTTCGCCGATCAGATCACCGGCCGCGGTTACAAGAACATCTTCCAGGTCGTCGCCAAGGCATCGGTGATCGGCAAGGCGCAGTTCGATTACACCATGGCTATCGCGGAGGCGGCGGGCGCCAAGATCGGCAAGATCGCCATCATGTACGAGGACACTGCTTACGGGTCGGCGCAGGCCAAGGGTCTTCGCGCCGGCGCCAAGGCGGCCAATGTCGAAGTGGTGATGGACGATGCCTATCCGCTCGGCATCACCGACACGACGCCGCTGATCAACAAGCTCCGCGCCTCGGGCGCGCAGGCGGTGTTCCCGGTGTCGTACCTCAACGACAGCCTGCTGATCATCCGCACCATGCGCCAGCAGAAGATCGACATTCCGGCGATCGGCGGTGCGGCGGGCTACGTCATTCCCGACTTCGAGAAAGGGCTCGGCGAATACGCCGAGAACGTGCTCTCGATCAACCTGTCGAACTACGATCTCGCCCCGGAGATGACCGCGCGCTTCCAGAAGCGCTTCGGCTATTTCATGGTGCACGAGGCGCTGGAGCACGCGGTGGCGCTCGACGTGTTGGTGCAGGCCATCGAGAAGGCGAAGTCGGCGAAGCCCGAAGCCGTCAGCGCGGCGTTGCGCGGCGCCAAGTTCACCGGCGGCTGGGCCAAGGCGATGACCGGCGGCGCGGTGCAGTTCGACGATACCGGCCTCAACGTGCTTTCGGTGCCGGTGATGGTGCAGTGGCGCAACAAGGAACTCGTCACCGTCTGGCCGAAGGAATACGCCAAGGCCAAGGCCGTCTGGAAATCGTGATCCGCTGAGCGAAGGTTTCCAGTGGCGTTTCTTCAAGCTGTCATCGACGGGCTCCTGATCGGCGGCGTTTACGCCGTCATCTCCATCGGCCTCACGCTGGTTTACGGCGTGATGGGGATCATCAATTTCGCGCAGGCCGAATTCCTGATGGTCGGGATGCTCGTCGCCTGGTTCGCGTGGGCCATGCTCGGGCTCGATCCGGTGCTGGCGGCGCCGCTGTCCTTCGCGGTGGCGTTCGTCATCGGCTGGTTCGTGCAGGGGCAACTGATCTCGCGCGTGTTGAAGGCGCCGTCGGTGGCGCAGATCTTCCTCACCGTCGGCCTGCTGATCGTGATCGAGAACAGCGCGCTGCTGGCGTTCGGATCGCAGTTCCGCTCGGTGACGACGTGGTATCAGACGGTATCGCTGTCGCTGGGTCCGCTGTTCGTCAGCGTGCCGTATCTGATCGCGTTCGCGATGTCGCTCGCCTGCGGCGTGGCGCTGTGGTGGTTCATGCGCACGAGCTGGTTCGGCCGCGCCATGCGCGCCACCGCACAAAATCCCGGCGCGGCGCAACTCATGGGCATCGATTCGGCGCTGATGTATCGCATGGCCTTCGCGCTCGGCGTCGGGCTCACGGCGTTCGGCGGCGCGGTGATCCTGCCCTATGTCACGGTCTATCCCGGCGTCGGCGGTCAGTATGTCGTGCTGATGTTCACCGTCGTGGTGCTGGGCGGCCTCGGCAGCGTCGCCGGCGCGGTGGTCGGTGGCCTTGCCGTCGGCGTGATCCAGGCATTGTCGTCGCTGTTCTTTCCCATTCAGTTGCAGAATCTCGTGTTGTTTATCGTCTTCATCCTGGTGCTCGCGGTAAGGCCGCAAGGTCTGGTGGGAGCCAGCCGATGAAACGCTGGATCGTTCTTGCCGTCGTTCTCGTCGCCGCGTGCCTTTTTCCGCTGGCGCTCGACCCCCGCGGTTACTGGATTCGCGTGCTGACCTTCACGCTGCTGTTCGCGGCGATGGCGCAGGCCTGGAATATCATCGGCGGGCTCGCCAACCAGACCTCGCTCGGCCATGCGGCGTTCTTCGGCATCGGCGCCTATACTTCGACCATCCTGCTGTTGAAGCTCGGCCTCAGTCCGTGGATCGGCATGGTGGCGGGCGGCGTGTTCGGCGGCCTTGCCGCGCTGGTCATCGCGATTCCCACCATGCGGCTGCAGGGTCACTACTTCGCGCTGGCGACGCTGGCCTTCGGCGAGGTCATGCGCGTGATCGCCAACGTCTGGGTGTCGCTCACCGGCGGGCCGGGCGGCACGTCGATCCCGTTCTCGCCGCCGAGCTTCGCCAACTATTCGTTCAAGCTGCTGCTGCCGCACACCTACATCGCGATCGTCGCGCTCGTGGTGACGACGCTGATCTTCGAATGGATCCAGCGCAGCGCGATGGGCTATCGCCTGCGCGCCATCAAGGAGAACCCGGCGGCGGCGGAGGTGATCGGCGTCGACACCACGCGCGTCAAATTGCAGGCGGCGGTGATTTCCGGTGCGCTGATGGCGATGCTCGGCACGCTTTATGTGCAGGTCGCGGTGTTCTTCGATCCCGACACCGTATTCAGCGCGGCGGGCATTTCCATCCGCGTCGCGCTGATCGCGATCCTCGGTGGCATCGGCACCGCGATCGGGCCGATCCTCGGCGCGTTCTTCATCATCCCGCTCGAGGAACTGATGAACGAATGGTTCTCGTCGAGCGCCGCCGGTCTGTCGCAACTGGTGTTCGGGTTGATCCTGATCGCCGTCATCCTCTGGCGTCCGCACGGTTTCGTCACCGTGTTTCGCTCCCTGCGTGCGAAGTTCAGCGGAGGAACGGCGCGATGAGCATTCTCGACGTGCAAGGCATCTCGCGCCGTTTCGGCGGCCTGCAGGCGCTCTCCGACATCACCTTCTCGGTGCCGCAAGGCCAGATCGTCGGCTTGATCGGCCCGAACGGCGCCGGCAAGACCACGTTCTTCAGTACGCTGGTAGGGCTGGTGCGGCCGGACCGTGGATCGATCCGGCTCGATGGCGCGCCGGTGGTCGGACTGAAGCCGCACAAGGTCGCGCGCCTCGGCATGACCAAGACGTTTCAGAACGTCGCACTGTTCGGCGAAAGCTCGGTGCTCGACAATGTGCTGACGGCCGGATTGCTGCGCCACGATGTCGACGCCGCGCGCGAGGAGGCGTTGAAATGCCTCGATCGCGTCGGTCTGCGTGCGATCGCGCATCAACAGGCGGGCCTGCTCTCGTTTCCGGAGCGGGCGCGCGTCGAACTGGCGCGCGCGCTGTGCACCGGCCCGCGCGTGCTGCTGCTCGATGAAGTGATGGCCGCGCTCAATCCGGTCGAAATGCAGGAGGTGATGGACCTGATCCGCTCGCTGCGCGACGACGGCATCACGCTGCTGGTGGTCGAGCATCACATGCGCGCCATCATGGCAATCTGCGACCGCATCCTCGTTCTGAACTTCGGCAAGCTGATCGCCGACGGAACGCCGACGCAGATCGCCAACGATCCGCAGGTGGTCGAGGCCTATCTCGGCAAGTCCATGGAGACACATCCATGAGCGCCGCGCCATTGCTCGCCATCGAGAATCTCAGCGCCGGCTACAACGAGGTCGAGGTTCTGCATGCCGTCAGCCTCGATGTCTTCGAGGGCGAGTTCGTCTGCATCATCGGCGCCAACACCGCCGGCAAAAGCACGATCCTGCGCGCCATCTCGCGTCAGGTGCCGCGCGTCAGTGGTGGCCTGCGGTTTGCGGATCACGATCTGTCGACCCGCGCCGCGCATCAGGTGCCGGCGCTCGGCATCGCCCATGTTCCGGAAGGCCGCCAGGTCTTTCCCGATATGACGGTCGAGGAAAATCTGCTGCTCGGCGCATTCACCGCGCGCACCGCGCCCGATCTGCCCGCGCGGATGCAGGACGTCTTCACATTGTTCCCGCGCCTGCTCGAACGGCGTCATCAACTGGCCGGCACGCTATCCGGCGGCGAGCAGCAGATGGTCGCGGTCGGCCGCGCGCTGATGTTGCAACCGAAGCTGCTTTTGCTGGACGAGCCGAGCCACGGGCTCGCGCCGAAAGTCGTCGAGGAAATGCACGACGCCTTCGTGGAGATTCACCGGCGCGGCACCTCGATTCTGCTGGTCGAGCAGAACGTCAGTCTCGCGCTCGACGTCGCGACGCGCGGCTATGTGCTCGAAAGCGGCCGCGTTACGCTCGAAGGCACGTCCGCCGACCTCAATCAAAATCCCGCTGTCAGAGCTGCCTATCTCGGTATATGACCGCTCCGACATTACCTTCACCCAACCAACAGCGATGGCATCGATATGAGCTACAATCAGACGGTCACCCTCGGCGGACTCTTTGACATCGGGCTGTCCGCCCGCCGCGAAGTCCTCGGCGCGGAGTATGTCGACAAGTCGATGGAGTCGGCCAACGACTTCATGATGACCTTCCAGCACATCACCACCGAATGGTGCTGGGGTTATGCGTGGAACAGGCCGGGCCTCGACCGCAAGACGCGCAGCATCATCAACCTTGCGATGTTGACGGCGCTGAACAAGCCGGCCGAACTCAAGTTGCACGTCAAGGGCGCGATCACCAATGGCGTCACCGTCGACGAGATCAAGGAAATCCTGCTGCACGCCACTGTCTATTGCGGCATTCCGTCGGGGCTTGAGGCGTTCAAGACGGCGAATGCCGTGCTCACGGAGATGGGCGAGATCAAGTAACGTCCCGCTACGATCAGGATGCCGACGCGGCTCGACGGATTGTCCGATCGAGCCGCGAAAGATGGGCGCAAGGCCGCGCGATCAATGCGTGGTCAATCCGTCGGTGGTCGGCGGCGCGAATTGCGAAGCTGCGCATTTCGAATCGGAGATCAGGGCCTCCGGAAATTCCGATTCCGTCGGCGCGCAGCCTTCTCCCGTGTCGATCCCCGCCAGTTGTCGTCGGCAGGCCTCGAGTTCGATGCACGCGGCCACCAGCGGCGCTTCGTCGGGCGCGACGGGTTTTGAAAACACGAAGCCCTGCACGGCGTCGCAGTCGAGTTCGGCGAGTACATTCACCTCCGCCGCCATTTCGGCGCCCTCCGCCACCACCGTCATGCCCAGCCCGCGCGACAGTGCGATGATGCCGCCGAGCAGCTTGCGTTTCTCCGGCGCGGTGGAAATGCCGTCCACGAAGGAGCGATCCACTTTCAACCGGTCGAAGGGCAGGCGGGTCAGATAGCCGAGCGAGGAATAGCCCGAGCCGAAATCGTCCAGCGCCAGACGGGCGCCGAGATTGGAGAGCGCCGTAAGCGTGCGGCTGATGCGCTCCTCGGTATGGTTCACGAACAGGCTCTCGGTCAGTTCCAGGCAAAGCAGTTCTGCCGGAAAGCCGGTTTCCGCCAGCACGGACGCGACCGCCGTCTCGAAATCCATGTTCCAGATCTGCGCCGGCGAGACGTTGACCGAGATCGAGCGCGCCGGCAGCCCGGCGTCGAGCCAGGCGCGACCTTGTCGGCAGGCCTCGCGCAGCACCCACAGACCGAGATCGACGATCAGTCCCGAGCTTTCCGCGACCGGGATGAATTCCGCCGGTGAGATCGGCCCGCGCTCCGGATGGGTCCAGCGCAGCAGCGCCTCGAAGCCGCTGACGCAGCCGGTCCGCAAATCCACCTGCGGCTGGTAGTGGGCCTGAAGCGCGTCGGTCTCGACCGCGTGACGCAGATGGCGGCCGAGGTCGAGCTTCTGTTCGACCGCCTGGGCATAGACCGGCTCGAACAGTTGGGCTCGCCCGCGTCCGGCTTCCTTGGCCATGTACAGCGCGAGGTCGGCGTTGCGCATCGCGGTCTCCGCCGTCGCCCCATGCTCCGGCAGGCGGGCGACGCCGATGGTGGCGCCGACGAAGGCCTCGCCTTCGGTGAGGTGAACGGGGCCGGACAACCGGGCGATCAGTCGGTTGGCGAGCCCTTTCAGCGTGGCGTCGGGCAGGTCGCTTCCTTCCGCCAGCACGGCGAATTCGTCGCCGCCGAGTCGGGCGATGAAGGCCTGCGGTCCGAGATCCTGCCGCAAGGCGGTCGCCACCCAGATCAGCAGTTCGTCGCCGGCGGCATGACCGAGGGAATCGTTGACCTCCTTGAAGCGGTCGAGGTCGATGAGCAGCAGCGCGCCGGCTTGTCCGTCCAGCGCGCAGCCTTCGATCAGCGCCGCGAGCCGGCGCTTGAACAGCGCGCGGTTGGCGAGCCCGGTCAGGGGATCGCTGTAAGCCAGCTGTTCGAGCTGACGCTCGGCTTCCTTGCGCTCGGTAACGTCCTGCACCGTGCCGATGATGCCGACGACCCTGTCGCGGACAATCTCCGCTTTCGAGATGACTGCCAGATCGTGAAGCGTGCCGTCCGGATGCCGGATGCGCAGATCGGTGGCCTCGGTCGTGCGCGTTCGCAACACCCTTTTCTGCAACTCCAGGAAGCGTTCGGCATCGTCACCAAGGAAAAATCGCTTGGTATTTTCATGGCTCGGCTCGAACAGCCCGGGCTCGATGCCGAGAATCTGGTAGAGTTCGGGAGACCAGACGGAACTGTCGGAATCGAGCCGGTAACTCCAGGTGCCGATCTTGCCAAGCCGGCGAGCCTCGCGGAGCGCGCGCGTACGCTCGTCAAGCTTGGCCTCCGCCGCCCGCAATTCGGTGATGTCGCTGGCGGTGCCGCGATAGCCGAGAAAGGTGCCGTCGTCGCCGAAATAGGGCTTGCCCGAGGAGGAGATGCTGACGCGCGATCCGTCCTCGCCGATGAGCGTGTAGGTGAAGGCGCGGAACGGACGATGGGCTTCCATGTCGGCGCGATGCCGCGCCATGGCTTCCTCGTCCTCGGGCGCGTAGTTCAATTCCCAGCGCGTCAGGCCGCCAGCCGCCACCGACTGGAACGCGGCGTTGCCGGCCAGCCGCTTCGGATAGGGCAGCAGGCGATGCGCGGCATCGCTTTCCCAACACCAGTCCGATGCGGTGCTGACGAAATCGGCCAGCCGTTGCTCGCTCTCCGCCAGTCGCCGGAGCGCGGAGGTTTCCTCCGTGATGTCGCGGACAATGCCGGAGACGCGGCAGACGCGACCGCGCGTGTCGAATTCGGGCTCGCCATGGACCATGCAATCGACCAGGGCGCCATCGGACCTGCGCATCCGCGTTTGCACCGCATACGGCGTCCCGTTGGCCCAGCAGGCTGCATAATGCAACGCCAGAATTTCCCGGCTTTCAGGCAGGTAGCGGTCGCGCACCGTCGCGATGGGGATCATGCCGTCGGACGTCTCGAACTCGTAAAAGATCGCCAGTTCGGGGGAAATCCAGAAATAGACGGCGTCGGCGCTCGAAGCCTCCCAATAGCCCATGCGGGCCATGGCGATGGCGCGCCGCAACAAGCGGTCTTCGTGCCAGCGGCGGCGTGCCGCCGGCGTGAGGGCCTGCTCTTGCGATGCTTTGAGAACGGCCATCGATTTCCGACCAAGACGCTAACGTAGGATGACGCAATCAACCGGTTATCACAGAGCACGACAACCGGAGATAAACGTCGACGAGAATCTGGGACCTTCCATCGAGTTGGTATAGTTTTCATGAATCCCGCGCACCGCGACCTATACGAACGAAGGGGTCGATCGAAAGAGGCGATTGCGCTGGAACGGACAGGATGGCGCGGCGCCCGCCGTTGGGAGTAGAGTTCCGGGCTCGTCCGATCTTCGCCAACCTGTCGATTTCCACCGCGATGCTTCAAATCATTCAAAAATTCACCTGGCGTGACGGTCTGTTCTCGCTGAAGTCGTTCGCCGCGGCGATGCTGGCGCTGTTCATTGCCTTCTGTTTGAATCTCTCGGCGCCGAGCTGGTCGATCACAACCGTATACGTCGTCTCGCAGCCGCTCGCCGGGATGGTGCTGGCGAAATCGTTGTATCGCGTATTCGGGACCGTGGTCGGCGCGTTGATGTCGCTGGTGTTCGTGGCGTTGTTCTCCAACACGCCGGAGCTGTTCTGTCTGGCGCTGGCGATCTGGATCGGCATCTGCACCTCCGTCTCGGTCTATCTGCGGGACGCTCCGCAAGCCTATGGCGGCGTACTGGCCGGATATTCGGCGGCGATCATCGGGCTGCCGGCCGCGCTCGCGCCGACGCTGGCCTTCGATTTCGCGGTCGCGCGCTGCCTGGAGATCACGCTCGGCATCGCCTGCGGCACGCTGCTGCACCACGTCGTGTTTCCGCGCCGCGCCGGCGACGCGTTACGCAAGGCGTTGCACGCCACGCTGCCGAGCATGGCGCGTTGGGCCGAAGATGCGCTGCGCGGCCAGCAAGCGGAGGCCAAGGGCCTCGTCGATCGGCAGAAGATCATCGCAACGGTGGTGTCGCTGGATTCGCTCCGGGGGTTTGGATCGCTCGACACCCCCGCGATCCGCGCCATCGACGACGTGATACGGCAGTTCGAAGGCAAGCTGCTGTCGCTGCTGGCGATGCTGGTGTCGGCCTACGACCGGCTGGGGTTGCTGCATCGTCACCAGCCCGAGGTGGCGCGCGAACTCCAGCCGTTGGCGGAGCGGACCGCCGCGCATATCGCGGCCTCCGCCGAAGCCGCGACGCCGCAACAGTCGCTGGAAGAAACCGGCGGCGAGGTGGCGCTTCTGGCGGACATCGAAGCGCGGATGCCGCCGCCCGCAGCGCTGCGAAGCGATCCGGATTCCTTCCTTCCGCGGAGTTTCCTGTTGCGCCTGCGCGACGTGCTGGCGCTGTGGCATGAAGCGGTCTGGCTTCGCACCCACATCACCGCCGGCATCCATCCGCCGCAGGGCGCCGCCGCGCCGTCGCTGCGGCCCTATCGCGATATCGTATTCGCGCTGCTGGTCGGCGCAATTTCGTCGCTGACGATTTTGGCTGCCAGCGCGTTCTGGATTTTCACCGCCTGGCCCAACGGCCCCACGGCGGTGACCTATGCCGGGATCATCTGCGCCATCATGGGTGCGCGTGACGATCCTGCCGCGGCCGCGGCGGGCTTCCTTAAGATGAGCGTGGTCGGCGCGCTGATCGGCGGCGTCTATCTGCTCGTGGTGCTGCCGCCGCTATCGACATTCGCCGCGCTGGCGCTCGCGCTCGCGCCGTTCTATCTCGCCTGCGGCCTGTTTCTCAGCGCGGGCGTGCCGGCGGTGATGCCGGTGATCTTCGTGGCGGGCGGCCTGACCAGCATCTCCAATGCGATGGCCTACGATTTCAACGTCTTCCTCAACGACTACCTGAGCTACGTCGTCGGGATCGGCTTCGGCGGCCTCGCGCTGCGGCTGCTGCGCCCGCTCGGCACCGAATGGGTCGTCCGCCGGTTGACCAGCGGCGTGTTGCGCGATCTCGGACGGACCGCCGGATCGGCGACGCCCGATTCCCGCACCGCATTCGAAAGCCGGATGTTCGATCGCATCAACGCATTGTTGATGCGCCTCGATCCGATGGTCGATACGCATCGCGCCGTTATGCAGGGCGGTTTTGCGAGCCTGCGCGTGGGCCTCAATATTCTGGCGTTGCGACGCGACCGGATCGAACTGTCGGCCGCTGCCGCTGCGGCGGTGGATCGCTCCCTTGCGGCGCTGGCGGAGCATTTCGAGCGCGCCGGACGAGGTCGGCGAGCGGCATCGCCGTTGCCGTTGCTGGCAGCCGCGCGGGATGCCGTGCTCGCGCGCGAGATCGATGACGTATTCACGCGAACGGCCGAGTCGCTCTATGGTATCGAAACCACCTTGCGGCAACACCCGGTGTTTTTCGGACTCGACGTTTCCGCGCAACCAAATCCGTCCATCGCGCCGGCTATCGCATGATCAAGGAAATCAATCTGGACGGCATTTACCTGCCCCCGCTGCTCGGCTATCTCGCGGCGGCGGCCGTGCTGTGGTATGGCCTGCGCTATCTGCTCAACCGGCTCGGCGTCTACCGTTTCGTCTGGCATCCGCCTTTATTCAACACTGCGCTTTATGTCATGCTGCTCAGCGCCTTCGTCGCAGCGACGCATTGAGTTTCGAGATACCGTCCGGATGCAGCAAGCCGCTTCATGGATTCGTGTTCTGGTCACCGTCGTCGCGGTGGCGGCGGCAGGCGTGGCCGGCTGGTATCTGTGGCGCACCTACGAGGAAAGCCCGTGGACGCGTGACGGTCGGGTCCGCGTCAATGTGGTGATGGTGGCGCCGGATGTCGCCGGCGCCGTCACCGACCTGCGGGTGAAGGACAACCAGAGCGTCAGGATCGGCGACACGCTGTTCACCGTCGATCCCGCGCGCTACCGGCTGGCGCTGCAACAGGCGGAAGCCGTGCTGGCCGGCGCGAAAAGCGTGCTCGAGCAGCGGCGGGAAGAACAGGAGCGCCGCGAGCGGTTGAGCACGGCCTCGATCTCGGAGGAGGCGCTGAACCAGGCCCGGACCGCGACGCTGTCGGCGCAGGCGAGCTACGATCAGGCGGAGGCCGCGCTCGGCGTCGCCAAGCTCAATCTGGCCCGCACCGACGTGCGCTCGCCGGTCAACGGACATGTCACCAATCTGCTGGTGCATCGCGGCGACTATGCCACGGCGGGCCGTCCGATGGTGGCGCTGGTGGACAGTGACTCGTTCTACGTCGCCGGCTATTTCGAAGAGACCAAGTTACGTCACATCCATATCGGCGATCGCGTCTCGATCCGGCTGATGGCCTATCGCGCGCCGCTCACCGGCCATGTTGATAGTGTCGCGCGCGCCATCACCGATCGCGACAACGCGCTTGGCAACGACCTGATCGCCAACGTCAACCCGACCTTCAGCTGGGTTCGGCTTGCGCAACGCATTCCCGTGCGCATCGCAATCGACGACGTGCCGAAGGGCATCACGCTGAGCGCGGGCATGACTGCCACCGTCGTGGTGACCGACGCGAGCGATCCCGCCCGCATCGAGCGGCCCGCGCGCTGACGGCAGCCTGCCGGCTTCAGGTGGGACATTGCATCGGTGGCTTGCGAACGAGCCGCGATGGTCTACCTTGACGCCAGAAAGACGAACCCAAACACGATACCCGAAGCTTCATCGGGTGAGCGAAATCGGAAAGGATGCCATGCAGGACGTGATGTCGCTGGAGGGGAAGACGATCGTCGTGACCGGCGCGGCCCAGGGAATCGGGCAGGCCGTCGCGAAGCTGGCGATTGCCCTGGGTGGCCGCGTGGTCGCCATTGATCTCAATGGAGACAGGCTCAAGACCTTCGCCGACACCGCGAATGGCCGGGTGCTGCCCTATGTCGGGAACGTGGCGGATCCGGATTTCGCGGAAACAACGGTGCGCCATGTCACGGCGAGCGTCGGCGCCATCGACGGCCTCGTCAACAATGCCGGCATCATCAGGCCCGCCATGATCGAGAAGATGACGCTGCAACAATGGAACGAGGTCATCTCGGTGCATTTGACCGGCGCGTTTCTGTGGACGCAAGCCGTCGGCCGCATCATGCTCGCGCAGGGAAAGACGGGGCGCGACAATCCAGGCGCAATCGTGAACATCTCCTCGGATGCCGGACGGGCCGGCTCCATCGGCCAGATCAACTATGCCGCCGCGAAGAGCGGTTTGCTGGGCATGACGATGTCGACCGCGAAGGAATGGTCGAAGTTCGGCATCCGCACGAATTCGGTTTGCTTCGGTGTCGTCGAAACGCCGATGACCGAAACCATCAGAGGCGACAAGTTTCGCGACGGCGTGCTGGGCCGGATTCCGATGGGGCGCTGGGGTGCGCCGGAGGAAGTCGTCAAGCCGGTGTGCTTCCTGCTGTCCGACGCCGCCTCTTATATCACCGGTCAGCACATCGCTGTGGACGGCGGTTATCACATATCCGTCTGACGTCCGCGACTGCATTCACATCGCTCGCGAACTGACGGTGTTTCAGCCGACGGACGCGCCGGCCTTTGCGCGCCTGATTCCCAGAGTCACGATGCGGTGCAGCAGATCCGGATACTCGATGCCGACATGCTGGGCCGCCTTGGCGAATTCCTGGCTCTTCGCGATTTCCGGATTGGGATTCGCCTCGATGAAATACGGTGTCCCGTCCGACGAGAGACGAAAGTCGATGCGCGCATATCCGTCGAGCCCCAAGGTTCGATAGATGCGTTTCGCGGTTCGCTGAATGCGGGCGGCTAGTTCCGGCGTCAGGTCTTCGGCCGGTCCGTCCGCGATTCCGATGCGCTCCTGGTAATTGGTATCGTGCTTGACCTTCTCGGTGGCGATATGCCGGGCACCGCCCATGGTGCCGAACTTCAATTCCCAGACCGGCAAGGCTTTCGGTCGATTGTTGCCGAGCACGCTGACGTAAAGCTCGCGTCCGTCGATGAATTGCTCCGCGATGGCCGCGGTTTCGATCCGCTCGTGAATGAAGGCAACACGCTCCGCCAGCTTCTCGTCGGTATCGACGATGGACGCCTGCGAGATGCCGTTCGAGCCATCCTCGTTCAGGCTCTTGACGATCAGCGGCAGCGCCAGGCGCGACGGTCGTTTGACCTTGCGCCGCATCGGAAACACGGCGAAGGCCGGGACCGCGATCCGGCGATGGTGCACCAGCGTCTTCGACAGATCCTTGCCGCGCGCCAGCACGAGGCCGCGTGGATTGCACCCCGTATAGGGGACTTTCATCAATTCGAGAAAACTCGCGATGTGCTGGTCGTACGCGGTCTGATAGTGAAATTCCTCCAGCAACGTAAATACGACATGCGGCTTGAAGCCCTCGATCCCGTCGCGCACCGGCTTGATCTCTTCCTGTACGCCGAGCGGGTGAACGTCATGGCCAGCCGCGCGCAAGGTGCTGACGACATCGTATTCCGTTTTCCATTTATTGATTTCCTGAGCGGTATAGCCATCGCTCGAGTCCGGCGGCACGAAGTCCGGATGCATGAGCACGAGGATACGCAGGCGTCTCATAGTGCGATCCATTTGCGACGCGATGGGCCGAACAGCATATGCATTGTCTTGGCTGTCAACAACACGGTGAAGTCCATCACGAGCGTTCGCTCGGAGCCGACCGCGCGCAGATTGAGTTCGCGACAGCGAGAGATCATATCATCCAGGACGGCATCGAGCGTCAGTTGGTTCTCGCCGGTCCACCGCGCGACCTGCTGCCGGATATGTGCACGGTGCCGTCGGATGAAGCTTGATGCCGGTTGCGCCCGCGAATGCCGCGGGTCGGAGGAAAACAGCCGGGACAGATCGCGATCGTAGGTCTTGGGCGGTGTGAAGGCGTAGAATGCCTGCTTTTTCCGGTAGTGCTCGCCGAGCGTCTGACTGAGTTCGGACAAGGGCTCGACGCGCTCCCGCGTCGTCAGAAGCGGCCGCTTGCCGGCGATCTCACCCATCAGCTCATCGACATATTCGAGCTTCTTCAACGCAGGCCAGTCGGCATAGCGCGTCCGCCAGTTCGATCTCGGCCGCAGCCACACCGCGAAGGTTTCGGCGAAATCCTCGTCGGGATGGCTTTGCGCGTACCAAAGCCGGAGATGCTGAACATACCGACGGCTGGCCGGATTGGGCCGGTAGTGGCGCGGATACCGTTTGGAGGACAGGCCAAACAACTGCTGCCAGCGCCGGCGACGCTGTAGCTGATAGGCATGTTGCACGGTGTGGCCGGCCTCATGGCGCAGAATTGCCATGCACTCGGACCAGGTGCCGCCCTCGACCTCGAGCATCATCTTCCGTTCGATCTTCATCAGACGAGGATGCGTGAGGTAAAAAGGAATGGCGATGCCGGGGGTATTCGCCGGACTGAACCATTCGCTCGAAATCCATGCGTGGGGCCGCAGTCGAATTCCACGTTCCTCGAGTTCCTCGTGCAGCGTTGCAAGGCAGTCGTCGAGCCAAGTGCCTTTGACGCCGACCTTCAAACTGCTGAGACGGCGCGTCAGCAACTCCTTATCCGACAGCTTTTCCCAGGCAAATTCGCGGTGTGGCATAAGACTTCTGAAGATGTTGCGACGTGCACCATTGAATGGTGGCACAAGATGCGGCTTGCAACAATCGTAGAAGTGATTCCGAACGACAGCGAACTTGTATCTTCGATCGCCGTCGCCTCTGGAGAAGTGCGACAGCCCCGGGAGCCGTTGAATGGAAAATGAAAGCGTTTCGATTTCGTCAGGCGACCGCGATGAGATCCTTCACCGAGGGACGCAGCAGTTCGCCGATCTCCTCGGCAGGCTTCGCCGCGCTGAACAGATAACCTTGCATTTCGGTGCACCCGAGCCACCGCAAAGCCTCGCGCTGCGCCGCAGTCTCGACACCTTCGGCCGTGGTTGTAATGTTGCGCGCGCTGGCGATGTTGACCACGGCCTGTACGATTGAAGCCGATCCGTCGGACTCCACGATGTCCTTGATAAAGCTGCGGTCGATCTTGATTTTGTCGAACGGGAAGCGCTGCAGGTAGCTCAGCGATGAATAGCCGGTGCCGAAATCGTCGAGCGCGACGCGTACGCCGATTGTCCTCAATTGATGCAGTATCGCGAGCGCGATTTCGTCGTCATGGATCAGTACCGCCTCGGTGATCTCGAGCTCGAGGCGGCAAGGCGAAAGGCCGGAGGAGGCCAGCACGGCCCCGACTTTCAGCGGCAGGCTGGGGTTGCGGAATTGCACCGGCGAGACGTTGACGGCGATCCTGACGTGATCGGGCCATGTCACCGCTGCCGCGCAAGCGGTCGCCAGCACCCATTCGCCGAGTTCGGCGATGAGCCCGGTTTCCTCGGCGACCGGAATGAAGTCGGCCGGCGAGATCATGCCACGCGTAGGATGGCGCCAGCGCAGCAGGGCTTCGCAGCCGGTCACGCGGTTGTCGCGCAGGCTGACCAGCGGCTGATACTGCACCTCGAAACCTCCTTCGCCGAATTCACGGCCGGCAACGATCCGCCGCATGTCCAGTTCGAGCTGTTGCCGAGCCCTGGCGCGGGTGTCCATCTCTCTTTCGAAGAAGCGGTATGTCCGCCGCCCGGCGGCCTTGGCTCCATACATCGCGAGGTCGGCATTCTTGAGCAATTGCTCGAGAGTGACGTCATCGCCCGGTGCCAGCGCAATACCGATACTGGCGTCGGTGGATAGTTGATGACCGAGGCATTCGTAGGGTTTCCGGATTTCGTCGTAGATCCGGTTGACGAGATCGGTCGCTTCATCTCGGCTGCTGATCGCGGTCTGAACGATAGCGAATTCGTCGCCGCCGAGCCTTGCGACGAAATCAGTCTGGCGAACGCAATGGCGCAGCCGCATCGCGACGCCTTTCAGTAATTCGTCGCCGACGGCGTGACCAAGCGAATCGTTGATGCCTTTGAATTCGTCGATATCGATATAGAGTACGGCGAGTTGTTCATCCTGGCCGATCTGCTTGAGTTCTTCACTGAGCTTTTCATGGAACAGAGCCCGGTTCGGCAGGTCGGTCAGCGCATCGTAGTGCGCGAGATGGCGAATGCGATCATTGGATCGTTTGCTTTCGGTGACATCGTCCACGACATTGATAAGAAATTGCGGTTCGCCAAGCTTGTCGTTGATGACAATTCGCCTCGCGGTGATGAAGCGCGAACCGAACGCCTGACTTTCCCATGGCCTCTCACCAAGCACCAGTCCGCCATCGCGCAATGCCATATTGTCGTCATTGGTGATGACGTTGGCACTGTCATCCGGAAACAGGTCATATGCGGTCGAGCCGATAATCTTGTCGCGCGTTTCGCCAAACTGGGCTTCCGCGACACTATTTGCCAGTACATAGCGGCGGTCGTGCACGCTTTTCACCGTGATCTGCGTGGGGATGTGATCGATGATCCGGTTCAGGAAGGCGCGGTCGCGATCGCGCTCCTGCTGGAGCTTTTGACGTTCTGTGATGTCTTCGTGGGTGGCGACCCAGCCGCCGCCGGCGACGGGCCGATTGGTGATCTGGATCGACCGGCCGTCGGAAGTCGTGATGACGATCACGTTTTCGCGTCCCGTGTTTTTCAGGGTTTCGCGATAGTAGCGGTCGATATCGCCTCCGAACGATCCGGTAGCCTGGCGATGCGCGATCGCTTCGCGGAACGTGCAGCCCGGCTTGATGATGTCGGCCGACAGTCCGTACATTTCGATGTAACGCTGGTTGCAGACGATCAACCGTTCCGAGGCGTCGAACATCAGCAATCCCTGCGACATATTATTCATCGCAGTATCGAGACGCTTTTTCTCCGCTCCGAGCTGCTCGCGCGATGCGCGGTGCTGCCGCGAAAGCTGGCGCACAATCAGGAACAGGATCGCGGCAATGATCAACGCCGAGATACTGGCGACGCCGACCAGGAACAGGGTCTGTTCACGCCAATCAGCGAGGGCGGCATCGGCCGTCATCGTTGCGACCACTACGAGCGGGAAGCCGTGCAGGCGTCGTGCTGAAATTAGCCGCTCCTTGCCGTCGATCGGGCTATTCAGGCGCGTGGTGACGTGATCCTGCTCGAACACCAATCGCTGGCGGGGCTGACCGCTCTTGAAATTCCGGCCGACCATCTCGGCCACATGTGGATAGCGCGCCAGCAACGTGCCTTCCAGCGTATGCATGGCGATGCTGCCGCCTTTGCCCAGCGTCACGCTCGCAAAAAACCTCTCGAATTGAGCCGGCTCGACGCTCCGCGCGACAACACCGAGAAAATCGCCGTTCGGACCAGTCAGTCGGCGCGCGAACACCGTTCTCCAGCCGCCATCCAAAGGGCCGAACACCGGCTGCAACACTTCGCGGTTGGGCGACGGATCGATCTTGAGGGACTTGAAGTACTCCCGATCCGACAGATCGATATTCGGTATTGGCAGCGCTCGGGACCAATTGATGAGCTTTCCGCTGGCGTCCAGGACAATCACGACGCCGGTGTAAGAACTCTTGGCATCGGCCTGGAGTAGGGTGTTGGCGTCCTCGCCGGACATCGCGCGCGCGAAGTCCTCGGAGGTCCGGATGCCGCCCAAGTTCAGGCGGGCGTTCAGACTGGTCTGGATGCGCTTGAGTTCTTCGAACTGTTGATCGAAGTGACCAGCGAGCAACAACACCGCGCTTTCAAGTTGGCGCTCGCTCATGGTCAGCGCACGTTCGCGGAAATTGTAAACCGTCGTCGCGGTGCCGGCTACGATGCCTGCAATCAGAAGGCCGCCACACAGGACAAGCCAGTGCAGCGGACTGCGCTGGATCAATGACCCAGCGGCAGCAAAAAGCGCGTTCGTGAACATCGAGCGTCGGCGGAGGTCGCTCGCGCTTTCTTCTTGCGTCCCTGGCACAGATCCAGTCCTTTCGGAGACCGATTACCGTACACAGGTAGAGGCTGGGTTAGGAATTCCGGTTACCGGACCATTAATTTCTATGAAATTGACCTGCACCTCGATTGGCCCGCTTGATGAATGAGTACTGTTCAGCGCTAGCCTCAGGCAACGCGAATAGCGAATTCCGTTCGAGTGAACTTGTTGAGGCTCGTGTGCGGTCGGTTGGTGTTGGAGTCGATCCTCACTTCATCCATGATCTGACGGGACTCTTTTGCAGACATGTACTCGTGGAGGCATTCGGCGACGGGGCGCCTGCAATTGTTGAAGTGCACCGGTGGCTGTCAGCAGAAACGGACGTCGGGAAAGTCCACACCGAAAAAGCCCGCGAAAAACTGCCGGTTTGCTCAATACGCAAAGATTTGGGGTTTGCCGGGACTAGGTGGTGGCGGATGCAGTCGGATGCGAACGAGTCTCAGCCTCGATATTCCCTGCTATCAGGGAAAATAGCAGGGATTCTTCGCAAAACGTGCCTTCGACCTCCCAGCTCCGCCGCTATTTCCTCGAAAGTTCAAAGGATTGCAGTAAATTTCCCGCTTGGCCGAACAGGGAATTCTTTCGACAATAACAGGGATTTTCTGATGCCGGTCAGGGATCATCCAAGACCGGCCAATCGCTCTCGGCAAGCGTCCATTTCTCGCACCCATGTTTTGTGGCTTGTGGGACAACCAAATCGATGACCGTCTGCCTCGGGCCTATTCTGCCGCGCAACACCAAGAATGCGTAGCATGACTGTGTTTCGGCGCGGGGTTTGGACGCCGATCGGCGCCAGGGTCACCGCTCTCGCATCAATGAAAACAAAGCTTTAGATTTGCCCATGATCTGATTGAGGGGTCAAAGTTCAATCAGTATTCACAGGTAAGGCAACATCATATCGCGCAAGTGTGAATAACCATTTCAACAGGACGAGACAAATTGCGCACATATGCTGTGCCTCCAAACGCTTTCCGGCATCAATCCACCGAAGCAGTTGGCGGCCGTGGCGACCAGCAAGCCGATCATGAGATGTTGAACAGGTGGTTCGATCTTCACGCTATAGGCGTCATGAAGTCATCCGGTACGGCTGCGGAAGGCTGATTACTTTTATATCGCGCATTTTTAGTGCGGGTATGCCCGGCGACCCCCCGGCCCCAATCCATGATCCGCCAGAACCATTTCAGATTCGCGGGTCTTAGCGAATGCAACCGTTTGCTGGAAAACGGCTCGCCTCGCGCGCTTGGGACACATGGCGCGTTCGTCCGGCGTCGGACTTTTTAGCGAAGCGCCCGGCAGTGGGGCTGCCGGGCGTCGCTAACTTACTTCTTCAACAGCGGACATGTGCTCTTGTCGAGCGGCGTGAACGCTTCGTTTGCCGGAATGGTCGCAACCAGCTTGTAGTAGTCCCACGGCCCCTTGGATTCGGCCGGAGACTTCACTTCGAACAGATAGGCCGGATGCAGCACGCGGCCGTTCGCCTCGATCGAGCCCTTGCCGAAGATTGGATCGTCGGTCGGCATCGTCTTCATCTTGGCGACCATCTTCGCACCGTCGTGCGGATTCTCGCCGAGTGAGTCCAGCGCCTTGAAGTAATGCAGCAGCGATGAGTAGACGCCGGCCTGCACCATCGTTGGCATCGCGTGGTTCTTCATGCGGTCCTGGAAGCGCTTGGAGAATGCGCGGGTGCCGTCGTTGAGGTCCCAGTAGAACGTCTCGGTCATATTGAGACCCTTGGCGGTCTGAAGCCCGAGCGCATGGACGTCCGAAATGAACATCAGCAAACTGGCGAGCTTCTGGCCACCGCTGGTGATGCCGAATTCCGCCGCTTGCTTGATCGCATTGACGGTGTCGCCGCCGGCATTGGCGAGACCGATGACCTTGGCCTTCGAGGCCTGCGCCTGAAGCAGGAACGAGGAGAAGTCGGCCGTGTTCAACGGATGCTTGACCGCGCCGACGACCTTGCCGCCCGCGGCCTCGACCGCCGCAGTGGTGTCACGCTCGAGCGCCGCGCCGAAGGCATAGTCCGCGGTCAGGAAGAACCAGGTGCTGCCGCCGGACTTGGTCAGCGCGGTACCGGTGCCGTGCGCCAGCGTGTAGGTGTCGTAGGTCCAGTGGATGGTGTTGGGCGAACAGGCCTTGTTGGTCAGGTCCGAAGAACCGGCGCCGGAATCGAGCAGGATGCTGTTCTTTTCCTTGGCGAGGTTCGCGACTGCGAGCGCGACCGACGAGGTCGGCACGTCGGAGATCACGTCGACCTTGTCGACATCGATCCACTGCCGCGCGATGTTGACCCCGATATCCGGCTTGTTCTGATGATCAGCGGAGATCACGTCGATCTTCCAGCCTTTCTTGGTCAGACCGGAATCTTCGACGGCCATCTGCGCGGCAACCACGGATCCCGGGCCGGCGAGATCGGCATAAAGGCCCGACATGTCGTTGAGCACGCCGATCTTGACGACCTTGTCGCCCGCGAATGCACTGGTCATTGTCCCGAGCGCGAGCGCCGTACCCAGAAACAGAATGGACATTTTCTCTTTGGTAGTCATCGTTTGGTCTCCTCCTCTGAAATCAATTCAATACTTAAACACCGAGATACGTACTCAGCTTGTTGTTCATGTCCGCCCAGATTCTGGTGAAGCCGTCGATTCGACCTGCCAGGCGGAAGTAGCAAGGATCAGATTGCGACACGCAATCGACCGCTCAAAATCGCAAGCGATTCAAGAAGAAAGTAATCACCCCAGATCAACTCGTTGGCGATCGCTTTCTTGTTCTTAGGGTCGAAGCAACCATCGGCAAGAATGCCGCTTTCAGTCAGGTGACGCTCGACAAGTATCTTCACTGTGTCGCGCGCTGCCTTGCCGTAGCGTGCGGCTTTTTCACTGTCAGGATGGACGGAAGAGAGCTTTAAAAGCGCCGCAACTGCGATTGAGGTACCGGAAGTGTCTCGCTTCGTTTCAGGGGTGACGGGAGCGCAGAAGTCCCAGTACGCGATCAGGTCATTTGGAACGTTGGCAAGCCACCAGTCGGCAACTTTCTCCGCTAGCTCAATGAGCCGAGGCTCTTCCTTCGCAAGCTGCGCCGAAAGCGCATATCCCAACATCGCCCACGCCTGAGCACGCGTCCAAATTGAATCATCGGCATACCCCTTGTGAGTATAGCGCCGGATCACGTCGCCCGTGGCGGTATCGAAACTTGCCGATTGGATAACGCCGCCATCCGAGCGGAGGAAGAACTTTGCGCTGTTATACGCGTGGTCGAGCGCAATCCTGCGCAGATTCGGCTCGCCAAGGCGCGAAGCGGCCCAGAGCATGAGCGGGGTTGCGAGTAGACCGTCTATGTTGGCCTCGCCATCGCCCACCGTGTGCGCTTCTTCGGCCTCCCTGCCAAGTGGAATCAGGCCAGCCGCTTTGTCGAACTGGTGGCCGAGCGACTGCGCCGCGCGTTTGGCCAGTTGTTCGGAAAGCACATCCCCATGAAGAAGTGCCCCTGTGACAGCACCGTAGTAGAAGATGAAGCCGCGAAAGACGGTGCGGCTTTCGACGCGCTTCTCGAGGCGCTTGAGCCATTGACGTCCTGCGTCAAGAAATGCCTGGTCCCCAGTCGCACTTGCAGCAAGCCACAGCTCACCGACCCAGAAGCCACCTGTCCAAAAGCCGTCCGTTGTGGTCACCCATTCGCCTGTCTCCTGATCACCATAATGTGGGAAACCGTTGAGATTGGCCTTCATCGTAAGCTCGACCCGCCTAATCATGCGGTCGAGCGGCCCCTGCCAATCCGAGGCGCTCCGGCCTGCTTCCATAGATGTTTGCATTGCAGTCCCCTGCTTCCATAGTGGCATTCGAAGACGTCCCCGACGCGTCACCTGGTTGCGTCGTCTTCGTCGACTTGCACGATTCCCACTTCCTGCATCATTCGCATCTGTTCAGCGGAGACGCCGCACTCGCCGAGCACCGACGCGCTATGACGACCGAGCGGTGCCGGGGATTGTGCAAGCACGGTTGGCGTCCTTGAAAGCCTGACCGGATTGCCGGCCAACGGGATCTCGCCATAACCCGGAATCGGCACCTTCCAGATCATGGCGTTATGTCTGATCTGTTCAGTTTCCATGGCCTGCTCCACCGTGTTGATGGGAGAGCAGAGCACATCCTGTTCGGACAGCTTCGCGACGCATTCTGACGTCGTCAGCGCAGCGATTACCGGACGGAAACACGACTCGATTTCGCTTAGATTCTCGACTTGAAGATCGTGGGTTGAGAAACGCGCCTCACCGCTGAAATCCGGAATATCGAAGGCCTTGCACATTCCCTGAAGCGGATTGTCACGAAACAACGTCAATACCATCAACCAGCCGTCCACGGTGCGGAACGTCATCGATTGCTTGATCCAACTCGTGCGTTGGCCGTGCATGCTAAGGCTGGAAATTTCAAGCACCTGCGCGGCAAAGGCTACGTCCAACAGCGACGTCGTCACCTTCTGCCCACGTCCGGAACGCTGACGTTCGATCAATGCGGCCATCACGCCCTGCACTAGCGACTGCGCGGTCATATAGTCGATGACCGGCGTGTTGCTCACAACTGGCATTTGATCGTCGGTTATCCCGCTGCGAGCAAAGCCGCTGTAGGCTTGGGCCAGCATGTCCTGTCCGGGCATCCTGGCCATCGGTCCCGTCTCGCCGAATGCGTACCCGGCTGCATAGACCAGGCGCGGATTGCGCTTTTCCAGATCCTCAAAACCGAGCCCCAACCTCTCCATCACGCCCGGTCGGAAATTGTGAAGAAGGACATCAGCACGATCTACTAGCTTGAGCAGTACCTCACGCCCCGCAGGAGCCTTGATATCCAGCGATAGCGTGCGCTTGTTGCGCCCGAGCGCAGCATAGTAGCAGCTCATCGCCTTCTTGCTTTTGGCGAGAGGATCGAGGGTCCTCAATATTTCCCCTGGGGCTGGCCTTTCGACCTTGATGACGTCTGCGCCGAAATCGCCCAGAATCTGTCCCGCCAATGGGACCTGCATCACCATACCGAGTTCCAGGACGGTTGTGCCTGCCAGCGCTCCCGCCGACCTTGTGGCGACCTGGGGGGCGACATCAGAACAACTCATCGAAAACTCCACTTCCAAAAATACTATCCGGATGGTATGCGATGTGGGTCGGTAATGCAACGCTATTCTGCGGCGACCTCAAAGCAAGGTTGATCAATAGCCGAGCCAACCGATCGGCCGTGTACGCGTTGCAGGAATGGAGGAAACTATGATGCAAGCCCAGTGCGCGATGCCGCTTGGCCCACTTGACGATTGGACCGTCCGATCTATTGCAGCACGGCGGTTGGCTGAAAGTCCGGATCGGCCCTTCATTCAAGAAATCGATGGCAACGTCGAAAGCTACGGCACCTTCATTGGCCGGGCGACTGCCCTCGCGTGCTTTTATCTCGAGCAAGGCATCAAGGCGGGCGACACGGTTGGTGTTTTATGTGGAAACGGAATTCCTGCGTTGCATGGATGGATGGCGGCGAATCTGATCGGCGCCGTGGACGTAACAATCAACGCCAACTATCGCGGCGACACGCTGCGTCACGTTCTCAATGTTGCGAAGCCTGCGCTTATTCTCGTGGACACCGACCTTCTTCCGCAATTCATTGAAATTGCCGAAAAGCTCCCTCTTCCCAAAGATGTCGTTCTGATTGGAAACAATACCGACGTAAAGCTACCCGAAATGCCAGGTGTCGCTGTCCACTTCTATGAAAGTATCGTCGCCGCACGTCCACCACTGCTGCCCAACGCCACCGTGAAGCCGTCCGCGGCGGCAGCGGTGATGTTCACCTCCGGAACAACAGGACCATCCAAAGGCGTGTTGATGCCCAACGCCCATGTCTGCCTTCTGGCACACCAGAGCATCATCAACACACGCCTGACGGAAGACGACATTTACTACTGTGCCCATCCGCTCAACCACATTGCAGGCAAGTTCATGGGCGTGCTCGCAGCCTTTGCCATGGGTGCGCGCGTTGTCCTCGACCGCCGCTTCGACGCCGAGCGTTGGCTAACGATCGTCCGCGACCATGGCATTACGCTCAGCCTCGCTCATGGTCCGATGATCGAAATGATCTATGCCACGCCACCCACCGCTGTCGACCAGGACCACGCCTTGCACCGCTTGATGTGCTGTCCATTGCCGAAATCCATCGGCGAGGCGTTCGAAAAGCGCTTCGGGCTGCGCGGCATCGAAATGTGGGGCATGACGGAGATTACCTGTCCGTGCTGGACAAGCTATGAGGGCGGCCGACCGGAAGGATCCTGCGGACGTCCGATGCTGGACTTCCACGACGTGAGGATCGTCGATCCGGAAACCGATTGGGAATTAGGTGAAGGTGAGGTTGGCGAGATCGTCGTGCGCCCCCGCCATCCGTGGATGATGATGTTGGGTTACATAGGAATGCCAGACGAGACCGTCGCTGCATGGCGGAATCTCTGGTTTCACACAGGTGATGCCGCGCGTCGCGACAGCGACGGCAATTTCTATATCGTCGATCGCATCAAGGATCGGATACGCCGCCGCGCTGAAAACATATCCTCATTCGACATAGAGAGCGCGGCACTCGATTTCCCTGGCGTGCGCGAGGCCGCTGCCGTCGGCGTTCCTTCTGGCATGGAAGGTGACGACGACATCAAGTTGTGCATCGGCACGACGGGGCAACTCGACCCCGCTGCACTGCTCGCACATCTTGCTGCTCGCCTGCCTCATTTTATGGTTCCACGCTACATCGAAACACTGCCCGCGTTGCCCCGAACACCTACGAACAAGGTGCGCAAACGCGACTTGCGAGATGCCGCCATCAACACAGACACTTGGGACAGGCAGAAGGTCGGAATAAGGCTTCGTGAGCTTGTTTCTGGATCAGGCGGGACGCGCTCCAATTAAGCCTTGGGGCCCAGAATGCCATTGAGAAACGTCTGCCAGACCGTGCGCACGAACAGACGACCATCAATGCCGCCGCCCCGACGATGCCATTCGAGCATCATGCCGTCATGGGTGGCGACGACAAGTGTTGCGAACTCTCGTGTGGGCAAACTTCGAGGGAGTTCGCCGCTCGCCTTTCCTCGATCAACAATGACCTCAAGCATACCATATATACGTTCATAAATTTCGGAGACCCGCCGATCGGCGATGTCAGTTCCGGTGCGGCTTTCGATGGACATTTTGATGAGGCAAAGCAGTTCGTGCGGCCGGTCTATGCCCTGCTTTGACGTAAAGCGGAAAAACGAGGCGATTTTCTCCGGCGCCGTCCCCCTCTTTTCGTCCAGATGCTCAATGAGCGGATCGACGATGTGGGCCTCGGCGATATCGAGGAGTTGAAGGAGAAGGTTTTCCTTGCTCTCGAAGTAAAAGAAGATTGCGCCTTTGGTCAGACCGGCCGCCTCCGCAATATCCTGCAGAGTGCACGCATGATAGCCCTTGGCGACGATCAAGCGAAAGGCAGCCTGTGTGAGCCGACCGATACTCTCCTCGCGAAGGAGAGCCTTCTTGTTCATCTTCGGCGCAGCGGATTTCGTCATACGAGAATTTTCCGGACAGATCCCCCGCCGAAGAATTCGGGCGGCATTTGTGGGGAATAAATCAAAACGAACGACTCTCCAATGCCATGCGAGCGACCTTCTTCTGAGCCTGGGGTGAAAACCCCTTCCAACTCCTAAAGAGGTGGCCAGGCCAGACCCGCGATGTTCTCGGCGGGGGACTTCGCCTTTGCAATCTCGTTGGCGCCCAATCCAGCCGCACCTAAGACAGCTTCGGTACAGTCGGATATGTCCGGATGAGAAACGGGCGCGGACGTCGCGCGCATGAGCGGTGCCTTCACGGGACTCTCTTTGTAGAATTCCGGATGCCGCATACGATTGTGCGGGTGCTCCAGCGCCTCTTCCGGGTCGAGCACGGGTGCGACGCATGCATCCTTCCCAAAGAAATGAGCGGCCCAGTCGTCACGGGACCGCATGCCGAACGTCTCCTCAAACCGCAAAGCAATGGCGGCCCACATCGATCGGTCAAGGTGCTGCGGCGGGGGGGCGTCATAACCCAATCCTGACCAGAGATTCTCGAAGAATCGACGCTCCAGCGCCCCGACGGCTATATACTTTCCGTCAGCACAGGCATAGCAGCGATAGTAAGGGGCGCTGCCTGCCACCAGTCCGTCGCCCCGCGCCGCAAGAACGGGATGGCCCCAATCCGGGAAATGCATTGCCATCAAAGACAGGCATCCATCCACCATCGCGGCATCGATGTATTGACCAGCGCCGGAGCGTTCACGCTCATAAAGGGCGCACAGGATTCCGTTAACGGCGAAAAGACTCCCGCCTGCGAAATCCGCAAGGAGGTTCAGTGGAAAGGCCGGAACGTCATTCTGCGGGCCGAACGCACCCAGCGCGCCCGACAGCGCAGCATAATTGATGTCATGGCCAGCTTCCTGAGAGAGCGGGCCCGTTTGGCCGTAACCAGTCAGCGAGCAATAGATCAGTTTCGGATTTACTGACTTCAACGTGTCATAATCGATTCCGAGCCGCTTCGTTACGCCCGGTCTATATCCCTCCACGACAACGTCAGAGCTTTCAACAAGTCGATGGAAGGCAATGCGGCCCGCGTCACTTTTCAGATCGAGGCTGATCAACTTCTTGCCGCGCAAGAACACCGGGATCGGCAGACTCCCCGTCCCGCCGCCCACCACGATTACTTCTGCGCCCATATCCGCCAGCAACATGGTGCAATACGGCCCCGGCGCCAGTCGCGACAAGTCGAGAACGCGAATCCCGCTAAGGCCCATCCTTTTGCCTACGTCTGCCTGCACGTTACTCATCGCCCGCCACCCATTGCTTCATGAAAGAGAGCTTCATAGTCACTAGGGGTGACAGGGCGCGCATTTGTTGCGGTCGAATGATCTTCCATCGCACGCTCGATCATTAGCGGAATGCAATCGGTGGGCACGTCCATCTGCGACAAGTTCGATGGCAGGCCGAGATCGGCCGAGAGCCCCGATATTGCCTCCGCCAGATCGGTATTCTCGGGCAAATCCATTGCAATGCGCAGGGCGTTGTACTTGTCACCCGCATGGCTTCGATTGAAGCGCAGCACGGACGGTAGGATTACGGCATTCAGTGTCCCGTGATGGAGACGAGGAGATTTCAGGCCCCCCAAGGCATGTGACATGCCGTGAACTGCACCAAGTCCCTTTTGAAAGGTCATCCCGCCTTCGAGTGACGCCATCATCATCTGTTTGCGTGCCTCCCGATCCTGACCGTCGCGGAAAGCGCGACGCAGGAAGCGCATTGCGCGTCTGAGTCCATCGAGCGCAATTGCCTCCGCTGGTGGGTTGTCGCGCGGACTCAAGTACGTTTCAATGCAATGGGTTACGGCATCCATGCCTGTTGCAGCCGTGAGATAAGGCGGCAACCCAAGGGTCAGATCGGGGTCGCAAATTGCGACTTCGGGAATCATGTGTGGCGAGATGAAGCCAAGCTTGCGTCCATCGCTGAGCGTGACCAGGGCTGCACGGCCGACTTCACTACCGGTGCCTGAGGTGGTTGGAATAGCAATGACTGGCGGCTTCAGCGCCGTGATCTTTGAGATGCCGCCGAGAATGGCCGCATATTGCTCAAGCGGCCCTGGATGAGTCGCGAGGAGAGAAACGGCCTTGGCAAGATCGAGCGAAGAACCGCCGCCGAGAGCGACGATCGAATCGCATCTTTCCAGTCGAAACAGATTGCGTGCCTCTATCACGGACTCTTCGTCGGGGTTTTCTCGCGTGCCGTCAAAGATCGTGCACTCACGATCATCGCCTATTTTTTCCAGCACCCTTGCGACCAACCCGGCATTGACAATGCCTTTATCCGTGACAATCAATGGTCGCGAAACGCCGAGTAGATCCATTTCCTCACGTAGGAGCGCGATCGCCCCGGCTTCGAACTGGATCCGTGTCAGATAGGTGATAAGACTCATTTCCAACTCCGGCGTCTATCCGTAGACATGCTTGGCGATGATCAAGCGCTGTATCTCGTTCACGCCCTCATAGATCTGCGTGATCTTCGCATCGCGCATCATCCGCTCTACCGGGAAGTCCGCAAGATAACCTGCACCTCCATGGAGTTGCACGGCATCTGTCGTTACACGCATCGCCGTGTCGCTGCAGAACAATTTTGCCATCGATGCCAGCGCCCGCGCTTCGCTCTCGCCGTTGTCGATGCTCCCCGCAGCACGGTAGAGAAGCGCGCGCCCCGCCTCGATCCCTGTCGCCATGTCGGCGATCTTGCCGCGGATCATCTGGAATCGAGACAATGTCTCGCCGAACTGCTCGCGTTCAGAAGTATATTTCACAGCTTGATCGAGAGCCCCCTGCGCGATGCCAAGCGCCTGCGCGGCAATCAGCACGCGCGTCCAAGTAAGAGAGTCGCTAATGTAGTGATAGCCTTTGTTGGAATCGCCAACCGCGCGGTGCTCCGGTATCCGGCAATTGTCCAGGATGACGTCAGCCGTCGGGCTGCCTCTAATCCCCATTTTGACTTCGCGATTGCCGAAGGAAATGCCGGGATCGTCCTTGTGGACAGAAAAGAGGCCTAGCGCCTTCTCACCGGTGCGCGCGAGCACGGTGTACCAATCGGATCGCGTCGCATGGGTGATGAAACGCTTCTGACCGTTGAGCACCCACTCATTGCCGGTCTTCTCGGCCCTCGTTTTGAGTCCAAACAGATTCGAACCTCCGGCGGGTTCGGTTAGGCAAATGGACGCGACTGTATTTCCCGCCATTGCCGGACGAATTACCTCATCGCGCAACTTCTGCGATCCATGCTTTGCGACTGGCCCGAGGCCTGCCCAGATCACCATCAGTACTAGCGAGGAAGTGGCACAGACACGGCCGAGTTCCTCAAGCGCGATGGCTTGGGACACGACGTCCCCTCCTTGCCCACCATTCTCTTCCGAAAAGGCGAGCGAAACGAGACCCATCTCTTTGAAGGCTTCGAGCGATTCCTCCGGGAAACGTTGTTCCCGGTCATAAGCCGCGGCATGCGGCTCAATTCTCTCGAGGGCGAGCCGTCGCAAGCTAGCGCGGAAAGCTTCGTAACTCTGTGCATCCATGAACGCCTCCCATGACGCGGCGCCTTTCCGGCGCGTCGGCCAAGCTCAATTACATACTATCTGTATAGTATTCTTTTGTCATTGAGCGTGTCAATGAGACAGTTACAAGACCGCAATGATGACTTGGAAATTTGGGTGTCCGAACCAAATCTTGGTCGATTACAGCCCCGGCAGGAGACGACGGTTGAGGCTTTGGAAATCGCGATAAGAACCGCCAGACTGGAGAATCGCCTCCGACATGCAAATGCCCTCGACGACCTAAGAGCCGAACCGAAAATTAAGTTGAGTGATTTCAGTCAGTTGTGATTCTTTCGGATTTGCGAAGATTCGAAGGAGATCAGATGGCCTGGACCGAAATCACTCGCCGCCAGTATGACAGGCGCTCGCTGCGCTATGCAAGCGACAGCACCGATGCGGAGTGGAGCGTGATCGCGCCGTTCTTTGTAGCGCAGGAAGGCAAGGTCGGCCGTCCGCTTGAGCATGATCCGCGAACCCTGTGGGATGCGATACAGTATATCGCCGCGACGGGTTGTCAGTGGGCGCATCTGCCCAAGGATTTCCCGCCGTTCACGACGGTGCAGTACCATTTTTATCGGCTGCGCGATAATGGCCTGCTGGATCTGATCAACGAGGCGCTGGTTACGGTGACGCGCGTGAGTGAGGGCCGTCACGCGGAGCCGACGGCTGGCGTCATCGACAGCCAATCGGTCAAAACGACTGAAGCAGGCGGCCCGCGCGGCTTTGACGCCGGGAAAAGGATCAAAGGGCGCAAGCGTCACATCGTGACAGATACGGCGGGCAACATGTTGAGCACGATCGTGCATGAAGCCAGCATTCAGGACCGGGACGGTGCGCCCGGCACGATTGCGAGCGCCATGCAGGGCTTTCCCATGCTCGTCAAACTCTTCGCCGATGGCGCGTATGCCGGCGACAAGCTGGAGAAAGCGCTGGCTCCCGCGGGACCGATCCTTGAAATCGTCAAACGTCCCGAGGGCGCGAAGAGCTTCGTCGTCATTGCCAGGCGCTGGGTCGTTGAACGCACGTTCGCGTGGCTCAATCGTTGCCGTCGTCTCGCAAAGGATGTAAATCGGCGCCGAACAAGGCCTCCTTAAATTTCGGCGGCAACCCCTTGTTATATGTAATTGAATCGGCGCCGATCGTGACCCCGTCTCCGACTGCTTTCTCAGTTGATTTTAGGGCGATACTGTCGATACCTACAGCGATTTGACCCCCCGCCGATTCACAGCTGCCCGCAAACAGGCCGGTCTGACCCAGCACGAACTGGCGCGCCGGCTCAAACGGCCGCAATCCTTCGTCGCCAAGTACGAGGGTGGCGAGCGCCGGATGGACGTGGTGGAGTTTGTGGCGATCGTGCGCGCGATCGGGGCCGACCCGGTCAAGCTGTTGCGAGATTTTGTCGCCGGCAAAGCGCCGACAAGGCCGCATCGCGCCCCCTCGAAATAGGCCCACGGCGACATTCCCACAGGTCGCCCGATCATATTGTGATTCAATGACGCCGATCTGAGCCACAAGATGGCTCGGATTATGCTCGACTTCCCGGCCAGCGCGAGCGTCTTTGGTGCCGTCTAACGGAGGCATCCCCATGAACATTGACACCACCGCGGCCCAGCAGGCGATTGGCGCCATGCTTGCGGCCATCCAGGTCCGGCTGGAGGAGGCGACACGCATCGCCCGCGCCGCCACCGCCTGCGCCCAGGCTGACAGCGTCAACGAGGGCGTCACCCTCGCACTAGATATCGAGCAACCGATCTACGAGGCAGGGCGTCTGCTTGATGCGGTGAGTTTACTTAGTAGGCTCGGAAGCCAGTAAACAAGCTAGCAGTTCTACTCATTATCCTCAAATCGAGCTAGATAGTTGTCTCGACAAGGCATTAAGGCGGCGAACAATCTCGTGCGAGGTAACAGTTGATCTCCGTGTAGTGCCTATTCATCATCGTCTACAGCCATGCAAGGGAGCGCGCCATTTGAAGGCTCCCTGAACTGGAACAGCTTCTTGTCTCGCCGAGAGAATTCGCGGCGGATTGATTCAGTGCCAGTGTTGATCGTCGATTTTCTCCAATTTTCGGCCCAAATTGCTCGATGATTGCCTCTAATCTTTCGAAGTGCTCCTGCTCGGATTTCACGACAAGTAGCGGATTGGAGGAGAACGCGGACCAATAAACTTTATGGTCCGCGTTCCTGCTTGAGACAGGCTCGCAATTAATAGTCCCAGAAAACTGGCACCCAACGAAAGGCGTCGCCGTCGATCGCCACGTGGCCGACAGACGGGAACGGTAGGTGGGTTGCTACCAGCATCTCGCCAGACTCTGCTAGTTCTTGCAAGAATCCGACCCGAATGCGCGCGGCCTCTTCGGGGTCATGTTCGAAGCCGTTGTGCCAGTCCGGATTTTCGAAGCTGACCGCGAATACCGCGTCGCCTGCGAACGTCAGCGCGTCGCCACCCGAAGCTATGCGTACCACGCTGTGACCTGGCGTATGCCCACCGGTGCGACGGACGATGACCCCCGGCGCAACCTCGTGTGCCTCGTCGAACAGTCGAAGATGGTTGTGATATTCTTTCGCGAAGCGCTTGGCGGTCGCGCGCAGCGCGTCGGGAAAGCCCTGTGGCATGGCCGTTTGGGAAAAGTCCGGCGCATCCCAGAATCGAACCTCTGCAGCGGCGACATGGATTTGCAGATCCGGCCGTAGCCGATCCTTGACCCCCTCGACCAGCAGTCCACCGACATGATCCATGTGCATGTGGGTCAGAATGACGTCTGTTACAGACGAAAGGTCGATGCCGGCGGACTCCAGTCGCCGGATCAGTTGCCCGGCTCTTGGCAAGTGCAGGTCCGGATCGGCGCCCAACCCGGCGTCGATCAGAATGGTCTTGCTGCCGCTCCGCACCACGACCGCATTCAGCGCCCAATCGAATGCGTCTTGCGGCAGATACATCTCCTTGAACCAGGCAGCTCGTGCATTTGGATCTGCATTGTGACCTAACATTTTGGTTGGGAGCGGCAGCACGCCGTCGCTGATCACCAGCACCTCGATGTCGCCGACCTGGACTGCGTAGCGTGACGGGACCAACTCGTCGGATATCGATTTTCCGAAAGGTGGGGTGTTATGTAGATTCATCTTCGTCTCCTGCTGAACGCCGCCTGAGATGCGGCGCCAATGAAGCTAGGTTGAAGTGCGATTGTGATCGATTAGATCGAAGATCAGGGTGAGCCATACTGCGGGATAGGTTGTGACAGTCCCCTCGGCGCGACCGGCATTCGCACCTTGAACGTAGATCACGACAGGCCCAGTCCGCCGTCGACGGCGATGACCTGTCCGGTCATCCAGCCTGCTTCCGGATCGGCGAGCCGCACGATCCAGTTCGCGATATCATCAGGAATGCCTCGTCGGCCGAGCGGGATCTGAGCGCGCTCCTGCTCCTTGAGTGATGCCGCTTGCTCCGGGGAGAGGCCCATCATTCCCGTCAGCGCGCCCGACTCTGTAGGTCCGGCCGCGACCGCGTTGACCCTGATGCCCACTGGAGCCAGCTCCAGCGCCCAACAGCGGGTCAGGTGTTCGAGCGCCGCCTTGCTCGCGGCATAGTGGGACAGTGGAGCCCCTGGCTTGTGGCCGAACGTACTCGAAACATTGATGATAGTTCCGCGCGTGCTTTGCAGATGCGGGAGAGCGGCCGCGGCGAGAAGACTGGGGCCGATGACATTCACCGAGAAGATTTCCGTGATGCGCTCGGCTGTCGCCTCGGCCAGCGGCAGGATCGCACCGGCACCAGCGTTGTTGATCAGTGCATCCAATCGCCCCCAACGGTCAAGCGTTTCTGCGACGGTGCGTCCGGTGTCGGTCGGCGATGCGGCGTCGGCTACCACGCCGACGATATTGGCATGCTCGGCCGCCGTCGCTTTGATCGGCGCCGGACGCCGGCCGGTGATGACAACCTTGTCGCCCTTTGCCGCGAACCGCAGAGCTGTCGCCCGGCCGATGCCGGAGCTGCCGCCAGTGACGATAACGACTCGTTGATCAAGCATTTTCGATTTCCTTTCGCTTACATGAGGGATTTGGGATTCCTTGCGTGTGATCCGGGCTCTGCCCGATATCGTGAAAGCCCGACCTTCACGAGAATCATCGCCGGAGCGGCGATTACGAAGAACAATGCAATCGCGATGAAAGCCGTGTCGAAGGCCATCACCGTGGATTGACGAACGACAGTTCGGCCCAGAAGAGCCATGGCAGCGTGACCGGCTGCCACGGCATCCATTCCCCTGGACGAAAGCATCGCAGCCGTCGCCTTCAGCCGTTCGATGACTGCCGGATTCTCTGTGACAACGTAGGTCCCGAGCACGACGCCATTGGAACTCACCTGATGATTGATCAGCGTCTGGAGCGCCGCGACGCCCAGCAAGCCGCCGAACTGGCGTCCCGTGTTGAACAGCCCAATGCCGGCCCCTAGATTTCGGGATGAGAGATCGCTGAAAGCGACCAACGTAATCGACAGGAACAGGAAGCCCAGGCCGATGCCACGCAGGAGAATCGCTGGCATCATGTCTTGCGTGCCGCTCTCGCTGGTTGAGCCAGACAGCATCCACATCGCCGTCATGATCATCGCGATCCCGAACGGCACGGTTGTCAGCGGAGGAGCCTTCAAGGTCTGCAAAATGAACGCAGCCACCAACAGCGCAACGATAAAAAGTCCACCGCTTGGCAGCAGGAGTTGACCGGCGTCGGTCGGCGCGAAGGAGAGTACGGAAACGGCAAAAGCCGGAATCAAGAATGCGCTTCCGAAAAGTGCGGCACCGGCAACAAAGCTGACAACGAACGAAAATGAGAAATCCTTCGACGCGAACAAAGTGAAGTCCAGCAGTCCGGCACCCCGGGTCATTGCTCTTTGTTGAACGAAAAACATCAGCAAGGCGGCCATACCAATGACCGTCAGCCAGCGAATACGGGACTGCTCGAACCAATCCCACCTGGCACCCTGGATGAGGACATAGCTCAGGCAAAACATGACTGTCGAAATCAGGCCGAGTCCGATCCAGTCGCACGGCGTCGGTGAATCCGTCACTTCGAAGGTAGGCTCAGCCGCAAGGATCAACAGGCCGGAGGCCAGAAGCGCAAGCGGAATGACACTAAGAAAAATCCACGTCCAGGATTGCCCCTCCAGTAAAATGCCTTGAAAAGCTGGCGCGATCGTTGCTGGGGCGACGACCGCGCCCATGGCGAACACCGCCTGGAGAAGCGGTTGGCGTGCACGTGGGTAGGCGAGGAAAATCATGGTTTGTCCGACCACGAGCAGAACGCCGCCCGATAGACCCTGAACGGCACGGAGCGCGATCAACGGCGGCAGACACGTGGTGGCAGCGGCGACCCCGCTTGCAGCACCCATCATGAGAGTTGCGCCAATCATCAGAGCTTTCGGCTCAATGCGGCGCATCAGCGGCTGCGCGGTAATGAATGCGATCAGCTTCAAAGTGGTGTAGCCGATATCGAGCCATGCAAACTCATCGGGCGTTGCATGAATATCCCCAAGGATGTCATTCCGTCCCAACGACAGGACGGTGCCGGCGATGGCTTCCGTCAAACTGGCGAGAATGATGCCGCCGACAAGAACGGGATTCGTTGTGCTGGCGTGGTGAAACCGTCCGGCGTTGTCGACCGCGGGCATGATCAGCGTCCTGTATCGACCGCAACGCGCGCGGACAGGCCGGGTACGATGCGGCCGCGAAGAGGATTGCGGCCAAACCGAATCTTCACGGGCACGCGTTGAACGACGCGAACGAAGTTTCCGGTCGCGTTGTCGACCGGAAGGAGGCTGAATGCGGATCCGCTGCCCGGGGCGAAGCTATCAACGATGCCTTCGAGTGTTTGATCCGGATAGCCGTCGATCGTGACGCTGACCCGTTGGCCGGGTTGGATGTGTCGGACCTGGGTTTCCTTGAAGTTCGCGACGATCCAAACGGCATCGACAGGAACGAGGTCGAGCAAGGATGAGCCCGGCGCGACGAGCTGACCGACGCGGACGTGGCGATTGCCGACAACGCCGGATACGGGCGCGTGGACGATCGTGTTGTCCAGATTGATTTGTGCGAGCTGTCGCGCCGCCTCAGCTTGTGCGATAGCGGCGAGAGCGGTCTCTCGCTGCGCGGCCAGAACGAGGAGGCGCAAGTGTTGAGATTCGACCGCTGCGGACGAGGCCGATACGGCTGCTTCGGCTTGCAATCGCTTTGTATCGGTCTCATCGACCTGGGCCTGACTGACTGCGTTGCTGCGGATGAGCTGGCGTCGCCGATCCGACGCCTTGATGGCCAGGCTCAGTCCCGCTTCGGATGAGTGCTGAAGCGCCACGGCCTGGCGAATCATGGCGTGCTGAAGTTTTGTCTCCGCATCGACATTGGCAAGGCGAGCCTTGGCGGATTCCAGATTGGCCACTGTTTCCGCGAGTTTGGCGCGATAGTCGCGGTCATCGATTCGGAACAGAACTTCGCCTGCGCGAACGGGCTGATTGTCCTCGACCTCGACGGCGGTGACATATCCCGTGACCTTTGGAGCGATTGAGGTAACGTCCCCCCGGACATAGGCGTTGTCAGTGAATGTCTCGCCGTTCAAGTCGATCCAAATCCATGCGGCTATAAACGCCACGGCGCAGAAGCAAAGAAGCAGGCCTATCCCGCGTCGGTTGCGCGATGCCAGGCGGGTCATCGCCGTTCGCCCGGGGTCGGCTGGAAAGCCCAATCGGCAGGTGTGAAGGCGGGCGTGATCGGTCGCGAGTGATCATAAGCCATCTTGATGGTACCAAATCGATAGCTAAAAAGGCGCGCTCCGTTGCGGAGCGCATGTCTTCATGCGAGGGCTTACAGATCGGTGACTCGCTCCGGCTCAGCCGACGCCAGCGCAGCAGCGCGCTCGGCCTTGGGCGGATAGATCCAGACGGTGTTGATCTCCTGTTTGGTCCTTTTGGCTGCGTCGCCGACCATTTCGACCTTGCGGTCCCAGCCCCGCGTGAATAGCGCGCCCGCCTCTCCGAGGTCGAGACAGGTCACGTATGCCTTCTGGTGGTATGGCCTTGTTGGCAGCCCCAGGAGTTCGGCTGCGGCGTTGTGACCGGCGAAAGCACCCATTCGCGTGGCGTGCTGGCATGACATCAACGCGTAGTTTCCATCGTCGTCGCATTGGGCGCGCGCGGCGTCGCCGGTGGCGAAAACGTCCGCGATGCCGGACACGCGAAGACTACGATCGACCAACAACCGACCGAGATTGTCGCGCTCGGCAGGGATATTCTGAGTCAGGGGTGCCGCACGCATCCCGGCGGCCCAGATGACGGTTTGCGCTTCGATGCGTTCGCCGTTCGATAGTCTCACGCCCGATTTATCCAGCGAGCTGACACCCACTCCAAGCCGGGTCTCTATGCCAAGCTTGCGTAAGGCTCCGATGATAACGGGGCGAGGACCTGCACCCATGTCGGGAGCGATGGCCTCGTTGCGATCAACGATGACGATGCGCGGCTTGGCATCGACGCCGAGAATTTTACGAAGTCGTGCAGGGATTTCCGTCGCGGCCTCGATGCCCGTAAATCCGCCGCCTGCGACGACCACTGTATCGCGACCGTTGCTCGCCGGGCGTTTGACCAGATCATGCAGGTGCCGATCAAGCGCGAGGGCGTCTTCGAGCTGGTCAACACTGTATCCATGCTCGGCGAGACCGGGGACGTCCGGCCGAAACAATTGGCTGCCGGTGGCCACCACAAGGCGATCATATTGCAGGGTTTCCCTTGCATCGCCCGGAATCGCGATTTCGACCATACGAGTGTTGGTGTCGATCGCCTCTGCACGACCCCGCAAATATCGAACGTCGATGGCATTGAGGAGATCCTGCAAGGGCGCCGTCAAGGTGTGCGGATGCGCCTCGTAAAGTCTCGGACGCACCACCAGGGTCGGTTCCGGTGCCACCAGAACGATCTCCAACGCCGCCGGTGAAACGCCCTGGATGTCGCGCACTCGTGCAGAGGATAGGGCCGCATACATACCGGCGAAGCCGGCGCCGATGATGACAAGTCGCATGATTGTTTTCTCCGGAGTTAAGTGTGCGGCCGTGCCGCTACGTGCTCAGGCGTTGATGAAGGATAGCAACTCGGCATTGATGACGTCGGCGTGAGTGGTGCACATCCCGTGGGGCAGATGCGGGAGAACTCTCAGGGTGCTGTTCTTCAGGAGCTTGGCCGACAGAAGCGCGGAATCGGCGATCGGCACGATCTGGTCGTCGTCGCCGTGCAGGATCAGCGTCGGCACTGCGATGGATTTCAGATCCTGGGTGAAGTCGGTTTCAGAGAACGCCTTGATGCCGTCGTGGTGGGCGTTGGCCGCGCCCATCATGCCCTGACGCCACCAGTTCCAGACGATGGCCTGTGACGCCTTGATGCCCGGTCGGTTGTACCCGTAAAACGGGCCGCTCGCGAAATCGAGATAGAATTGCGCGCGGTTGGTGGCAAGCTGCTTGCGCAGTTCGTCGAACACGTCGATAGGGAGCCCGCCGGGATTTGTTGGAGTCTTGAGCATCTGTGGCGGAACAGCGCCGATCAAGACCAGCTTGGCGACCCGGTCCTTGCCATAGCGCGCGACGTAACGGGCCGCTTCGCCGCCGCCGGTGGAATGGCCGATATGAATCGCATTGCGAAGATCGAGATGCTCAGTAACTGCCGCCACGTCGGAAGCGTAGTGATCCATGTCATGGCCGTCGCGGACCTGCGACGAGCGGCCATGCCCGCGGCGATCATGCGCGATGACGCGGTAACCCCTTCTGACAAAGAAGAGCATCTGATTATCCCAGTCGTCGGCGCTCAACGGCCACCCATGATGAAAGACAATCGGCCGTGCCGTCTTGGGGCCCCAGTCCTTGTAGAAAATCTGAACATTGTCTTGAGTGTTGACCGAGGTCATAGGAGCGTCTCCTGTTGTCTTTCGGGTTGATGTCATGCCGCTTCCGCCAGCAGCGGAGGATGAGCGGAATGTCAGCGACGTTGCGTACAGCAGCGTCGTGGCAAGCACTCGCCTCCGAGAGATGCGAGCAAGTCGTTTGAAGGAATTTCGCGGGGCCATTCCGTGTCTCCGTGTTGTGTTGGCCTCTGCGGGTATCTGCATGACAAGGCCTTGGCGATTTGAAGCGGCTCGAGGCAAGAACATTCACGAACGATGGCGTTGGACGCCGCGTGTGTGGATGTTCTGTCGCTCATTGTCCTTCAAAAATGCCAGACGTCGTCGCGACGTGACATTGCGCGTGCGTATTGTGGCGCTGGCTCTCCGGGTGGATCCACCTATCCTTCGGGCGAGGTTGCGCAGGGCAAGGCAGGAGGCATTGGCTCTTTAGGCCGCGATCCCTCTCGCTGTCAGATACAGAGGATCATGATCGTCGTTGAAGACCATAATCGCAGGGGCTTCGACACATTCGCGCGGAGATCGTCTCCAATATTTGCGAATACTTCTTCCCGAACCATGAGGCCGGAATAGCAGGCCACTGTCGGAATGACTTTGGCTTCTCCCGCGTAGCATCCTCAACGGACACGCGAATTCAGCGGAGGGGATCATGTCCTTGCAGAGAGCGGCGATATTGGAACTACCACGCGCATCCAGAGGTGATGATGCCAAGTGGCTTCACATCATCGCAAGCGGCGGCGCCACAAAGCGTCGCGGCGCCGCACATGGATCGCCTCATGAATCAAGGGAGGAAGCCCTTCCGTCCGGCCGGTGCCAACCCGGCCCTTGTGGTCGGATTGGCACACGGCCCATACCGAGCGATGGTAACGACGAGATGCTCCTGCGACGTGTCGCGAAGGGCGACCGCTCCGCGATGCGTATCATTTTTCTGCGACATCAACAGCGAGTGTTTCGCTTCATTCTCCGAATCGTTCGCAACCACGATCTGGCGCAGGATGTCGTCAGCCAGGTGTTCCTTGATGTTTGGCGTATTGCGTGGCGGTTTGAGTATCGGTCCCGCGTCTCGACATGGCTACTCTCGATCGCTCGATTCAAGGCGATCAACGCCATGCGTCGGCCGACATACCAGGCTCTGGACGAGTCCGATCTTTCCGAGGCCGTGGACCCGAGCGATACACCGGAGGTTTCGTTGAGCCGGAAGGAGACCAGCAGAATTCTGCGGGCTGGCGTTGAGCAGCTATCGCCGGTTCATCGCCAAATAATCTATCTTTTCTATTACCACGACTGCTCCGTCGCGGAGGTCAGCGAAAGGATCGGCGTTCCAAGGGCGACAGTGAAGAGCCGGCTGTTTTACGCGCGTAAGCACCTTGCCAGCGTTCTCGTTGCCGCTGGATTTCCTGCCGATCCGTTACAACCCGACATCGGGCTGTAGAAGGCCGAGCTTGACGCGCCACGCGATGGCGTTCGCGTGGACCGTGCAATACATGGATTTCCATAACATACAGCAGCGGCTAACGGAGGTAGGAAAGATCGGGATTCGGTCGATGGAATGGCGCGCAAAGGTGGTAAATCGGTTGCCGTCAATCTCGTCCCATGTTCCGTGCTGAAGGCGGCCTTTCATGAGAACTGAAATCAACCGGGCTCGCGGTGCCCTGGCAGTGATGGTCATCGCAATCGGATCAGCCTGGTCGATGGCGAATGCCTCGCCCCTCGGCCTGGTCGCTCCGATCGTCGTATTGCAGGTCTGCGCCGGGCAACGCGCGGTCGTACCGCTCCAGATCGTCTGGATGCTTGGTTTGCTTATCGTCGCCGTCGCCGGATTCATTGAAGCAGGGGGCGCGCGGAATGTTTGGTTCTCATCGGCCGCTTTGTTCGCGTTGGCGTTGTGTATCGGCGAACTCCTGTCGGCGCGTGAACCGACAGGACAGCAGGCCGATGCGGATGAGGCTATGAGAATTATCGGCAGTATGCCCGCTTATACCTGGTCGGCCACTCCAGATGGCCGCGTGACCCACGTGAACACAGGAACGTTGGCCTTTATAGGCCGGAACCCCAATTCTACATCGCTCTTTCATGAACTGGACGGGGCTGGATGGCGTCGCTCCATCCATCCAGATGATTACGACGAGGTTCTGCGGAAGCGCCGTGAATCTCTGCTCTCCGGGATGCCGTTCAATGCGGAGTATCGACTTAGACGGTCGGATGGCGTCTACCGCTGGTTCTGGTCATTCGGCTTGCGATCGAGCGGCGACCAGATCGCGCCTGCTGGTTGGTATGGCACGATGATCGATATCGAAGACAAGAAGCAGGCAGAGGAAGCGCTGCGAGCCCGCGAAAGCGAACTTTCCCAATTGGTGGACATCGTTCCCAGTCATCTCTGGCGGCTGACGCCAGACGGAGAGCCCATCTTCTTCAACAAGCGCATGACGGATTTTCTCGGCGTTGATCTTGCGGATCTGGATAGGCCGGGCGCGAGCAGGCTCGCCTTGCTCTTGGAGATGATCCATCCAGCCGATTCCGGGAAATTCAGGGCGAGCCTCGATCAATCGCTCGCCACCGGCCACCCTTTTTCCCTGCGGTACCGCCTGCGGCGCGCCGACGGCGTCTATCGATGGATGTCAAGTCGGGCGGAACCTTTGCGCGACCGGGACGGTCGCATTTTGCAATGGTACGGTCTCTGTCACGATGTCGACGAAGAAGTGATGGCGCAGGCCGCGCTGCGTCAGCGCGAGCGCGAACTCAAACAATTGGTCGATACGGTCCCGGCACTCATCTGGAGCACGACACCGGGTGGGACGCCGACATCCGTCAACAGACGCTTCAGGGAAGTAACGGGCGCAACATTAGAGGACATCACGGCGCCGGATGGCTCACCCTCACTGAGTGTCATTCATCCGGACGAGGTGGGAGCGGCTCGACAGGCGGCAAATCACTCGTTCTCCACCGGCACACCCTATGTTCAGCAGTATCGGCAGCTGCGCGCTGATGGGAGCTATCGCTGGACCGAGACCCGCGCGGAGCCGCTTCGGGACGAGGCTGGCCATATCCTGCAATGGTATGGCGTCAGCGTCGATATCGACGATCTGGTGAAAACCCAGAAGGCGTTGGAAAAAAGTGAACGCAGGTACCGCGATCTGTTTCATTACATGCCGATCGGCCTGACGCAGGTCGACGCGGGAAGGCTGATTCCACTCTTCAAGGAAATTCGGGCGCAAGGTGTCACGGACCTGCAAACATATATCGATGAGAACCCGGAATTCCTGCAGCGCGCGGTCGACTCGCTTGAAGTCGAGGAAGCCAACAGACACCTGCTCGATATGTTCGGCGCGAAAAATCTGGAGAGCATGCGTGGTTCGATCGCACGATACTGGCAGCCAGGTCTTGCCACGATCCGTCGCTCGATCGAGGCCCGCTACAGGGGCGAAGAGGTGTTTCAGGAAGAAACCAAGGTCGCAAGGATGGATGGTAGCGTGATCGACGTTCTCTTCACCACTGCTCGTCCCGGCGCGGTTGCCGACAAAAGCCTCGTCGGTTTCATCGATATCACGGAGCGCAAGATCGCGGAGGAGGCGCTTCGTGAACGGGAGCGCTTCCTGTGGCAACTCGTCGAAACGTTGCCAGCGATGATTGACTGCGCCGCGCCAAACGGCGAGCCGGTCTATCGCAGTCGACAGCTTCGCGAATTCCTCGGCTACGACCTCCAGCAATTAGATGGCACGGCGATGTCCCGGCTTGACGGAACCCTTGAGGCTGGCGTCCACCCTGACGATCTCGCGGGCGTCAAGAAGCAATATGCGGATTGCCTGGCAACCGGCGAGCCGTATGCACGGCGGCACCGGCTGCGACGCTCCGACGGCGAGTATCGATGGGTCGAAACCCGCGCCGGTCCAATGCGCAACGCCGAAGGCGAAATCGTGCAGTGGAATGTGATCTGCCTGGATATCAGCGCCGAGGTTCAGGCGCAGGAAGAATTGCGGCGCGCGCACGAGACGCTCGCTCGCGCGAGCCAGGCCGCCAGCTTGGCAGAGCTCTCGGCATCGATCGCGCACGAGGTCAATCAACCTCTCGCGGCTGTCGTTGCCAATTCGCACGCATGTCAGCGCTGGCTGATGGCCGACCCTCCGAACATCGATCGCGCCCGCAGGACCGTCGAGCGTATCATTCGCGATGCCAATGGCGCCGCGGAAGTCGTCAGCCGAATTCGTGCATTGTTCCGGCAGTCCTTGGATAAGCGGGAACTCACGGCCGTGCACGGCGTGATTGCCGAAGTCTGCGACCTCGTTGCCGAGGAAACGGCCCGTCGTGGGGTCCGCATGATCGTCGATGTCGAGAAGGGCCTGTCGCCGGTTCCGCTTGATCGCATTCAGATTCAGCAGGTCCTGAGCAATCTCATCCGGAACGGTATGGAGGCAATGGAAGGTATTGCCGGCACTAAGACGATCAAAGTGACTGGCCGACGGATTGAACAGGAAATGCAGATCGAAGTCCACGATAATGGATTAGGCATCCAGAACCTCGACCGGATATTTGAGCCATTCTTTACAACGAAGAGCTCTGGATTGGGAATGGGGCTCGCCATCTGTCGTTCAATCGTGGAGTCGCATGGCGGTAAACTATGGGCCGAAAATGGTCAGCCCCACGGAGCGCGGATGCTCTTCACGCTGCCAGTAGAATCTAAGGCATCGTCCTCATGAGCAAAGGAAATCAGATTGTCTTCATCGTTGACGACGATATCCGAATCCGGGAAGCTCTGGTTGAGCTGCTGGAATCCCACGACATCTCGGCGATGACATTTGGATCGGCGGGCGAGTATGTCAACGCCGACAAACCCGATGTTCCAGCCTGCCTTATTCTCGATGTTGAGCTCCCGGATATCAATGGGCTCGATCTCCAGGGGCAGATCGCAGAAAGCGATCACCCGCCGATCGTCTTCATCACCGGCCATGGCGACATACCGTCTTCGGTGCGGGCCATCAAACATGGTGCGCTTGATTTTCTGACCAAGCCGTTCAGCGATACCGACGTCATGGCCGCCGTCAACGCTGCGATCACGCAGGATCGGGATAGCCGGGCAGACCGCGCTCGCCTGTCAGATCTGCGGCGGCGCTACGCTAGCCTTACGCCAAGAGAGCGCGAGGTCTTGCCGCTTGTGGTGAGTGGATTTCTCAACAAGCAGTCTGCCGCGAAGCTCGGCATCAGCGAAGTAACCCTGCAGGTTCACAGGAGGAACGTCATGCTGAAGATGGCGGTGACATCGGTCACAGATCTGGTTCGTATTGCCGAGCGGCTAGGGATCGAGGCGATAGGACAACGTGCCCGAGGCGATCGGTTGTGAGGACCAAAAGATCCGTTGTAGTCGTGGTGGATGACGATCCGAGATTGCTCGAATCTTTGGAGGATCTTCTTGAGTCGGCCGGCTATAGTGCGCGTTGCTTTTCGTCTGCTCAAGCGCTGCTGGACGACGGATTGTCCGACGTCGATGTTTTGATCTCCGACATAGGATTGCCCAACATCAATGGCTTTGAGCTCCGGAATCGAGTGCGCTCCGCGCGACCTGATCTGCCGGTGTTTCTCATGACTGGACGGCACGAAATTGCGGACCAGAGCCGTGCCCAAGGCATCAGCGGATTTTTTCGAAAGCCGTTTGATGGTCAGCTGTTGCTTGCTGCCATTAAGGAAGCCTTGCATACCGTTGGAAGGAGGAAAGACCGTGAGAACTGATCAGGCACTCCAACCGAAATCGCTCTTGCCGTCTTCGGAGCAGGGGCAAGGAGACAGTCCCTTGGTGATTATCGTCGATGACGACCAGGCGGTTCGGGAGGCGTTATCGGAGCTCGTTGCCTCGGCAGGCTTCGAAGCGGTGAGTTTTGGCTCCACTGCCCAACTATTGGAGGCTGATCTGCTTGAGCGCCCCGGGTGCCTTATTCTCGACGTCCGAATGCCCGGCGCGAGCGGGCTCGATCTTCAACATCATCTCGCGCAAACAGGAAATTCTAAGCCGATTATTTTCCTAACGGGCCACGGCGACATCCCGATGACCGTACAGGCCATGAAAGCTGGGGCCGTTGATTTTCTGACTAAGCCGGTTCGCGATCAAACGCTTCTCGATGCTGTGGCCGCGGGCATTGCTGCCGATGCTTTCCGACGTCGGGAAGCCATCGCCATCAAGCATAGTATCGAACGCTTCGAGACGTTAACGAAACGTGAGCGAGACGTTCTCCATGGCGTGGCAAACGGACGTCTCAACAAGCAGATCGCATTTGATCTGGGTATCAGCGAGGTGACCGTGAAGATGCATCGAAGTAATGCGATGCGCAAAATGGCAACGAGATCTCTCGGCGACTTCGTACGGATTTGGGAGACGCTTCCTGCTTCGATGCGAGAACACTCGAATGACATTGCTTGGGGGTAATACGATTGAATTAAATCGCTACGTAGCGATGGGGAAAACAGCGCATAAGAAGCATTGGCGGCGGGGTTGCGAGTGTCGTCAATCGTTGAAAATGGTTAACCAAGCTGTCTGCAGGCGTCATGATATTCCGGCAATATTCTCGCGTTTCGACAACGTAGCTGGGGTCAATCGTCGGCGCCGATAAGGGACAACCCGTGCGCCGAGTAATTAAGAAGGCCGGATGCAAATGAATACTAGTTTGCCAATTCAATGTGAGCGGCGCCTCGAGTAGCCATCGCGCGAAGCAATCCGGCGTTCGCCGCGGATTGAGCGTTCTCTGCTCGCAGAGGGCCGAAAGACGGCGCGGCAATGAACAATGCGCCAAGCAGGACAACCGAAGCGGCGAGGGAGAACTTAACGACGAACATTATCTGGCTACCCGGTGAGGTTCAGCGACAACCCGATGTAAGTCGGAATGTTCCTCCGCGCTTGGCCCGGCGGAGTCCGCGAAAAAACTGCCAAAAAATTTTCGAGACCCCTCTTGAACCGAGGAAGGACCGATTCTAATTCGAATTCTGCCGCATAAAATGCGGTCTTGGGCGCCATAAGGGCTCAAGGATTGAGACGGGCGCCGGCCGGTGTCCGACGTCCGCTCGTACCCATCTTGCTCTAAGGAGGATTTGGCTATGAGAGCTTATGATTTTGCACCCCTGTGGCGGTCCACGATCGGGTTTGACCGTCTTCTCGACCTCTTTGATGCAGCGCAGCGCGCGGAGGGAGAGGACCACTATCCGCCCTACAATATCGAACGGCAGTCCGACGACCGCTATCAGATTTCGCTGGCGCTCGCCGGCTTTTCGCCGAACGAGATCACGGTGACGGCCGAGCAGAACGTGCTTTCGATCGAAGGTCGCAAAACGGAAGCCGCCAACAAGGACTACCTGTATCAGGGGATCTCGGCCCGGCACTTTAAGCGGACATTCAACTTGGCGGACTACGTCAAGGTCGAAGGAGCGTCCTTCGAAAACGGTCTGCTTCAGATCCGGCTCGTGAGGGAAATTCCTGAAGCGATGAAGCCTCGACGCATTCCCATTGGGGCCGGTCCCGAGGCGCAAATCACAAATAAGCGGGCGGCGTAAGCTGTAGCCGCATATCGGGCTTGGACGGCAACTGATCGCCGTCCGAGTCCCCGTTCTGGATCCCCAATGAAAGGAGATGGAGGGGAAGCAGATGAGCCGTGTTCTGTATGATCAAACTTCAACGCCGCAATTCCGGCCTGACGCGCATCACCGGTCGGTGCAAGCGGTCCTGCAAGACCGGAAACTTTCGATAGACGAAAAACGAGCCATTCTGTCGGCTTGGGCGTCTGACATGTACGCAGTCGAATCTGCGCCCGCGCTGAGGATGGTGCCGGGCCATTCCTCACCCCTACGGCTGAGCGAAATCCTCGAGGCCTTGCGTGGTCTGGATGATGACGATCCACCGCCGCGCGGAGGAGCGGCGAGCCGCCTATCGGCGAAAGACCCGAATGCCGATCCGCCATCCGGGTCGATTCCGCTGGTCGCTCGCCAGCTCGCTCGCCTTCGACACGACGCATCCTTTCGGGCTGCGAAGATGCGGGCGCACCGCGACAACATCCGGCGCTATCAGCGCATCCTTGCGACCGCACTCACGGAGACGGAGCGTCAGTTCGTGACACGTCGTTTGGCAGAGGAACGCTCGGCCATGCGTGCCCTGGCACACGCGTCGGGAGGTGCAAATGCTGACGTCTCGTTTGCCGCCAGCTGTTGAGATCGGCCACCTCCGACGGCTAAAGGAGACCGTTTTTGGCGGCAAGGCGACGCCCCAATCTTCAATTATTGCGACCGATGATTGGATTGCGGAAGTTGACGCCCGGCTGGCGGATTTGGAGCGGGCTATGATGCCTCCCTTCCGCGAACCCGTAGTCGTCGAATGAACAGCAATGCCCGTTCTCGCGACCCGAGAGCGGGCAACCTACTCAAGGTGCGCCTAGCGCGTGTGTCGCTTTTTAGGACTCCGCGTCCCGCGTTTGCGCGGATGAGGCTTCTGCGGCTCGACCGATCTCGCGCTTTTCTTCAGCGCGTCTTTCAGGTCGATTGGCACGCCGTGTTTCTTGAGCAAATCGGCTAATGCTTCGTCGATCAATTCCTGGAAGGGCGCCATCCGGCGCCGGCCAAGGTCGGTGAGCTTTACCAACGTATCCTGGTCGACCTGGATGCGCTTGCCGGGCATCGCTAGGCCGTCTTTCGCTTGCGACTGGCGGCGGGCTTAGCCGGCGCCTTCGCCGCCGCTTTGGAGGTTCCTTTCCCGGCGATCGGCAACAGCATTTCCTTCTGTCCGGCCGCTGCTTTCCGGGCGCGTTTTGGTTTTGCCTTTGGTTGCGGCGCTGATCCGGCTCGATTGCCCGAAATGCTCCGCTTGAGCGCGTCCATGAGATCGACGACGTTCTCGCCGTGCGGCCGATCCTGGGCCTTGATCGTCTTGCCGGCGCGCTTCGCGTTGATCAGATCGGTCAGAGCGGTCTCGTAGCGATCTTCGAATTTCTCAGGATCGAACTCGCCGGATTTCTGCTCGACAATATGCTTCGCCAAATCCAGCATTTCCTTCGTGACTTTCGCGTCTTGAATGTCATCGAAATATTCGTCTTCGTCACGGACCTCGTAGGGATACCGCAGCAAAAGACCCATCAGTCCCTTCTTCTTGGGCTCGAGCGCAATAATATGCTCGCGGCTTGTCAGCACGAGACGGCCGATGGCGACCTTGCCCATTGATCGGATGGTTTCGCGGATCACCGCGTAGGCGTCGTGGCCGATCTTGCCGTCTGGCACGAGATAGTAGGGGCGCACGACGTATCGCTGGTCGATGTCGGCCCGATCGACAAACTCGTCGATCTCGATAGTCCGCGAGGATTCAATTTCGATGTTCTCGATCTCTTCCGGCTCGACCGTGATGTACGTGTCCCGATCGATCTTGTAGCCCTTCACGATGTCATCAGGCTCGACCTCGTCGCCGGTGTCGGCATCGACTTTGAGATAGCGAATGCGGTGACCGGTCTTTCGGTTGATCTGGTTGAAGCTGATTTTCTCAGAATCGGAGGTGGCGGGGAACAGCGCAACCGGGCAGGTCACGAGCGAAAGGCGCAGGAAGCCCTTCCAGTTGGCGCGTGGGGCCATGGGATACTCCGGAACTGGACGCAACAGGTACTTGGAGTCAAATACTATGGATTTGGTTTGTTCCCGGCGCATGTCTTGTTCGGATGTATCAGAAATCTGAAAGACCGTTGAACAAAAGTCGCATTGGGCTCGGCCTGGCCCCTCACCGGCGCTGCAATTAACAGCATTGCGCAGATCGCAAGGTGACGCATCGACGCACTACCCGGCGCCATCGAATTTGCTGACGCCGCTCTTCATGAACTGGGGCTGGCCGTTCGGTAGTGGTCACTGCAGAGCGACCGCCTCGGGCCACGGCTCGCGCATCCAAACATCACGCTCTTGCTCAGTGGTCAAAAACACCGGCGTGGCCTTCGGTTGAATGGGCTTCACGATGACGTTGGCATCGCTGGTCAGAAATCGGAAAACGTCGATCGTCACCCGGCTTTCCTTGATTTTTCGGACGCTGGTCCGGTTGGTCCATATCTTCGGCGAAGCACAGCGGTGGCCGGCTCTAGTGGCGGCAAATCAGACATTCTCCTTCATCGCGCCGTCGAATTTGGAGAATGAGATGAACGGGAGGAGGACGCGATTCAGCGGTTCGAGCCGCATCGACGGCTTCATCCAGTCCGCCAGAACGGCTCGCCACGTTTCGGATGTCGGTCACCGGCTGGCAGCCCTTCGGCGGGGCGGCAAGCCCCAGCGCATCGTGAGAAATTCACGGCCGCCGTCTACATTGCTGACGACCGGCGCTACGCCACCAGGTAAGACCTACGGCCTGCGCTGTTCTTAGATTATTGCCTTGTTGCGAATCCGCTGCCAGCCGTGCTTCGAGGCGACCGGGCGGAAGTTCAGGCCGATTTTGGTAGCTCTACAGGCGCCTACGCCGCCCTATCCGGCGTCCTGACGCGTCAGGAAGACTAGCTGCAATTTCCATTCCACGACGCGCGGGCAGGATGCCATCCGCGAGCTTCTCATGATCAGTAAGGAAACATACGGTTAATATCAAGTTCTCGAATTTAGAGACGCATTCCGATCTAATATCGGTCGTTCTTGCCAGAGCGGACAGCTTTGGCAGGTTAGTAGGCTTGCCCCAATCACTCGCCGCGCCTTCTTAGTATAGCGGCGAGATGATCGTCGAACTCTTTGCGCTTTTCAGCGAGTGATTTGTCAAAGGTATTGCCGACTGACGCGATACCGCGCGCCACATCGCTATCGAGATGATCGATATTGCAGTCTTTGAAAGTGCATTGCGTGAATGCGATTTGTTCGGTACCGTCATCAAGCAGGAGCGTACATCTTATGAAGGTACACTCATCGAAGCGGCGAAACTGGATCCCACCGCGAAAGTCGAATGTTTCGGCGTAGAACGTTTCATTCCAGAGAACCCGCTCGTCCGTTGCGCTCACCATGAACGGGGCCATTACTGCTGCGCCGCTTTCGCGATCTGAGCGAGGCTTTCGTCCGAATTGGTTGCGCCACCGAGTAGGCCGAGCAAATGCTTATCGCGCTCTTCGTCCAAGACGAGGTTCGCGGCGGCGATCCGTTCTAGATCACTTGCCAATTTGCGGTACATTTCGGCCAAGGCCGTGAACAGCTTTCGCTTGGCATCGCTGGAAGCTGTCTCGCAGATTGTGGCGCAGGCCTTAGCATCCGAGTGAAGCTTGTCGATGTAAATCTGAATGTCCCTCATGACCGCTCCGAATGTTCTACGCCTGAAAGGGATCAACCACCCGTGTGAGCGGGAGTTCCAAAAACAAGGGCGGATAGACCTCGCAAGCAATTCCGCTCTATTAACGTCAATAAATAGTCGGCCACGACGGTTAGGCTTTCGAACCCTAGGTTTCGACTTCCCATCGCAAAAACTCATTCGCCAAGATCAAAGCCCGAATCGGTAACCTCTTATTGCCATTCCATAACTCACTCGCCTAATCAGGCGCAGGTTCAAGCCGAACATACTCGTCTTCCGGCCTTTGAGCGAACGTGGCCGGCACTGGCGGTTCCTTGTCGTCGAAGGCACGAGGTTCATGTTCCTAGGTTGTTCTCGCGACGCCAACCTCGCCCAAACACCGTTATTCCACCGCCTTGGACGGTCATCTGCAACGGCCCCGATGCCCTATATATGATGCATGATGCCAACGGTGTTCGACGCCAAGCTCTGCGCGCCTCTGTTACGGTGACGCTCATGGAATCGTTCGTGGGGAGACTTATTGTGCCGAGCGCGATCGTTGCTCGAGCAGCGCAAGGACACGGCCCTCATTGACATTGAGCCCCGCGTAGCGACGTCTGAGTCTCGCACTTAGTGGCTTGTCGAACACTCTCTTGAGGTCGTCCGACGTGTAGGCGCCGAGAATGTCCGGATGTACGTAACATTTGCGGCAAATGGCCGGTGTGTTTCCAAGGCGGCTTGCAACCGCCTCGATTGCTGCGGTCACATTGCGCTTTGTTTGGGCCGAAGTGCTTTCGAGGCTAGACTTCGCGAGAGCTGCGGCAGCGAGGACCGTCCCCGCCCACGTTCTGAAGTCCTTCGCGCTGAAGTCGTCTTCCAAAATCTCCTTGATATAGCCGTTCACCTCGCCGGAGCCGATCGTGCAGACAGAGCCATCGTCGTCGATGTACTTGAATAGCTCGTGGCCTGGAATCTCAGCGCATCGCTTGACGATACCGACAATCCGCCTATCGGTGATTTGGAGGTTCCAGCGCTTGCCGGACTTCCCGGTAAACTCGAGTTTGAGGGCGCCGTTTGTGATAGCCGCATGCTTGCGCCGCAAGGTCGTAAGTCCGAACGACCGGTTGGTTGCGGCGTACTCCTGATTGCCGACGCGGATAAGCGTCTTGTCCAGAAGGCGCGCAACCGTCGCGAGGATTTTCTGACGCGGCAGGGCTTCTCGTCGCATATCGATAGTAACCTGGCGGCGAAGTCGAGGAAGCTTCGCCGCGAACTGCAACATACGTTCATACTTCGTCTGATCGCGAATCTCGCGCCATTTAGGGTGATAGCGGTACTGCTTTCGCCCACGGGCATCCAGACCTGTGGCTTGGATATGCCCGTTTGGCAAAGGACAAATCCAGACGGACTCGTAGGCAGGTGGAATGCCGATTGACTTGATGCGCTTGACGATGCCGGGATCTCTGATCCGCTTGCCATTCTTGTCGTGGTAGGTAAAAGCTGTACCAGCGCGCTTGCGCTTGTAACCGGGTGAACTGTCACATAGCGAAGGCCCTCTTCCGCGACTGCGCAAGCGATCTCGGTTGATCTGTCCGAATGATCCGGCGTCTTTTCCGATCGAAACATGCCTCATGCACTCGCCTAAGCTAGCGGCGGGATGAACCTGTTTGGGCGGTAAAAGTTCCAGCGCGTGGAACGTGATGCGGTGTGCCGACGTGTCCCCGATCGCGCAAAAGCAGCTAGAGGATTAAAGCATTTTACCATCCATTCTGCCGCTGACAGCGATCTCCGATCCCTCAGTGCGCGTGCGGTTCGACAGGAACGTCACCAGCGTGTCGCCGTTTGATCCTCATGGGAGAGTAGGCGCGCACGAACAGCATACGGCTGTGGCACAGCCGGACATGAGCGACCTTCACGAGCACCGTCACGCCGTTGAGGAGAACGATCTCGTGGCTCCAGTCGAACTGATAGGCTTCTCCCGGCGCAA
>Ga0209963_1000203_pt1 | contig 178623 bp, 173 predicted proteins | sample ThiBio_1000_biof_2_FD_183957 | JGI IMG/M metagenome (GOLD analysis project Ga0209963, IMG submission 183957) | Wastewater bioreactor microbial communities from Cape Town, South Africa - Thiocy_cont_1000_biof (SPAdes) | ecosystem: Engineered > Bioreactor > Thiocyanate-remediating >... | reverse complement strand
TGGTGGGCGATGTAGGGCTCGAACCTACGACCCGCTGATTAAGAGTCAGCTGCTCTACCAACTGAGCTAATCGCCCAAGGTCCATCCGGACCCTCTCGGGTGGGCGTCGTTTAGCAAAGCGAACCCCCGATGTCCAGCAAGCTTCTGGCGATTCCCCGACGAAAAATCAGAGAAATATCAACGAAAGGCCGCCCGGTGAGGGGCGGCCCCTGAATTGCGCGGAAATAGCTGCCCTCACAGGCGACCGCTGTCCTCGCCGCGATCCATTCCCGGCCGATCGCGCCGTTGATGCTCGAACGCGCCGTCATGATGGCGGCGATGCCGCCACTCCTCGCGCCGCATCCGCCGCTCCATTCGGGTCAACACCGTCAGCCGCCGCTTCTGACCGTCATCGAGGGTCTTGTAGAGCGGATCGGCCGCATCGGCGATCTTCTTCAGCGCCGCGGCGGTGGCGGCCATGCGGTCGGCGCGCTCGCTCAAGCGCATCATCGGATCGGGCTGCGTATCCGGGGTATCGTCGTTCCGCCGCGCCTGCATCCGGGCATTGGCCCGATCGATTCTGAGCTTGACGAAATCGCGCACCGCGGCCTCTACCGGAGGCCACAGCTTTTCCTGATCAGGGGAAAGCTTCAGCCCAGTCTTCACAGCGGCGATCCGCGCATCCGCCAGCGCCGCGCGATCTTCCGGGTTGATGCGCGTGTGATGATGGCCCCAGGGACGCTGGTGGGCATAGACCGCGGTGGAGCCGGCAACCGTCAACGCCGCCAGACCTGCAAGTACCAACTTCTTCATCGCAACCTCCTTCATAAGGTGTTGCGAGGATGAATTCAGTCCGGCGTGCGATCAACTTAAAGCTCCGACACGTTGATGAAGCGCCGTTCATCAACGTGTCGGATACGTTCCAATGCGTCAGCCCGAACGATCAGCGCACGACATGCCGTCAGGGGACCGCCCCGCCGAAGATCGTATTCGGCAGGAACAGCGATATCTCCGGCACATAGGTGATGAGGATGAGGAACGCGAGCAAGAGCAACAGCCAGCGCCACGATGCCTGCACCACCTTGAGCAAGGGCATCCCCGTAATACCGGATGCGACGAACAGATTGAGGCCGACCGGCGGCGTCACCATGCCGATCTCCATGTTCACCACGAAGATGATGCCGAGGTGAATCGGATCGATGCCGAGATGTACTGCGGTCGGAAACACGATCGGCGCTACGATCAGGATGATCGCGGACGGCTCCATGAAGTTGCCGGCGATCAGCAGGATGATGTTGACGACGATCAGGAACTGCCACGGCTTGAGATCGGCGGCGATGATCGCCCGCGCGATATCCTGCGGGATCTGCGCGGTGGTCAGGACGTGGCCGAACAGGAACGCGTTGGCGATGATGAACATCAGCATCACCGTGACGCGCGATGAGTCCGTCAGCACCTTCGGAACGTCAGCAAGCCCCAGATCGCGATAGATGAAGACCGCCGCGATGAACGCGTAGACGGCGGCGACGGCCGCGGCTTCGGTCGGCGTGAAGATGCCGCCGTAAATGCCGCCCATCACGATGAAGATCAGCAGCAGGCCCCAGATGGCATCGCGGAACGACAGCATCCTTTCCGTCCAGGATGCCTTCGGCTGCCTCGGCAGGTTTTTGATTCTCGCGACGATATAGATCGCGATCATCAGCACCACGCCGAGCAGGATCGCGGGCAACACGCCGGCCATGAACAGCCGCCCGACCGAGGTTTCCGTCGTGGCGGCATAGACCACCATGACGATCGAGGGCGGCATCAAGATGCCGAGCGTGCCACCGTTGACGATAACGCCGGTGGCGAAGGACTGCGTATATCCCACCTTCACCATGCCGGCGATCACGATCGACCCGATCGCCACCACGGTGGCCGGCGACGATCCCGAGACCGCCGCGAAGAACATGCAAGCCATCACCGAGGCGATCGCCAGACCGCCCGGCAGATGCCCGACGGTCGACACCGCGAAGTTGATCATGCGCTTGGCAACGCCGCCGGTGGTGAGGAAGTTGCCCGCGAGAATGAAGAACGGAATGGCGAGCAGCGTCGTCTGCTCCATGGTCTGAAAGAACTTCAGCACCAGCGAGGCAATGCTGTCCGGCTCGAACAGCAGAATGACCGTGAGCGACGACAGGCCAAGTGCAATGGCGATCGGCGTGCCGAGGAACAGCAGGACAAACAGAAGAACGAAAAGAACTGTGGTCGTCATCGGGACACCACCGTCGCATCGGGGTTTTCATCGCCGGCGACGTCGCGGATCGCGTCATGCGCCTCGTCCGCGAGTTCGTATCCGGAGGATTTTCCGGTCGCGATCCGCCACGCCATTTCCAGCAGGCGATAAAGCAACATGGCGAAACCGATCGGAAGGCACAGGCTGAGGACCCAGCGTTCCACCGGGATGTCCTCGGCCTCGACGCCCATGATATGCAGGCGATCGATGTATTCCCACGATCCGTACAGCATCAGGCACGCATAGGTGATTGCCAGCGCGACGACCAGAAGCCCGACCCAGCGCTGCCCCCGACTCGGCAAAAGGCGCACGATGGCGTCCACGCCGATGTGGGCCTTGACCCGCACGCCGTAGGCGATGCCGAGCAGAACCAGCCAGCCGAACAGATAGAAATTGGCCTCGAGGGCCCAGAGAAAACCGGAATTGAAACCATAGCGCAGAACCACCTGAACAAAGGTCAGGATGGTCATGGCCGCCATGATCAGCGCCAGGATCGTCTCTTCGAGACGGTGCAGTAGCGAGCGAATGGTCACAGGCCCCTCCCCCAGGGACACGAATTCTGGAGCGATCCGTCGCTCCAAAAACATCGGCGGCCGCTTTGGGCGACCGCCGATGCCAACAGATCAGCTCTTGCTGGCGCCGTTGGATTTCTTCGCGGCGTCGATGATGTCCTTGCCAATGCCGCCTTCGAACTTGGCCCAGACCGGCTCCATCGCCTTCTTCCATTCGGCGCGCTGCGCAGCGGTCAGTTCATGAATCTTGGCCGTGCCCGATTCGGCGATCTTCTTCTTGGCGTCGGCATTCAACTGCCCGGCGACATCGTTGTTGACCTTGGTGGCCACGTCCATCGCCTTCTTGAGACCCGCCTGAATATCCGGCGGAAGCTTCTTCCACCACGACGCGTTGGTCACCACCATGTAGTCGATCACACCATGATCGGTGTGGGTGAAATCCGACTGCACTTCCTGGTACTTCTGCGAATAGCAGTTCGACCAGGTGTTCTCCTGGCCGTCCACGGTGCCGAGTTGCAGCGCCTGATAGACTTCCGAGAACGCCAGCTTCTGCGGATTGGCGCCGAGTTGCTGGAATTGGGCGGCCAGCACGTCCGAGGCCTGCACGCGGAACTTGAGTCCCTTGGCATCAGCCGGCACCAGCAGCGGCTTCTTCGCCGAAAGCTCCTTCATGCCGTTATGCCAGTAGGCCAGACCGAGATAGCCCTTCGACTGCATCGAGGTCAGCAGCTTCTGCCCGACCGGGCCCTGCTGGAAATGATCAACGGCCTCGATGTTGTCGAACAGGAACGGCAGGTCGAAAACCTGAAGCTGCTTGGTGAACTTGTCGAACTTCGACAACGAAGGCGCGATGAACTGGACGTCGCCGAGCGCCAGCGCTTCCATTTCCTTGCCGTCGCCGAACAATTGCGAGTTCGGATAGACTTCGACCTTCACCTTGCCGGGAAGCAGTTTCTCCGCTTCTTCCTTGAATTTCAGCGCAGCCTGGCCCTTTGGCGTTTTCTCGGCCACGACATGGCTGAACTTGATGACGATCGGCTGCTGCGCAGCCGCCGGCACGATGAAGCCGAGCGCCGCGATCGCGGCCCCCAGAAACATGATCTTACGCATTCGTCCTCCCGGATTCGATTGTGGTATCCGTTCGATCCACTCGATTGAACGGATACCTTCCTTGAAAATGATAAAGGCCGTCAATACCGGTTTGTCCGGCTCACGGCTATGCTTCCTTTGGCTTGAATGAGACAAACCTGTGCTGCAATGCAAAACGCGGCGCCGATGAAGCGCCGCGTTGTCGTGTCGTGCATTCAACGCGTGAGGTCAACTCGCCGCCGCGGCGGACGGCACATCGCGCTGGCGCTTCATCACGATCTTGTTCAGCGCACCGAGATAAGCCTTGGCCGACGCCACCAGCGTATCCGGATCGGCGGCGCGGGAGGTCATCGAGCGGCCTTCATGCGCGAGCCGCACCGAAACTTCCGCCTGCGCGTCGGTTCCCTCGGTGACCGCATGGACCTGATACAGTTCCAGCTTGGCCTCATGGGGAACCAGCGCCTTGATGCAGTTGAAAACAGCATCGACGGGACCATTGCCTTCGGCTTCCTCGATCTTCACCTGCCCGTCGATATCGAGCTTCATGGTCGCGCGCTGCGGCCCATGGGTGCCGGCGATCACCGTTAGCGAGGTCAACTTGATGCGATCGTGGCTCGCCGCCATTTCCTGATCGACCAGCGCCTCGATGTCCTCGTCGTAGATGTCCTTCTTGCGGTCGGCCAGCGCCTTCATGCGCGCGAAAGCATCCTCGAGCTGGTTGTCGCCCAGCTTGTAGCCCATCTCCTCCAGCTTGTGGATGAAGGCGTGGCGGCCCGAGTGCTTGCCCAGCACCAGCGACGACTGCTTCAGACCGACCATTTCCGGCCGCATGATCTCGTAGGTGGAAGCGTCCTTCAGCACGCCGTCCTGATGGATACCGCTCTCGTGCGCGAACGCATTCCGGCCGACGATCGCTTTATTGTATTGCACCGGGAACGAGGTCGCCGCAGACACGACCTTGGAAGCGCGGGTCAGCATCGTGGTATCGATCTTGTTCCAGAACGGGAACTTGTCGTTACGCACATTGATGGCCATCACGATTTCCTCGAGCGCGGCATTGCCCGCCCGCTCGCCGATGCCGTTGATGGTGCATTCCACCTGACGCGCGCCACCGGCGATGCCGGCCAGCGAATTGGCGACCGCCATGCCCAGGTCGTTGTGGCAATGGACCGAGAACACCGCCTTGTCGGAGTTCGGCACGCGCTCGATCAGGGTGCGCATGAAGTGGGTGTATTCCTCCGGCACGGTATAGCCGACGGTGTCGGGAATGTTCACCGTGGTGGCGCCGGCCTTGATCACCGCTTCGACGATGCGGCAGAGGAAATCCATCTCGCTGCGCGTGCCGTCCTCGGCCGACCATTCGACATCGTCGATCTGGTTACGGGCGCGCTGAACCATCGCCACCGAAGTCTCGATCACCTGCTCCGGAGTCTTGTTCAGTTTCACCCGCATATGCAGCGGCGACGTCGCGATCACCGTATGGACGCGACCGCGTCGGGCGAACTTCACCGCCTCGGCGCAGCGGTCGATGTCAGCCGGGTGGGCGCGGGACAGGCCGGCGATCACGGCGTTCTTGGAGCGCCGGGCGATCTCGCTCACCGCCTCGAAGTCGCCCTGCGAGGTGATCGGGAAGCCGGCCTCGATGATGTCGACGCCCATGTCGTCCAGCAACTCGGCAACCTCGAGCTTTTCCTCGAAGGTCATGGTGGCGCCGGGGCATTGCTCGCCGTCGCGCAAGGTGGTGTCGAAAATTACAACGCGGTCCTTCTCGGACTTGTTGGCGGTCGTCATCAGAAGATTCCTTTGGTCAGGTGCGCCGCATCAAAAGGGCGCTCGGGTGGCGGATGATCTCGCAAAGCCCCTGAGTGCCCAGGCACAAATGCCCAGACGGCCCTCAGGGGCCGATAAGAAGCAGTCCGCCAATAAGGAGGGACCCGATCGACGAAGGTGATGCCAAGGCAGCCGGAATCGCGGGTCGGCCAGCGGCCGCGCCCCCGTAAATTCCTGTCATGTTGCTGCGAATCGGCATTCTTGGTCCCTTTGGGCTGCAGTCTCGGCACAAACCCTTGACGGATCGTTGCCGGGAACGCCTGCCTGTGGTGGATTTTAAACGACATTCGCCGGGTTCCGCAACGCAAAAATGCCTGCGAGATCGGACGGCGGATGCGCTCAACGCCCCTTCTTCGCCGATTCCGCAATCTTCGTCGGGGGCTTTCCACCCCGGTCCGAGCCGCTCTTGCCCTCCTTTTCCAAAGCCGTTCGCGCCTGCGCAAACTGCTCCAGCATAGCCTTGTCGACCTTCGGAAAGTGCAGATCGAGCTTCTCCAGCGCGTTGACGATGACCGAACCGATCACCACGCGCGCGAACCATTTGCGATCCGCCGGCACCACATACCACGGCGCCGCAGCGCTTGCAGTGTGTCGGATCATATCCTGATAGGCCGCCTGATAGCGGTCCCACAGCTTGCGCTCGGCGACATCGCCAAGGGAGAATTTCCAGTTCTTCTCGGGTTCATTGAGCCGGTCGAGGAAACGCTTGCGCTGCTCCTCCTTCGAGACGTTGAGGAAGAACTTGAGAACGACGGTGCCGTTGCGCGAGAGATACCGCTCGAACGCCGAAATATCCTCAAAGCGCTCGCCCCAGATGTTCTTCGTCACCAGCTTTTTTGGGAGGCGCTGCTTCGCCAGAATCTCGGGATGCACCCGCACGATCAGGCATTCCTCATAATAAGAGCGATTGAATATTCCGATGCGGCCGCGTTCCGGCAGACAGATTGCCGAGCGCCACATGAAGTCGTGATCGAGTTCCTTCGACGTCGGCGTCTTGAAGGAATAGACCTCACACCCCTGCGGATTGACCCCCTCGAATACGCTTTCGATGGCACTGTCCTTGCCGGCCGCGTCCATACCCTGAAAGATCAGCAGCAGCGACCAGCAATCCTGCGCATACAGTTTCTCCTGCAAATCGCTGAGCCGTTTGCGATTGGCCTCGATAATCGACTTGCCTTCGTCCTTCTCGAGATCGCCGTTCTCGTTGCGCGGAAAGAGTTTCAGATGAAATTCCTTCGTGCCGTCGACCCGAAACGGCTGAACGTACGATTCGAGCTGTGAGGTGGTCGCCTGCACGGATTTGTCGGCCATGATGATTGCATTTCCTCATTCGCGAACGATGGTTTCAGCTTACATGCACGATCATTCACACGGCAACCGGGAGCCGCGCCCCGAGGAAAGCGGCCATGTATGGCGGCACCGCGGCGGTGATATCGCGCTTGCAGCGCATCAGGTGAATTGCCGCCAGTTCCGGCGTCGATTGCTTCGCGAGATTGGCCTCGATCCGCTGCCGCAACGCCTCGCCATCGAGATCCGCTTGCAGTCCGCGCATCAGCGCGATCAACGGTCCCGCCACTACGCAGTCCCAATCATCGGCGACCCGATAGTCGGCCCCCGTCAGCCCGGTTTCTTCCGCAACCTCGCGCGTCACGCTGCCAGCAATATCGACGGTCCCGTCCCGGACGTCATCGAGATCGGGCGTTCCGGCCGGGAAATAGATCTTGCCGGCGTTGGCGGTGTGCGCGGCCATCTCGCCCAGTACATAAGCGCCGTCGCGACTGCGCAGCGCACCCATGCCGAAGCCGTTGAACACCGACGCGTCCGGGAATCCCCAGTCCCGCCAGGCGAGAAAGCTGGCGAAGTCGGTTTCGAAATATTCCGCGCGAAAGGTGTCGTCGGTGAAGCGCGGATCACGCCCAAGCAAGATGCGCCCATTCCAGAGTTGCGGCGTCGTGCGTTGCAGCCTGGCGAAATGCGCGTCGATAGCGAGCCGCCGCGCGTCCGCGAACGGCCAGCGCCATGGCGTCACGCGAAGGTCCAGCCGCTTCACCCGATGGATGGGAAACGATGCCACGCGCTACTTCGCACCTGCCTTGTGGGCCTGCTCGACAAACATGTTGGTATAGGTCTTGCTCACGTCGATGTTCGCTTTCGCCACCGCGGGCGAACCTTCGCTGAACACCGCAAGCACCGCGTTTGCGCCCTTCGGGTCCATCGCGCCGGTTTCCGAATACATGGGAATGGTGTTCTTGAGTGCCGCCAGATAAAGCTCCTTGTCCTTGCCGACGAGTGCCGGCGGCATTTTCGCTATCACGTCTTCCGGCGCGTGCGCGTGAATCCACTTCAACGTGTTGACGATGGCGTTGGTGAGCGCCTGCGCTTCTTTCTGATGCGACTTCACCCACGCCGCGGTGCTGTAGAGCGCGCCGCCGGGATACTCGCCGCCGAACACTGACAGCGTGTCCTTCTGCGTGCGGGTGTCGCTGAGGATGCGCAAATCCTTGTAGTGTCCCTGAAGCACCGTGACGGACGGGTCCAGCATCACGGCCGCATCGATCTGCCCCTGCTCCATCGCCGCCACCGCCGTCGCACCCAGTCCGACGCCGATCACCGCGGCGCTGCTGGGCTCGAGGCCGTTCTTCTTCAACAGGTACTTGAGAAAGAAATCCGTCGAGGACCCCGGCGCGCTGACGCCGACCTTCTTGCCGGCAAGGTCCTTGATCGATTTGATCTCGTCGGTGTGTTTCGGCGACACCACCAGCACGAGGCCGGGATATCGGTCATAAACCACGAAAGCCTGCATCTCCTGCTTCTTGGCAGCGAGATTGACGCAGTGGTCGAAGTAGCCGGAGACAACGTCGGCGCTGCCGCCGAGCACGGCTTTCAGCGCATCGGAGCCGCCCTTGAGATCGACCAGTTCGACACTGAGACCGGCCTTGTCATACTCGCCGAGTTGCTTTGCCAGCACGGTCGGCAGGTAGCAGAGACACGCCCCGCCGCCAACGGCGATCGTCACCTTGCTCTGCGCGAATGTAACGCCGGACATCATGAGCAGCGCCAGCAACGGCGCAACGAGCCTGCCGAAAATCGTCCTCATGATGTCCTCCGTGTTTGTTGTTGGCGACAGAATAGATGAGCACACGCGCCTTGAGAAGCGTGCGGATCAGCTCGCTTGTCCGTCATTGCGAGGAGCAAAGCGACAAAGCAATCCAGTCTTTGCTTCATGGCCTTCTGATTGCTTCGCTCCGCTCGCAATGACGATCGTCTCTAGGTTTTGCTCCCGGCGGTCTCCGGCCGCCAGACCAGCAGCCGCCGTTCCACCAGCGTCACGGCGAGATCGATCAGAATCACGAAGGCCGACAGCACAAACATGCCGGCGAAAACACCGGCGACGTCGAAGATGCCCTCGGCCTGCTGGATCAGGTAGCCGAGACCGGCGGCCGATCCGAGATACTCGCCGACCACCGCGCCGACCACGGCGAAGCCGACGGACGTATGCAGCGACGAGAACATCCACGACAGCGCCGACGGCCAATAGACGTGGCGCATCAATTGCCGTTCGTTCATGCCGAGCATCCGGCCGTTGGCAAGCACCGTCCCGCTGACCTCCTTGACGCCCTGATAGACGTTGAAGAACACGATGAAAAATACCAGCGTGACACCGAGCGCAACCTTCGACCAGATGCCCAAGCCAAGCCAAAGCGTGAAGATCGGTGCGAGAACGACGCGCGGCAGCGCGTTGGCCATCTTGACGTAGGGATCGAAAACGGCCGCCACCGTCGGTTGCCGCGCAAACCAGAAGCCGAACAGCACGCCGCCAAGCGAGCCGATCACGAATGCCAGAATCGATTCCCACAACGTGATCGCCAGATGCTTCCAGATCACGCCGCTTACGAACCAGTCGACAATCTGACGCCCGACATCGACGGGATTGGAAAAGAAGAACGGCGGCAGCAGCACCCGTCCGAAAATCGGCACCGTACTGAACACGTACCACAGCACGAGCAGGCCCACGGCCACGAGCACCTGAAAGAATAGCAGCTTCGCCCGCGACATCGCGCTACGCTCTCGCCGTCACGCGGTTGCACCCTTCGCCTTGGGACGGCGCAAATGCTCGTCCAGCCGCGGCATGATCTCGACAAAATTGCACGGGCGCGAGCGGTAATCGAGTTGATGCGCAAGAATGCCGTCCCAGCCATCCTTGCAGGCGCCGGGCGATCCCGGCAGGCAGAAGATATAAGTCGCGCCGGCCACCCCGGCGGTGGCGCGGCTCTGGATCGTCGACGCGCCGATCTTCGCATGGCTCAGCATATGAAAGGCGATGGAAAAGCCATCCATACGTTTCTCGAACAGCGGTTCGATCGCTTCGGGCGTGACGTCGCGGCCGGTGAAGCCGGTGCCGCCGGTGGTGATGACTGCATCGATGCCAGGATCAGCGATCCATCTCCGCACGATGGCCCGGATCGCCTCGACATCGTCGGTGACGATCTCGCGCGCCGCAAGACGATGTCCCGCGCCGGTCAGGCGGTCCACCAGGACGGCGCCGGACTTGTCGTCGGCCAGCGCGCGCGTATCCGACATCGTCAACACCGCGATGTTGAGCGGGATGAACTGCTTCGATTCATCGATGGAGGACATGGCCTCAACCTCTGGCGCGGAACCACCGCCGTCATTGCGAGGAGCATAAGCTCCGAAGCAATCCAGTCTTCCTCAAGAGTCTGAATTGCTTCGCTCCGCTCGCAATGACGAACCCATGGTTTCTTACAAATTATCCGTCGCGAACGTGTTACACGCCTGCACGGAGCCCTGCTGATAGCCGGTCATGAACCAGCGCTTGCGCTGCGCCGCCGAGCCATGCGTGAAGGAGTCCGGCACTACGCGCCCCGTCGCCTGCCGCTGCAAGGTGTCGTCGCCGATCGCCGCCGCCGTCGTCAGCGCGGCGTCGATATCGCCGGCTTCGAGGAAGCCCGGCCGCTTCTTCTCCTCGCGATTGACCCAGACGCCCGACAGGCAATCCGCCTGCAACTCCACCTTCACCTGCAACGCGTTCGCTTCCGCCTTGCTGCCGGCCTGCTGCTGCAAGCGCGTCACGCGCGGCAGGATGCCGAGCAGGTTCTGGATATGGTGGCCGGCTTCGTGCGCGATGATGTAGGCGGCCGTGAATTTGCAGGCGTTGCCGGAGCAGCCGTGAAACCGCGTCTCGACCTGACGGAAGAAGCCGGTGTCGAGGAAGATCTGGCGGTCGGGCGGGCAATAGAACGGCCCCATCGCCGCCTGCGCCATGCCGCAACGGCCGCCATTGGTGACATTCTTGAACAGCACGATGCGCGGCCCCGTATATTTCTGCCCGCTCGCCGAAAAGATTTCATCCCAGCGATCGTCGATCTCGCCGAGCACGCCGGCGATCATGCTGCCCATCTCATCGCTCGGCGCGCCGGTCTTGGCGGGGCCGGAGCGGCGGTCGGTCTGATAGCTCGGCGCCTGCTGGCCGCCGGTGAGGATTTCGGCGCCGCCGATCAGGATGCGCGGGTCGATGCCGAAGGCATAGCCGAGCAGGCCGAGCACGATGACGGTGCCGATGCCAAGACCACCACCGCCCATCGGCAGGCCGAAGCCACCACCGCCGCCGCCGAATCCGCCGCCGCTGTCGTCACGGCGATCGTCAATATTGTCGCTGCGGCGGAAGTCATCGTAGCGCATGGTGCATATCCTCACAGTTCGGATGGCATCGGTTATCGTTCAACAGCCGTGCAGACGTAGATAATTCCAACCGTCCATCAATAGTCTGCCCGGCAATTATTGCCTAGTCAGAACGATTGTCCAATTAAGCCGATTTTTACTTTGCCACGTCACTGTAGCGCCAGTCGGTTGTTTAGTCCCGCGTCGCCGACAGCGTCGCCTGAGTCAGAGTAATTGAGTCATGGTTGTGTCGCGTCGCGGGGCGTCTGCAAGGGCGCCCCGCACCAAATTCGAGTCTGTACCGCGTACCGAGATTTCCATCCCGAGTACCCAGGTTATCGTCGGCGATTGCGTCGCCGAAATGTCGAAGCTGCCGCCTGGCTCCGTGGATCTGGTGTTCGCCGATCCGCCGTACAATCTGCAGCTCAAGGGCGACCTCAAGCGCCCCGACGAATCCCATGTCGATGCCGTGAACAACGACTGGGACAAGTTCTCCTCCTTCGCCGCCTACGATGATTTCACGCGCGCCTGGCTGTTGGCCTGCCGTCGCATCATGAAGCCATCGGCGACGCTGTGGGTGATCGGCTCCTATCACAATATCTTCCGCGTCGGCGCCATCATGCAGGACCTCGGCTTCTGGGTCCTCAACGACATCGTGTGGCGCAAGTCGAATCCGATGCCCAATTTCCGAGGGCGCCGCTTCACCAACGCCCACGAAACCATGATCTGGGCGGCGCGCGACGAGAACGCGAAGAACTACACGTTCAACTACGAGGCGCTGAAGGCCGCCAACGAGGACGTGCAGGCGCGCTCCGACTGGCTGATTCCGCTGTGTACCGGCGACGAGCGGCTGAAGGGCTCCGACGGCAAGAAAGTACATCCGACGCAAAAGCCAGAAGGCCTGCTGGCGCGCGTGCTGCTGTCGTCGTCGCGACCGGGCGACCTGGTGGTCGATCCGTTCAACGGCACCGGCACCACAGGGGCGGTCGCCAAACGGCTTGGTCGACGCTACATCGGCTTCGAACGCGACAAGACTTACGCCGCTGCCGCGGAAGCACGGATTGCCTCGATCCTGCCGCTGCCGGGCGCGACGCTGGCGCCGTTCGTCACCGCGCGGGAAGCGCCGCGCGTGCCTTTCGCGGAATTGATCGAACGCGGCATGATCATGCCCGGCGCGACATTGTTCGACGCCAAGAAGAAGCACAACGCGCTGGTGCGCGCCGACGGCGCCATCATGCTCGGCGATAAAGTGGGCTCGATCCACCGCATGGGCGCGGTGGCGCAGGGCTCGGGCGCGTGCAACGGCTGGACCTATTGGCACATCGAGACCAAGAAGGGTCTCAAGCTGATCGACGAGCTTCGCGCCAAGGTCCGCCGCGAGATGGCGGCGGCGAGCTGACCCGATCTGTTTGACGAAAACATCAACGGCCATGGCCGGGATGCGATCCCGACCATGGCCGTATCGATTTTCGGAACGCATCGTTATCAGAGGGTCTGGCGTTCAGCTTTGGTGTGGCCCGCGCATCTCCCGCAGCGCAGCAGAAATTCGACGCCACTTGGCGGCATCTTCCGCCTGTCCGTCCTTCTCGAGATCAACGGCTTTCTGGGCCGCCTCGGCAATAGCCGCCGCGCCGTGTTGCGCAAACAGCTTGCGCGCGTAATCGTGAACTTCCATGGCGTGCATTGGCGCTCTCCATTTCATTCGCCGGGTTGGTCAGCGATACAATCCGGTTTAGAAACGCAACGCAAAAGGCACCGATTTGTTTCCTTACGCGCGGTCATTCCACATTCGCGCGGCTTGCATCGGCGCCGGCAATCGCCAAATGGAACCTACCCGGCTCATCTGCCCCCGAACCTTCCTCCGCACAGGACATCTCCATGCTGAAATTCTATTTCAATGGCTCGCCCAACCCGACCAAGGTCGCGCTTTTTCTTGAAGAATCCGGGCTGCCTTACGAACCGGTGCCGGTCGATACCCGTGTCGGCGACCAGTTCAAGCCGGACTATCTCGCCATCAATCCCAATGGCAAGGTGCCCGCCATCGACGATGACGGCGTGAAGGTGTTCGACAGCAACGCCATCCTGCTCTATCTGGCCGAGAAAACCGGCAAGTTTCTGCCCGCGAACACTCACCGCGGCGAATTGCTGTCGTGGTTGATGTTCGTCGCCACCGGCGTCGGCCCGTTCTTCGGACAGGCCGTGCACTTCAAGCACTTCGCGCCGGAGAAGGTCGACTATGCGCACAACCGTTATCAATACGAGGCGCAGCGCCACGCCGGCATTCTCAACGACCGGCTGGCCGGACGCCAATACATGGTGGGCGACACCTACACCATCGTCGACATGGACGTCTGGGGTTGGGCACGGATGATTCCGTTCGTCGCCGGCGAAGAGGCTTTTGCGAAACTGCCGAATTTGAAGCGGCTGGTCGATGAGATCAGCGCCCGTCCGGCGGCGACGAAAGCCATCGCGCTGAAGGACAACTTCAAGTTCAAGGCGGAAATGGACGACGCCGCGCGCGCCACCATGTTCAAACATCTGGCGAACAAGGTCGCCTGAGACTCCGTAAAGATCGGACTTGGGTGAACCGTCATTGCGAGTTGCGTGAGATTCGAAGCGATCCAGAAATTCTCAAAGCAGGACTGTATTGCTTCGCTACGCTCGCAATGGCGCTCACCCAACGCCATCCTCCACTCAGTCATCCCCCTCGCGACACGTCGATGATCTGGCCGAAACGCTCGTAGCGTTCGCCGCTGAACCGGATCATCTGCAACTGTTCGACCGGGAAGTAGTCGGTCGCGCTGGTGTTGATCGTGATCCCCGGCAGCAGCAATCCATGCGTGACGCCGCGCTGGCTGGCGGCCTGCTTCATCACGTTGTCACGAGAGATATCCGCGCCACAGCGCTTCAGGATTTCGACCAGCAGTTCCGACACCACGTAGCTGTAGACCGTCAGCGAATCCTTGCGGTCGCCTTCGGGATAGTAGGCATCGAGAAACGCATTCCAGGCCTTGAACGCCGGGTCGTCCGCCCACGCCTCGTCGCTGGCGTCCTTCAGGTAAGCGCTGGAAATCACGTTGCGGCAATTCTCGAAGCCGGCCGGCTTGAGCACCGCGCCGACCGAATTGGCGCTGTTGCAGAGATAGTGATCCGGGCTCCAGCCCAGTTCAGCCATTTTGCGGATCGTCTGCGCCGCGAACTTCGGCGTCGACATGCTGACCACCACATCGCAGCCGGCGGCATGCAGCGTCACCACCTGACTGTCCACCACCGGGTCGGCGGTCTCGTACGAGCGCTGCGCCACGATCATCGCGGCGCGACCCCCGAGCCCGTCCTGCAAGCCCTTCAACACGTCGCGACCGAAGTCGTCGTTCTGATAGAGCACGCCGATCCTGGCCTGTGGCCGCGTCGCCATGATGTGACGCGCGAAGGCGCGGCCCTCGCTCTGGTAGCTCGGGATGAATCCCATGGTCCACGGGAAGTGCGCGGGATCGCCGAACTTGGTCGCGCCGGAGGCGACGAACAGTTGCGGCACCCGCTTTGCATTCATGTATTTCATGACCGCCGAATTGGTCGGCGCGCCGAGCGAGCCGAAAATCAGCAGCACCTCGTCATTCTCGACCAGCCGCCGCGTCTGCTCCACTGTCTTCGGTGGGCTGTAGGCGTCGTCATAGCCGAGATACGCGATCTTGCGGCCGTTGATGCCGCCGCGCGCATTGACCATTCGGAAATAAGCGGCCGGCAGTTTGCCGAGCACGCTATAGGCGCTTGCGGGTCCGCTATAAGCGTTGGTGTTGCCGATGCGTATTTCGCCAGCGGTCGCGGCTGCTATGCGGAGCGGAACGAAGCCGGCGACCGCCGCGCCAAGCACCACACGGCGGCTGAGTTTAGGATCGGTACCCGTCATGGATCAGGATGCGGTTTCCATCGCCAGCGCCCGGCGCACGCTATCGCGCGCCATCATCCGCGAATGGTGCTCCCCGATCCGTGGGAAGTCGGCGCGATCGACGCTGTCGCCCTCCATCCACTGCACCAGCGTGAACAGATACGGATCGCAAATCGTGTACCGCTCGCCCATCACCCATGGGCCACGCAGCATGTTGTTTTCGATCATCGCGTAGCAGGCGCTCATGGTCTTCGGCACCATGCGCTTCATGTCCGCGAACGAGGATTCCTCGGTGGCCCAGCGGTAGCCGCGCATCCGGTGGGCATGGGCGATATGCACCGTCGAGCACAGATAGCTGTTGAACGCCTGCACTTCGGCGAAGGCGAAGGGATCGTCGAGCGGGGCGAGTTGCGCGGCGGGATAGCTCTGCGCGATGAAGGCCAGCATCGCCGGCGTCTCGGTGAGGATGCCGCGATCCGTCACCAGCGACGGGACGCGTCCCTTCGGGTTGATCGCGAGATAGTCCGGGCTGTTCTGCTGATTGGTCTTGAAGCTGATGCGCACCGCTTCATAGGAGGCGCCGGCATCCTCCAGCGCGATATGCGAAGCCAGCGCGCAGGTGCCGGGCGTGTAGTACAGCTTGAACATGACGAATTCCGGGATTGACCGAGATGGGGGCGTGCGTCACCTCTTTGGTACGCCGCCTCCTCTCGCGCGACAAGCCTTTCCGGTTGCCGGAGCTGGCGCCTTCATGCGATGACGCGACTGTAATCCGGGAGGCAGGAATGACGGTACTCATCGCGGGCGGCGGCATCGGCGGACTGACACTGGCGCTCAGCCTTCATCAGATCGGCGTTCCGTGCCGGGTGTTCGAGAGTGTGCCCGAGTTGCGGCCGCTCGGCGTCGGCATCAATGTCCTGCCGCACGCCGTGCGCGAACTGATCGAACTCGGCCTGCTCGACAAGCTGGATTCCATCGGCGTCCGCACCCGGGAGCTGGCGTTCTTCTCCAAATACGGCAAACCAATCTGGAGCGAACCGCGCGGACTTGAGGCCGGGTACAAATGGCCGCAGTTCTCGGTGCATCGCGGCCAATTGCAGCAGATCCTGCTCGACACCGCCATCGAGCGGCTCGGCGCCGGCAACGTCCTCACCAGCCACCATCTGGTCGACTGGACCGAGACCCCGGACGGCGTGCGCGCGAACTTCATCGACCGGGCGACCGGCGAGAGCGCCGGCAGCTACGACGGCACATTGTTGATCGCCGCCGACGGCATTCATTCCGCGATCCGCGAAAAGCTCTATCCCGACGAAGGGCCGCCGCTGTGGAACGGCCGCATCCTGTGGCGCGGCATCACCGAAGCCAATGCCTTTCTCACCGGCCGCACCATGATCATGGCCGGCCACGAGATCCTGAAATTTGTCTGCTATCCGATCTCGCGCGAGCCGAACGCACGCGGCAAACACCAGATCAATTGGGTCGCCGAGCGTCACATGCCGCCGACCTATCAGTGGCGCCGCGAAGACTACAATCGTACGGCCAAGCTCGACGAATTCCTGCCGTGGTTCGAGAACTGGAATTTCGACTGGCTCGACGTGCCGGGCCTGATCCGCAACTGTGCTCACGCTTACGAATACCCCCTTGTCGACCGAGATCCGCTCGATCGCTGGACCTTCGGCCGCGTCACCTTGCTCGGCGACGCCGCGCATCCGATGTACCCGATCGGCTCCAACGGCGCGTCGCAGGCGATTCTCGATGCGCGGGTACTGACGCGGGAAATCCTGGCGCTGGGCGAAATGCCGGCGGCACTGGAAGCCTACGAGGCCGAGCGCCGTCCGGCGACGACCGAGCTGGTCAAGCTCAACCGCCGCAACGGTCCCGAGCAGGTCATGCAACTGGTCGAGGAGCGCGCACCGGACGGCTTCAACGTCGTCACCGACGTGCTGTCGCAGCAGGAACTGGAAGACATCGCCGCCAACTACAAGCGCGTCGCGGGCTTTCAGGTTGAAGCGCTCAACGCCAAGCCGCCGATCGTGCCGCGTCCGAACGCTTGACGTCGCGCGGCTTCATTTCGACTTCGGCTGCGGCGAAGAGTGCTGATGCAAGATCCGCCAATGGCCCCCGATATTCGCGACGACGAAACTGTAGCGTGCCGGCATCGTGAAGCTCTGGCCGTCCGGCCGCGGGCCAGAAAACTCATAGAGTCCCGACAGGACTACGCCCGCGTCCGCGATTTTTGTCACGCTCGGCGCATCGATCAGCCTCACCTGCATCCTGCTTTCCGCGACAGCCGCGAAATAGGCTCGCACATCCTCGGGTCGTGTGGTGAGGAAGGGGCTAATCGTTCCAAAGAGCGTGGCGTCCGGTGAATACAGGCCGGCAATCGCATCGACGTCGCCCGCGTTGAACCCGGTCACCCAAGTTGCAAGAACGTCAGCCGCATCATTTTGCATGTCATGCTCCCTTGACCGCCCGCTATCCATCCAGCCCGTGCGCGATCGCCTTGCGCATGACGTTGGGCAGCGCCTCGTCGTGCAGCGTCGCGAGCGAAACCCAGCGCATTCCCTCCGGGGCGCGGGTGCGCGCCGGCACCTTCGCCGTATAGACTGCAAGCTCCAGCGGGAAATGCGTGAAGACGTGGGTGACGACGCCGGCCTTGCGATGCCAGCGCGCCACGCCGTTGACGACAGGCGCTTGCGCCAGCGCGTCAGCATCCTCTTGCGACGCGAGCCATTCGGAATTCGGCACCTCGGTCATGCCGCCCAGCAACCCTTTCGCGGCTCGCGTGCGCACCAGCAATTGATCGCCACGCGTCACCACGAAGGCCGCGCCGCGCCGCAACGCGCCGGTCTTTTTCGGCGCCTTGCGGGGAAACGTCTCCTGATCGCCTCGGGTGCGCGCCGTGCAGCCTTCGTCGAGCGGACACAGCGAGCAGGCCGGCTTCTTCGGCGTGCAGATGGTGGCGCCCAGGTCCATCAGCGCCTGTGCGCTGTCTCCGGCGCGCGACGGCCCAAGCAAGGTCGCGGCCAGTTCCTGAATGCGCGGCTTGGCCTGCGGCAGCGGCTCTTCCACCGCGAACAGCCGCGACACCACGCGCTCGATGTTGCCGTCCACCGGCATCGTGCGGCGATCGAACGCAATCGCTGCGATCGCCGCCGCCGTGTACGGCCCAATGCCGGGCAGCGTACGCAGCCCCGCCTCCGTCTCCGGAAAGGCGCCGCCGTGATCGCGCGCCACGGCCACTGCACAGGCGTGGAGGTTGCGTGCGCGCGAGTAATAGCCAAGTCCCGCCCACATCCTCAAGACATCGTCCAGCGATGCTCGTGCCATCGCGGACACATCCGGCCAGCGCGCCACGAACTTCTCGAAATACGGGCCGACCGCTTTCACGGTGGTCTGCTGCAGCATGATTTCCGAGAGCCAGACGCGATAGGGATCGGCGGCTTCATCCGGCAGCGCGCGCCACGGCAGGCGGCGGCGATGACGATCGTACCACGCCAGCAGCCGCGCGGGACGGTCTGATGCGCTTGCTTTCTTCCGCTTGATTGCCGGGCCTGCTAGGATCATCGGCGTATCTACGCAAAGCTCATTCCCATGTCCAAGCCCGGTCCGATTTCCGCAAAGCCGTTGTCCACCCTGCTGGGCGGCGTGTTTTCGGACGTGTTCGCCAAACAGGGATTTGCCTCGCGCGAACTGGTGACCCGCTGGGCCGAGATCGCGGGGCCGGAAATCGCACGTCACTCAGAGCCGCTGAAAATGCAATGGCCTCGCCCGGTGGAAGGCCAGCCGCAGGAACCGGCGACGCTGATGCTGCGGGTCGAAGGGCCGATGGCGCTGGAAATTCAACATATGTCCGACGTCATCCTGCAGCGCGTCAATCGCTTCCTCGGCTGGAACGCGGTCGGCAAGCTGGCGTTGCGACAGGCGCCGCTGTCGCAACCGTCGGCGCGCAAACCTCCGAAGGCGCCGGACGCGGACGCTGTGGCCCGGGTGGCTGAAACGCTCGGCACCATCGAAGACGACGATCTGCGCGCGGCGCTGGCGCGGCTTGGCGCGGCGATCAAGCGAAATTGACGGATGGCGAGAAGCCGGCGGCCCGCCAACCTCGGCTCGCCATTGCCACAATCCCGGTTTCAAGATAGCCAGACGCCATGCAAAGGCGTCTCGAACGCCGCTTAAGGAGCTCTCCGCTGATGATTACGCGCCGCGCTTTCACCGCTGCCCTGTCGCTGACCGGCCTTGCCGCTATCTCCGGCCTGTCGCCTTGGCGCTTCATCGGCGACGCGATGGCGCAAAGCCAGCTCGCCGCGGACCTCGCCAAGCCGCCGTCCCTCCCCGACATGGGACTGGGCCCCAAGGACGCCGCCGTCACTATCGTCGAATACGCCTCGATGACCTGCCCTCACTGCGCAGCTTTCACCGAGCAGGTGTTTCCGAAACTCAAGGAAGCCTACATCGACACCAACAAGATCCGTTTCGTGTTCCGCGAATTCCCGCTTGATATCAAGGCGGCCGCCGGTTCGATGCTGGCGCGCTGCATCGCCAAGGATGATCCGCAGAAGTACTTCGCCGCCATCCACACCCTGTTCAAGCAGCAGGAGACCTGGGCGATGGGCAAGACCAGCGAGGAACTGACGCTGATCGGCAAGCAGGCGGGCCTGAGCGAAGCCGATGTCGACAAATGCCTGAAGGATCAGGCGCTGCTCGACAAGATCGCCGCCGACCAGAAATTCGCCAACGAGAAGCTCAAGGTCAATTCGACGCCGACCTTCTTCATCAACGGCGAGATGATCAAGGGCGAAACCTCGTTCGAGGAATTCGACAAGCGCATCAAAGCGATCCTGAAGAGCTGATTGCTCAGGACGCCGCGCAAGGCCGTTTGCAACGGACCGACGCGACCGAAGGACGATGTGGATGCCAGCCCGGCTCCGCCCGGGGGCTCGCGAAACCGGGGAGCTTTCGCAGCGCGAGTGCTTGCGCGCGGCGATGTTCTGCTTAAGTCCCGCAAAAGCCATTGGAAAAGCCCTTTTGCGCGGTTGCCCTGCCGGCTGGGGCTCGCCATTGTCCCATTTCGCGAGATGCGCGACTCGGGGGCTATCCACAATACTACATATGGTATGGTGGAAGCGGGCTGATTCGCGTCTTGCCAATAGGGCATGTCATTCATGAAACTTACGCGCCTTCGCCTGCACGGATTTAAATCCTTTGTCGAGCCGACCGACTTCCTGATCGAGCCGGGCCTGACCGGCGTGGTCGGGCCGAACGGCTGCGGCAAGTCCAATCTGGTCGAGGCGCTGCGCTGGGCGATGGGCGAGACGTCCTACAAGTCGCTGCGCGCCACCGACATGGAAGCGGTGATCTTTGCCGGCACCAGCGGCCGCCCGGCGCGCAACCACGCCGAAGTGGTGATGACCATCGACAACACCGACCGCACCGCGCCGGCGGCGTTCAACGACCAGGAAACCCTTGAAATTTCCCGCCGCATCGAGCGTGACGCCGGCTCGGTCTACCGCATCAACGGCGGCGACGTGCGCGCCCGCGACGTACAGATCCTGTTCGCCGACGCCGCCACCGGCGCGCGGTCCCCGGCCTTGGTGCACCAGGGCAAGATCGGCGAAATCATTCAGGCGAAGCCCGAGCAGCGCCGCCGCGTGCTGGAAGACGCCGCGGGCGTCGCCGGGCTGCACGCCCGCCGCCACGAGGCCGAACTGCGGCTGAAAGCCGCCGAGACAAATCTCACGCGCGTCGAGGACGTGATCGGGCAACTGTCGAGCCAGGTCGAGGGCCTCAAGAAGCAGGCGCGGCAGGCGATCCGCTATCGCGAGGTCGCGGCGCGCGTGCGCAAGGCCGAGGCGACTCTGTTCCACCTGCGCTGGCTGCAGGCCCATGCCGACGTCAACGACGCCGGCCAGACCCACGATCTCAGCGTCCGCGAGATGGCCGAACGCACCCAGCATCAGGCCGAGGCCGCCCGCATCCAGGCAATCCGCGCGTCCGAACTTCCGGCGCTGCGCGAAGCGGAAGCTCGCGCCGCCGCCGGGTTGCAACGCCTCAACAACGCGCGCGAGATGCTCGACCGCGAGGAACAGCGCGCCAAGGAGCGCGTGGTCGAGCTTGATCGCCGCCTGACGCAGTTCTCCGCCGACGTCGAGCGCGAGCAGCAGCAAAACCTCGATGCCGACGCGGCACTGGCGCGGCTCGATACCGAGGACGCCGAACTCAAGGAAGAGATCCGGACCCGCGTCGAATTGCGCAGCGGCGTCGATGAGCGCGTCTCCGAGGCCGAGGCGACGCTTGCCGCGGCCGAACGCACCTTCGCGGAACTGACTACGGCGCTGGCCGACCTCACCGCGCGGCGCACCCAGTTCGAAGCCAACGTGCGCACCCATCGCGACCGGCTGGCGCGGCTCGACCACGAAATCGCCACCGTCAATGCGGACGTCGAGCAGATCGCGGCGCAGACCAGCGGCTTCGGCGACGTCGACGCGCTCGCCGGCGCCGTCGAGGCCGCGCAGGAGATGCTGGGGCAGGCCGAATTCACGGTGCAGACCGCCGAGACGACGCATGTCGTCGCGCGGCAGGCGCTGGAAGCCAGCCGCGCGCCGCTGACCGAAGCCGACAAGCGGGTGCAGCGCCTCGAAACCGAAGCGCGCACACTGTCGAAGATTCTCAACGGCGAGACCAAGAACCTTTGGCCGCCGATCATCGACGGCATCACCGTCACCAAGGGCTACGAGAAAGCCATCGGCGCTGTGCTCGGCGACGACCTCGATGCGCCGGTCGATCCATCCGCGCCGATGCGCTGGACCGACACCGGCATCCTCGAAGGCGACCCGAGCCTGCCGGATGGCATCGAGGCGCTGTCGGCGCATGTGCAGGCGCCGCCGGAACTGGCGCGCCGTCTGGCGCAGATCGGCGTCGTTGCCAAGGAGCGCGGCGCCGAACTGGTGTCGCAGCTCAAGACCGGCCAGCGGCTGGTGTCGCTGGAGGGGGACGTCTGGCGCTGGGACGGCTTCATTACCGCCGCCCACGCGCCGACCGGCGCCGCCCGCCGCCTCGCCGAGCGCGCGCGGCTTGTCGATATCGAGACCGATCTGGAGCAGGCCCGCGAGGACGCGGCGCTCAAGCGCGGCGCGCTGGAAACCGCCGACGCCGAACTCAAGACCGCCGCGGCCGAGGAAGCGGCGAGCCGCGAAGCCCTGCGCGCCGCCCGTCGCGAGGTCGATGCCGCGCGGGAACGGCTCGCCAATGCCGAACGTGAGATCAACCGCCACGCCGCGCGCAAGTCGGCGCTGACCGAGGCGCAAACCCGCCTTGCGGCGGATCGCGCCGAAGTCGAGGCTGCGCACGCCAGCGCACAGGACATGCTCGCCGAACTGGCGCCGAGCGACGGGGCCGAAGCGCAGCTTGCCGCCGTGCGCAGCGAAATCGAAGGCCATCGCCGCCTCGCCGCGCAGGTCCGCGCCGAAGCACAGGCGCTCGCCCGCGAGGCCGAACTGGCGGACCGTCGCGTGCAGGCGATCATCGCCGAGCGCGATCAGTGGCAGTCGCGCAGACAGAGCGCGGCATCGCAGATCGCCACTATCGAAGCGCGCGTCACCGAAGTGCGCGCCGAACGCGCCGAACTGGAAGACGCGCCGACGCTGTTCGCCGAGAAGCGTGACGCTCTTATCACCGAGGTCGAACATGCGGAGGCCGATCGCCGCGCCGCCGCCGATGCGCTGGCCGAGGCCGAGGCCGCGATGGCGGAAACCGACCGCGTCGCCAAGCTGACGCTGGAAGCCCTCTCCGCCGCGCGCGAAGCGACCGCCCGCGCCGAAGAGCGGATGGAGGCAACCAAGCGGCGCCTGGAAGACGTCGAGCGTGAAATTCATGACGTGCTGGAGATCGAGCCGAGCGGCCTTGCCGGCATCGCCGAGATCAAACCCGGCGACGAACTGCCGGCGCTCGACGACACCGAGGCCGAACTGGAAAAACTGCGCCGCGACCGCGAGCGGCTGGGCGCGGTGAACCTGCGCGCCGAGGAGGAATTGCGCGAGGTCGAGACCCAGCATACCGGGCTTGCGACCGAGCGCGACGACCTGGTCGAAGCCATCAAGAAGCTGCGCACCGGCATCCAGAGCCTCAACCGCGAGGCCCGCGAACGCCTGCTGACCTCGTTCCAAACCGTCAACGAGCACTTCAAGCGGCTGTTCACCGAACTGTTCGGCGGGGGTGAGGCTGCGCTGCACCTGATCGAAAGCGACGATCCGCTGGAAGCCGGACTGGAGATCATCGCCAAGCCGCCGGGCAAGAAGCCGCAGTCGCTGTCGCTGCTGTCGGGCGGCGAACAGGCGCTGACCGCCATGGCGCTGATCTTCGCGGTGTTCCTCACCAACCCGTCGCCGATCTGCGTGCTCGACGAAGTCGACGCGCCGCTCGACGACCACAACGTCGAACGGTTCTGCAATCTCCTGAACGAAATGACCAAATCGACCGAGACGCGCTTCATCATCATCACGCACAATCCGATCACCATGGCGCGCATGAACCGGCTGTTCGGCGTCACCATGGCCGAGCGCGGCGTGTCGCAACTGATGTCGGTCGATCTCGATGCGGCGGTGGAGATTCTCGACCAGCACGTTGCGTAATCATGTCGTCCATGGCCGGATTTATTGCGGCCATCTATGTCCTGATTTGCTACGGTTGCCCTTGAAGTGAGGACGTGATGCCCGGACCGAATCCGGGCATCACGATCTTTATGTTGCGGACGGCATCTGTCCTGAAATGACCTCACCCGACCTCCCCGGATCGCTGCGCGCCGCCCTCGAACGGATGGCGCACGGCCTGTCGCGCAACGACGCCGCCGCGCGGGCGGCCACGATCTCACGCACCTATCGCGACGGCGGCAACTCCGGCACGATTCGCAGCGACGCCGATGCACTGGCCTATGCGCTGGCACGGATGCCGGCGACTTATGCGGCGGTCACCGCCTGCCTCAACGCATTGCTGGACGTACGCAGCGATTTCCAGCCCGAAAGCCTGCTCGATGTCGGGGCTGGACCGGGCACCGCGACCTGGGCGGCAATGCTGGCCTATCCGTCGTTGCAGGCATCGACCTTGCTGGATGCCAACGCCAGCCTGCGGCGGCTGGCGTTGGCGCTTAGCGCCGATCAGACGCCCGGCAAACCTCTCGACTATCGGCAAGCCGACGTAGGCTCCGGGCTCGCGGCGATGCCACAGAGCGATCTGGTCGTCGCCAGCTATGTGGTCGGCGAACTGGCGGAAGGTGCGCGCGCCGCCTTCGCCACCGAGCTATGGCGCACGACGCGCGACACGCTGCTGGTGGTCGAACCCGGCACGCCGGCCGGCTATGCCCGCATCGTCGCGCTGCGCGCGCAACTGATCGCGCAGGGCGCGCATGTCGTCGCACCCTGCCCGCACGACGATCCCTGCCCGCTCGTCAAGCCGGACTGGTGCCACTTCGCGCAACGTCTGTCACGCTCGCGCGCGCACAAGCAGATCAAGGGCGCGGATCTGCCGTTCGAGGACGAGAAATTCAGCTATGTGGTGCTCGCACGCGAAGCCATCGCGTCACGACCGGCGCGAATCCTGGCGCCACCGCAGGTCACCAAGGCCGACATGCGCCTCAAGCTCTGTAGACCCGACGGCAACGCCGTCATCGCCAGCGTCCCGCGCCGCGACAAGACCGCCTACGCACGCGCGCGCCGGTTGGGATGGGGTGACGCCATCGACCCGGTCGAGCCGTGAATCCGTCCCTCAAGACGGTCGCGAAAATACATAGACCAGTCCCGTCAACATCAGCAGCGCCACCGCCGCCGTCAGCCACGGCCCGGGATGGCCGCCAAACCGGAACAGCGCGAAGCCGATCGCCATGCCGCCCAGCGCCATCAATTTGGCCTTCACCGGGATGGCGCCGCGCTCCCGCCAGTTGCGCAGCAACGGCCCGAACCGCGGATGCTGCAACAGCCAGTTTTCCAATCGTGGCGAGGAACGCGCGAAGCAGGCGGCGGCCAATATCAGGAACGGCGTCGTCGGCAACACCGGCAGGAACGCACCGATGAAACCGAGCACGACGAAGCCGAAGCCCAGGACCAGATAGAGGCCGCGTATCAGCCGGCGCGGGTTGGCGCGCGATTCGGAGCCGGCGACGACCGTATCCGCCGTCGTCGTCGTGAGACGCTTGTCCGCCGCCGTCATGGATCCGTTTTCCCGCCGTGTCATCCAACACTCCGTCGCACGCTTCACACAGAACGCCCGGGCGAACAATTCGAAGGCTTCTAAGCCGCAAATCGCGAGAACAGGCTCACCCATGCCGGGCGCAGGCAGCCGTCTTTTGCGCACCGCTGCGGAATATTCGGGACGCCACGGCGTTTATCCCTGCGACGCGTCGGCGTCGATCCATCAGAAACAGAATTCGGAGTGCTTCATGTCCCGCACGTCATTGCGAAATGTCATCACCCTCACGGCTGCCGTCGTCCTTGTTTCGAGCAGCGCGTTCGCCGAGATGGCCAAGGTCGGAGAGACCGCCAAAGGCAAGGCCTTCGTGGATTCGAAGGGCATGACCCTCTACACCTTCGACAAGGATTCGGCCGGCAAATCGGCCTGCAACGGCCCCTGCGCCACCAACTGGCCGCCGCTGCTGGTTGCCGAAGGCGAGAAGCCCGCCGCCGACATGAGCGCGGTGACGCGCGACGATGGCAAGAAGATGTGGGCCTACAAGGGCAAGCCGCTTTATACGTTCATCAAGGACGCCAAGCCCGGCGAGGCCAATGGCGACGGCTTCCTCAACGGCGCCTGGCACATCGCCAAGCCCTGAGAGCCAAGCCTTGAGCGGCAGGCCTTGATATCCAAGCCTTGAGATCGGGCGAGGCGCTTCCCGCGGAAGGACGCCTTGAACGCAAATCGCTCCTGATGAGACAAAGCCATGCCTCATGCGGCGAGAGCATACGGTGAAGGCATCTTCACGGCTCCGCCGCCGGGGGTCTGCCGTGCGACGATCTTTTCGTCTACGGTAGGCGCTTTCTTGTTGTCCTTTCAGGAGCCCTCCCCATGTCGACCGGCTGGATTGTCCTTGGCGTCATCGTCGTTCTCGCCTTCATCGCCTTTGCCGCCTACAACCGGCTGGTCGCGCTGAGCCAGCGCGTCAATCAGGCCTTCGCCGATATTGACGTACAGCTCAAGCAGCGCCACGACCTTATTCCGAACCTCGTCGAGACGGTGAAAGGCTACGCCCAGCACGAGCGCGGCACCCTCGACGATGTCATCAAGGCCCGCAATTCGGCGATGGCGGCGCAGGGTCCCGCACAGGTGTCGGCGGCCGAAAATCAGTTGAGCGGCGCGCTTGGCCGGCTCATTGCGCTGTCGGAAGCCTATCCGGACCTCAAGGCCAACGCCAACTTCCAGCAGTTGCAGAGCGAACTGTCCGACATCGAAAACAAGATCGCCGCCAGCCGCCGCTTCTTCAACAACGCGGTTCAGGAATACAACACCGGCATCCAGCAGCTTCCGGCGGCGCTGTTCGCCGGAACATTCGGCTTCACCAAGAAGGATTTCTTCGATCTCGGCGAAACCCGCACCCAGGTCGAGCAGGTGCCGTCGGTGAAGTTCTGAGCGTTTCGCCTTCACCGTCATTGCGCGGAGCGTTCGCGACGAAGCGATCCAGATTTTTGGAGAGAGACTGGATTGATTCGCTACGCTCGCAATGACGATGGCTTCGAGTTGAGATCACGCACACTCCGCAATCCGGCATACGCCCATGGCAGCCTACGGTCTCTATACGCACATCGCCTCGAACAAGACGCGTTCGATGCTGCTGCTCGTCGGGCTGTTCTTTCTGGTCTACGTCATGGTGTTCGCGGGCGCCTTGCTGGCTGAGGTGCTGCGGCACAATAACCGCACCGTCGACTACTACCTCAGCGCCGCATGGCACGACATGTATGCGGCAATCCCGGTGGCGACCGTCGGCGCGGCGGCGTGGATCGTGATCGCCTATTTCTTCCACCAGAAGATCATCGATCTCGTCACCGGCGGTCGCGACGTCACCCGCGCCCAACAGCCACGCCTTTACAATCAACTGGAAAATCTCTGCATCTCGCGCGGCATTCCGATGCCGAAACTCAAGGTGATGGACAGCCCGGCGCTGAACGCCTTCGCTACCGGGCTCAACCCGAGACAGTATGCCATCACCGTCACCAGCGGCCTCCTGAAGAACCTCGATGACGCCGAGGTCGAAGCAGTGCTCGGCCACGAACTGACCCACATCCGCAACGGCGACGTGCAGTTGATGGTGGTCGCGGTGATCATCGCCGGCGTCGTCGGCTTCTTCGGCGAACTGTTCTTCCGCATTTTTTTCAACAACGGCTTTCGCATCGGAAGCGGCCGTTCGTCGTCCTCCGACAGCGATCGCAAGGGGGGCGGCGGCGGTGCGATCGTCGCGGTGCTGATCGCAGTGGCGCTGATCGCGCTGGCCTGGATCCTGTCGCAGGTGGTGCGCTTCGCGTTGTCACGGTCGCGCGAATTCCTCGCCGACGCCGGCTCGGTCGAACTCACCAAGAATCCCGACGCGATGATTTCGGCGCTGCGTAAGATTGAAAATCGCGGCGAACTGCCGGGCGCGACTTCGGCGGTGATGGAAATGTGTGTCGACAATCCGCGCGAGGGGTTTGCCGACCTGTTCGCCACACACCCGTCTGTCGACGCGCGCGTCAAGACGCTGGTGAAATTCGCCGGTGGACACGATCCTGGCCCGCTGGCGCTGCCGGGGGATGAGACTGCCGTCGAGGACTCCGCCGAGCCACCGGCACATGGGCCGTGGAGCGACGAACCGACGCCAAAGGCGCCCCCTGCCGGAGGGCAAGCCAATCCCCTCCCTGGCCCGTTACCCATTCCCGGTCCCTGGGGCCGTCACTAGAGTTTTGGTGGTAGTGCAATTTCTTCGTGCGAGCGGCGTTTCCGCCTCGCTCGCAAACGCCCTGACGCTGTCCGCAACGGAGTCACGGTTGTTAACCGACTTTAACGGGATTAACCTTGTCGGCAGCCTCAAACGTTGAAATCTCCCTCGATTCTGCCATCTTCACGGCCAAAGTCGGCGCAACGTGGGACGGTGACGGCTCGTCGGGAGCAGCTCGCGACGAGGCCACGGGCATGATCCTTCATACCCGCTTCAAAAACAGCGCATAAAGGAACGTCATGGCGAAACCAGCAGTGATTGTCGTGGGTGCGGACAAGGGCGGCGTCGGAAAAACCACCGTCTCGCGCACGGTGCTCGATTATTTCAGCGCCAACAACGTCCCGACCCGTGCATTCGATACGGAATCGCCGCGTGGCACGCTGAAGCGCTTCCATCCCGACATCACCGAGATCGTCGACATGACGTCGACGGCCGACCAGATGAAGATCTTCGATACGCTCAACACCGCCGCGCCCTCGGTGACCGTGATCGACGTCCGCGCCGGCCTGCTCTCGCCCGCGCTGGCCTCGCTGCGCGATATCGGGTTTCTCGATGCCGCCAAGTCCGGCCAGATCACCTTCGCCGTGTTCCATATCCTCGGCCCATCGATCGCCTCGCTCGACGAGATCGCGGAAACCGCCAACTTCATGGACGGCGCGAAGTACTTTCTGGTGAAGAACTTCATCAACAACACCAGCTTCTTCGAGTGGGATCAGGCGACCTACAACTCCTATTTTCACCGCATCAAGGGCGCCACCGAACTGACCATCCCCAAGCTCAATGAAATGGCGTTCGAACAGGTCGAGGTCGCCTCGGTGCCATTCCTGCAATTCGTCGCCAACAAGGGTCCCAAGGATGAAGCGGCGAACTATTCGTTCGTGCTGCGCGGCTATGTCCGCCATTGGCTGGCCAACGTCTGGAGCGAGTTCGACCGCATCAAGCTGACCGACATCGTCGGCAAGGAAAAGGACAAGGCGGCGACCTCGACCGACAAGCCGGCGGCCAAGGCGGCGGGCGAAAAATAGCCGGTCCCTTACGCAGGGGCTGGATCGGGCGCGAAAATTCCCTGATATAGCGCCATGCGCCGCACGCCCGTTTATATCATCTGCTCGCCGCGGCCGCAGGTCGGCAAGACGCTGATCGCGCGGCTGTTGTGCGAATTCCTGCTGTTGCAGCGGGGCGGCGTCGTGGGTTTCGACGTCAATCTGAAAGAGCCCTCGCTGCTCGAATTCCTGCCGCGCACCACGGAAACCGCCGAGATCGACGATACTTTCGGCAAGATGGCGCTGATGGATCGCCTGATCCTCAACGACGGCGTCGCCAAGGTGATCGACCTCGGCTTTCATGCCTTCGATGAATTCTTCGGAATGGTCGGGGAGATCGGATTCTTCAAGGAAGCCGCGCGGCGCGGCATCGTTCCGATGGTGCTGTTTGTCGCCGACAGCGACCGGCTGTCGATTCGCAGCTACGCGACATTGCAAACGACCGCGCCGGCGCGTGCGCTGATCACGGTCGACAACGAGTATGTGCTGCGCGGCGAGATGCCGGCGATCTTTGCACGGGGCCGGCAATTGAAGCTGCCGGCGCTGCCGGCGTTCCTCAACACCTATATCGACCGCACGTCGTTTTCGTTCACCGGCTTCCTGCGGGGGCAAACCGATAGGTCGAGCGAGTTACACCAGTGGATTCGGGACGCCTATTTCAGCTTCCGTGAACTTGAACTGAATTTATTGCTGCAAGGCGGGTGAAGAAACTTGCAACCGCGTCATGGCCGGGCTTGTCCCGGCCATCCACGTCTTTCTGAAGCAACGACTCGAGACGGCGATCAACGGGACGTAGCGAACGGAAGCCACACCGTTCTTCGAACGGCTATGACCGGTGACGACGCTGACAGACCGAGGCTTCACGTTTCGCTAGGGCAGAAAACCTGCTCGTCAATGCCCGTCGAACGCCATCAAGGTGCGCACCGGCACGTTCATGCCGCGCAGCTTGTCGGCGCCACCGAGATCCGGCAGATCGATGATGAAACAGGCGGCGCAGACCTCCGCGCCGATCTGGCGCAGCAGTTTCACCGCACCCTCGGCGGTGCCGCCGGTGGCGATCAGATCGTCGACGAGTATCACACGCTCGCCCGGCCCGATGGCGTCGACGTGCATTTCCATTTCGTCGGTGCCGTATTCCAGCGCATAGGCCATCCGCACGGTCTGATGCGGCAGCTTGCCCTTCTTGCGGATCGGCACGAAGCCCGCCGAGAGCTGATGCGCCACCGCGCCGCCGAGGATGAAGCCGCGCGCCTCGATGCCCGCGACCTTGTCGATCTTGGAACCGGCCCACGGATGCACGAGTTGATCGACCGCGCGACGGAACGCCCGCGCGTCGCCCAGCAACGTGGTGATGTCGCGAAACAGAATACCCGGCTTCGGATAATCCGGAATGGTGCGAACGGCGGCTTTCAGATCGTCTTCAAGGACCATGGGCATTTTCCCCAGTTCAACCATTCCGCACCGTCGTTGCGAGCGAAGCGAAGCAATCCATAATGATAAGGAACGAAGCCTGGATTGCTTCGTCGCTTCGCTCCTCACAATGACGAATTCAGATGCTACGAATTTTTTCGCCCCAGCCGAAACGCATTTTCCACAATCCGCAGCCCCACTTCGCCGCCGAGCGACATCAGCGACTCGGGATGAAACTGCACGCCGCCGACCGGCAACGTCTTGTGCTCGATCGCCATCGCCACGCCGTCGTCCGTCGAAGCGGTGACCTGCAACACCTCCGGCATACTGTCGCGCTCGACGTAGAGCGAGTGATAGCGGCCGATGGTGATTTCATTCGGCAGGCCGTGCATCAGGGTGCCGCCGCGCACCGCGACCCGCGACGGCCGCCCGTGCGCCGGCTGCGCCAATTGCCCGAGTTGGCCGCCGAAATATTCGCCGATCGCCTGCACGCCGAGGCAGACGCCGAACACCGGCAGCTTCTTTGCGAGCGCGGTGTCGATGGTCTGTTTGATGCCGAAATCCTCCGGCCGTCCCGGCCCCGGCGACAGCACCAGCAGATCGTAACTGCCGCCGTTGAGCATCGCCTGCGCGTGCTTGTAGCGGGTAACGCTGACCTCGGCGCCGACCTGCCGGAAATAATCCGCCAGCATGTGCACGAAGCTGTCGTCGTGATCGATCAACAGCACGCGCTTGCCCGAACCGGTGGCGTCCGGCGCCACGCTGGAGAGGGGCTTCGGCGGATCGCCGCGCAGCGCCTGAAACAGTGCCGCCGCCTTGGTCTGGCACTCGCGGTCCTCCGCCGCCGGATCGCTGTCGAACAGGCAGGTGGCGCCGACGCGCACTTCGGCCAGGCCGTCCTTCATGCGGATGGTGCGGATGGTGAGGCCGGTGTTGATCGAGCCGTCGAAGCCGACCACGCCGAACGCGCCGGCATACCAGCGCCGCGACGAGCGCTCGTTGTCCTCGACGAATTGCATCGCCCATTTTTTCGGCGCGCCGGTCACCGTCACCGCCCAGGCGTGGGTGAGAAACGCATCGAGCGCATCGAAGCCGGGCCGCAAAATCCCCTCGACGTGATCGACGGTATGAAACAGCTTTGAGTAAGTCTCTATCTGCCGCCGCGCCAGCACCTTGATCGTGCCCGGCATACAGATGCGCGCCTTGTCGTTGCGATCGACGTCGGTGCACATGTTGAGTTCGAATTCGTCCTTCTGCGAATTCAGCAGCTCGCGAATCTGTTCGGCGTCGCCGATGGCGTCGGCGCCGCGCGCGATGGTGCCGGATATCGGACAGGTCTCGATGCGGCGCCCGTCGGAGCGCACGAACATTTCCGGCGACGCGGACACGAGAAACTCGCCGTCGCCGAGATTCACCAGGCCGCCATAAGGCGACGGATTGATCCGGCACAGCCGCTGGAACACTTCCGCCGGCGTGCGCTCGCACGGCTCTCCGAACAATTGTCCCGGCACCGCCTCGAACAGATCGCCGCGCGCGAACGAGGCGCGCGCCGTCTCAACCGTCGCCTGATATTCGCCCGGCGCGTGATCGGTGAAGCCCTGCCGTCCGGTCTGGGTGTAGACGCTCTCACCGGTGTCGGTCGGCAGGCCCTCGGTCGAGCGGCCGTCGTAACTGAATTCGAAGTTCAAGGTGACGCCACGTCCGGTGGCGCGGTCATAGGCCAGGAGACGATCCGGAACGAACAGCACGATGTCGCGCTGATCGGCCTCGCGCGCACGCCGCTGCACGAGGTCTTCCATTTGGAACACGAGATCGTAGGCGAACGCGCCGTAGAGCCCGAGCAGCGGATCGGCCGGCGAAGCCAGCACCGCGACGATGGCACGGACCAGCGACATCGCGCTGGCGCGGCGGGTGCGTTGATCTTCATCGATCGGCGCTTCGCCGCGCAGAATGTTTCCGGAAAGATGCGTCGCAGAGATCTCGGTGATCTCGAACGCGGGATCGCGCAACGTCGCGCCGAGAAACGCCACCAGCACCTCGCCCCGCTTGTTCAGCGCGCGAATGTCGAACCGCGTGCCCACCGTCTCCAGCGCCAGCGGCGGATCGGCGAAGCCCATGTCGAAGCTCTCGTAACGCCCCGGCACGGTGGTGCCGGAGGACAGCACCACGCCGCGGCGGCGGTCGAGCAGATCAATGAGGTTGTCGAGCGCCGCGCCGCCGGTGAAGTGCGTCACGGTGCGCGAGACGTCGAGGCCGCCGGCGGTGCGGTAGCTCGCCTGCGCGGGCAGCAGAAATACGGTCCTGTTCATGGCATCCTCTTACGAAACTTGCCGAAGGAGCGCCACACAGGACAGGGATGCCGGGTCATGAAAAAAGGCCGCCTCGCTGCGCGGCGACCTTGACGATTTGGGAAAACGAAATCGCACCGGCCACCTTCAGAAGGTGCGCCACCACAGACGGCTCTGGGACGGGGTGCTCATGGCGGGCAAATCACCACGCCGACGCGACGGCGTCAAGGGCGGCTTCTCCTGAAACGATCGGCGGTTCACGCCAGCCCGGCGGCGGTCGCGTCCCAGGTCAGAATGGTGAAATCGAGGTCGCCGACGCCCTCCTCGATCACGATCCAACCCAGTTCTTCGTAGAGCGAGCGCCGCGACGGCCGCGCCGAGAGATAGACCCTCGGAACGCCGAGGCCTAACGCGTAGCGCGCGACATGGGCGATCAACTGACGGCCGATGCGGCGCGACCGGAATTCCGGCTCGATCCATACCGCCGCCACCCACGGCGAATACTGCGGCCGTTCGTCGAGATCGGAGGCGATCACCGACGCGGTGCCGGCGAATGTCCGACCGTCATGGGCCACGAAAGCACGCGGCATCCCACCGTTGGCGAGCCCTTCCTTCATCCGTTCGGTGATGTAGTCGAGCGGAACGCCATGCGGCTGCCACCACGCGCGCCAAATCCGATCGGCGACCTGATCGAAGAATTCGGGACGCTCGCTCAGCGGCGAGATGGCGACGCTTGTGGTCATGCTTCTGGAATAGGCAACGCCGCACAGGCGGTCAATCGGAGGCGAAACGTCATTTCCCTCCGCGCGCCGCCTGCTTTAAGATTTCGCCATCCCCAAGCCTCTTGGCATTCATCCACGGAGAACATGATGACGTTCAAGGTCGAAAGCGACAGCTTCAAGGACGGCGATTACATCGGCAAGGATCACATCCTGTCGGCCGATTTCGGATTCGGCTGCGCCGGCGGCAACAAGTCGCCGCACCTGCGCTGGAGCGGCGCGCCGGAAGGCACCAAGAGCTTCTCCGTGACCTGCTTCGATCCCGACGCCCCGACCGGCAGCGGCTTCTGGCATTGGGTGGTGGTCAACATCCCGGCCAACGTCACCGAACTCGCGCTCGATGCAGGCAACCCGGCGAGCGGCAAGCTGCCGGCAGGCGCGTTGCAGACCCGCACCGACTTCGGCGCGGCCGGCTACGGCGGCCCCTGCCCGCCGGAAGGCGACCATCCGCATCGCTATTTCTTCACGGTGCATGCTGTGAAGGGCGAAGTCTCCGCCACCGTGGACACCTCGGCGGCCGTGGTCGGCTTCCAACTTCACTTCAACACGCTGGCGAAGTCGGCAGTGATGGGGCTGTTCAAGCGGTAAGCCACCGCCTGCCCGACTCCCCAAACAAAAAGCCCCCGCGAAGCGGGGGCTTTTCATTTTACGTGAGGTTCGCGCGATCAGTGCGCGTTAGCCCAGACCTTCTTCTTGGTGAAGTAGAGCAAGCCCGCGAAGATGATCAGGAAGATCATCACCTGCATGCCGAGACGTTTGCGCGCCTCCATATGCGGTTCGGCCGTCCACATCAGGAACGTGGCCACGTCGTGCGCGTATTGCGCGACGGTCTGCGGCGAGCCGTCTTCGTAAGTGACCTGATCGTTCGACAGCGGCTTCGGCATCTTGATCGCATGGCCGGGGAAGTACTTGTTGTAGTACGCACCCTCGGGAATGGTCACACCGGCCGGCGGATTGTCCGCATAGCCCTGCAAGATCGCATCGATGTAGTTCGGGCCCTGCTCCTGGAACTGGGTGAAGAAGTCGAAGATGAACTGCGGGAAACCGCGGGCATAGGAGCGCGCCTTGGCGATCAGCGACAGGTCCGGCGGCGCCGCGCCGCCGTTGGACGCGCGGGCGGCGTTCTCGTTCGGGAACGGCGCCGGGAACCTGTCGGCGACCCGGCCCGGACGCTCGAACATCTCGCCGGCATCGTTGGGACCGTCCTGCACCTTGTACTCGGCCGCGACAGCCGCCGCCTGCGCCGGGGTGAAGCCCGGACCGCCGGGATCGGCGAGATTGCGGAAGTGCATCAGGTTCATCGAGTGGCAGGTCGAGCAGACTTCCTTGTAGACCTTGTAGCCACGCTGCAAGGCGCCACGGTCGAACTTGCCGAACGGACCGGCGAACGACCACGACAGCGACGGCGGGTTCTCGGAATGCTCCGCCGCCTTGGCCTGCTGCACGCCACCGGCGAGCAGCGCGGCGCCGGCGAGCAGCGCCACCGCGACCGACGCGATCGCCTTCTTGCGGGACTTTGCCAGCACGTCGTCGGCGATCGAGTTCGGCACCGCGCGCGGCGTCTCGATGCGGCTGAGGATCGGCAGCACGATCAGGAAGTAGGCGAAGTAGCAGAACGTCAGGATGCGGCCGACGGTGACATAGATGCCTTCAGCCGGCTTGCCGCCGAGCCAGCCCAGCAGCACGCAGATCACCACGAAGATCCAGAAGAACTGCTTGGCGAGCGGACGATAGCGCAGCGAACGGGTCTTGGCGCTGTCCAGCCACGGCAGGAAGGCCAGCACGAGGATCGCGCTGAACATCGCGATGACGCCGCCGAGCTTGCTCGGGATCGAACGCAGGATCGCGTAGAACGGCAGGTAATACCATTCCGGGACGATGTGCGCCGGGGTGACGCCCGGATTGGCCTGCACGTAGTTCTCCGCGTCGCCGAGATAGTTCGGCATATAGAAGATGAACCAGGCGAAGAAGATCAGGAAGCAGGCCATGCCGAACCCGTCCTTGATCGTCGCATACGGCGTGAACGGCACGGTGTCCTTCTCGGTCTTCGGCTCGACGCCGGCCGGGTTGTTCTGGCCGGCGACATGCAGCGCCCAGACGTGCAGCACGACGACGCCGGCGATCACGAACGGCAGCAGGTAGTGCAGCGAGAAGAAGCGGTTCAGCGTCGGGTTACCGACCGAGTAGCCGCCCCACAGCAGCGTCACGATGCTCTCGCCGACGTAGGGAATGGCCGAGAACAGGTTGGTGATGACGGTGGCGCCCCAGAAGCTCATCTGACCCCACGGCAGCACGTAGCCCATGAAGCCGGTGGCCATCATCAGCAGGTAGATGATGACGCCGAGAATCCAGAGCACTTCGCGCGGCGCCTTGTACGACCCGTAATAAAGACCGCGGAACATGTGAATGTAGACGGCGATGAAGAACATCGACGCGCCGGCGGCGTGCATGTTTCGCAGCAGCCAGCCGTAGTTGACGTCACGGACGATCGCCTCGACCGAATTGAAGGCCATGTCGACGTGCGGCGTATAGTGCATCGCCAGAATGATGCCGGTGACGATCTGGAGCGCCAGCATCATCGAAAGGATGCCGCCGAAGGTCCACCAGTAGTTCAGGTTGCGCGGCGTCGGATAGGCCACAAACGAGGAATGGATGAGGCCGCCGATCGGCAGGCGCGTTTCCAGCCACTTCAGGAAGCCGTTTTGTGGCTGGTAGGTCGAGGGTCCGCTCATGATGCGATCCTAGAAATTAATGCGGTGACGCTGCCGGCGAAAAACCTGCGGCAGGTTAGCCGATCTGAATTTTGGTGTCGGAGACGAAGTTGTAGGGCGGGACCGCCAGGTTCAGCGGCGCGGGGCCGCGCCGGATACGGCCGGAGGAGTCATACTGCGACCCGTGGCAGGGGCAGAAGAAACCGTCGTAGTCGCCTTCATGGGCAATCGGAATGCAGCCCAGGTGGGTGCAGATGCCGATCACCACCAGCCAATTGTCATGGCCTTCCTTGACGCGGGATTGATCCGTTTGCGGATCCGGCAGGCTCGCGACCGGAACGGCGCGCGCCTCGTCGATCTGCTTCTTGGTGCGGTTCATGATGTAGATCGGCTTGCCGCGCCAGAACACCTTGATGTCCTGACCGGAGGCGATCGGGGTCAGGTCGACCTGGATCGGTGCACCGGCCGCGATGGTCGAAGCATCCGGATTCATTTGTGAAATCAGCGGCCAGACGAAAGCCGCCGCCCCCACCGCCGCAGCGGCTCCCGTAGCCACATAAAGGAAATCACGGCGTGTCGGATCCGCCGAAGACGCTGTCGTCACGATTCCAAACCCTTTCTCTCCTGCAACCAGCCCCCAATCCCGGAAAGCGCCGCGACAGCGGCGGGGATGGACTGCCGGCGCCCGCGACCCCCGCGGCGGCAGAATGTGACCGCATATCCTGCCCGAGCGGGCAGAACAGACAGTCCAGAATCGTTCTATTGGCACCCTTGCCGATGGAGCGCAAGCCCGCTATCGGCTGAGCCGCGTGCAATGCACGAAAACCGCTGAATCCGGCGAAAGATTTCCGCCGTTTTGGCATCCCCCGAGAGGATGGCGACCCATGCAGATCGCGCTCTATCAGCCCGACATTCCGCAGAACACCGGAACGATTCTGCGGCTGTGCGCCTGCCTGCGGGTCGACGCCCATATTATCGAGCCCGCCGGCTTCCCGGTTTCGGACCGGCATTTCCGCCGCTCCGGCATGGATTACCTCGACCTCGTCAGCATCACCCGGCACGATTCCTGGACCAAATTCGAGGAATGGCGCGCCGCATCGGGCGCGCGCCTGCTGCTGTTCACCACCAAAGGCAGCCGCTCCTACCTTGATCACGGCTATGCGCCGACCGATATCCTCCTTTTCGGGCGGGAAAGCGCCGGGGTCCCGGACGCTGTCGCGGACGCCGCCGACGCCCGGCTCCTGATCCCGATCGCGCCCCACCTGCGCTCGCTCAATGTCGCCATGGCGGCGGCGATGGCGGTGGGAGAGGCGCTGCGCCAGACCGAAAAGACGATGCTGGAGACCAGCCGGTGAGCTACGCCGTCAAGGAAATCTTCCTGACTTTGCAAGGCGAAGGCGCCCATGCGGGCCGCGCCGCGGTGTTCTGCCGCTTTGCGGGCTGCAACCTGTGGAGCGGCCGCGAGGAGGATCGCGCGGAGGCTGTCTGCACCTTCTGCGACACCGATTTCGTCGGCATGGACGGCACGCTCGGCGGACGCTATGGCACGGCGCAAGACCTCGCCGACGCCATCGCTGCGCAATGGGTCGGATCGGACGAACGCTACGTGGTGTTGACCGGCGGCGAGCCGCTGTTGCAGGTGGATGAGGCGCTGGTCGCGGCGTTGCACGCGCGTGACTTTACCATCGCCATCGAGACCAATGGCACGCTCGATCCGCCGGGGGGTATCGATTGGATTTGCGTCAGCCCGAAAGCCGGCGCGAGTTTGCGAATTCGCAAAGGCCACGAACTCAAACTGGTCTATCCGCAGGCCGAGAACCGGCCGGAGGATTTCGTCAATCTCGCTTTCGAGCGGTTCTCGTTGCAGCCGCTCGACGGCCCGGATATCGCGGAGAACACCGCGCGGGCCATCGATTACTGTCTGCGCCCGTTGCAGCCGCTCGACGGCCCGGATATCGCGGAGAACACCGCGCGGGCCATCGATTACTGTCTGCGCCGTCCGCAATGGCGGCTGAGCGTGCAGACGCACAAGACGCTGGGGATCAGGTAGGGCGACATCGTCATTGCGAGCGAAGCGCAGCAATCCGATGACGGAGGCAGGAGCAGATCGAAACCATGTGGGAATTGACCAAGTCGTTTCATTTCGAGGCCGCGCACGCGCTGCCGGGAACGACGCTGGGCGAAGCCAGCCAGGAAATTCACGGCCACTCCTTCCGCGCCGAAGTGGCGATCCGCGGCACGCCCGATCCTGCGACCGGGATGCTGCTCGATCTCGGGCTGCTCGAGCGCGCGCTCGGCGACATCCGCAAGACGCTCGACCACAAGTTTCTCAACAACATTGAAGCGCTGGGCGCGCCGACGCTGGAGAACATCACGCGCTTCATCTGGGAGCGCGTGCAGCACGCCGGCCGCGTCACCCGCGTCAGCGTCTATCGCGACAGTTGCCACGAATCCTGCACCTACTTTGGGCCGCAGACGTAGTTCACCCTCAGGAGCCGCGCATGGACGTTTCCCTCATCGACCAGCACAAGTCTTCCGCGCGCGGCTGGTTTGAGACGTTGCGCGACCAGATTTGCGCGGCTTTCGAAAAACTCGAGGACGACGCACCGGCATCGCTCTACCCCGGCGCGGCTGGACGTTTCGTGCGCACGCCGTGGGATCGCACCGATCATAGCGGCAAACCCGGCGGCGGCGGCGTGATGTCGATCATGCACGGTCGCCTGTTCGAGAAGGTCGGCGTCCACTGTTCCACGGTGCACGGCGAGTTCGCGCCGGAATTCCGCGCGCAGATTCCCGGCGCCGCCGACGACCCCCGCTTCTGGGCGTCCGGTATTTCGCTGATCGCGCACATGCGCAATCCGAACGTGCCGGCGGTGCATATGAACACCCGCTTCGTGGTGACGACAAAGGCATGGTTCGGCGGCGGCGCCGACCTGACGCCGGTGCTGGATCGTCGGCGCACGCAGGAGGATGCCGACACGTTGGCATTTCATGCCGCGATGAAGAGCGCGTGCGACGCGCACGCCGGCATCGCGCCCTATGACAAGTACAAGACGTGGTGCGACGAATATTTCTACCTGCCGCATCGCAAGGAAGCGCGCGGCATTGGCGGCATCTTCTACGACTGGCACGACTCGGGCGATTGGGACGCCGACTTCGCCTTCACGAAGGACGTCGGACGCGCCTTCCTGACCGTCTACCCCGAACTGGTGCGCCGCAACTTCAACGACGCATGGACACCGGCGGACCGCGAAGAACAACTCATCCGTCGCGGCCGCTACGTCGAATTCAACCTGCTCTACGATCGCGGCACGATCTTCGGCCTCAAGACCGGCGGCAATGTCGATTCGATCCTGTCCTCGATGCCGCCCGAGGTGAAATGGCCGTAGCTATCGACCGGCATTGCGAGCGCAAGCGAAGCAATCCGGAAAGCCACACGGCAAAGAGTTGGATTGCTTCGTCGCTTTGCTCCTCGCAATGACGAAATTGCGCTCGGGATTACAGCTTGTGGTCGCGCGCAAACCGCGCGGCGGTCTGCTCGGCAATGGTCTCCAGCGCTGCGGGATCGTTCGGAAAACCTGCCGCGAGCCAGGCGTCCTCGGCCAGCGACAGAACATGGCCGAGCGCCGGCCCTTCCGCGAAACCGCGTGCGAGGAAATCCGCCGCTTTCAGCGGAAACGCCGGAACGGTCCAGCGCTCCGGCAAGGTCACGAGCCATTGCCAGTAGGCCGGATCTATCCCCAGCCCCGCCCTGGCCCAGGCCAGCATCACCCGGTCGCGGAACCGCGTTTCGCCGAGACGATACAGTCGCCGTTGCGCGGTCGCCTCGTCCATGCCGGCAAGTCGCCACCAGCGATGTCCCATCGAATCCAGCATCCTGACTTCGCTGTTCGTCAGCCGCAGCCGCGCGCCGAGACGTCGTGCGTCCTCGGTCACCGCGACGGCAAGCGCCCCGAGCCGCAACATGGCGTTCGGCTTAAGGCCGCGCAGCCGCTCGATCGCGATCATCGCCGCGAGCGTCGCCGGATACGCCACGCCGACGAAGATCGGCAGCAGCAGGCCGCCGTCGCGCATTGCCACCACGGCGTCCAGTGCATTCTCGGCGACCAGCACCTTGCGCATCTCCATACCGACACGCTCCGCTGACAGCATCGAGAGCCCTGCCCGGCCGCGAATGCAGGCGAGATAGCCGTCGCGATCGAGCGCGCCGGAGCCGTAGGCGGCGGAGAAACGGAAAAAGCGCAGAATGCGCAGATAATCCTCGGCGATGCGCCGGTCGGGATCGCCGATGAAGCGCACGCGGCGCCGCGCGAGATCGGCCAGGCCGCCGACATGATCGTGGATCACGCCGGCCGCATCCACCGACAGCCCGTTGATGGTGAAGTCGCGGCGCTCGGCATCGACACGCCAGTCGCGACCGAAGGCGACGGTCGCCTTGCGGCCGAAGGTTTCGACGTCCTCGCGCAGCGTGGTCACCTCGAACGGATGACCGTCGACCACCAACGTCACCGTGCCGTGGGCGATGCCGGTCGGCACGCTCTTGATCCGCGCCGCCGTCGCGCGGCGAACCACTTCTTCCGGCACGGCGGTCGTTGCGATATCGATGTCACCCGGCGGCAATTTCAGGAGCGCGTTACGCACCGCGCCGCCGACCACGCGCGCTTCCTCGCCGTCCGCATTGAGCAACGCCAGCACGCGCGCGGCGGGACCGGAGGTCAGCCACGGAGCGTCACGGAGCGTTGCCGTCTCGGTCATTTTTCAATTCCGGGCACCAGCCTGCCGTTTTCCATATGGGCAGGAACGTAGGTCGATTTCGGCGGCGCGCCGGAGAAATGCGCCAGCAGAACGAGGCTGAGGATCGTGAGCAGAAACGCACCGATCGCCAGCCTGATCACGATTCGCAGCGGCCAGGAATTCTGGTCGAACACGCCGGAGCGCGTCGCCAGCAGATAGGCCGCATAGATCGCGAACGGAATGAGGAAAATTCCAACTTCAGTCAGAACCGGACGGATCATGGCAAATAGATCCGCTCGTACAGCACGCGCAAAATGCCCGCCGTCGCACCCCAGATGTAACGTTCGGCAAACGGCATCGCGTAGAATGAACGCTCCATGCCGCGAAATTCCCGGCTGTGGATCTGGTGATTCTCGGGGTTCATCAGAAAAGACAGCGGCACCTCGAACGCATCGTCCACCTCTCCGGTGTTGATGTGGAGATCGAAGCCGGGCTTCACGCGCGCAAGGGTCGGCAGGATGCGAAAACCGAGGCCGGTCGCGTAAAGATCGAGATAGCCGATCGGCTCGATGAAATTGCGTTCCAGCCCGACCTCCTCGTGCGCCTCACGCAGGGCGGCATCGAGCGGCGAAAGATCGGTCGGATCGATCTTGCCGCCGGGAAACGAAATCTGCCCGGCGTGGCTGGAGAGATGCGGCGAGCGCTGGGTCAGCAGCACGGTCGGCTCGTCGTGTTCGACAATCGGAATCAGGACCGCCGCCGGGCGAACCGGATTCTCCTCGGCGATGATCTTCCACATCCGATCGGTCCCCTCGTCGCCGCTGGTGGGGACGATATTGGGATCGGTCAACGCCGCCGGCACATTGAAATTCAATCGCTGCCGCGCCCGGTGGAAAAATTCGTCTGAGCCCAGCTTGGGCACGGTCGGCTGCGCCGCCAGTATCGATTCAGTCAATGGGCGCCCTCACCTCGTCCGCATTCGCCATTTTGAAGAACTCGCCGCTGGAGACAACCCCGAACATCGGATGACCGTCGATCGTCCTCTCCTCGCCGAGTTCGACCAGATCGTAATAGAGCGCCCGCGTCACTTTGGCCCAGAGATCGGCGCGCACATGGAGATACGGCATCAGGCCGTCATCCGCCGCGCGCTCGAAACGCAACCGATGCGCGCCGTCGCAGGTCACCCAATCGTCGACATTGGTGCGAAATTGCAATCGCTGCCCATCCTCGCCGCTTTCCACCTTCATCTCCACCGCGACGAACGGCGCGTCGTCGACCTGAATGCCGACCTTCTCCACCGGTGTCACGAGAAAGTGCTTGCCGTTCTCGCGTTTCAGGATGGTGGAGAACAGCCGCACCAGCGCCGGACGGCCGATCGGCGTTCCCAGATAGAACCAGGTGCCGTCGCGGGCGATGCGCATGTCGAGATCGCCACAGAAAGGAGGATTCCACAGATGCACCGGCGGCAATCCCTTTGCCTTGGGCTCATGACCCGCAACCGCGGCATTCGCGGCGGAGGTCAGCCCCTCGAGGCTGCGGTTCGCGGTCTGCCCTTGCTTCGCCATGGTTTACCCCGAGGTTGGTCCGGTCGGCTGCGGCTCGCCGGAACGTGATACGGCTGCCACCCTTGTCTCCCGATAATATGGGGATAGTTCGATTCAAGAAATACGTGGCGTGGCCAGACGTTTAGCATGGTATTGGATGGCATCGCCCCCGCAAATCGCGGGGCAAGTGCCGTGAAAGTCCGGAACGATCTTCCGGCAAGGAGAGGCGGATGGCTGGCGCAGACAGTGTCGAAAAACTTGAGGACGTGATCGTTCGGTCGGCGGAACAACTTGCCGGCAACATTCGCGCCGCCAAGACCGCGATTTCCAATGTGATCTTCGGTCAGGATCGCGTCGTCGACAACACGCTGGTCACGATCCTGTCCGGCGGTCATGCCTTGTTGATCGGCGTTCCCGGCCTTGCCAAGACCAAGCTGGTGGAAACGCTGGGCGTCACCCTCGGCCTCGACGCCAAGCGCATCCAGTTCACGCCGGACCTGATGCCGTCGGATATTCTCGGCGCCGAAGTGCTGGACGAGAGCGGCGGCGGACGGCGCTCGTTCCGCTTCATCGCCGGCCCGGTGTTCGCACAACTCCTGATGGCCGACGAAATCAACCGCGCCAGCCCGCGCACGCAATCGGCGCTGTTGCAGGCGATGCAGGAGCAACACATCACGGTCGCCGGCGCGCGGCACGACCTGCCGAAGCCGTTCCATGTGCTGGCGACGCAGAATCCGCTGGAACAGGAAGGCACCTACCCCCTGCCCGAAGCGCAGCTCGACCGCTTCCTGATGGAAATCGATGTCGATTATCCGGACCGCGACGCCGAACGGCGCATCCTGTTCGAGACCACCGGAGCTGAGGAATCCGCCGCCAAGGCGGCGATGACCGTCGACGACCTGATCGCCGCGCAACGACTGGTGCGTCGGCTGCCGGTTGGCGATTCCGTGGTGGAGGCGATCCTGTCCCTCGTCAGGTCGGCGCGCCCCGGCCCCGACAGCGGCGATCTCGGCGCGCTGATCGCCTGGGGTCCCGGCCCCCGCGCCAGCCAGGCCCTGATGCTGGCGGTGCGCGCCCGCGCGCTGCTCGACGGACGCCTCGCACCCTCGATCGACGACGTGCTCGACCTCGCCGAGCCCGTGCTGAAGCACCGCATGGCGCTCACCTTCGCGGCACGCGCCGAGGGCCGCACCATTTCCGACGTGATCGGACAATTGAAAACCCGGATCGGCTGATGGCGGCCGCCGCCCAGCAACTCCCGGAAACGGTCGCGATCCGGCGCGCGGACGGCGAAAGCCGTACGCTCGCCGCATCGCTGCCGCGCCTGGTGCTGGAAGCGCGCCGCATCGCCGCCAACGTCATCCACGGTCTGCACGGCCGCCGCCGCGCCGGCGCCGGCGAGAATTTCTGGCAGTACCGCCGCTTCGTCTCCGGCGAGCCGGCCTCGAGCGTCGACTGGCGACGCTCGGCACGCGACGATCTGCTTTATGTGCGCGAGCACGAATGGGAGGCCGCGCATACGGTGTGGCTGTGGCCGGATCGCTCCGCGTCGATGGCCTTCGCCTCCAAAGCGGCGCGCGACAGCAAGCTCGAACGCGCGCTGATCGTGACCTTCGCTCTGGCGGAGCTGTTGGTCGCGGGTGGCGAACGCGTCGGCGTGCCCGGCCTGATGACGCCGACCGCGAGCCGCAACGTGATCGACAAGATGGCGCAGGCGATGCTGCACGATATCGCGATCCGCGACAGCCTGCCGCCGTCCTTTGTTCCGACCGCGCTAGCGGAAGTCGTCGTGCTGTCGGACTTCTGGTCGCCGATCGGAGAAATCACCGCGATGTTGGCCGGCCTGTCCGCGTCGGGCGCGCGCGGAACGCTGGTACAGGTGGTCGATCCCGCTGAAGAAAGTTTTCCCTATTCGGGACGCATCGAATTCGTCGAGCCGGAAGGCGGCGGCGTGGTGACGGCAGGCCGCGCGGAAACCTGGGCGCGGGATTACGTCGCCCGCGTCGCGCTGCATCGCGATCAGATTCGCGCCGAGGCCGCACGACTGGACTGGCTGTTTTCAACTCACGTCACCGATCGCTCCGCGGCTGAATTGCTGCTCTATCTGCACGCCGGCATGATGGCGCATAAAGGCGGCGGATCGACCGTGAAGGTGGGACGCAGCGCATGATGGGACTGCCCCTCGCCTTCGCCCAACCGCTGCTGCTCACCGGGCTGCTGGCGCTGCCGGTGCTGTGGTGGCTGTTGCGCGTGATGCCGCCGCGTCCGAAACGTATCGATTTTCCGCCGACGCGATTGTTGCTCGATATTGCGCCCAAGGAAGAAACGCCATCGCGCACGCCTTGGTGGCTGACGGCATTACGCCTGCTTGCCGCTGCGCTGGTAATTCTCGCCGCCGCCGGCCCGACCTGGAATCCGCAGACCGGCGCCGCGAAAAGCAGCGGTCCGCTGGTGATCCTGTTGGACGATGGCTGGAGCGCGGCGTCGAGCTGGGATGCGCGCGTCAAGGCCGCCGACGAACTGATCGCCGGCGCCGACAACGACCGGCGCGGCGTCGCGCTGATCCCGCTGTCAGAACCCGCGCGCGACATCACCTTGATGCCGGCCGGCACCGCGCGCGTGGCGCTGCGGCAATTGACGCCGAAACCCTATTCCATCGCGCGGGCGGAAACGCTGCCGATCATCGCACGTTTCCTGAAAACGACCGGCGATTGCGATATCGTCTGGTTGTCGGACGGCATCGACATCGGGCGCGGGTCCGAATTCGTCGAAGGGCTCGGCAAGATTGTCGAGGGCCGCACGCTGACGATCTTCAACGGTGGCGCACCGCCGGCCCATGCACTTGCCGACGCCGAGAACGCCGCCGCCAAGATGACGGTGAAGGTGCTGCGCGCCGCGTCCGGCGGCACCGACGCAGGCGTTGTCCGCGCGCTCGACCAGAAGAACTCCCCGATCGGCGAAGCCGCTTTCAAATTCGGCGCAACCGACACCGAGACCGAAGCGTCGTTCGACCTGCCGGTCGAACTGCGCAACGATATCGCGCGCCTCGAAGTCGCGGGCGAACGCTCCGCCGGCGCGGTGCAGTTGCTCGACAAGCGCTGGCGACGGCGGGCCGTCGGTCTGGTCAGCGGCGCGTCCACCGACACCGCGCAGCCGCTGCTCGCCTCGACGTTTTACCTGACTCGAGCGCTGGCGCCGTTCGCCGACGTTCGTGCCGCCGGCGGCATGGCCCCGGCACAGGCGGTGACGCAATTCCTCGATCAGAAACTGCCGTTGATCGTGCTCGCCGATATCGGCGCGCTGCCGCCCGAACTGCGGACACGGCTCGACAAGTGGATCGAGCAGGGCGGCGTGCTGGTGCGATTCGCCGGGCCGCGGCTGGCGCAGGCCGACGACGATCTGGTGCCGGTGAAGTTGCGCCGTGGCGGCCGCAGCCTCGGCGGCAGCCTGACCTGGGAGAAACCGCAGCATCTCGCTGCCTTCGCATCGGATGGCCCCTTCGCGGGGCTTGCTGTGCCGGACGACGTCACCGTGACCCGGCAGGTGCTGGCCGAGCCCGATGCACAGCTTGCGACGCGAAGCTGGGCCTCGCTGGTCGACGGCACGCCGCTGGTGACCGGCGAACGGCGCGGCAAGGGCATTGTCACGCTATTCCATGTCAGCGCCGACATGCGCTGGTCGGACCTGCCGATGTCCGGCACCTTCGTCGAGATGTTGCGGCGACTGGTCGATCTGTCCGGCTATACCGCAACGCCGGGCGCGGGCCCCGCCGCTGAGGCGAAAGTGGAAACGGTCGCGCCGCTGCGCATCCTCGACGGGTTCGGGGCGTTCGGTCCGCCGCCATCCACCGCCAAGCCGCTCGCCGCGACCTATCGCGACCGCGCCACGCTCGATCACCCGCCCGGCTTCTACGGCCCGGCCGACGGACCGCTCGCCGTCAACACGCTGGCGGCGGACGATCGCCTCAAAGCGCTCGACGTCTCAAGCCTGAACGCGCACCACGCGACCTACACCAACACCGAGCCCAGCGATTTGCGCGGGCTGCTGTTGTCGGCGGCATTGGCGTTGTTTCTGATCGACGCCATCATCGTTGCCTTGCTCGGCGGCGGCCTCGCGGCGTTGCTGCGCCGGCGGGCGGCCGTGGCGACCGCCCTGCTGCTTGCGCTTGCGCTGAGTTCGGCAACAATCATCCCGACGCCGGCGCGCGCGCAGAACAGCGCCGCGGATGATTTCGCTGTGAAAGCGGTGTCGCAGACCCGGCTTGCTTACGTGATCACCGGCAATCCCGACGTCGACGAAATCGTCAAATCCGGAATGCAGGCGCTGACGCTGTTCCTGTCGCAGCGGACCGCGCTGGAGCCCGGCGACCCGATCGGCGTCGATCCGGCACGCGACGAACTGGCGTTCTTTCCGTTGATCTACTGGGCCGTCGTTCCCGGCGCGCCGAAGCCGTCGCAGGAAGCGCTCAATCGCATCGACGCCTATATGAAGCAGGGCGGCACGGTGCTGTTCGATACCCGCGATGCCATCGAAGCGACCAACGGGCCCGATGGCGAAGCTCAGACGCCGGGCATGGTGACGTTGCGCGGCATCCTGTCCTCGCTCGACGTGCCCGAACTCGAACCGGTGCCACCGGAGCATGTGCTGACCAAGACATTCTATCTCCTGCACGACTTTCCCGGCCGCTTCAATTCGGGCCAGACCTGGGTCGAAGCCCTCCCGCGCGAGGAAAGCGACGATGCGGCCTCCCGGCCGGCGCGCGGCGGCGACGGCGTCTCGCCGATCATCATCACCTCGAACGATCTCGCCGGCGCATGGGCGCTGCGCCCCGACGGCCGGCCGATGCTGCCGCTGACGCCGGGCGAACCGCGCCAGCGCGAATTCGCCTTCCGCGCAGGCGTCAACGTCGTGATGTATACGCTCACCGGCAACTACAAGGCCGATCAGGTCCACGCGCCGGCGCTGATCGAACGGCTGGGGCAGTAGCGCCATGCAATACGGCATCGCCTTCACGCCCCTCGTCCCGACTCCGATGCTGTGGATCGGACTTGCCGCCGTCGTCGTCATCGCGGCGGTGCTGCTGCTTAGCCGCGCGCGCGGCGCGCTGGTCCGCATCGGCGCGCTCGCGCTGATCCTGCTGGCGCTGGCCAACCCCTCCTTCACCAGCGAGGAACGCGAACCGCTGTCGTCGGTCGCGGCCGTAGTGGTGGACAAGAGTCCGAGCCAGGATTTCGGCACCCGCGCGAAGGAAACCGAAGCGGCGCGCGACGAACTGGTCAACCGGCTCAAGCAGATCAAGGGACTCGAGGTCCGCGTCGTCGAAGCGGGACGAGCCGACGGCGAAACCGACGGCACCAAACTGTTCGGCGCATTGGCCACGACGTTGTCCGATGTGCCGATCGACCGCGTCGCCGGCGCCTTCCTGATCACCGATGGCCGCGTTCACGACATTCCCGCGGACGCTGCCGCCCTTGGCTTCAAGGCTCCGGTGCACGCGCTGATCACCGGACGCAGCGACGAGCGCGACCGCCGCATCGCGATCACGGCGGCGCCGCGCTTCGGCATCGTCGGGCAACGGCAGACCATCAGCTATCGTCTCGAGGACCACGGCGTCACCGGCCAGCAAGCCCGCGTCGTCGTGCGCCGCGACGGCGAAGTCTTGACCGAGCGCACCGTCGGCAGCGGCCAGAGCGTCAACGTCAGCGTCGATATCAAACATGCCGGGCCGAACATCGTCGAGATCGAGGCCTCAAAGCTCGATAACGAGCTCACGCTGGTGAACAACCGCGCCGTGGTGGTGATCGACGGCGTGCGCGACAAGCTGCGCGTGCTGCTTGTGTCGGGCGAGCCGCATTCCGGCGAACGCACCTGGCGCAATCTTCTGAAATCCGATGCCAGCGTCGATCTGGTGCACTTCACCATTCTGCGGCCGCCGGAGAAACAGGACGGCACGCCGATCAACGAACTGTCGCTGATCGCATTTCCGACCCGCGAACTGTTCCAGCAGAAGATCAACGAATTCCAGTTGATCATCTTCGATCGCTATGCACGACAGGGTGTGCTGCCGACCGCTTATTTCGACAACATCGCACGCTATGTGCGCGCCGGCGGCGCCATGTTGGTCTCCGCGGGGCCGGACTATGCGTCCGTCACCAGCATCTGGCGCACACCGCTGGATTCGGTGCTGCCGGCCGAGCCGGTCGGCGTCACCGAAAAGCCTTACCTTGCGCATCTGAGCGAAATCGGCAAACGCCATCCCGTCACGCGCGGTCTTGAAGGTTCCGCCAGCGAACCGCCGCACTGGAGCCGCTTCTTCCGCACCGTCAACACCCGCAATCCGGATTCGCCCCCCCTGATGACCGGCGCCGACGGCCAACCGCTGCTGCTGCTGTCGCGCTACGGCGAGGGCCGCGTTGCGCTGCTGCTGTCGGATCACATCTGGTTGTGGGCGCGCGGCTACGAGGGCGGCGGGCCGCATCTCGATCTGCTGCGGCGCATGTCGCACTGGCTGATGAAGGAGCCCGAGCTCGACGAGGAGGCGCTGCGTCTCGCGGTTCACGGCAAGGAATTGACGGTGCAGCGGCAGACCATGGCCGACAGCGTCACGCCGGTCACCGTTACGGCGCCGTCGGGCGCAAAACGCGAACTGACGCTGAACGCCGGCGAACCGGGGCTGTGGACGGCCAGCGTCGAGGCCAACGAGTTGGGTCTGTGGCAGGCAACCGACGGCAAGCTGAACGCACTGATCAATGTCGGGCCGGCGAACCCGAAGGAGTTCTCCGAAGTCACCTCGACGCCGGACGCATTGAAACCGTTGTCGCAGGCGACCGGTGGCGACGCGCGCCGCATTGCCGAAGGCGGCAGCGTCGCCCTGCCCCGCATCGTGCCGGTCCGCGCTGCAAGCGTCTTTCGCGGCGACGGCTGGCTCGGCGTCCACATGCGCGACGCCAGCGTGGTGCGTGGCGTCGGCGTGTTGCCAATGTTCGCCGGCGTGATCGGCCTGCTGCTGCTGCTCGGCGCCTTCGCCGCGACGTGGCTCCGCGAGGGACGCTGAGCTTTCGCACGGCGTTTGGTCTGAAACCGCGGTCATTGCGCGCGAAGCGAAGCAATCGGGTTCTTTCTTTGTGGTCTCTGATTGCTTCGTTGCTGCGCTCCTCGGAATGACGAGGGGATCAATTCGATCCCCCGGTTGACAACGACCACCCTCGACTGCGATGTTACATTATAACATCCGAAGCAGCCGGGGTGGACCGCTTCGCGATGGTGGGCTGATCGCGATGAAGTGGTTTCGATCGAGAATAAAGGCGGGGACCCGGCTGGCGCTGCTGGCGCTGGCGGTTCAATTCGTCTTGTCGTTCGGCCATTTCCACGGCGTAGCCGCGCTCGCCGCACCGGGCGTCGCCAACGCGGCCTCGTCTGCCGCGGCGTCGTCCCCGGGGCAGGCCGCAAACACGCCTGTCGCCGCCGATGAGGCGCAACGGGCGCCGGACCGATCCCACGGCGATCACCACGACGGCTATTGCGCCATCTGCGCGGTGATGTCGCTCGCGGGCACCGCGCTCATCAGCGGTCCGGCGATCCTGCTGATCCCCGAAGCCTACCAGGTCCTCAGCCGGACCACCGACGCCGAGTTCTCGCACCTCGCCTCGCCGCATGGCATCTCGCAACCGCGCGCGCCACCTGCCTCCTGAGCCTGACGGACCGACACGCCTCACGCCGTACCTTCGCGCCGGCATTCGAGAGGCTTCCTCCATCATGCGCCCGCCGCTGCGGGCATCCGTGAAGTCGCATCGTCGATGGACGCGGCGTCTTCCGGATTCAAGGAACCGGATTCATCATGTCTTTGTCATTGAAGCAGGCCCTGCTTCTGTCCACCGCAACGCCGCTGTTTCTGCTCGCAGCGCTCGACCGACCCGCCACGGCGCAGGACAGCGCCTCGGAATTGCCCAGCATCACCGTGACCGCGCCGAGCCCGATCGTGCGTCATGCGAAGCGGCCGCGCCGCGCGACGCCGGTGCGCGCCACCCGCGCCGCGCCCGCGCGCGAGGAAGCGCCCAGCGGGCAACCGCGCATCGTCGTCAACGCGCCGCCACAGCAAGGCGTGCTGCCGATCGTCACCGACCAGTTCGCCACCGTGACCGTGGTGCCGAACGAGGAAATTCGCCGCAGCGGGGTGGCGACGCTCGGAGATCTCCTCAACAACAAGCCCGGCATTACCGGATCGAGTTTCGCGCCCGGTGCGTCGAGCCGGCCGATCATTCGCGGGCTGGACGTCAACCGCGTCGGCATCGTCGAGAACGGCGTCGGCAGCAACGGCGCGTCGGATCTCGGCGAAGACCATTTCGTGCCGATCGATCCACTCTCCACCAATCAGGTCGAGGTCATTCGCGGCCCGGCCGCGCTGCGCTGGGGTTCGACCTCCATCGGCGGCGTGGTCAGCGCCAGCAACAACCGCATTCCCGAGACGATGCCGTGCGCACCGATGCTGGCGACGCAGACCTACGGCTACAACGTGAAGGCACCTCCGCAACTCGCCAGTTCGACCGGCTGCGCGACGCTCGAAACCCGCACTGCGCTCTCCAGCGTGGATCTCGGCCGCGAAGGCGCCGTGCTGCTGGACGCCGCAGGCAACAACGTCGCGGTCCATGCCGACGCCTTCGCGCGGCGCACCGCCGACTACGCCATTCCCGGCGGCACGCAGAAGAACTCCGCGACCGATTCCAACGGCGGCTCGGTCGGCGCGTCCTACTTCTTCACCGGCGGCTACTTCGGTGCGGCGATCACCCAGAACAACAGCGTCTATCACATCCCCGGCACCGAGGGTGAAGAAGTCGGCACGCGGATCGATGCCCGCCAGACCAAGTTCACCGCCAAGGGCGAATACCGTCCGGATGCGGCGGCGGTCGATGCGATCCGCTTCTGGGTCGGCGCGACCGACTACAAGCATAACGAACTCGGCCTCGCCGATGCCGCCGATCCAACCAGCGACGGCGTCCGCCAGACCTTCACCAACAAGGAGCAGGAAGGTCGCCTCGAGGTGCAATTCGCGCCGTTCGATCTGCGCTTCGCGGCACTCACCACCGCGATCGGCGTGCAGGCGTCGCATCAGGAACTGACCGCACCGAGCCCCGACGATCCCGGCAGTCCGCTGAACGGCTTGTGGGATCCCAACAGCAACACCAAGCTCGCGGGTTATGTCTTCAACGAATTGAAATTCACCGACACCACCAAGGCGCAGGTCGCCGCGCGGGTCGAACATGTCAACCTCGACGGCACGACGCCGAGCTTCATCCCCGATGTGTTCGACGTCGCGACGAACCCCGCGGACATCGGACCGGCGGTGCAACGCAGCCTCAGTTTCACGCCGAAAAGCGGCAGCATCGGCCTGATCCAGAATCTGCCCTGGGATCTCGTCGCCAGCGTCACGGGACAATACACCGAGCGTGCGCCGAAGCCGGCCGAACTGTTTTCGCGCGGCGGGCACGACGCCACCGCGACTTTCGACATCGGCAATCCCAACCTCGGCATCGAAACCGCGAAATCGATCGAGGTCGGCCTGCGACGCGCGCGCGGGCCGTTCCGGTTCGAACTGACCGGTTACGCCACCCGCTTCAACGGCTTCATCTATCGCCGGCTCACCGGCAACACCTGCGACGAAGCCTCCTGCATTGCCGGCGCCGGACTCGAACTCAATCAGGCGGTCTATTCGCAACGCGACGCCAATTTCCGTGGCGCCGAGTTTCAATTCCAGTACGACGCGCTGCCGGTCTGGAACGGCATGTTCGGGATCGAGGGGCAGTACGACATCGTGCGCGCCACCTTCACCGACGGCAGCAACGTGCCGCGGATTCCGCCGCAACGCGTCGGCGGCGGAATCTACTATCGCGATGCCAACTGGTTCGCACGCGTCAACCTGCTGCATGCCTTCGCACAGAACGATGTGAGCGGCGTGGAGACGCCGACGCCCGGCTACAACCGGTTGCGCGCCGAGTTGAGCTATACGACCAAGCTGCCGAAGACCGACTGGTGGGGCGCGCAGCAATTCACTTTCGGCGTCGTCGGCGACAACCTCCTCAACGAGGACATTCGCAATGCGGTCGCCTACAACAAGGATCAGGTGCTGATGCCCGGCCTCGGCGTCCGCATCTTCGCGAACGTGAAGTATTGAGGCTCATACCCCGTCATTGCGAGGAGCGTGAACTCCGAAGCAATCCAGTCCCTGCTTGTGGCTTCTGGATTGCTTCGCTCGCAATGACGGCAGTGGGGCCTGAACGCTACGGTGCGGCGTCCGATGCATCCCGCGCAAAGCGCCAGTCCGGGCGGATCATGCCGGCGACATTCTCGAAGGCGCCCTCGGTCAATTCCTTCACCAGCAGGCGGCGGCGATCCACCGGGCCCGGCATGTCGGCGCGGCCGACGGGAATCATCCTGAAGCCCACGCGACTGTAGTAGTCCTCGTCGCCTACCAGCACGACCAGCGTGTGTCCCTTGGCCTTGGCATCGGTGAGCGCGCGATCCAGCAGCGCCCGTCCGACGCCACGGCTGCGGAACGGCGGCTCGACCGTAAGCGGACCCAGCAGCAATGCCGGCGTATCGCCGATACAGACCGGCAATTGCCGCACCGAGCCCACCAGCAATGTCCCGATGCGGGCGGTGAACGACAGGTCCAGCCGGTGATCGACGTGCTCGCGCAGCCGATAGGCGCTCAGCACGAAACGTCCCGGCCCGAACGTCCGCTCCAGCAGGCGTTCAATGGGTTGCGCGTCGTTGGCCGTTTCCGGCAGGATGGTGAGGGACAAATCGCTCATGGCGATGCGCGGGATAGCATCTGGCACGGACGCGGTCCATGCCGGCGAATCAAATTCCCGCCCCGCCCTAGATCCACGTCGGCGATGGCGGCACGCCCTCGATCACTTCGGCGATCCGTCGTCGCGTCCCTTTGGTGGTATCCGGCGGCAAGGCTTCAGGCGCGAAGAAACCGCAGGCGACGATCTCGCGATTGGGCTCCGGCATCCGGTCCTGGGTGAAGCGGCGGATCACGTAGACCACGACGTGATCGCGGCGCGAGACATGGCTGTTGAAGAACACGCCGTGCAGCACCGGCGCCTCGAAGACGATCCGCCCCTCCTCCAGCAACTCGCGCCGCAGCGCCTCCCCGGCGCTCTCGCCGACCTCGACGCCGCCACCCGGCAGATGCCATCCCGCGACATAGCTGTGCTTGACCAGAAAAACGCGGCCGGCATCGTCCAGCACGACGCCGCGCACGCCCATCGTCATGCCGCGCGCGAACCGCCAGTAAAGATGAAAGACGCGGCGCAGCGCCGGCTCCAGCCGTCGCCGAAACGAATTCGACTTGTCGACATCTTCCACGCGATACCCTCTTGATTCTTCCCGTTGTCCCGTCATCTTGCCCGAACCATCGCGATTGTCACAACGGACCCCACCGATCGTGAAACAGTTTTCCCAACTCACCGAGCGCGAGATTCTGGCGCTGGCCATCTCCAATGAAGACGAGGACAGCCGCATCTATCGCGATTTCGCGGAGGCGCTGGCGGAACAGTTTCCCGCGTCGGCGGCGGTGTTTTCCGGAATGGCCGACGAGGAAACCCGCCATCGCGGCGCGCTGTTCGATCTCTATCGCGAAAAATTCGGCGAACATCTGCCGCTGATCCGGCGGCAGGACGTCAAAGGTTTCATCAAACGCAAACCCCTGTGGCTGATGCGGCCGCTCGGCCTCAGCGAGGTGCGCAAGTACGCCGCCAACATGGAACTGGATGCCGCGCGCTTCTATCGCAAGGCGGCCGAAACCACCCGCGACGCGTCGATCCGCGAACTGGTATTGAAATTGTCGGAGGACGAGGATCGTCACGAGGCGCTTGCGGAAAGCCTCGCCGAACAGCACCTCACGCCCGAGGCGCGCGCCAGCGAGGCCGACAGCGAGCGCCGCGCCTTCATTCTGCAATATGTGCAGCCGGGTCTGGTCGGCCTGATGGACGGCTCGGTCTCGACGCTGGCGCCGCTGTTCGCCGCCGCCTTCGCCACCCACAAGCCGTTCGAGACGTTTCTGGTCGGCCTCGCCGCGTCGGTTGGAGCGGGCATCTCGATGGGATTCGCCGAGGCGTTGTCCGACGACGGCGCGCTGAGCGGGCGCGGCTCGCCATGGATACGCGGTCTCGTGTGCGGACTGATGACGACGTTCGGTGGCCTCGGCCACACCCTGCCCTATCTGATCCCGGACTTTTACATGGCCACGGTATTGGCGGTCGCGGTCGTGGTCGTCGAACTGGCGTTGATTTCCTGGATTCGCCATCGCTTCATGGATACGCCATGGTTGCAAGCCACGTTCCAGATCGCGGTCGGCGGCGCGCTGGTGTTTCTGGCGGGAATCCTGATAGGCAGCGCGTGATGACGGCCTATGTGTTGGCACATCTCTCCGATCCGCATCTGCCGCCGCTGCCGGCGGCCCGACTGCACGAATTGATCGGCAAGCGCGCGCTCGGCTATCTCAACTGGCAGCGCAACCGCCACACCATCCATCGCCGCGAACTGCTCGACCTGCTGGTGTCGGACCTCCACACTCAGCAGCCCGACCACATCGCAATCACCGGCGATCTGCTCAATCTCGCACTGCCCGCCGAATTCGCACCGGCCCGCAAGTGGCTGGAGAACGTCGGTCCGCCGGAGCGCGTGACGGTGATCCCCGGCAATCACGATGCTTACGTGCGCGCCACACAACATCGCTTCGCCGAGGCGTTCGGCGACTATCTGCGCGGCGACGGTGCGAATGCGACCGACGCCATCGTCTTTCCGTACGTGCAGCGTCGCGGGCCGTTGACGTTAATCGCCACATCGACCGCGGTGCCGACCGCGCCGTTCATGGCGACCGGCCGCCTCGGCGCGGCGCAGCTCGCCGCGCTCGACCGCATTTTATCCAAGCTTGCCGCCGAGCCGACGTTTCGCGTGCTGCTGATCCATCATCCGCTGCGCGCCGAGCATCACGGCCGATACAAACGCCTGACCGACACCGACGCGCTGCTCGCCTTGCTGAAGCAACACGGCGTCGATCTCATTCTGCACGGCCACGACCACGTGCATTCGACGATGTGGTTCGAGGGACCGCGCGGCCGCATTCCGGCGATCGGCGTATCGTCCGCCTCGGCGGTCGCGCACGGCCATCACCCGGCCGCGGCCTACAATCTGTTCAGGATCGAGCGCGAAGGCACGCAATGGCGCTGCGAACAGAGCGCACGCGGCTGGATCGAAAGCAAGGGCATCCGCGACATCCGCCGCGTCGTCCTGATTCCACCGCAACGCTAAGTCAAAAACTGCGCAGCGCCGCGAACAGCGCGAAGCCGAACAGCGCGAGAACGCCCGCGAGAAAACCGAGCGCGAAGGTCCAGATGCCGCTGCGACGCGACTTCGCAACGGGCTTCGCCACGGCGTCCGGCAGCGGCGTCGCCACCAGGGCCTGTTCGCGCTCGACCATACGGCGCGCGACATAATCGGTCACCGCCTGCGCGATCACCGCAGGCGTGTGCGACTCCGCAAGCACCTTGCGGCCGAAGCGGGTGTCCTGAACGAAGCGATAGAGTCGCTTGTCGCGGCCCATCGCGATATGCGCGACGACATCGATCCACAATCGCGGCGTATCGCCCTGACTGATGCCGCGATCGAACAAATCGATACGATCGGGAATCTCTTCGAACAGCGGATCGAGCGCGTCGTTGAGAATTTCGAGCCGCGCAACTTCGGCGTCGCGCAAATCCACCACGACACCGGTGCGGTCGGCGGCCTCGATCCGCGCCTGCCGTAGCGCATCGCGCAACCGGATCGGCTTGGAGGCGGTCGGGCCAATATTCTGCGAGCCGATACTCTGTACGTCGGACATGATCAGGCAGTCCTTGGTTCCCGGAATCCGTTCCGCACGATTAATCTATCAGTAACCATAAGCGGAAAAAAGGCCGTCTGCGATCAATGGGTTGGCATCGTAGCCCGAGCGGCCGAGGCCGGAAAAGCAACGGCCCCACCCGGGGAATCGGGTGGGGCCGGGATTTTTGAAAGAACTCAGCGGGGCGCGATCACGTCTACGGACGGCGCGGTTCCTCGACGATGGAAAAGCGGACGCTGCCACGATGGCGGTTCTCTTCCGAAACCTCCTTCCAGCAATCCTCGGCTTCCTTGCGGGTCTTGAACGGGCCTTTGACCTGCGCCGACCCTTCCACCAGCTTGTGGAAATTCATCGAGCCGAATTCGCCCCCGATCACCCAGAAGAGAGAACCGTCCGACATTGGTGCCTCCTGTTACTCAATCGCTCGCGCCTCATGATCGAGGCGATGTCTCGTCGCGATCTAATCGCATTGTCGCGCTTTGTCATGCAAATTCCGCACACGGATTTTGACATCGACCGCCACGCGCGATTGTGTCAGTCCGAAGAAAACCCGAACGGCACGCTGAGCCGGCGATAGTCGTCGGGCAGCAATTCGCGGCCGATCGGCAATTCTGATCGCGCCGCGCATGTCGGGCGATGACAGACCCGACATGCGATGCCGACCGGCGTCGGCGCGTCGGCGCGCGGGCCGGTTTCGTCGCTGGTGTAGATCAGTTTTCCGGCATATTCGGCGGCACATCCGATGGCGATGGCGCGCTCCACGCGCGCGGCGCCGAACGAGCCGCCGCCGGCGGTGACGGTGCGCGCGATCGAGAAAAAGCGCTGGCCATCCGGCAATTCCAGCCATTGCGTCACGATCTGACGCGGCGTCTTGAAGACGCCGTGCACCGACCAGAGCGGACATCCGCCGCCATGCTTGGCGAAGGGGAAACCCGCGCCATCGAGCAACTTCGAAATATTTCCGGCCGGATCGACGCGTATCAGGAAGAACGGAACCTTTTCCGCGCCCGGCTTCTGCAACGTGGTGATGCGATGCGCGGTCTGCTCGAAGCTGGTTCCGAACTGGCGGGCCAGCGCTTCGACATCGTAACGGCGCGTCTCAGCCGCCTTGGCGAAGGCGGAATACGGCATGATCAGCGCGGCGGCGGCGTAGCTCGCGAGCGAGCGATGCGCGAGCAGCCGCGTGCTGCTGGAGGTAAACTGTCCTGCCTTCAGCGCTGTGCCGATCTCCTCCTCGAATTCGAGATAAGCGAGCTGCTGCGCGAGTTGAAAATTGAAGCTCGCATTGTCGAGCGAGTCATCCAGCAAAATCTGCTTGCGGTGACGATCCAGCCGCCGCACCGCGCCGAGCATGACGTCGGGCGGCAACTGCCGCACATTGAGGCTATGGCGGCTTTTCAATCGCTCGACGAGCCAGGTCGAGGTCGCGGGCTCGCGCGTCAGGCGCTCGGCGGCATCGTCGAGGTCGGCGAAATTGTTGCGACGCGCGGCGAGAAAGCGCCGCACTTCCGCGACCGGATCGCTCGCATCCAGGCCGCCCCCCTCCGACGGCGATCCGGTCGCGGAGAGACCGGGGCCCCGGCGGTCCGCCAGCGCCAGTTGCTCCTCGCGATAGGCGGTGTAGAGCCGCAGAAACGCCTCCGCCAGGCCGGGATAGCCGACCGCGATGTCGCTGATTTCGAGCGACGGCATGTCGATGTCGGCGAACATCGGCTCCTTGAGCACCGCCTGCATCCGCGCCGCGTGGTCGGCGCCGCCGTCACCGGCGAGGTTGGCGAGATCGATCTTGTAGGTGCGCGCCAGCCGCAGCAGCATATCCGCCGTCACCGGTCGCTGGTTCCGTTCCAGCAGCGCGACATAGGGCGCCGAGATATCGAGATCGGCCGCCATGTCCGCCTGCGTCAGGCCGCGCTCGCGCCGCAGCCGGCGCAGTCGCGGCCCCATGAAAACCGAGCGGATGGTCGATGTCGGCATCACGATCCCCGTCGAAAACGTTCAATTTTGTAAATATATTACAACATTACAAGGCAATCCTGTAAAGCCTGACAAGCTTTCTTCGCGACCTCTGGCGGACGCGAGAGTTTTCCGCAAATAAAGGCCCAACGTCACATCAGGAGCCATCCATGACCTACCAATCACGCGGAATTTCCGACGGGATTCAACTCCCGGCGTCCTACCAGAGCCAGATCGCGGCGGCGGAAGCCCTGCTCAAGGACAAGCCGACCTGGAACGGCATCTCGGCAGAAGCCGTGGCCCGGATGCGCCTCCAGAACCGTTTCAAGACCGGCCTCGACATCGCCCGCTACACCGCGGCGGTGATGCGCGCCGACATGGCGGCCTACGATGCCGATCCCACCAAGTATACCCAGTCGCTGGGCTGCTGGCACGGCTTCGTCGCGCAGCAGAAGCTGATCTCGATCAAGAAGCATTTCGGTGGCAAGACCGATCGCCGCTACCTCTATCTGTCGGGGTGGATGGTTGCCGCGCTGCGTTCCGAATTCGGCCCGCTCCCGGACCAGTCGATGCACGAGAAGACCTCTGTGCCGAAGCTGATCGAAGAGCTCTACACCTTCCTGCGTCAGGCCGACTCGCGCGAACTCAACGACATCTTCCGCGAACTCGACGCCGCGCGTAAGGCGGGCGACAAGGCCAAGGAAGCGGCGCTGGTCGAGAAGATCGACAACTTCCAGACCCACGTCGTGCCGGTGATCGCCGACATCGACGCCGGCTTCGGCAACGCGGAAGCGACCTATCTGCTGGCGAAGAAGATGATCGAAGCCGGCGCCTGCGCGCTGCAGATCGAGAACCAGGTATCCGACGAAAAGCAGTGCGGCCATCAGGACGGCAAGGTCACCGTGCCGCACGAAGTGTTCCTCGCCAAGATCCGCGCGTGCCGCCACGCCTTCCTCGAACTCGGCGTTGACGACGGCATCATCGTGACCCGCACCGACTCGCTCGGCGCCGGCCTCACCCAGCAGATCGCCGTCAGCCACAAGCCGGGCGACATCGGCGACCAGTACAACAGCTTCCTCGACTGCGACGAAGTCGATGCGTCGAAGATCGGCAACGGCGACGTCATCATCAGCCGCAACGGCAAGCTGCTGCGTCCGAAGCGCCTGCCGAGCAACCTGTACCAGTTCCGTCAGGGCACCGGTGCGGATCGCTGCGTGCTCGACTGCATCACCTCGCTGCAGAACGGCGCCGATCTCTTGTGGATCGAAACCGAGAAGCCGCACATCGAGCAGATCGCCGGCATGGTCGATCGTATTCGCGAAGTCGTGCCGAACGCGAAGCTCGCCTACAACAACTCGCCGTCGTTCAACTGGACGCTGAACTTCCGCTGGCAGGTCTACGATGCCTGGAAGGAAGAAGGAAAGGACGTCAGCAAGTACAACCGCGCCGAGCTGATGAAGGTGGAATACGACGATACGCCGCTCGCGATCGAAGCCGACCAGCGCATCCGCACCTTCCAGGCGGATTCGGCCAAGCGCGCCGGCATCTTCCACCACCTGATCACGCTGCCGACCTATCACACAGCTGCGCTGTCGACAGACAACCTCGCCAGGGAATACTTCGGCGAGCAGGGAATGCTCGGCTACGTGAAGAACGTGCAGCGTCAGGAAATCCGTCAGGGTATCGCCTGCGTGAAGCACCAGAACATGGCCGGCTCCGACATCGGCGACGACCACAAGGAATACTTCGCCGGCGAAGCCGCGCTGAAGGCGGGCGGCGCCCACAACACGATGAACCAGTTCGGCTAACGAACCGGCGCCAACACATCGCGATCAAGGAAATGCCCGGCCGCAAGGCCGGGCATTTTGCTTTTGCGCGCGGACGCATCGCCTCCGATGCCGCCGGGCGAACAGCAAGATGTGAATATCCTCGAAGGAATTCCGTCATGGTCGGGGTTGTCCCAGCCATCCGCGTCTGTTTTGTTGGCGGTCAACAAGACGCGGGTGGCCGGAATAAGCTCGGCCATGAGGACAGAACAGGCTAGCGACCGCCGGGAAACGCCGAGGAGCCGATGCGCATCAACTGGAATGGAATATTCGTCATCGGCCTGGCCTCGATCGTTCTTGCCTCCCCTGCTCTCGCCCAACGCGGCGCGAGTTGCCATGACGGGATGAGCTTTCCGCAGTTTCTGGAATCGCTGAAGATCGACGCCGCGAAAGCCGGCGTCTCGCAACGCGCCATTGCCGCAGCCTCGCCCTACCTCGTCTACGATCAGGGCATCGTCAATCGCGACCGCGGACAGCGCGTGTTCGGACAGTTGTTTACGGTGTTCGCCGGCCGCATGGCTTCGGAGAATCGCCGGGTGCGCGGTCAGCAACTCATCAAGAAATACGCGCAGGCCTTCGCACGCGCCGAGAAGGAATACGGCGTGCCGCCGGCGGTCATCACCGCGTTCTGGGCACTGGAAAGCGATTTCGGCGCGGTGCAGGGCAAGCTGTCGACGCTGCGCTCACTGGTGTCGCTGGCCTACGACTGCCGCCGCGCCCAGATGTTTCACGACGAGACCATCGCCGCGCTGAAGATCATCGACCGCGGCGACCTCACGCCGGCCGAGATGATCGGCTCATGGGCCGGCGAACTCGGCCAGACGCAGTTCCTGCCGCAGCACTATTTCAACTACGCCGTCGATTACGACGGCGACGGCCATCGCAACCTGCTGCGAAGCGCGCCGGACGTGATCGGCTCAACCGCCAACTACATCGCGACCGGATTGAAGTGGCGGCGCGGCGAACCGTGGTTGCAGGAAGTGCGCGTGCCGCAGAACCTGCCGTGGCAGGAGACCGACCTCACGATCAAGCATCCGCGTGCGAAATGGGCGCAATGGGGCGTGACGCTGGCGGACGGCCGCGCGTTGCCCACCGACAATCTGCCGGCGTCGCTGCTGCTGCCGATGGGGCGGCACGGCCCCGCCTTCCTCGCCTATCCGAACTTCGCGGCGTATACCGAGTGGAACAACTCGCTGATCTACGCCACCACGGCCGCCTATCTCGCCACCCGCATCGCCGGTGCCGGACCGATGCACAAGCCGTCCGGCCCCATCGCGCAATTGCCGTTCAGCGACATCAAGCAACTCCAAACGCTGCTCGCGCGGCAAGGCTTCAATGTCGGCAAGATCGACGGCGTTCTCGGCCAGCAAACCCGCACCGCCGTGAAGGCCATGCAGGTCAAGTATGGGCTGCCCGCGGATTCATGGCCGACCGCCGAACTGCTGGCGCGAATGCGTGGCGGACGATAGGCTCGCGACAACGAGAACAACAAAACCCGGGAGACATGTCGTGCCGCGCATTCCCTATCTCGATCTGTCGGAAGCCTCGCCCGAATATCGCGACATGCTGAAGGGGCGCTACGATCTCAACCTGTACCGGATGCTGCCACACGCCACCACCATCGCTCCCGGCTTTCTCAAGATGGGCGGCGCGATCCTGCGCGACAGCGCGCTCGATCCGCAGTTGCGCGAAATCGCCATCCTGCGCGTCGGCTTCCTCAGCAAAGCGAGCTACGAGGTTCATCAGCACAAGCGCGTCGCGCGCCGGGTCGGGCTGGCGGAAGCCAAGATCGCCGCGCTGGAAAACGATCCGGACAGCGACGTGTTCTCGCCGCTCGAGAAGCTGATCGTTCGCTACACCGACGACGTGGTCGCGAACGTGAAGGCATCGACTGCGCTGTTCGACGAACTGCTCGCCGCGCTCGACAACCGCCGCATGGCCGAACTGACGCTGACCATCGGCTTCTACATGGCGGTGAGCCGCTTTCTCGAAAACTTCGAGGTTGACATCGAAGCGGTGCCGCCGTCGGAGACCGACACCCGCGTGCGCTATTCCGCGAAGTGAGGAGGATCGCGATGTCGACCACCACCCACGCGCCGCGACAGATCGATCCCTCCGCCTCGCTTCATGCTGAATCGCTCGGACAGGCACCGCACTATCGCCGCCTCGCCGGCCGCCGCATCGTCGTGGTCGGCGCCGGTCAGCGCAAGACCGTCGATGCCGATCCGCCGATCGGCAACGGCCGCGCGATGGCCGTGCTGTTCGCGCGCGAGGGCGCCACCGTCGCCTGCGTCGATGTCGCACAGGATGCCGCCGACGCCACCGTCGAACAGATCGCGGCGGAAGGCGGCCATGCCTTCACCGAAACCGCCGATGTCGCGAACCCCGCCGCCATTGCGCCGGCGTTGACGCGCTGCGCGGAACGGCTCGGCGGCCTCGACGGGCTGGCGCTGAATGTCGGCATTTCGCAGGGGCTCTCGCTGCCGAAGATGACGGTGGAAGCCTGGGACAAGGACTATGCGGTGAACGTGCGCAGCCACATGCTGTTCGCGCAGAGGGCGCTGGAGATCATGTCGCCCGGCGGCGCCATCGTGCTGACGTCGTCGCTGGCGAGCCAGCGCGCCGGCGGACGCAATCCCGCCTACGAATCGTCCAAGGCCGCGCAGATCGCGCTCGGCCGCGCCATCGCGCGCGCCGGGGAAAGCAAGGGCATTCGCTGCAATGTGCTCGCCCCCGGCTTCATGGATACGCCGATGGGGCGCGACGCCAGCCGCAGGCGCGCGGATCGCGCGCTCACGGTACCTTTCGGCCGTCAGGGCACCGGCTGGGAGGTGGCTTATGCTGCGCTGTTTCTGATTTCGAATGAATCGTCCTACGTCAATGCGCATACGCTGTTTCTTGACGGCGGACATCTCGGCGGCATTCAGCGCGACGGCTGACAGCAATATCGCGAAATGCCTTGCGCCCCGCCACAGTCGAATATAGATGCAAATGCATCGACATTTGACATGGAAGCCCGACATGAGCGCGACGAAACTTTTCGAACCCTACAAGCTCGGCCCCATCACGCTGACCAACCGCACCGTAATGGCGCCGCTGACGCGCAACCGCGCCGTCGCCGGTCTGGTGCCGAATCCGCTCGCGGTCGAGTATTACGGCCAGCGCGCCTCCGCCGGCCTGCTGGTGACCGAGGCCAGCCAGGTATCGCAACAGGGCCAGGGCTATCAGGACACGCCCGGCATCTATTCGAAGGAACAGATCGCCGGCTGGCGCGAAGTGACCGATGCCGTGCACGCCCGCGGCGGCCACATCTATATTCAGCTATGGCACGTCGGACGCATCTCGCATGTGTCGTTGCAGCCGAACGGCGGTGCGCCGGTGGCGCCGTCGGCCATCCGGGCCAACACCAAGACGTTCGTCGGCGGCAAGTTCGCGGAGGTGTCCGAACCGCGCGCGCTCGAACTGAATGAGATCCCCGGCATCGTCGACAGTTTCAAGCGCGCAGCGGCGAATGCCCGCGAGGCCGGCTTCGACGGCGTCGAAATTCACGGCGCCAACGGCTATCTGCTCGATCAGTTCGCCAAGGACGGCACTAACAAACGCACCGACGCCTATGGCGGCTCCATCGAGAACCGCGCGCGGTTGATGCTGGAAGTGGCCAAGGCGGTCGCGGCGGAGGCCGGCGCGGATCGCACCGGCATTCGCATCTCGCCGGTGACGCCTGCCAACGACGTCTCCGACAGCAACCCGCAACCGCTGTTCGATCACATCGTCGACGGGCTGAACGCCGAAAAGCTGGTCTACATTCACGTCATCGAGGGCGCGACCGGCGGCCCGCGCGACATCGCGCCGTTCGATTACGCCGGCCTGCGCAAGCGTTTCAACGGCACCTACATCGCCAACAACGGCTACGATCTGGCGCTCGCTAATAAGGTGCTGGCCGCGAACGAAGCCGATCTGATCGCGTTCGGCAAGCCGTTCATTTCCAATCCCGATCTGGTCGAGCGGCTGAAGCGCGGCGCGCCGTTGAACGAGCCGGACAAGACGACTTTCTATGGCGGCGGCGCAAAGGGCTACACCGACTACCCGACGCTTGCGCTCGACGCCGCGCAATAAAGCGGGTCGACTCCATAGGACCATCATTGCGAGCGAAGCGAAGCAATCCAGTCCTTCTTTAAAAGCTGGATTGCTTCGTCGCTTTGCTCCTCGCAATGACGCGTTGATCTGACCGGATCGGACTAGCGACTAACCTCTTCGGATGGCACTGCCGCGCCCGACGCCTCTGTCATCCACGCGTCGAGCGCGGCGATCTCCGCCGCCGACATTCGCAGGCCGAGCTTGGACCGCCGCCAGATCACGTCCTCGGCCGTGCGTGCCCATTCGTGCGTCATGAGATAATCGACCTCGCGCGCGGTCAGCGTCGCGCCGAACGAGCGGCCGAGATCGGTCATCGACGTTGCTCCGCCCAGCATCTTCGTTGCGCGCGTGCCGTAGGCGTGCGCCAGCCGGTTGGCATGGGCCGCGGTGAGAAACGGAAAATCGCGCGACAATTGTTCGGCGAGCGTCGGGAACGCGGACACATCGAGATCGCCGCCCGGCAGCGGCGCCGATGCGGTCCAGCCCTCGCGCGCGGCGCGGCCGGGCAGATACGGCGACAGCTTTTCCAGCGCTTCTTCCGCCAACCGGCGATAGGTCGTGATCTTGCCGCCATAGATCGATAGCAGCGGCGCCCCCTCGGACACATCGAGCGCGAGCACATAGTCGCGGGTCGCCGCCTTGGCCTCGCTGGCGCCATCGTCGTACAGCGGCCGCACGCCGGAATAACTCCAGACGACATCGTTCGGCTTCACCGGATTCGCGAGATACTCGCTCACAGCCGCGCACAGATAGGCGATCTCCTCGGCTGTTGCCGTCACCCGCGCGGGATCACCGTGATAGTCGCGATCGGTGGTGCCGATCAGGGTGAAATCGTCGCGGTACGGAATCGCGAAGACGATGCGGCCATCGGCGTTCTGAAAAATATAGGCTCGGTCGTGCGCATAGAGTTTCGGCACCACGATGTGCGAGCCCTGCACCAGGCGGATGCTGGCCCCGGCACGGCTTTCCGCGTCGAGCGCCAGCGCCTCCTCGACCCAGGGTCCGGCCGCGTTCACCAGCGCCCGCGCCTCGATCACGTTGCGCGCACCGCTCACCGTGTCCTCGGTCGTGACCCGCCACACCTCACCGTCACGCGCGATTTGCGTGGCACGGGTCCGGGGGGCAATCACGGCGCCCCGGTCGGCAGCATCGCGCGCGGTGAGCACCGTGAGGCGGACGTCGTCGACCGCGCAATCGGAATATTCGAAGCCGCGCGTGAACCGGCCCGCCTTGAGCGGACGACCGACTTCGTCGTGGGTAAGATCGAGGGTGCGGGTCGGCGGCAGCAGCTTGCGCCCGCCGAGATGATCGTAGAGGAACAGCCCCAGCCGCAGCAGCCACGCCGGCCGCAGTCCGGCATGATGCGGCAATACGAAACGCAGCGGCGAGACGATGTGCGGTGCGATCCGCCACAGCACCTCGCGTTCGATCAGCGCCTCGCGCACCAGCCGGAACTCGTAATATTCCAGATAGCGCAGACCGCCGTGGATCAGCTTGGTCGAAGCCCACGACGTGCCGCTGGCGAGGTCATTCATCTCGCAGAGGAAGACCGAATTGCCGCGCCCGGCCGCGTCCCGCGCGATGCCGCAGCCATTGATGCCGCCACCGATAATCGCGAGGTCGTAGATCTGTGACACCAAACGCCTTCCTGCCCGGCCGAACGGCGGCAGCGAAGCCGCAACGCATTTCTATATCGCGTTTTATCGCCGAATGCAGAGGCTTTCTACCTCTTGAGCGGCCACATCCAAGGCGCGCGCGGACATGATGCGCGCCTCTGTTCGAGAAGCCGGATCCTGCCGTGTCGATCAGCGAACGACGCGGCGTCGCTCTCAAACCGCCAAGGCGGCAAGGCTGGTCTCAAGGCGCTTTCGCGACTGCGGACGCAGGCTTTGGTTCGCGTCCGCGCGCGAACTGCGCGGCCGCCCGTTCGGCGTCGCGGGCGTTGCGGAATATCTGGCCTTCGAGGCGGAAAAATTGGGGAGCGGCGGCGAAAAAACGAAACCCGGCCTTGTCGCGAACGACGATGCCGGCGGCCCGCGAACTGACCTCGATGATATAGCTGTCTGACATGATGGCCGCGCCCGTGGTCGTAAAATCGGGCAAATAACCGTCACGCATCCCATTCGTTCCGCGTCACCGTCTTCGCCGTTGGGGTACGCCGTAGACGCGTCGCGCGACAGCCTTGTGACGATCGGATTACACCGAAATCGCGCCCTTATCGATGACCTGCGGTCGCCCCTCGTCGTCGATGGCGACGTAGGTGAAATTGCCGTCGGTGACGAGAATCGACTGGCTTTGCCGACGCCGCCGCACCCAAGCATCCAGATGCACGGTGATCGAGGTGCGACCGATCCGCACGGTCGACGCATAGACCGACACCACATCACCGACGAACACTGGTTTGCGGAAGTTCATGGCCTCGATCGCCACGGTGGCGGTGCGCGCCTTGGTGGTCTTGATCGCGTAGATGCCGCCGGCGACGTCCATCTGGCTGAGCAGCCAGCCGCCGAAGATATCGCCGTTGTGATTGGTGTCGGCCGGCATCGCCAGGGTACGAATGCAGAGATCGCCGCGCGGTTCGGACTCCGGCTGCGGTGAGGGAACGGTTTGCGCATCGGTCATCGCAACAATCCTCGAATTGCGCTTCCGGACCGGGCCGCACGCAATGAGGTCCGAAAGCCGATACCGTCTCACAAGACGAACCGTCCCAGCACATCAGATTTCATCGCCGTTCGGAAGAGGCTTATCGGCGTCGGACGAACGGGTGTCGCGCGACGGTGCGCGGCTACTTCGGCCGCACCATCTCGAACATCGCATCGGGACGCACTTCGACGTAGTCGCCCATGCGGCCGGCGCGCAGGATGGGATGCGCCTCTGCGGTCTGATAGACGCCGTCCTTGATCAACGCCTTGTCGATATGGACCGCAACCACCTCGCCGATTGTGAACCAGACCTCGGCCTTCCCGCCATCCGCACCCTTGAGCTGGATGATCTCCGACAGCTTGCACTCGAAGGTGACGCGGCTCTCTCCGACACGCGGCGGCTTGACCAGGCGGCTCGGGATCGGCGTCAGCCCCCCCAGTTCGAATTCGTCGACCTCATGCGGCACAGTCGCGGAGGTCGCGTTCATCTTCTGCGCGATATCCATGGTGGCGAGGTTCCAGACGAACTCGCCGGTCTCCTGAATATTCGCGACCGTGTCCTTCCAGCCGGTCGAGGAAAACCCGATCAGCGGCGGATGATAGTTGAGGGCGTTGAAGAAACTGTATGGCGCGAGATTGACGTTGCCTTCGCCGTCGCAGGACGAAATCCAGCCGATCGGCCGCGGACCGATGATGGCATTGAAGGGATCGTGGCGCAGGCCATGGCCCTTGGCCGGCTCGTAGAAGTGGATGTCGTTCGAGCCGGTCGCATTCATGTGTCGTTCCCTCAGCCAGCGTTGCGATACCCCAACCCCACCAGAATGAAATCGATCATCTCGTCGAGGGTCGGTCCCGGCTTGTTAACACATTGGGCGATCATCTGAGGATGGAAAAAACGCAGCATGGCGTTGCAGGTGCACAGCGCCGCGACGGGCACGTCGGCGACTTGGAAAACGCCGCTGGCGACACCTTCGCCGATCACCCCGCCGATCAGCATGGTGACGCGCTCGATGTGCGCCTTGCAGACGTCCCAGTCCTCTTCCATGGCACTGGCGACCATCTCGTGCAGCTTGGCGTCGCCAACGTAGCGCTCGCTGTTCATCACGTGGATAGTGGTCAGCAATTCGCGCAGCCGCTGCGGCACCGGCTCGGATCCCGTCGCGATGACATGCGCGGTGGCTTCGACTTCGCTCATCAGCCGGAAGGCGACCCCTTGGCGGATGGCATCCTTCGACGGAAAGAATCGATAGACGTTGGCGGGCGACATGCGCAACAGCTTGGCGATGTCGGCCACCGTGGTTTTCTGGTAGCCGATCTCGCGAAACAGCCGCTCCGCCACCACCAGAATCCGCTGTTGCGTGTCGGCTTCGGTATGTTCGGACAACATCGTCATATCAACATTCACTCTTCATTTATTCGGCAGCCTCGGCAAGCGGAAATGCGAGCTGGGCCTCTTCATGCTGCGCTGCCGCAGCGGTACCGGTCTCAGTCGGCCCCTTCTCGTCGAGGCTCTTCCTGAACCACAGTGCGTAAAGCCCCGGCAGGTACAGCAACGTCAGAAAAGTCGCGACGAACAGTCCGCCCATGATGGTGATGGCCATCGGGCCCCAGAACGCCGAGCGCGACAGCGGGATCATCGCGAGGATCGCCGCGAGCGCCGTCAACACCACCGGACGCGCGCGACGCACCGTCGCCTCGACGATGGCGTCGCGACGGGTGAGGCCGTGGCTCACATCGGTTTCGATCTGATCGACCAGGATCACGGTGTTACGCATGATCATGCCGGCCAGCGCGATCAGGCCGAGCAGCGCCACGAAACCGAACGGCTGGCTTGCGACGTTGAGCCCGAGCGACGCGCCGACGATGCCGAGCGGTGCTGTGAGGAACACCAGCAGCAGCCGCGAGAAGCTCTGCAACTGGATCATCAGCAAGGTCAGCATGACCACGACCATCAGCGGGAACAGGATGAAGATCGAGGCATTGCCCTTCTCGGATTCCTCGATGGCGCCGCCCATCTCCATGCGATAGCCCGGCTCGAGGCTGTCGCGGATCGGCTTCAGCTTGGCCCAGATCGCGTTGCTGACATCGGGCGCCTGCACCCCGTCGACGATATCGCCGCGTACGGTGATCGCCATGTCGCGATTGCGCCGCCACAGGATCGGTTCCTCGTGGGCGTATTCCACCTTGGCGATCTGCGACAGCGGCACCGCGACGCCGTTGCGCGTGGTGATGGTAAGGTCGCCGACCCGCGCCAGATCGAGTCGTTCGGCCGGCACCGCGCGGGCCACCACCTCGACCTTCTCGATGCCGTCGCGGATCGTCGTCACCGGCACACCGGAAATCAGCATCGCCAACGCCTGCGAGACATCCTGCGGCGTCAGGCCGAGCGCGCGGGCGCGATCCTGATTGACCACCAGTTTGAGCACCGGCGTCTGTTCGTTCCAGTCGAGATGCGGATCGACCACGTCATGATTGGTCTTGACGATGTCGCGCACCTTGTAGGCGATCTCACGCACCTTGTGCGTATCCGGCCCGATGACACGGAATTGAACCGGGAAGCCGACCGGCGGACCGAAGTTGAAGCGATCGACGCGCACCCGCGCCTCGTTCAGCGCGCCTTCGTGCACGGCCTTCTCTATCCGCGCCTTGATCCGCTCGCGTGCCTCGACATTCTTCGACACGATCACGATCTCGGCGAAGGATTCGTTCGGCAGTTGCGGATTGAGGCCAAGCCAGAAGCGCGGCGAACCCTGCCCGACATAGGCGGTGTAGGTCGCGATATCGTCGTCGCCCTTCAAAAGCTTCTCGGCTTCCTTCACCGCCTTCTCGGTGACCTTGAATGCCGTGCCTTCCGGCAGACGCAGTTGCAGGAACAGTTCCGGCCGCTCCGACAGCGGGAAAAACTGCTGCTGCACATGGCCGAAACCGACGATGCTGGCGCCGAAGATCGCAACCGTCGCCACCACCACCTTGATGCGGTGATTGACGCACCACGTCACGATCCGGCGCAGGCCGCGATACATCCGCGTCTCGTAGATGGCGTGCGGATCGTGGATCGGCTGGCCCGGCTTGACGAAGTTCGGCAGCAGCTTGACGCCGATATAGGGCGTGAAGATCACCGCGACGAACCACGACGCCACCAGCGCTATCGCCACGATCCAAAAGATGCCGCCGGCATATTCGCCGACGCCTGAATTGGCGAAGCCGATCGGCAGGAAGCCGGCCGCCGTCACCAGCGTGCCGGTCAGCATCGGGAACGCGGTGGATTCCCAGGCGAAGGCCGCCGCCCTGGCGCGCTCCCAGCCCTGCTCCATCTTCACCACCATCATCTCGACCGCGATGATGGCGTCGTCCACCAGAAGGCCCAGCGCGATGATCAGCGCGCCGAGCGTGATGCGATGCAGGTCGAGCGACATCGCGTTCATGACTACGAACACGATCGCCAGCACCAGCGGCACGGACAACGCGACCACGATGCCGGTGCGCAGGCCGAGCGCGAGGAACGAGACGAACAGCACGATCGCCAGCGCCTCGATGAACGAGCGCACGAACTCGCCGACGGCGTGCTTCACCACCAGCGGCTGATCCGCGACCTGCTCAAGTTCGATGCCCTTGGGCACGCCGTTCATGAAGTCGGCGCTGGCCTTCTTCACATCATCGCCAAGCTCAAGAATGTTGGCGCCCTTGGCGGTGACGACGCCGATGCCGAGAGCGGGCTTGCCCTCCTGGCGGATTTCGTAGCTGGTGGGATCGACGAAGCCGTGCCTCACGGTGGCGATATCGCCGAGCCGAAACACGCGACCGTTGCTCTCGACCGGCGTTTCCGCCACGGCCCTGGCGCCGTCCAGTGCGCCGGTGACGCGCAGCGGCACGCGCTGCGACGAGGTTTCGACGGTGCCGGCCGGCACCACGGCGTTCTGCTTCGCCAGCGAATCGAAGATCGCCTGCGGCGCGATGCCAAGCGTCGCGAGCTTGGCGTGCGAGAACTCGACGTAGATCTTTTCGTCTTGCGTGCCGTAGAGATTGACCTTGGTGACGCCGGGCACCTTCAGGAGGCGCTGGCGCAGGCCCTCGGCCACCTTCTTCATCTGCGCATAATCGGCGCCGTCGCCGGTCATCATGTAGAGAACCGAGTCGACGTCGCCGTATTCGTCGTTGAAATTGGGGCCGATCAGATTCGACGGCAGGTTGCCGCGAATGTCGGAGAGCTTCTTGCGCAACTGATAGAACAGCTCCGGCACCTCCTTCGGCGGCGTGTTGTCCTTGAAGAACACCTGCATCGCCGTGAAGGATGGCTTCGAATAGGTCTGCACCTTGTCGAAATGCGGCAGCTCCTGAAGTTTCTTCTCGATCGGATCGGCGACCTGCTCCTGCATCTCCTTTGCGGTCGCGCCCGGCCAGATCGCCGACACAACCACCACCTTGATGGTGAAGGAGGGATCCTCGGCGCGGCCAAGCCGCAGGTACGAGAAGAACCCGGCACAGCCGATCGCTATGATCAGAAACAGCACCAGCGCGGGATGAGCCACCGCCCAGGCAGACAGATTGAAGCGCTTCATGGCAAGCCTCACTTCATCGCGAGCAAGCGGTTCGGATCAGAACGACAACGACGACACGACGCGGACCTTCTCGGCCGGGTCGAGCTTCTGGACGCCAAGCGTCACCACCTTGGCGCCTTCCTCGACGCCGCCGGTGATCAGCACGTTCTCGGAGCCGTAGGACTTCACGCTCACCGGCCTCAGCGTCACCTTGCCGGCGTCGTCGACGACGTAGAGCGAAGGCGACGTGCCCTGGCTGAACAGCGCCGACAGCGGCAGCTTCGCCACCCGCTCGGTATCGCGGCTGGCGATGGTCAGCGTTGCCGTCATGCCCAGCGCAACGCGATCGTCGGCATCGGGCAGCGAGAATTTCGCCAGATAGGTGCGCGTGGCGGGATCGGCTTGTGGCGCGATCTCGCGCAGCTTCGCCACATAGGTCTTGCCGGGCTCCGACCACAACGACACACGCGCGACGCCATCCTTGGCGCGGCCGATCAGCGTTTCCGGAATCGCGACCACGGCCTCCTTCTCACCCATGCGCGCGACGCGGATCGCGGCCTGTCCGGCGGCCACCACCTGTCCGGGATTGATCATGGTCGCCGTGACGACGCCGTGCACGTCAGCCGTCAGCGTCGCATAGGACAGGCTGTTGCCTGTCAGTTCCACCGAGCGTTCGGCGCGGTTGAGCCGGCCGCGGGCTTCGGCGGCGGCGGCATTGGCCTGATCGAGTTGCGCGTCGGTCGCCCAGCCCTTGGCCTTCAATTCGGTAGCGCGGGTCTGCGCCGCGGCAGCCTGCGCCTGCGTGCCGGTCGCGGCGCTCAATTCGGCCTGCGCCTGCTCGGCCTGCAATTTCAGATCGACCTGATCCAGGGTCGCCAGCGCCTGCCCCGGTTCGACCACCTGTCCGACTTCGACGAGCCGCTTCTCGACCTTGCCGGCCACCCGGAAACCCATGTCGGTCTCGATCCGAGGACGAATGGTGCCGACGAAGCTGCGCTCCGGCGATTCGGCCTGGTAATGCACCTGCGCGACCAGAACAGGCCGCAGCGGCTCGGACTTTTCAGCGGTGGACTGGTCGCAGCCGCCCAGCGCAAGCGCCGGGAAGATTAAGCCGACAGCCGATAAGACCCTGATTTTATGGAAAAAACCTGCAGATTCCGACATCGGAAAGACCCTTGCGAGATGCATGTAGTGAAGAAACTGCGCTCACTAGTGACGAATGTCAATATTCGTCAGTGAGTAATTATCAGTCAACACCCGCCATGAGCGACCGTTTTCGATGTCTGGCGCATCGGTTGCATCGAGCCGCGCGAAAGAATCGAAACTGAGCGCGCCGGCCTCGGTGAAGATCACAGGAACGTTCGCGTGGCCCGGCTGTTGTCTCCGCGAACATTGGAGGAGAGACGAACGTTATGGGAAGCAGCACTGACAAGATCAAAGGCGCCGCCAACGAAGCGATCGGCAAGGCCAAGCAAGGCGTCGGTGAAGCCGTTGGATCTGACCGGCTGAAGGGCGAGGGCGTGATCCAGGAAGCCAAGGGTCATGGCCAGCAGGCCTTGGGCGACGCCAAGGCGGCCGCGAAGGAGGCCGTCGACAAGGCGGCGAACTACGCCCATCGGAAACTGTAAGAGGGTCCTGTCGTTCGCGGTGCACGTCGCGAATGAAGGAAAGCAGAGAGGGCCAGTTCTGTCGGGCTGGCCCTCTTTTTGCTGAGTGCTCGGTTATGCGCCGCGAAAGAATTTTCTTCCGTCATGGCCGGGTTTAGCCGTTCGGAAAACGGCGTCGCTTCGCTCGCCTATGTCCCGGCCATCCACCTCTATGCCGCTCACTCGTAAGGACGTGGATGCCCGGCACAAAGCCGGGCATGACGGCTGAGAAACCCATTTAGTACCCCAGCGCGCAGCCGTCCTTGCGAGGGTCGGAGCCGCCGATCAGCGCGCCGCGCTCCCAGTCGATCCAGATCGCCTGCCCGCCGCCCCATGGGACTTTCACGCGCGTCACCTGATGACCGATCGCGCGCAGGCCTTCGGCGGCGCTTTCTGGAATACCTTCTTCCAACTGATAGACGCCTTCGTAATGCAGCGCGCGCGGCAGGTCGATCGCCTCCTGCACATCCATCCCGAAATCCAGCATGTTGCTCAGCACATGGCTCTGTCCGACCGGCTGATACTGCCCGCCCATGACGCCGAAGGGCATCGCCGCGCGGCGGTCCTTCGTCACCATGCAGGGAATGATGGTGTGCAGCGGTCGCTTGCCGGGCGCAATGCAGTTCGGGTGATCCGGCTGCACCCGAAACCCGACGCCGCGATTCTGCATCAGCACGCCGGTCTTGTTCGACATGATTCCCGAGCCGAACGGATGCGCGATGGAATTGATGAACGAGCAGGCGTTGCGATCCTTGTCGACGACGGTGCAATAGATCGTCGATGGGTTGGCGATCGGCCATACGTTGGGGAGATCGAGCATCCGGTCCATCCGGATCTTCGTGGCGAACTCGGCGGCGAAGTCCTTCGCGAGAATCCGCGCCACGTCGACATCGACGTGCTGCGGATCGGCGATATGCATCTCGCGCATCATGTAGGCGACGCGCGCGGCTTCCGCTTCCAGATGCAGTCGCTCGACGCTGAGCGGCGCATATTGCGCCAGATCGAAATGCGATAGCACGTTGAGCATCACCAGCATGGTGAGGCCCGGGCCGTTGGGCGGGCATTGCCAGACGTCGTAGCCTCTATATGTCGTGCCGATCGGCACCGTTGTCTCGGTCGTATGCGAAGCGAAATCTTCCAGCGTCTGCAAGCCGCCGAGGCTGCGCAACGTCTCCACCATGTCCTCGGCCACCGCGCCTTTGTAGAAGCCGTCCGGTCCCTGTTCGGCGATGATGCGCAGTGTTTGCGCCAGTTCCGGCTGCCGGATCACGTCACCTGCGACCGGCGGTTCGTTGTTCTTCAGAAGATAGCGCGGCGCGTTGGCACCCTTGCGCAGTTTCTCGACATTGTTGCGCCAGTCGAAAGCAATGCGCGGCGCGACGACATAGCCGTTTTCCGCCGCCTCGATCGCCGGCTGCAACAGCCGGTCCAGTCCGAACCGGCCGTGGTCGCGCAGGATCGTGGCCCAGGCATCGACCGAACCGGGGATCGTCACCGCGTGCACGCTGGTGGTCGGAATCGCGGTGATGCCGCGTTCCAGATACCACGCGGCTTCGGCGGCGCGGGGCGCGCGGCCGGAGCCATTATAGGAGACGATATCGCCCTCGCTTTTCGGCATGTAGAGCGCGAAGCAGTCGCCGCCGATGCCGGTCGATTGCGGCTCGATCACACCCAGCAGCGCGCAGGCCGCCACCGCTGCGTCGGCCGCGGTGCCGCCGGCCCGCAACACCTCGATGGCCGCCAGCGTCGCCTGCGGATGCGAGGTCGCCACCATTGCGTTCAGTGCATGGACGGTGGAGCGGCCCGGAAGCTGAAAATTCCTCATCGCGCGTGGTCTTCCCGTTATTGTTATGTCGCCCAAGGGACCACTTTCCTTGGCATATCGGCAAGGCCGGGAGCAATGCTCCACCGCATGGGTTTTCCTCGACACATGCACCTGATAGTCAGAGCCCATGGCCTACGCCGTCGCAGCATTGTATCAATTCGTCGCCCTGCCGGACTTCCACGATCTGCGGGAGCCGCTGCGCGACCTGTGCGCGGCGCGCGGCCTCAAGGGCACCATCCTGCTGGCCCATGAGGGCATCAACGGCACCATCGCCGGCAAAGCGGACGCGCTGCACGATCTCATCGACCGGTTGCAGCGCGGCCCGTTATTCGACGGACGGCTCTACAATCTCGAACTGAAATTCTCCACCGCGGAGGCGATGCCGTTCCAGCGACTGAAAATCCGCCTCAAGAAGGAGATCGTCACGCTCGGCGATCCGGCGACCGATCCGACCCGGCAGGTCGGCACCTACGTCGATCCGGCGGCATGGAACGAACTGATCGCCGCGCCGGACGTGGTGGTGCTCGACACCCGCAACCGCTTCGAGGTGGCGATGGGCACCTTCAGTGGCGCCGTCGATCCCGGGATCGACAGCTTCGGCCAGTTCAAGGACTTCGTCGCGCGGAAGCTCGATCCCGCCCGCGACAAAAGAATCGCGATGTTCTGCACCGGCGGCATCCGCTGCGAGAAGGCGAGTTCCTATCTGCTCGCGCACGGCTTCAGCGAAGTCTATCACCTCAAGGGCGGCATCCTGAAGTACCTGGAAGCGAAGCCCGAGACCGACAGCCGTTGGCGCGGCGAGTGCTTCGTGTTCGACGAGCGCGTGGCGCTCGGGCACGGACTTACGGAACGCGCGAAGGAACTCGGGTCATGACTGACGATCCCCGGCTCAGCGAGCGCGTCGACGCGCTGGAAGCCCGCATCGCCTATCAGGACGACACCATTGAGACGCTGAACCAGACCGTAACCGCGCAATGGCAGCAGATCGACGCCCTGCGGCGGCTGGTCGGCGAACTCGGCGAACGCCTGCGCGACGCCGAAAGCAACAGCCGCGCCGCCCCGGCCAACGAGCCCCCGCCGCATTACTAGGGTTTGTCAAACTGCCTCCTTTCGTCATTGCGAGGAGCGTGAGCTCCGAAGCAATCCAACTCTTTCTGTGCGCCGTCTGATTGCTTCGCTGCGCTCGCAATGACGGCGTTGATCCGCCTCAGTTCCCCTCTCGCCCTTGTGTGCTGTGCATCGGGCATAACCGCCATGATGGCCCGATGCCGCGTTGACACCCGGCGCCGGCGGCCTAAATTAAGAATCGTTCCGAGGGGTGCTCCGACAGGGAGCTGAGATACCGCCATGTCGCGAAAGCGACGCGCGGTGACCCTTTGAACCTGATCCGGGTCATGCCGGCGAAGGGACAGGGATGGTTCAGACTTTACCGATTCAGCGCAACAAATCTTCTATTCATGACGCTCCGATCCACGTGATCGGCGCGGGCATCGCCGGTGCGTGGCAGGCGCTGTTGCTCGCCAGGGCCGGTTACCGCGTGACGCTGCACGAGCGCGACGACGCTGCGATGGCCGGCGGCACCAGCCACTGGGCCGGCGGAATGCTGGCGCCCTATTGCGAGCAGGACGGCTCCGAACCGCTGATCACTCGTCTCGGCCTGCGCTCGCTGGCGCTGTGGCGGCGCGAGGTTCCCGACACGCCCTTCAACGGCTCGCTGGTGGTGGCGCACGCGCGCGATCGTTCGGACTTCGCGCGCTTCGCCCGCGTCACCTCGAACTCTCGGCACGTTGAGGGCGACGACCTGACGCGGCTCGAACCCTCCCTCGATAGCCGTTTTCGCGAGGCGCTGTTTTTCCCCGACGAAGGCCACGTCGAGCCGCGCTATGTCGTGCCGCGACTGCACAGCGATATTCGCGCCGCCGGCGGCGAGGTCGTCTATCGTTCCGACGTGCGCGCCAGCGACTTCGACGGCACCGTGATCGACTGTCGCGGCATCGCCGCGCGCGACGTGTTTCCCGACCTGCGCGGCGTCAAGGGCGAGGAGATCATCGTCGAGACCGACGAGATCGAACTGGCGCGCCCGGTGCGGCTGCTGCATCCGCGCTGGCCGCTCTACCTCATCCCGCGCGACAATCATCGCTTCATGATCGGCGCGACCTCGATCGAGCGCGAGGACGAAGGCGTCACCGTGCGCTCGGCGCTCGAACTGCTCAGCGCCGCCTACACCGTGCATCCGGCGTTCGGCGAGGCGCGCATTCTCGAAATCGGCTCCGGCCTGCGGCCGGCGCTGCCCGACAACCTGCCGCGCATCGTGATCGACGGCCGCAAGATCGCCGTCAACGGACTTTACCGTCACGGTTTCCTGCTGGCCCCGGCGCTGGCCGAACTGACGCTGAATTTTCTCACCTCCGGCACCATCGACAACGAGGTGATGCAATGCGCGTGACCATCAACGGCGAAACGCGCGAGATCGCTGCGACACGCATCGACGCACTGCTCAGCGAACTGGAGTACGAAGGCTCGCACTTCGCCATCGCGCTGAATTTCGACGTGCTGCCGAAAAGCCGTTGGGCCGAAACGCACCTCAAGGCCGGCGACGAAATCGAAATCATCACACCGCGGCAGGGAGGGTGAGGACGATGCAATTGCTGGCACATACTTTGCTGTTGTCGTCCCCGCGCAGGCGGGGACCCATAACCCCTGGCATCAATTGCTTTGGAAGGCATCTGCCTCAGTGCCGCCAGGCAGCGACACGGCGTATGGGTCCCCGCCTGCGCGGGGACGACGCAGAGTATTGAGTGAGGTTGTCGACAACATGAGCACAGTGAAATTCTACGATCGCGAGTTTTCCTCGCGCCTCCTGATCGGCACGGCGCTCTACCCGTCGCCGAAGATCATGCAGGACGCGATCCGCGCCTCCGGCAGCCAGATCGTCACCGTGTCGCTGCGGCGCGAATCCGCCGGGGGCAAGACCGGCGACGCCTTCTGGTCGCTGATCCGCGAACTCGACGTCACGGTGCTGCCCAACACCGCGGGCTGCAAGACCGTGCGCGAGGCCGTCACCACCGCGAAGCTCGCGCGCGAGCTGTTCGGCACGCCGTGGGTGAAACTCGAAGTGATCGCCGACAACGACACGCTGCAACCCGACGTGGTCGGTCTGGTCGAAGCCGCGACGATCCTGATCAAGGACGGCTTCGAGGTGTTCCCCTATTGCACCGACGATCTCGGCGTCGCGCTGCGGCTGGTCGATGCCGGCTGCAAGGTGGTGATGCCGTGGGCCGCGCCGATCGGCAGCGCCAAAGGCATCACCAATCGCGACGGTCTGCGGCTGCTGCGCGACCGCTTGCCCGAGATCACGCTGGTGGTTGACGCCGGTCTCGGCGCGCCGAGCCACGCGGCGCAGGCGCTCGAACTCGGCTACGACGCCGTGCTGCTCAACACCGCCATCGCCAAGGCCGACGATCCGGTGGCGATGGCCAACGCCTTCCGCCTCGGCGTCGAGGCCGGACGCACCGCTTATGAAGCGGGCCTGATGGAGGCTCGCGATTTCGCTTCCCCCTCAACCCCCGTCGTAGGGACACCGTTCTGGCATGTCGTATCCTGATCGCTTCTATCCCGTGGCGGATTCGCTCGGCTGGGTGAAGCGCCTCACCGCGCTCGGCGTCGGCACCATTCAATTGCGCGCGAAAGATCTCAACGACGCGGAAGCGTTGCAGATCGTCAGCGATGCGCTGGAGATCACCAAAGGCACCTCGACAAAACTCGTGGTCAACGACTACTGGCGCGCGGCCATCGTCGCCGGCGCGGAGCACCTGCATCTCGGCCAGGAAGACCTCGCCGACGCGGACTTGAACGAAATCCGCAAGGCGAACCTCACGCTCGGCGTCTCGACCCACGACGACGCTGAGCTTGAAACAGCCCTCAAGGCTCGTCCCGACTACGTCGCGCTTGGGCCGATCTTCTTCACCACGCTGAAATCGATGCGCTTCGAACCGCAGGGCATTCCGAAGATCGCCGAATGGAAGAAACGCATCGGCAGTATTCCGCTGGTCGCCATCGGCGGCATCAAGCTGGAGCACGCCGATGAAATTTTCGCCGCCGGCGCGGATTCCATCGCCGTCGTCAGCGACGTGACGCAGAATCCCGATCCCGACGCGCGGGTCAAAGCATGGCTCGACCTCACCGTCGCAGCCGCACCATCAGCCTGAACCACAGGAGGACGCCATGAACATCCGCTCCAATCCGAACACCACCCTCCCCGCCGTCACCACCGGCGGCCTGCCGTCGTCCCGCAAGATCTTCGCGGTGCCCGAAGCGGCGCCGGATCTGCGGGTGCCGCTGCGCGAGATCATTCTCTCGGAAGGTGCGGGCGAGCCGAACCTGCCGGTCTACGACACCTCCGGGCCCTACACCGACCCGAACGTGGTGATCGACGTCAACGCCGGCCTGCCGCGCACGCGCCTTGCGTGGGTGAAGGAGCGCGGCGGCGTCGAGGAGTATGACGGCCGCGACATCAAGCCGGAAGACAACGGCAACGTCGGCGCCGCCCACGCCGCCGCCGCCTTCAAGGCGCACCACCGCCCGCTGCGGGGGCTCGGCGACGCGCCGATCACGCAACTCGAGTTTGCCCGCGCGGGCATCGTCACCAAGGAGATGATTTACGTCGCCGAGCGCGAGAATCTCGGCCGCAAGAAGCAGCTCGAACGCGCCGAAGCGGCGCTGGCCGACGGTGAATCGTTCGGCGCGTCGGTGCCGGCTTTCATCACGCCGGAATTCGTCCGCGATGAAATCGCCCGTGGACGCGCGATCATCCCGTCGAACATCAACCATGCCGAACTCGAGCCGATGATCATCGGCCGCAACTTCCTGACCAAGATCAACGCCAACATCGGCAACAGCGCGGTGACGTCGTCGGTTGAGGAAGAAGTGGACAAGATGGTGTGGGCGATCCGCTGGGGCGCCGACACCGTGATGGACCTCTCCACCGGCCGCAACATCCACACCACCCGCGAATGGATTTTGCGCAACGCGCCGATCCCGATCGGCACCGTTCCGATCTATCAGGCGCTGGAGAAGTGCGACGGCGATCCGGTCAAGCTGACTTGGGAACTGTATCGCGACACGCTGGTGGAACAGTGCGAACAGGGCGTCGATTACTTCACCATCCACGCCGGCGTGCGCCTGCCCTACATCCACCTCACCGCCAATCGCGTCACCGGCATCGTCTCGCGCGGCGGCTCGATCATGGCGAAGTGGTGCCTCGCCCATCACAAGGAGAGCTTCCTCTACACCCACTTCGAGGAGATCTGCGACCTGATGCGCAAATACGACGTGTCGTTCTCGCTGGGCGACGGCCTGCGCCCGGGCTCGATCGCGGACGCCAACGACCGCGCGCAGTTCGCCGAACTCGAGACGCTCGGAGAACTGACGCAGATCGCCTGGAAGAAGGGCTGTCAGGTGATGATCGAAGGCCCCGGCCACGTGCCGATGCACAAGATCAAAATCAACATGGACAAGCAGCTCAAGGAATGCGGTGAAGCGCCGTTTTATACCCTGGGCCCGCTGACCACCGACATCGCTCCGGGCTACGATCACATCACCTCCGGCATCGGCGCCGCGATGATCGGCTGGTTCGGCTGCGCGATGCTCTGTTACGTCACGCCGAAGGAGCATCTCGGCCTGCCGAACCGCGACGACGTGAAGGTCGGCGTCATCACCTACAAGATCGCGGCCCACGCCGCCGATCTCGCCAAGGGTCATCCGGCGGCGCAACTGCGCGACGACGCTCTCTCACGCGCGCGGTTCGACTTCCGCTGGCAGGATCAGTTCAACCTCGGCCTCGATCCCGACACCGCGATGGCGTTCCACGACGAGACGCTGCCGAAGGACGCGCACAAGGTCGCGCATTTCTGCTCGATGTGCGGCCCGAAGTTCTGCTCGATGAAGATCACGGCCGATGTGCGGGAGTACGCGGCGTCGCTCGGCGACAACGAGAAGGCGGCGCTCGGACTTCAGGCCGGCATGTCCATCAAGGGTACCATCGAAGATGGCATGGCGCAGATGTCGAAGAAGTTTCTCGACATGGGCGGCGACGTCTATGTCGAAGCCGACGCCGTGAAGAAAAGCAACAAGGTATTGTAATCATTTCGCCGCCTTGTGACTTGCGACAACATAATGCCCGGGGGAAGCCCTGGGCATTATGACTATATCGCGCCTCGTACATTCCATGGCAGGTAGAACGATTCGATTAATCCGATTTCAAGTCCGGCTCGCCCATTTACGACTAAACCACCCCATTCGAAATCCGGTGGCACCGCGGTGAAAATATTGACTGCCTCTCCGTCTAAAAGGGACACTCGAATCAACTCGTTCACGCGAATATTGGTCGTTTGCTTCAAGCCCGGCTTTCCATAAAAGTAGAGCCGTCTCTTTAAGCCCATACTAGCAACTCCCACATAAAAGATCGTCTCATTTGAGGCAAAGGCGTAAACACCCTTCTCTGCCGGAAGTTGACCTTCGATACGTGGGCGACCTTGTGTATCCAATACCCAGATCGCACTCTGCTGAAACCCTGCTTTAACTAGAATCTCGAGACGAAGTGGGGGACGCTTTGGTCGAGGAGCAACTTCAACTTGGGCGCCGATCGTCACGTCAGGCAATACTGACATATCTGTTCTTAATCTGTTTACAAGCTTTCCTTGAAGGCCAACGACGCGATCTAGCAGGCCTTCAGCAAGCAGCTTACGGCATATGACGTTGACCGTTTGGCGCTGAGAAAACTTGAGCGCCGCAGCAATTTCATCGTCATCACGATCCGGAAACTTGCCAACAAAATCTATTACTTCTTGCCGTTGTGTCACCAAGACCATTCCCCTTCAAAACTAAGCATCACGACTGATATCATAGCGTTCATAGAAATGCCTATCGTCCCAACTGGCATACCCCGACACATTCATTCCCGTCGGCCGCTTCCGGATCAAAAATCTTCGCAGGAGGGACAACACCATGCTACTCTCCCTCGCCATCAACCGGTGAGCGGAGCCTCTCATCGCCCGACAATCGCATGGCGGCAGGCGGACGCTTAGAACCATAATTCCCACAAAAGAATCACTCGCCGATGTGGATCTATCGCCTGTTTCTCATCGCGACGGCGGCTGCGCTTGCCGTCGCGCTGTATTTTTTTGGCGTCGGCCTCGCCGACGGTTCGGTGTCCTCGTTCAACATCGTGATGTGGCTGGCCTTGCTCGCCGGGCTCGGCGCGATCCTGATCGGCGGCCTTGCGCTCCACCGGTCCGGCCAGCGCGCGGCTGCCATCGCCGTTCTCGCCATCGTCGCGGTGCCGGCGCTCCTCGCCGCGCTGTTCTTCTTGTTTCTGATCGTCACCCAGCCGCGCTGGAATTGAACTCGTCAACCATCCGGACCGCGCGTTGCGTGAACCTTTTCCGCATGGGAACGACCTACATCACGGGTCATGCTGGGAGGCGCAGATGAAACCGTTCCATCGCATCGTTCTTGTCGCGGCCACGCTCGCGCTTGGCCTTCCGCTAATTGGCCTTTCGCCGCTGCCGGCATCGGCCGCGAGCGAGACCTCGCCGGCCGTCGAAAAGATGAACGCCTATGTCGGCTGCATCAACCGGCTGTCGGAGCGTTCCTACGATTCCCGCCGGCGCTATTTCAGTTGGGCCAAGCCCAGCGGGCCGACCGGCAAGGAGCGCATCATCTACGGCACCTACACCATTTATGACACCTCCGATTGCCGCAAGAAGGTCGAGGCCGCCAACGCCATGGAGCCGCACGACGCCGAACTTGAGGCCGCCGCGTCCGCCTATGCCGACGCCGTCTCGAAGCTGGAGCCGCTGCTGAAGGAAGCGGACGACTATTATTCGCAGGAGAATTACAAGGACGACAAGATGGCCAAGGGCAAGGCCATGCATCCGAAACTGGTCGCTGCGTGGGATGCGTTCGGCGCCGCCGACAAGAAGCTGCGCGCCGGTATCGAGGCGATCAACGACAAGCGCGCGCAGGAGCGCCTCTCGGAGATCGAGAGCAAGGAAGGCCGCAAGGTGAACTATCACGTCGCGGCCCTGATGATCCATGCCAAGCGTGTGCTGCGCGCGGAAACCGCCGACAAGCCGGATATCGCGAAGATCACGCAGGCGCTGAATGACTACGAAGCGTCGGTCAAGGCCGTCGAGGACGCGTCCGGCAAGGACGGCGACGTCAAGCTCGGCTCGTTCTTCACCGGCAACGCCAAATCGTATCTGACCACCGCCAAGCAACTGATGCGCCGCATCCGCGACAAGACGCCCTACAGCTCCGGCGACAGGATGATGATGGGTGGCGGTGGCGGCTGGATGGTGGAAGGCTCGCCGCCCCGGCTGTTGCGCGACTACAACCAGCTCATCGACAGCTACAATCGCGGCGTAAAAATCTGATCGCAGCCCTTGCGCCGGCGTTGCCCCGCGCGGCCACGCGTTCTGAAGATCGCCGGCCCTCCCCGGCCGTGTTTGGCTTGAAACCTTTCCGCCCGACAACACTTGTCTGGGCGCGGGGCTTCATGCCGCGCGCCTGAGGAGCCTTTCATGAATCGTTTCGTCGTCCTCGCGCTGTTTCTGGCGGTCGTGCTCGGCGGCGGCCTCGTTATCGGCTTCGTCACGCGGCCCGGCGCGTGGTATGCCGGGCTCGCCAAGCCCATCTTCAATCCACCCAATTGGGTCTTCGCGCCGGTCTGGACCTTGCTCTACGTCATGATCGCGATCGCAGGCTGGCGGACGTTCATGCGTGCACCCGCGGACGCGGCGATGATCGCATGGACGGTCGCGCTGGCGCTGAACTTCCTGTGGTCGCCGATTTTCTTCGGTGCAAAACGGCCCGATATCGCGTTCGGCGTGATCGTTGCGCTGCTGGCGGCGATTGTCGCGTTCATCGCCCTGAGTTGGCGCCACGATGCGATAGCGGCATGGCTGTTCGTGCCCTACGCGGCATGGGTCGCGTTCGCCACGCTGCTGAACGAGGAAATCTGGCGGCTGAACGCATCCGCCGCCTGAGCACCGGGTCGTACTCGCCACCGCGCGGCTTTGACGGCAGCGGTCGCGCGCTGCATGATCGCTTTCGTCATCGCGATTGCGACAGGAGCACTCATGAGCATCACGCACTACGCTTCGCCACCCGGAATCAAGGCCCCGCCGCTGTCGTTCGCCGCGCGCGCCGGCAATCTTCTCTACATTTCCGGCATTCCTGGCTTCGATGCCAATGGTGCGCTGCCGGAGACGTTCGAGGCGCAGTTCGCCAACGTCGTCACCAATTTCAATCGCGTGCTGGGCGAAGCCGGCGCCACCACACGCCACCTGCTCAAGCTCAACGTGCTGCTGACCCGCGCAGCCGACGTCGCCACCATGAACCGGCTTTATGCCGAGGCATTCGGCCCCGCCCCCTATCCCGCGCGCACCACCTGCGTGGTGCAGGCGCTGCCCGATCCGAAAATGCTGATCGAGATCGAGGGGGTGGCCTCGTTCGCGTGACCGCGATCAGTCGGCGTCGTTGGCGGCAAGCGGCTCGGCATAAAAGCCCGACCAGTTGTCGATCAGCAGCAGATGATCGCGCACCGCCTTGACGCCGCGCGTGGTCTCCGCCGCGACAATGGCGGCCTGCCGCACCCGCTCGTCGATGATGATGCCGTGCAGATCCGCCACGCCGTCGCGCACCGTCACCTGCAAGCCGACCGGACGCCAGTCCGCCGCCAGCAACGTCGCGGTCAGCCGCGCGCGGATGTCCTCGTCGTCGGCGGCGGGGCCGGTCACCTCGCGCGCCAGATCGGACACCGCCCGCAGCAGGTTGGCGCGGGTGACGATGCCGATCAGATCTCCCGCCCGCGTCACCGGCAGGCGCTTGACGTGATGCGCCTCCATGGTCGCGACGAGATCCTGCAACGACGTGTCCTCGCTCACGGTCACGGGATCGTGCGTCATCACGTCGGCGACCTTGCGTCCATGCGCGTGCACGTAGTCCGCCGCCTCGCGGCCGCTGCCAAGCACAAATTGCAGCCAATTCGGCCGCTTGCGCTCGGTGCCGAGTTCGGCGCGGCGCAGGAAGTCGCCTTCGGTGACGATGCCGACCAGTCGGCCGTTCTCGACCACCGGCAGGCCGCTGATGTGATTGTCGAGCATGGTCTTGGCGGCGTCGGCCACCGCAGTCGCGGGCGTAACCGTGATAACGTTCTGCGTCATGATCTGGCCGGTCTGCATGGTGCGCTCCCTTGATCGACATCCTGTCTATGCGCGATCGGGCCTAGGCTCTTTGCGCGACCGCAAGTAACGTCGCATCGCGCCGCGAAAGGCCGCGCAGTCCGCACCGCGATCCGGCGCCATACCGGAGGCAAGAACCATAGCAGGGAAACAATCATGCCGCTTCTGCAAGATCATATCGCCGTCGTCACCGGGGCCGGCGCCGGCATCGGCCGCGCCATCGCGCTGGGCTATGCTCGCGAGGGCGCGCGCGTCGTCGCGCTGGATATCGATGCCAGCGCGGCGGCGGAGACGGCACGGCAGATAACTTCAGCGGGCGGCAAAGCAGATGGGTTCGGCCTCGACGTCGCGAAACGTGAGAATTGCAACGCCATGGCGAAAACAATCGCCGACGGCATCGGCCGCGTCTCGATCCTGGTCAACAATGCCGGCATCACCCGCCGCAGCGGCATCGGCGGCGCGGCCGATACGGTAGCGAAGGAGTGGGACGACATCATCGGCGTCAATCTCAACGGCGTCTTCAACGTGACGCACGCATTCCTCGAACCGCTGCGCGCCAGCCGGGGATGCATCGTCAATCTCGGCTCGATCCAGTCCTTCGTGCATGTGCGGACGCCGAGTTCGCCGGCCTATACCGCGTCGAAGCATGGCGTGCTCGGCTTCACCCGCGCGCTCGCCGCCGAACTCGGCAAGGACGGCATTCGCGTCAACGCCATCGGGCCGGGGCTGATCGAAACCGCGATCAACGCCAACGCCCGCGCCAATCATCCCGAGATGATCAAGACCTTCATCGATCACACGCCGCTCGGCCGCGCCGGACAGCCGGACGACATCGTCGGCCCGGCGATCTTCCTCGCGTCGGATATGTCGGCCTATGTCACGGGATCGATCGTGATGGTCGACGGCGGCTACCGGACGGTTTGAAAGGCGTGCTGCGTGCCGCGTTACTCGCCACCCCGGGGCGGCGTGGCGCGACCGTAATACTGCACGCCGAGTTCGATCGGTTCGCGCCCCATGGCGCGGCGATGCGCATTGGTATCGCGCAGCGAATAGACGCAGCCGCAATACTCCTGCTGATAGAACTCCTCGCGCTTGCTGATCTCGATCATGCGGGCGGCGCCGCCGCCCTTGCGCCAGTTGTAGTCCCAGTAGCTCAAGCCGTCGTAGCGCCCCGCGGCGCGTTTGCCGCAATCGTTGATCTGCGCCATGTTCTTCCAGCGCGAGATGCCGAGCGACGAGGTCATCACCGGAAAGCCGTGTTCGTGCGCGTAAAGCGCGGTGCGCTCGAAGCGCATGTCGAAGCACATGGTGCAGCGCGCGCCGCGCTCCGGCTCCCACTCCATGCCCTTGGCGCGGGCGAACCAGTTGTCCTTGTCGTAGTCGGCATCGACGAACGGCACGTTATGCTTCTCGGCGAAGCGCACGTTCTCGTCCTTGCGCAGGAGGTATTCCTTCTCCGGATGGATGTTCGGATTGTAGAAGAAGATGGTGTAGTCGACGCCGGAGGCCAGCATCGCCTCCATCACCTCGCCGGAGCACGGCGCGCAGCACGAATGCAGCAGCACCTTCTTCTCGCCGCCGGGCGGCGTCAGGATGGGGCGGATCACGTCGTCCATCGGGCAGGCTTTCAAAATCGGTTGGGGTCGGCGCCAGCCCTCGCCTTTGGGCCGCCGTTTCGCCGGGACGATAGTGCGGACCCCCGCACTGTCAAGCCAATATGGCCTCGGGAACACCTCCGGTCGCCCGCCGCGTGCTACGATACGTTGCCATAACGCCGTTCGCACATTCCCGTGAAGAGCAGGCCGCGCGAGAAACGAAAGGGAACGCACTCTCGTCCTTGTCTACGAACGCCCGCAACGGCGTCTCCCGCCACGGAGACTTTTCCCGATGATTCTTTTTCTGCTCGCCTATCTCGGCGGCGTCCTCACCATCCTCAGCCCCTGCATCCTGCCGGTGCTGCCCTTCGTGTTCGCCCGCGCCGATCGCCCGTTCCTCAAAAGCGGCCTGCCGATGCTGATCGGCATGGGGTTGACATTCGCGCTGGTGGCGACCCTTGCCTCCGTTGCCGGCGGCTGGGCGGTCGCCGCCAACCAGTACGCGCGCTTTGCCGCCATCGCGCTGCTGGCGGTGTTCGGCGTCGCGCTGCTATTCCCGTCGCTGGCCGAGCGGATCACCGCGCCGCTGGTAACGCTCGGCGCGAAACTGTCGGACTCCGCATCCGATCCGACCGGCGCCACGCGCGGCAGCGTCGGCGCGTCGCTGCTGCTCGGCATCGCGACGGGACTGTTGTGGGCGCCCTGCGCCGGCCCGATCCTCGGGCTGATCCTCACCGGCGCGGCGCTGCAAGGCGCGAATATCGGCACCTCGCTGCTGCTCGCCGCTTACGCCGCCGGCGCGGCGACCTCGCTGGCGCTGGCACTGCTGGTCGGCGGCAAGTTGTTCGCGGCAATGAAGCGTTCGCTCGGCGTGGGCGAATGGGTGCGGCGCGGCCTCGGCGCGCTGGTGCTGGTCGCGGTCGGCGCCATCGCGCTCGGGCTCGACACCGGCATCCTCACGCAAGTCTCGCTCGCCGGCACCAACCGCATCGAGCAAAATCTGCTCGACAGGTTTCGCGCGGCCACCGGCACATCGACGCCGAAGACGGACATCGCGATGGCCGGAGATCCGAAAGCCGCCACCATCATGACCGGAGCAACCGAGTCGGACGCGATGGCGGACATGCTGCCGGTGGAAGGCACCTTGCCTTCGCTCGGCGGCGCGGTGGAATGGCTGAACTCGCCGCCGCTCACCGCCGAAGCTCTCAGGGGCAAGGTGGTGCTGGTGGATTTCTGGACCTATTCCTGCATCAACTGCCTGCGCACGCTGCCTTACGTCCGCGCATGGGCGGAGAAGTACAAGGATCAGGGCCTCGTCGTGATCGGCGTGCACGCGCCGGAATTCGCCTTCGAGAAAGTCATCGGCAACGTCAAGAAGGCGGTCGCCGATCTCAAGATCGAATATCCGGTAGCGATCGACAACAACTTCAAGATCTGGCGGGCCTTCAACAACAACTACTGGCCGGCGCACTACTTCATCGACGCGCAAGGCCGCATCCGCCACCATCACTTCGGCGAAGGCGACTACGACAACTCCGAGCGCATCATTCAACTGCTGCTGTCACAGGCGGGCCACAAGCTGCGCAGCGACGGTCTGGTCAAGATCAACGCCACCGGCGCGCAGGCCGCGCCGGACATGGATCGCGTCAAGTCGCCGGAAACCTATCTGGGCTACGAGCGCGCGGAAAACTTCGTGTCCCGGCGGCGCGGTACGCGACACGCGTCACAGCTATCAGGCCAGTGTCGATGACCTCAACAACTGGGGACTGAAAGGCGACTGGACCATCGCGGGCGAACGCGCGTCGCTCGACGCGCCCGGCGGCGACATCGTCTACCGCTTCCACGCCCGCGACCTGCATCTGGTGCTGGGACCGGGCAGCGACGGCAAGCCGGTGCGCTTCCGCGTCAGCATCGACGGCAAGCCGCCCGGCGACGACCACGGCACGGACACCGATGCCGACGGCAACGGCACGGTCACCGGCGAACGGCTCTATCAGCTCGTGCGGCAGAAAGGCGACATCGCGGACCGCACCTTCGCGATCGAATTTCTCGATCCCGGCGTGCGCGCTTACGCGTTTACGTTCGGGTGAGGGAGAGTTCGTGCAAATCTAAGCCCGCTCGATCAGTTCGATCGAAATACCTTGCGGGCCGCGAATGAAGCAGATGCGCACGCCGGCACGGACCTCGTGCACCTCCTCGGTGAATTCAACGCCTTTCGCCTTCAGGCTGGCGACCAGCGCGTCGAGCCCCTGCACCGCCAGCCCGAAATGATCGAGCCCCTGATACGGCGTCACCGGCGGCGGATTGACGCCGTCGCCGGCACTGACCGGCGCCAGAAAAATGTCGGCGCCGCCGAGCCGCATCACGATGCGCGCCGGCGTGCGCACGATCTCCGCGCCGAGCATCTCGGCGAACCATTGCGCGGTCGCCTCCTGGTCCGGCGTGCGGATATGAACGTGATCCCATGTCAGTTGCGGTTTCGCGTCGACCATTTTTCCTCCCGGCTTGTCTAACGTATTATGATTTTGCTACGCGCAGGAACACAAACTCGGTGTCGTCATAGGCGCGGCGCTCCAGTTCCTCGAAGCCGTCCGGCGCGGTGAAGGCCGCCGATTTCGATTCCTCGACCACCAGCAGCACGTCCGGCGTCAGCCAGCCGCCGTCACGCAGCGAGATCAGCGCCTGGTCCGCAAGGCCCTTGCCATAAGGCGGATCGAGGAACACCAGACCGAACGGCTCCACCGGATAGGCCGGGCCGAGATGGGTGGCATCCCGGCGATAGACCTTGGTGACACCGCCGAGCCCCAGCGCCTCGACGTTGTTGCGCAACAGCGCGCGCGATTCCGCCCCGTTGTCGACGAACAGCGTGAACTTCGCGCCGCGTGACACCGCCTCGATGCCAAGCGCGCCGGTGCCGGCGAACAGGTCCAGCACCCGCGCGCCGTCGATGGGATCGTCGTAGGCGTGCATCAGGATGTTGAACACCGACTCACGCAGCCGATCCGCCGTCGGGCGAATGTCGCGCGACGCGGGCGCGACGATGTTGCGGCCCCGCAGCCGCCCGCCGACAACGCGCATTGCTCAATCCCGCGGCGTGAAATCGCGCTTGCCGTGATAGCCGCGCTTCGGGCGCTGCTGGTGTCCGCGCGCAATCGCTTCGTTGTGGGCGCGCGCTTCGTCGCTGCCGGTACGCTGGACCTTGACGGTGCGTCCCTTGCGGTCCTCGATCTTCGACGTCTTGGGCCGCAGCTTGTTGGCCTTCTTCGAGCGCAGCGGCGTGCCGTCGCGACCGAGTTTGGGCGCGGCATCGGGCTCCGCCGCCTGCCCGAACTCCGCCCCGGCCTTCATTACCACGCGGTCGCCGAGTTGCTCGCGCAGCACGCGGCTCTTGACCTCCTCGACCTGACCTTCCTCGATCTCGCCCAGTTGGAACGGCCCGTAGGAGACGCGGATCAGCCGGTTCACCTCGAGCCCGAGGTGGCCCAGGATATTGCGCACCTCGCGGTTCTTGCCTTCCCGGATGGCAATGGTGATCCAGACGTTGGCGCCCTGATCGCGCTCCAGCGTCGCCTCGACCGATCCGTATTTGACACCATCGACCTCGATGCCGTCGCGCAGCGCATCGAGCTGCCCCTGCGTGATCTCGCCGTGGGCACGCGCGCGGTAGCGTCGCAGCCAGCCGGTATCCGGCAATTCCAGCACCCGCGCGAGGCCGCCATCGTTGGTGAGCAGCAGCAGGCCCTCAGTGTTGAAATCGAGCCGGCCGATGCTGATGAGGCGCGGCAGGTTATCCGGCAGATTCTCGAACACCGTCGGCCGCCCTTCCGGATCGGAATGCGTCGTCATCAGCCCGCGCGGCTTGTGATAGAGAAACAGCCGCGTGCGCTCGCGCTCCGGCAGCGGCTTGCCGTCCACCAGCACCACGTCATTGGCGGTGATATCGAGCGCCGGCGAATTGATGACGCGACCGTTGACGGTGACGCGGCCCTGCGTCACCCAGGCCTCGGCGTCGCGGCGCGAGGCGAGCCCCGCGCGCGACATCAGCTTGGCGATGCGCTCGCCGGATTTCGCGGGATTCGGCGCAGGCGGCGCCTGCTTGCGCTTGTCGTCCGGCTTGCGCTCGCGATAGGCGCCACGCCCGCCGAACGCGGGACGCTTGGCGAACACCTTGCTGTCGTCCTCGTTGTCACGGCGCGGACGGTCGCCGAAACGCTCGCCGCGCCCTTCGCTGCGTGGGTGCTCCTGCCAGTCCCGCGATCCGCCGCGATCCTCGCGCGGACGGCGAAAGGTCGGACGATCCTCACGGTCTTCCCTTGCTTGCCTCGGACGATCGAACTTGGGACGATCGAGTTTGGGACGGTCGAATTCCGGCCGGTCGCCGCGAGGCCGATCGAACTTCGGCTTGTCGAACGAACGTGCCCCACGGCTCGCACCTTCGTCGCGCGAACGCGAGAAACGCGGTCGTTCCTCGCCGCCGCGGTCGTCGCGCGAGCGATCGAAGCGCGGTTTATCGAACTTGCGCGCGTCGTCGCGCCCACGGCTGTCGCGGCGCTCGCGATTTTCCCACGGCTTCTCGTTGCCGCGATCCCGCCCCTCGCCGAAGTCCTTGCGCGGACCGCGCGAGAATTTCGGCCGGTCGTCGTCACGACGGAAACCACCTTCGCGCGGCCTGTCGAATTTGCGTTCGCCGTCGCGCGAACCGAAGCTCTTGCGCGGACCGTCCTTGCGGAAGCCGCCCTCGCCGCGTGGCGCATAGGAGCGCTTCTCACTTCCGCGATCGTCGCGCGCGCGGAAATCCTTGCGCGGCCCACGCTCCGGCCGCTCGCCGTCTCGCGCCGGGCGCTCGTCGCGATTGAAGCGTGCCGGACGCGCATCGTCGCGATCCCGACGCGGCCCGTCACTGTGGCTGCGGCGCGGCCCGTCGCCATCGCGCTTGCCAGCATAGGGCTTCTTGCCGAAAGATCTTTCTCCGAACGATTTGCCGCCGTCAGCCTTGCCCGCGTAAGCGCGGCGCTCGCCGTCCGGCTTACCGCCGGCCGCGCGCTTGGCGAATTTCTTCTCCGGCCCGCGTTGGGCGCCCGAACGGCCTTTGCCGCCGGTCTGCCGGTCACGCCGGCCGCGCGGCGGGGCGTTGTTTTTGTCGTTATCGCGGGGCATGAATGCTCTCGTCTGATGTGCGTCGAAATCGCGGATGAAGCGATGGGAGCAGGTTCGAGCGCCCCGTTTCGAGGCGCTGTCGCAAGTAAAAACCGGCATCCACGTGCTGAAGGCGCCCTCATAACAGAGTTCTTGGCGAGAAACGAGGCGAGAAACGCGGTATGAGCGCGGCAACTTTCATGGATTTGGCGCTGGAACAGGCCGAAAGCGCCGAAAAGGCCGGCGAAGTGCCGATCGGCTGCGTCATTGTCCGCGAGGGTGAGGTGATCGCCCGGGCCGGCAACCGGACGCTCACGGACCGCGACCCCACTGCCCATGCCGAGGTTCTGGCGCTGCGCGAAGCCGCCCGCCTGACCGGCAGCGAGCGGCTGACCGGCTGCGACCTCTACGTGACACTGGAACCCTGCACCATGTGCGCGGCGGCGATCTCCTTCGCCCGCATCCGCCGGCTGTATTTCGGCGCGCTCGACCCCAAGGGCGGCGCGGTGGAATCCGGCGTCCGGTTCTTCGCCTCGCCGACCTGCCACCACGCGCCGGAGGTCTATCCCGCGGTCGGCGAAACCCGCGCGGCGGCGCTGTTGCGGGAATTTTTCAAGGCGCGGCGGTAGTTTGCGATGAAAGCTAAACGTCGCGACACCGCACTGACTGCTCTCTCCCCCCCTTGTGGGGGAGAGGTGGAGAGGGGGGGTAAGTTTCACGATCAGCATTCGTTGCCCCCCCCTCCCTAACCCTCCCCCACAAAGGGGGAGGGAACAAAGCATCGATTGCCTTGTCGCTTTGCTCCTCGCAATGACGGCATCGGGCGGAGGAACGCTCAACGAAGCTAATCCGCAAAGAAGTCCAGCAGCGCCCTGGCGGTCGCGTCGGGGTTTTCCTCGGTGAGGAAATGGCCGCTGTCGATCGGGCTGCCCGTCACCTTGGTCGCCCATTGCATCCAGGTATCGAGCGGCGTCGCCGCGGCAGCCGCGATGCCGGCGTTGCCCCACAGCGCCAGCATCGGCACGGTGATCTTGTTACCGGCGTCGCGATCCGCCTTGTCGGCATCGAAATCGGCATGGGCGCCGGCGCGATAGTCCTCGCACATCGCATGCACCCGCGAGGGATCGCGGAACGGCGCGAGATAATGCGCCAGCGCGCGCGGATCGAACGGGTCGAGCGTTTTCGACTTGGTCCAGCTCTTGAGCTTCTCTTTCAGGAACGCGTCGGGATCGCCGAGGATCAGCTTTTCCGGCAGCGGATAAGGCTGCGCCAGAAACGCCCAGTGATAGATCTTCAGCGCGTAGGCGCGATCCATCCGCGCCCAGTATTCATAGGTCGGCAGAATATCGAGCACCGCGAGCTTCGACAGTCGTCCCGGATGATCGAAGGCGAGCCGATAGGACACGCGGCCGCCGCGATCGTGTCCGGCCAGCGCGAAATGCACGTGGCCGAGTTGCTCCATCGCCTCCACCATCACCTTCGCCATCGCGCGCTTGGTGTAGGGCGTATGATCGGCATCGCTCTCCGGCATGTCGGACCAGCCGTAGCCCGGCAGATCGGCGACGATGAGGGTGAAACGCTCGGCGAGTTTCGGCGCCACCTTGTGCCACATCACATGGGTCTCACTGAACCCATGCAGCAGCAACAGCGGTGGCCCGCTGCCGCCGACGCGCGCGAAAATGCGCCCGCCGCTGGTCGATATCCATTCGGATTTGTAGCCGGGAAACAGGTCAGCGAGATCGGGCATGAATGACAATCTCCTTCGTCGTCCCCGCGCAGGCGGGGACCTATAACCTCTGAGCTTCGTAGTGATCAAAGAAGCAACAACGAACGATCATTTCTAACCACTAGCGACACGGCGTATGGGTCCCCGCCTGCGCGGGGACGACGCGAAATCAAGTTGTTTGTTCCCGCTCCACCGCGCGCCAGCCGATGTCGCGGCGGTAGAAGCCTTCCGGCCACTCGATCAGATCGACGGCCTGATAGGCGCGCGCTTGCGCCTCCTTTACCGTCCTGCCCGAGGCGCAGACGTTGAGCACACGCCCGCCATTGGCGACGATCCAACCGCCACCGACGCGCTTCGTCCCCGCGTGAAAAATCTCGACGCCCTCGACCTTCGCGGCGTCCGCCAGTCCCTCGATGCGCGAGCCCTTCGGGGCGTCGCCGGGATAGCCCTTCGTCGCCATGATGACGGTGAGCGCGGGCTCGGGATACCAGCGCAGATCGAAATGCTTCAACTCGCCATCGACGGATGCCAGCAGCGCCGGCACGATGTCCGACATCATGCGGATCATCAGCACCTGGCATTCCGGATCGCCGAAGCGCGCGTTGTATTCGACCAGTTTCGGGCCGTCCCGCGTGATCATCACGCCGGCATAGAGCACGCCCTTGTACGGCGTCCCCATCACCTTCAACGCGCGCAAGGTGGGCATCACCATCTCGTCCATTACGCGCTTGTTCATGGCGTCGGTCATCACCGGCGCCGGCGAATAGGCGCCCATGCCGCCGGTGTTGGGCCCGACGTCGCCGTCGAAAGCGCGCTTGTGATCCTGGGCGGTGGCGAGCGGCAGCGCGGTGTCGCCGTCGCACAGCGCGAAGAACGAGGCTTCCTCGCCCTCCATGAATTCCTCGATCACGACTTCCGCGCCGGCCTCGCCGAAGCCGCCGCCGAACATCATGTCGATGGCTTCGAGCGCCTCGTCGATTGTCGTCGCCACCACGACGCCCTTGCCTGCCGCAAGGCCGTCCGCCTTCACCACGATCGGCGCGCCCTGCGTGCGGACGTAGTCCTTCGCGGCGACCGCATCGGTGAAATGCGCGTAGGCGGCGGTCGGAATGTTGTTGTCGCGGCAAAGCTCCTTGGTGAAACTCTTGGAGCTTTCCAGCTTTCCGGCGGCCTGGGTCGGCCCGAAGGTCTTGAAGCCGGCGCGGGTGAGATCGTCGACGATACCCGCCGCGATCAGCGCATCCGGCCCCACCACCACCAGATCGACCTTGTTGTCGCGGCAGAACGCAATCACCGCCGCGTGGTCGGTGACGTCGAGCGCGACGCATTCGGCATCCTGCGCGATGCCGGCATTGCCCGGCGCACACCACAGCTTCGTCAGGAGCGGCGACGCCGCGATCTTCCAGCACAGGGCATGTTCGCGACCGCCGGAACCAAGCACGAGAATATTCATGGGATACTGTAATCTCAGGGTTTTTCAGTGGTTTCCATGCGGTTTAGCATGGTAAGGCACCCGTGCAACAGAATGGATGTCGATGCCCGCCGATTCCGCACAACTCCTGCCCAATGCGCCCGAATACACCGTTTCCGAACTGTCCTCGGACCTCAAGCGGACGGTGGAGGACGCCTTCGGCCATGTCCGGGTGCGCGGCGAGATTTCCGGCTTTCGCGGGGTCCACGCCTCCGGCCACTGCTATTTCGCGCTGAAAGACGAGAAAGCCAAGATCGAAGCGGTGATCTGGCGCGGCAGCTACGGCCGGATGCGCTTCAAGCCGCAGGAAGGGCTGGAGGTCGTCGCCACCGGCAAGCTGACCACCTATCCCGGCTCGTCGAAATACCAGATCGTGATCGACGCGCTGGAGCCGGCCGGCGTCGGCGCGTTGATGGCGCTGATGGAGGAGCGCAAGAAGAAGCTCGCCGCCGAGGGCCTGTTCGACGAGGCGCGCAAGCAACTCCTGCCCTACCTGCCCGAGGTGATCGGCGTCGTCACCTCGCCGACCGGCGCGGTGATCCGCGATATCCTGCACCGGCTTGAGGACCGGTTTCCGCGCCATGTGGTGGTGTGGCCGGTGCGGGTGCAGGGCGAAGGCTCGGCGGAACAGATCGCCGCCGCCATCGACGGCTTCAACGCGCTCCCCGACGGCGGCAAAATCCCGAAGCCGGACCTGCTGATCGTCGCGCGCGGCGGCGGCTCGCTCGAAGACCTCTGGTCTTTCAACGAGGAGATCGTGGTGCGCGCGGCGGCGCAGAGCATGATCCCGCTGATCTCGGCCGTCGGCCACGAGACCGACGTGACCCTGATCGACTACGTCGCCGACAGGCGCGCGCCGACGCCGACCGCCGCCGCCGAAATGGCGGTGCCGGTACGCGCCGAACTGTTCGTTGAGGTCGCGGGCTTCGCGCGCCGCACGCTGCTGTGCTGGCAGCGCGAGCAGGATCGCCGCCGCAACGACCTGCGCGGCCTCGCCCGCGCACTGCCCTCCGCAACAGAAGTGCTGGCGATCCCGCGCCAGCGGCTCGACGCCGCGAGCGCCGCGCTGCCGCGCGCGCTCACCGCCAACACGCAGTTGCATCACCGTCGCTTCACCCGCGCGGCCGGCGAGTTGACGCTCAACGTGCTGCGCGCGCAGGTGGCGCAGGCGCGACAGCAGACGACGACCTGCGGCGCGCGGCTGGCGCATTGCGCCCGCGTGGTGTTGCGGCATCGGCGCGATCGCTTCGACGCGCTGACGCTGCGATTGAAAGCGGCGCGCTTCGCCAGCGCGCAGGCGCATCGCGCGGCGTTGCTGCGGGACCACGAACGCACGCAACGGCTTGCAGAGCGAGCACGCCGCGCGGTCTCGACGCTCCTGTTGCGCCAGCGCGCCCGCGCCGATCACGCTGGGCAATTGATGGCGGCGCTGTCCTACAAGAGCGTGCTGGCGCGCGGCTTCGTCCTGGTCCGCGATGACGCCGGCCATGCCTTGCGTGGCGCTGCGACGGTCGCGCCCGGAATGCGGCTCGATCTGGAATTCGCCGACGGCCGTGTGACCGCCATTGCCGACGGCGATCCGGCTGCATCGCCGCCCCGGCGCGAGCCGCCGAAGACGGTCGCAAGACCTGCCGCGAAACGCCCGGCAAAACCATCCGGTCAGGGCGATCTGTTCTAAAAGCCTTCCTTTCAGCCGTCATTGCGAGCGAAGCGAAGCAATCCAGTCATTCTGGCAGACTCTGGATTGCTTCGTCGCTCACGCTCCTCGCAATGACGGGGACAGGCCGGGTTCCCTGCAAACGCGGCGACCGTGCCTATCTATGCGGTATGTCGTCGTCGCCGTTCTGTGCTAAACGATGGCGCAATATCGACCGATTGCGCGGCCCGCCCTTGATAGGACCGCGAGGAGACCGACCGTGCTGAACAAATTCGGGCCGTCGAGCCATGGCGAAGCCAAGCTGGAATATCTCGACGGCGACTTCCGCATCGTTTCGCCGGGAGCTTATGTGATCTGCGCCGTGAGCGGCGTGCACATCCCGATCGACGAACTGAAATACTGGAGCGTCGACCGCCAGGAGGCCTACGCGACGCCCGAAGCCGTGCTGAAGCGGCATTTTCCCGAGGCCTTGAAGGCGTAAATAGACGTGGATGCCCGGGACAAGCCCGGGCATGACCGAAGTGAGGTCACGTCGAGCGGCCACGCAGCCTTGCCGCGATCAGTTCGCGCAGGCGCGCCTCGTCATCGAACCGCAGCGATACTGGCAGCGGCACGATGCCGTCCTTCAACGGCGCAAGCTGGCCACTCAGCCGCGCGAAATCCTTTTCGGTCGTCACCAGCGCCAGCCCTTGCCGCGCAGCCTCGTCGCGCAACGCCGAGATCTCGTCTTTCGTGAAACGATGATGATCGGGAAATGTGCGCTGCGCCGCGATTGCGATGCCGTTCGCGCGCAGCGTACTGAAGAAGCGTCCTGGATCGCCGATGCCGGCGAAGGCGAGCACGCGCTTTCCGCGTAACGCCGCCAACGCATCGTCATCGGGCACCACACGCGCATGAAGCGCCGGCACGCCGCGCGCGGCGAGTACGCGTCCCACATCGCGGGCGGCATCGCCCTCACCGATCACGAGCAGCGCATCGGTACGCGCCAGTTGCGGCGCGAGCGGCGCGCGCAGCGGGCCCGCCGGAAACACGCGGCCATTGCCGAGCCCGCGCCCGCCACTCACCACGATCAGCGACAGATCCTTGCGCAGCGCCGGGTTCTGAAAGCCGTCGTCCATCACGATGACGCTCGCGCCCTCGCCGCGCGCAAGCCGCGCACCGGCGACACGATCACGCGCGACCACGACCGGCGCATGCGCGGACATCATCAGCGGCTCATCGCCGACGTCCGCCGCCGTATGCCGCGCCGCATCGACGCGCAATGGCCCGATTGTCGACCCGCCGTAACCACGGCTCAGCACGAACGGCGTTTTGCCCAGTTCGCGCAGCACCTTCACCAGCACCAGCACCGTTGGCGTCTTGCCGGCGCCGCCGGTGTGATAATTGCCGACGCAAATCACCGGCACGCCCGCCTCCGCGCCCGGCCGCGCCATCCGTCGCGCGGCGATGGCGCCGTAGAACGCCGCGAGCGGCGTGAGAAGTCGCGAGGTCAGCGATGATGGCCGGTGCCAGAAGGCAGGCTCATGCATCGGCCGCGCCCCGGTCGAAGCGCAGTTGCAGAAGATAAGGCCGCAGCGAATCCATCGTACGGTCGAGCGCGCCGCCAAGGTCGCCGACCACCCGCTCGGCGGCGGCGATCGACGCCTGCCGTTCGCGCGTGTCGCGCAGCAGTCGGCCGACCTCCTGCACAAGTTGCTTTTCGTCGGCCACAATCCGCGCGCCGCCGGCGCTATCGAATGCGTCGTAGACTTCGGTGAAATTAAAGACGTGCGGCCCGTGCACGACGGCGGCGCCGAGCTTCGCCGGCTCGATCGGATTCTGCCCGCCGTGCGGCACCAGCGAGCCGCCCATGAACACGATGGGCGCGAGGCGATAGAACAGGCCGAGTTCGCCCATTGTGTCGGCGACATAGACGCCGGTGCGCGCGCCCGGCAATTCCTCATGCGAACGCAGCGCCACTTCGAGCCCGGCTGCCGACACCAGTTGCGCCACGGCCTCGCCGCGCTGCGGGTGGCGCGGCACGATCACGGTGAGCAGGCCCGGCACATGGGTTGCGAGTTTCTTGTGCGCGGCGAGGATGATCTCCTCCTCGCCGGGATGGGTCGAGGCCGCCACGACCACCTGGCGGCCGCGCGTCAGCGCCATCAGCCGCTCCAGCCGCACGTTGTCGGCGGGCGGCGCCTCGACGTCCCATTTGAGATTGCCGGTGACGGCGACGCTTTCCGCGCCCAGCGCCGCAAAGCGTTCGGCATCGACCTGCGACTGCGCAAGGCATATGTCGAAACGCCCGAGCAGCGCCGCGATGGTCTGCGCCGCGCGCTGCCAGCGTGGAAACGAGCGCGGCGACATGCGGCCGTTGATCAGCACCATCGGCAGCCGTCGCGCCGAGCAGGCGAGAATGAGATTCGGCCACAGGTCGGATTCGACGAACAGCGCCAGCGACGGCTGCCAGTGGTCGAGAAACCGCGCGACGAATTTCGGTGCGTCGTAGGGCAGATATTGATGCACCACGTCGGAGGGAAAGCGTTTGGCGACGATCGCCGCCGAGGTCACGGTGCCGGACGTCACCAGCACGTGGAAGCCGCGCGTGCGCAGCCGCTCGATCAGCGCCGCCGCCGCCAGCACCTCGCCGACGCTGGCGCCGTGAATCCATACCAGCGGTCCGCTCGGGCGCGGCTTGCCGGCGATGCCGCGCCGTTCGCTGACGCGCGCCGGATCTTCCTTGCCCTGTTTGATGCGTCGCTTGGCGAGAAGCCGTGTGATCGGCGGCGCCGCCGAAGACATCGCGCGATAGGCGCGCAACAGCGGCGGCAGCGGGTCAGGCATCGCCGCCCTCGCAGCCGACCGCGACATAGGCGCGCCTTGTGGCGTCGTTTAGGGTCGCTTCCAGTTGCGCCCGCAGGGCTTCCATCGTGGCAGCATCCGCATCCGGCGGAACCGTGATCACCTCGCCGCCGACCAGCGCGCCCCGGCCGAACGGCAGATTGATGGTGGTGCGGTCCCAGTTGCTCAAACGCACGTAACGACTGGTGGCCATCGCGAACGGCATGATCGGCCGCCCCGACTCGCGCGCCAGCATGATAATCCCCATCCCGGCGACGCGCGACCGCTTCGGCACGTCGGCTGTGAGCGCCATGTTGTAGTTTTCCTCCAGCGCCCGGACCATTTCGCGGAACGCCCCGACACCGCCCTTGCGATGGAAGGCCGAGCCGTGGTCGCCGGAACCGCGCACCGCGCCGATCTTCAGCCGCGCCGCGGTGATGGCGTTGATCTCACCGTCGCGATGGCGCGAAATCAGGACCTTGCCGCGATGGCCGTCCCTTCGAATGAAGGGGGTCATGAAATGCTGGCCGTGCCAGAACGCCAGGATCACCGGCATCTGCGGCTCGACGATCTCATAGACATCGACAGGGTCGAAGGTGAAGCGGTTGGTCAGCCAGACCAGCCGCAGATATTCGGCCGCCGCGACGCCGGCGGCGCGCTGGAACCAGGGCGCGCGCAACGCATTGCGAAGGAATCGTTTCAACTGGCGGGCTTCGTGTCTTGCGTCGCGTTCTGGGTCTGGCCGGGATCGAGCAGCCGGTGCAGGTGGACGATGAAGTAACGCATGTGGGCGTTGTCCACCGTTTGCTGCGCCTTGGCGCGCCATGCCGTCAATGCCGAGGCATAGTTGGGATAGACGCCGACGATATCGACCTTGTCGAGATCCTTGAAGGTGACGTGATCGAGGTCCGTCAGTTCGCCCCCGATCACCAGATGGAGCAACTGCCGCGCGGGCTCCGTCATCGACGTCGTGTCCTTATCAGTATGATCTATCGTTGGCTCGCCGGATGGCGATGGATGTTGGCGATTCTCACGACCACGGAAGCGGATGGTTGCGGAAATGCGTGATCACGGAGGCATGGCGTTCACGCCCCGCAGCAACCAGCACGCCATGGGTGACATCCGGGCGATTATAGCCGATCGGCTCGCCCGAAAGCATCGTCATTCTACCACCCGCTTCGTGCACGATCAAATCCGCCGCCGCAAGGTCCCAGTCCCGGCTTTGCCCGCCGGCGAAGGCGATATCCAGCGAGCCGTCGCCGATCCGGCACAGCCGCAGCGCAAGGGAGCCTATTCGCGGATGGATCGCCACGCCATCGCGCGGCAATCCGAGCCGCTCGACGATCGGCTTCGGCCCGGCCACCCTGCCAAAGTCGAACGCCGATCCCGACCTCGCGTGGATCGGCACCTGATGCAACGTTGCGCCGGCGCCGCGCGCGGCAAAGAAGAATTCGTCGGTGACCGGCGCGAACACCGCCGCCAGCACCGGCGCGTCGTCATCGACCAGCGCCACGCTGACGCACCAGTCCTCGCGGCCGGCGAGATAACTGCGGGTGCCGTCGATCGGATCGACGATCCACACTTTCTTTTGCGACAGTCGCGCGCGATCGTCCGCGCTCTCCTCCGACAACCAGCCGTAGTCCGGCGTCGCCTCCCGCAACCGCCGTTCAATCAGGTTGTTGACCGCGATATCGGCCTCCGACACCGGCGACGATGCGCCCTTGGTCCATGTCCGCAGATCGGTCTGGAATTTCGACAGCGCCAGCGCGCCCGCCTCGCGCACCGTCGCCGCCAGCAGCGCGCCATCGCGCCCGGCGTGATCGACGGCAAGCGCGGGATCAGCGTCCTGCAATCGTCAGCCCTTCGATGCGCAAGGTCGGCGCGTTGACGCCGTAACGGAAGACAAGATCGTTGGCCGGGTGCAGCGACTTGAAGATATCGAACAGATGCCCGGCGATGGTCATCTCACTCACCGCATAGGTCGGCTTGCCGTTCTCGATCCAGAAGCCCGACGCGCCGCGGCTGTAGTCGCCTGTGACGCCATTGACGCCGGAGCCGATCAGGTCGGTGACATAGAAGCCCTGCTTGATGTCGGCCATCAGTTCGGCCGGCGTCATCTCGCCCGCTTCCATGTGCAGATTGTAGGCGCCCGGCATCGGCGACGACGACACGCCGCGATGGGCATGGCCGGTGGTGGTCATGCCGAGTTCGCGCGCAGTCGCCGAATCCAGCAGCCACGAGGTCAGCACGCCATCGTCGATGATCGCGAGCTGCTTCGTTGCGACACCCTCGGCATCGAACGACTGGGAGCGCAGGCCGCGCACGCGGCGCGGATCGTCGACGATGCGGATGCCGTTCGCGAACAACTGTTGTCCGAGCTTGTCCTTGAGGAAACTGGTTTTGCGCGCGATCGACGCGCCGTTCGCCGCGCCCACCAGATGTCCAACGATCGAACCTGCGACGCGCGGATCGAAGATTACAGGCGCTTTGCAGGTTTCCGCCTTGCGCGGATTGGCACGCGCCACCGCGCGCGCGCCGGCGCTGCGGCCGATGCTTTCGGGCGAGTCGAGATCGGCGCCGTGCAGCGCCGAACTGAAATCGTAGTCGCGCTCCATTCCGGTGCCTTCGCCGGAAATCGCCGTCATCGAGATGCCCTGGCTCGAACGCAGGTAAGCGCCGTGAAAGCCGGTGGACGTGACCAGCACCATGCCGCCGATGCCGCTGGACGCCGATGCGCCGCCGGACTTGGTGACGCCTTTCACCGCGATGCCCGCCGCTTCCGCTTCCAGCGCGCGGCGTTCGAGTTCGGCGGTCGACGGCATCGCCGGGTCGAGCAGATCGAGATCGGGAAACTCGCGCGCCAGCAATGCGGGATCGGCGAGGCCGACATACGCGTCGTCCGGCGCGACGCGCGCCATCGCCACCGCGCGCTCTGCGAGTTTCGCGATGCCGTCGCCGCCGACGTCGTTGGTGGAGACCACTGCCTGCCGTTTGCCGACCAGCACGCGCAAGCCGACGTCGTCGCCCTCGGAGCGCTCGGATTCCTCGACGCGGCCGTCGCGCACCTCGACGCCCTGCGAGACGCCGCGCACCGCGACCGCATCAGCCGCATCGGCGCCGGCACGCCGCGCCGCCTCGACAAGGCGTTGCGCGAGATCGCTCAAGGCGGACTGATCGAACAGATCCGAATTGACGGAACGCGATTTTTCCATGGTCGAATTGTCTGGCGTCGAATTGTTTGGTGAAGCAATCACGAACAAAATCCCAAAGAAGCGAACGAGAAGCCCATCAGGCGCAGATGTGCCCGATCTACGCGGATTTCAAGCGCGCCACGGCGCTTTCGCGGCAAATCGTCGAGGCCTTGTCGGCATCTCGGCAACGACTCGTCAATCATCCACGCCAAGGACTTGTCAATCATGCCCGCGAAAGCAGGGCAAGTGACTTTCGATTAACCAGCCTTCTTAAGCGAATCCGGACGCCGGTCTGGCACAGTCTCACGCATCGATCGGGAACATAATCCCGGCGGGGAGACAAGACCTTGAGACGTCAAACAGCGACAGGCGGGATCAATCCCGCAGGGTCGGGCCGCATCGCGCGGCTCGACCCCCACTCACTCCCGGTCAGCTTCGAAGCGCACGACACGCGCGCCGACGGCAATGTCCGGCACATCGAACTCCATCGCGAACACATCGTGCTGCGCCGCGCCGTTCACGGAATGCGGATGGCCATCAACGTGCGGGTGCGCGACTTCCTCGGCATCACCATCCGCGACCGGGGCGAGACGCAGATGCTGGTGCTGATGCATCGCGATCCGTCACTGTCGGTGCCGCTGTGCGAGATCGACGATCCGACCGCGATCGACGAGACCTGGCAATCGTGGAGCGATCTGTTCGCGCTGCCGCAACTGGTCGAGTTCAAGCGCCAGCCGGCGCAGCGCCGTCGCCGCCGCAACGCGGTCGCCAAACGCCGTCCGCGCTTCCTGGCGCGCCGCCGCGCAGGCGAGATGCCGAGCGTCCCGACAATCCACCGCGACGAATACGAGATCATCGCAAGGGATTAGTTGCTGCCCGCGCTCCAAACACGGAGTCGTCCTTGCCTGCGCAGGGACGACCAACTACGCCGCGCGCAGCACCGCGTCGATCACCAGCATCGCGAACAGCAGCAATCCGGCGTCGCGGTTGGACTTGAAGATGCGCAGGCACAGCGCGGAGTCGGAAATATCCAGCCGTCGCACCTGCCACACCAGATGCGTCGCGAACGCGGCGAGCCCGAGCGCCGCCGGCCAGCCCGCACCGGCGAGCCACAGCGCGATGCCGATCAGGACAACGGCGGCCGAATAGAAGATCGCCAGCGCCAGTTTCGTTTTGTCGCCGAACAGCAGCGCCGTCGACTTGATGCCGATCAGCACGTCGTCCTCGGTGTCCTGGTGGGCATAGATGGTGTCGTAGGCGATCACCCAGCAGATCGATCCCGCGTAAAGTACCAGCGCCGCCGGATCGAGCCGCCCGAGCGTCACCGCGAAGCCCATCAGCGCGCCCCACGAAAACGCGAGGCCCAGCGTCACCTGCGGCCAGTAAGTGATCCGCTTCATGAAAGGATAGACCGCGACGATCGCCAGCGAAGCGATCCCGGTGAGGATCGCAAAGCGATTGAACTGCAACAGCACCGCGAGGCCGACCAGCGCCTGCAACACCAGGAACACCAGCGCCTGCGTCACGCTCACCTGCCCGGCCGGGATCGGCCGCGAGCGGGTGCGCTCCACCTTGGTGTCGAGATTGCGGTCGGTGATGTCGTTCCAGGTGCAGCCTGCGCCGCGCATCACGAACGCGCCGATGAAGAACAGCGCCACGGTGAGCGGCAGGCCGCTGACATCGCGCGCCACGCCGGCGGAGAGCGCCGCCGACCACCAGCACGGCATCAGTAGCAGCCACGAGCCGATCGGGCGGTCGAAGCGCGCCAGTCGCAGATAGGGACGCATCCACTCCGGCGCGCGGTTGTCGACCCAGTTGCCGACGGAATCGGCGACGCGCGCGGTGGCGCCGCTCATGCCAGCACCATTGGCCGCACCGCGATGGCGCGGGCCGCGCTCATCGCGTCAGCACGTTGCCGCTGAGCGTATCGAACGTGCTGCCGCCGTGCCGCGATTTGCCGGTGGCCGACGGCATCGCCGCCGAGGACCCGAGCACGTCCGACAGGCTCGGGCCGGAAGGGCCGCGCGGTTGCTGCGCCTGCTGCTGTGCCGCCGCGCAGACCTGCTTCTGCATCTTCTCGGTATTCTTGTGTCCGTTCTTGAGCTGGTCGGCCACCTGCGGCGGAATTCCACAGCGCTTGTGGTTCGCCTGCACGTATTTGATCATCTTCACTTCGGCATGGGAGAAGTTGCCGATCAGCTTGCAGGCTTCGGCGGCCGGCGCGCGGCGATCGCTGGCCTTCTTGATCAGGTTGCCGCGCCGCTCCGCTTCCTTGCGCAGCGGCATGAACTCCTTCATGCAGTCTTCCCCGCCCGGTGGCGGACCGCCGCCCGGCGGGCCCGAAAACGCGCCGGCGCCGGCGACAGGCGGCGCGCCGTTCGACGGAAACGGACTCGGTCCGCCGAGCGAGGCCGCCGGCGCACCGTTGACCGGCGGAAACGCGGGATCGTTCCTGACCACGCCCCCGCCGCCGTTCACCGCAGGAAACGCGGGATCGTTTTTGATCACGCCGCCGTTGCCATTCACGGGTGGGAACGGCGACGGCTTCTCGGCCGGCGTCACGCCCGCCGGCAACGGCGCGGGGAAGGCGCCTTGCGCGTAAACCGGACCGGCCACTCCGAGCAGGGCGGCGACTGTCAACGGCACGATCAGGCTGCGGATGTTCACGAATTCCCCTCCGGCAAACTCGACGGACGATCAAGGTTCTCGAAATAAGAAGCGATTTGCGGTTTAGAACCTTTTACGATTCCCGCTCCGCGTTAACAACCCGTCGAATGGGGCAAGAGCGCGGCGCAAGGCTGCGACAAAGGCTGCGGCAAGCTGGCATTCACAGGGTGATGCGCTAAAACGCTCCCGTCATTGGACTTTCGATCATGCCGCTCGCCGATTTCCGCAGTCCCCGCCTGTTCCTCGATGCGCCGTTGTCGGCGGGTGCGCATGTTCCGCTGGAACGCCCGCAAGCCAACTATCTCGGCAACGTGCTGCGGCTAGGCGCGGGCAGCACCGTTCTCGTATTCAACGGCCGCGACGGCGAATGGCGCGCCACGATCGGCGGCGGCAAGCGGCCGGACCGCCTCGATATCGTCGCGCAAACCCGGCCGCAGGACGGCCTGCCCGATCTCGCTTACGTGTTCGCGCCGCTGAAACACGCGCGCCTCGATTACATGGTGCAGAAGGCGGTCGAGATGGGTGCGGCCACGCTGCAACCGGTGCTGACACAGCATACGCAGGTCAGCCGCGTCAACGGCGAGCGGATGCGCGCCAACGCCATCGAGGCCGCGGAACAATGCGGCATTCTCAGCATCGCGACGGTCCGCGAACCGCTGACGCTGGAGCGCTATCTCGCCGGCCGCGACCCGCGACGCCTGCTGGTGTTCTGCGACGAGGCCGCCGAAGCGGCGCCCGCCATCGCCGCGCTGGACTCGGGACACGACGGCGGCATCGACGTCCTGATCGGCCCGGAAGGCGGCTTCGCCGAGGCCGAACGCGCGGCGCTGCTGAAGCAGAGCAAGGTGCTGCGGCTGTCGCTGGGGCCGCGCATCCTGCGCGCCGACACCGCCGCCGTGGCCGCACTGACGCTGGTGCAGGCGACGCTCGGCGACTGGCGGGAAGCCTCCGGAGTTGTCGACGGCTAGGCCTGGTGGTCAAGTCTGGCGATTGAGCCCCGATCCGGGGTTGGATCTATTCGCGTCAGCCGGCCACCCCTGGTGCCATTTCGCGCGCGCGTTCAAAACGACCGGATCGCTTTGGGTTCTGCACCGGCATCACCCGAACGGGGTCCTGCTCGCCTGCCGCCCATCCGCCGCATTAGCGACCGCGATCCGTCGATCGTCCATATCGATCCGCGACAATATCTCTCACCCCCTCACCGCAGCAGGCTCCGCTTTCCAGTTGCAAATGACTTTCATCTGCATCTTATTGCGACTGCAAATTAGTCGCAGGAGAAACTACCATGCGGGCGGTCTGGGTGGCGGGATTGGCGTGTCTTGTCGGGGCGCCATTGGTGGAGGTCCGTGCTCAGGAGGAATTGCCGGAGATCACCGTCCGTGCCCCAAAGCCGATGAAGCGGCGCGCCCGGGTCGCGACACCGCCCGCGGCGCCGACGCCAGCGCCCCTGCCCGACCCGTTGCCGACCGCGCCCGAACAACCGCCCGCCGACGCGCCACTCGCCTCCGCGAGCCTGCTTACGGCGCAACAGGTGCTCGGACGCGGCGCGGCTTCGCTCGGCGACACCCTCGGCACCACGCCCGGTGTCTCGGCGACGTCGTTCTCGCCGGTGGCGAGCCGTCCGGTGATCCGGGGCCTCGGCGGCTTCCGGGTGCGAACCCAGGAGAACGGCATCGGCTCCGCCGACATGGCCAATCTGGGGGAAGACCATGCGGTGGCGATCGACCCATTGGCGGCGCAGAGCGTCGAGGTCATTCGCGGCCCCGGCACGCTGCGCTATGGCGCGCAGGCCATCGGCGGCGTGGTCAGCGCCAGCAACAACCGCATTCCCACCGCGATTCCGAAGAACGGAATTGCATTCGAAGCGCGCGGCGGCCTCAACAGCGTCAGCGATGGCCGCGACGGTGCCGTGCAACTCGATACCGGCGGCGGCAACATCGCGATCCATGCCGACGCCTACGCCCGGCAGGCCGGCGACTATCGCATCCCCGGCGGCGTTCAGGCCAATTCGAGCTATCGCGCCGAGGGCCACGCGATCGGAGGCTCCTACATCTTCGATCGCGGGTTCGTCGGTATGTCGTTTCAGGACACGGCGATGACCTACTTCATCCCCGGCATCGATTCCGCGAGAGTGAAGAACCACATCGACCTGCGCCAGAAGAAATGGACAAGCCGTGGCGAATGGCGCGTCGGCGAAGGCGGTATCGACACGATGCGCTACTGGCTCGGCTATACCGACTATCACCACAACGAGATCAACGGCGTCGGCGCAAACGCGCAGATCGGCTCGCGCTTCAAAAATCGCGAATTGGAATCGCGCGTTGAAGTCGCGCATCTGCCGTTCGCCTCGCCGCTGGGCGAGTTGCGCGGCTCCGCCGGCCTGCAATGGAGCCAGCGCGATCTGTCGGTTGCCGGTGCGACAGAGTCCCTGCTCGCACCCGCGCGAAATGCCAATCTCGCGGCATTCTTATTCGAGGAGCTGCGGATCGCGCCACGCCTGCGCGCGCAGGGTGCGCTGCGCATCGAACAGACCGAAACCAGCGGCACCGGCGCGCAATTCCCGGCGAACTACCTGCCGCCACCCGATCAGCCCACGGTGTTTCCGGTCGACCGCCGTTTCATGCCGGTCAGCGCCAGCGCCGGGCTGCTCTACGATCTGCCGCACGACATCGTCGCGCGCGTCACCGTTCAGCATGTCGAGCGCGCCCCCGATCCCATCGAGCTGTTCTACAAGGGGCCGCACGATACACCGCGCACCTTCGAGATCGGCGATCCGACCATGACGCTCGAAAAAGCCGACACGCTCGAACTCGGGTTCAAGCGTGCGCGCGGCGATACCCGGTTCGAGGCGTCGATCTATTACTCGCGCTATCGCAACTTCATCTTCAAGAATTTCACCGGCATCCGCTGCAACGAGAGCTTCGCCTCCTGTGGCACGCCGGGCGCGAGCTACGACCAGATCGTCTATACGCAGCGCGACGCCCGCTTTCTTGGCGGCGAATTGCAGATCGCGCATGACGTGGTGCGGATCTGGAACGGCGTATTCGGCGTCGAGGCGCAATACGACATCGTTCACGCCACCTTCGCCGCCGGCGGCTTCGTCCCCAAGATTCCGCCGCAGCGGCTCGGCGGCGGCATCTACTATCGCGACGCCAACTGGACCGCGCGCGTCAACCTGCTGCACGCCTTCGCCCAGACTAACCTCGGTGCGTTCGAAACGCCGACGCCAAGCTTCAACCTGCTCAACGCCGAAGTCAGCCACACCACGACGCTGCCGAACGGCGACTGGCCGGTGACGCTCACGGTTGGCCTGAAGGGCGAGAACCTGCTCGACGACGACATCCGCTTCCACCAGTCCTACAAGAAAGACGAGGTGCTGCAGCCCGGCCGCAACGTCCGCCTGTTCGCGTCAATGAAGTTCTGACCGCGCCGCTTGATCTTGGGAGGCGTATCTTCGAAGCGTATCTTGGACGCGCGCCGATTGGGCGGCCGTCAACCTTTCCGCCAAACGACCCACGGAACGAGGTCGAAACGCGTCGCCTGCCGTGCTATGGGCTGCCGCAGCGAATGCGCCAACCCGGGACAACGAGCCGCGACGGCTTTGTTTCTGGAACGAAACGAATTTAACTTCAATATGTTAGGCAATCGCGCGACGCCGTTTGGAGAAGGCGCGCGAGGCCTCGACGACCTTGGACGATCCCGATGACCGACACCCAAGCCCCAGGGGCACCCGGAACCGCCGCCTGGACGGCCCTGCTGTCGTCGTTCGCGCGCGCCGGTTACGTCCGCGCCGAGCCGCCGATCCTGCAACCGGCCGAGCCATTCCTCGACCTGTCCGGCGAAGGCATCCGCCGCAGCCTGTACCTGACCAGCGATCCGGGCGGGGAGGAACTGTGCCTGCGCCCCGATCTCACCATTCCGGTGGCGCGCGACTACCTCGCCTCCGCGCGCCTCGGCCAGCCGGCCGGGTTCTGCTACCTCGGACCGGTGTTCCGCTATCGGGGCGGCAAGCCGAGCGAGTTTCTCCAGGCCGGCGTCGAGTCCTTCGGGCGGCCGGACCGCGCAGCCGCCGACGCCGAGATGCTGGCGCTCGGGCTTGAGGCCACCGCAGCCTTCGGCGTCACCGACATCGAGATCAGGACCGGCGACGTTGCCCTCTTCATCGCATTGATCGACGCGCTGAAACTCTATCCGGTCTGGCGCCGCCGTCTGATCAAGGACTTCAACCGCAAGATCAGCCTCGCCAAGGACATCGAGCAACTCACGCTCGCGGCCAGCCCGACGCACAACGAATACGAGGGCGTGCTGGCGGCGCTCGCCGGCTCCGACCGCAAGGCCGCGCTGGCGCTGGTCACCGACCTGATGACGATCGCCGGCACCACCAATGTCGGCGGCCGAACCGTGGCCGAGATCGCCGATCGCTTCCTCGAGCAATCGACGCTCAAGGGCGGTGCGCTGCCGCGCGACGCGCTGCAGATCATCAACCGCTTCCTCACCATCGCCGGGACGCCCGACGACGCGCTGCGTCAGTTGCGTGCGCTCAGGGCCGATGCCCAACTCGACATCGACGCCACCATCGATCAGTTCGAGAGCCGAACGCAGTTCATGAAGACGCGCGGCATCGACCTGGGCACCGTTCGTTTCGCCACGGCGTTCGGACGCGGCGTCGACTACTACACCGGCTTCGAATTCGAACTGCACCGCAAGGGCAACGGCGACGACCCGCTGGTCGCGGGCGGACGGTACGACGGGCTGCTTACCCAACTGGGTGCAGACACGCCTATCCCCGCTGTCGGCTTCTCGATCTGGGTCGAGGCGCTGACACAACTCCGCCATCAGATTGCCGCAAGAATCCCTGGGGCCATTTCATGACCACGCCTTTCGTTCTCGCGGTCCCCTCGAAGGGGCGCTTGCAGGAAAATGCCGAGGCATTCTTCAGCCGCGCCGGCCTCACGCTGTCGAAACCCGGCGGCGCGCGCGACTATCGCGGCACCATCGCCGGACTGGACAATGTCGAGATCGCCTATCTCTCCGCCAGCGAGATCGCCTCGCAGCTGTCGCGCGGCAGCGTGCATCTCGGCATCACCGGCGAAGACCTGATCCGCGAAAGCATCATCGATGCGGACCGTCGCGTCGCGCTGATCAATCCGCTCGGCTTCGGCTATGCCAATGTCGTGGTCGCGGTACCGCAGGCGTGGATCGACGTCCGCACCATGGCCGATCTCGACGACGTCACCACGGAATTCCGCGCGCAGCACAACCGGCGTATGCGCGTCGCCACGAAGTACATCAACCTGACGCGCACGTTCTTCGCGGCGCAGGGCATCATCGACTATCGCATCGTCGAAAGCGCGGGGGCGACCGAAGGCGCGCCCGCGACCGGCACCGCGGAAATGATCGTCGACATCACCACCACCGGCGCAACGCTCGCCGCCAACGGCCTCAAGGTGCTGGACGATGGCGTGATGCTGCGCAGTCAGGCCAATCTGGTCGCATCGCGTAATGCCGACTGGTCGAGCGATGCGCGGGAGACCGCACGCGTCATCCTCGACCACATCGCCGCCCGCGCCCGCGCCAGCAAGTACAAGGAAGTCCGCACCCGCTTCAAAGGCTGCAACGCCGAACTGCTGGCCGAAGCACACAACCGCTTCGGCGTGGTGTCGCCGTTCGGAGGACCGACCTCCTCCGGCATGGTGACGCTGCACTGTCCGCCGGCGCAGATCTACGCGCTCGGCAGCTTCCTGCGCGACCACGGCGCCGACACTGTGTCGGTCGCCTCGCTCGACTATGTGCTGGATCGCGAGAACCCCTTGTTTGCGAAACTCGCGGCCTTCCTCCCGCCCGCATAATTTCACCGACAGGACTCATTGCCGAATTTATTCCTCGACCTCATATTGATCGGGGCGAAAAAAGCGGTGGCGGACATTCGATCGATGGCGGCGGAAAAGCTTATCAGAGGCGGGACTGCGGGCGACGATGTTCGCCGGCTGTCGATCGTCGTGCCGGTCTTCAACGAGGCTGCCGGCCTCGCGCTGCTGCACGAACGATTGAGCCGTCTCGCGGAGAAGCTGCATCAGCGCTACGCGTTGACCTGCGAAGTGATCTACGTCGATGACGGCAGCAAGGACGCCACGCTGTCAATCGCCCGCGATCTGTCCGCTGACAGCCTGGACGTGCAGGTGGTGTCGCTGTCGCGCAACTTCGGCAAGGAGGCCGCCTTGATGGCCGGCCTCGATCACGCCGGAAACGGCGCGATCCTGTTCATGGACGGCGACGGCCAGCACTCCCCGGACCTCGTCGAGAAGCTGGTGAGCCACTGGATCGATGACGGTTACGACGTGGTCTATACCGCGAAGGCTAACCGCAACAACGAGTCCGCGTTGCGCCGTTTCCTGGTCCATGGATTCTATTCGCTCATCAACTGGGGTGCGCGACAGAAAATTCCGGAAGATGCCGGAGATTTCCGTCTGCTGTCGCCGCGCGCCGCCGCCGCGCTGCGCCGGCTTCCCGAGCGCAACCGGTTCTTCAAGGGACTGGCGAGCTGGATCGGCTTTCGACAGATGCGCGTCGACTACGAGCCCGCGCCCCGCGCCCACGGCGTCACCAGTTTCAGTGCGGCGCGGCTGCTCGGATTGTCGATCGAGGGCCTGACGTCGTTCTCGGTCGCTCCCTTGCGCTTCGCCAGCCTGCTGGGCTTGTTGCTGGCATTCGGAGCATTCCTGTTTGGATTGTCGATCCTTTGGGAAACGTGGGTCAACGGCGAAAGCGTCCCCGGCTATCCGTCGTTGATCGTCGGCCTGATGACCATCGGCGGCGTACAACTGATTATGATCGGCATCGTCGGCGAGTACATCGGCAAAATACTCTCCGAGTTGAAAGCACGGCCGATCTATTTCGTTGCCGAACACGACATCAAGCGAACGCCATCACGCGACGACGCTGCAAGCGATGCGCGGATAGCGCCTGAATGAGCGCCTCCCCGCCGCGCCGCATCTGGTTGTGCGCCGACGACTACGGCATCAGCCCCGGCGTCAATCGCGGCATTCGTGACTTGATCGCGCGCGGTCGCCTCAACGCCACGTCGGTGATGGTGGTGGGGCCGGCCGTCAATCCGGGCGAGATCGCGGCCTTGCAAGCGGCGGTCGCAGACGGAACGCGCTGCGCGATCGGACTGCACGCGGTGCTGACCGCTCCGTTTCATCCGCTGACGATGCACTTCAAGCCGCTTGCGCGCGGGCGGTTACTGCCGTTGTCGAAGCTGTTGCAAGCAAGCCTGCTGCGACGCCTCGATGGCGAAATCATTCGCACCGAAGTCAGCGCACAGATCGCCAGATTCATTGAACTGTTCGGGCGCGCACCCGACTATCTCGACGGTCATCAGCACGTCCAGTTGTTTCCACAAATCCGCGACGCCTTTCTCGATGCCGCGAAGGCGAGCGCCCCCGGCGCGTGGGTCCGTCAATGCGGACGCACGCAACCGTTCCGGCACGGACCCGGTTCGCCCAAGGCGCTGCTGCTCGATGGATTGAGCCGGCGGTTTCGCCGCAAGGCCGTTCGCGCCGGCGTGTCCTTCAATTCCGGTTTCGCCGGCGCCTACGACTTTTGCCATGGAGGCGATTTCAATGCGCTGATGCGTCAGTTTCTCGACGGCCTTCCCGACGGCGGGCTGATCATGTGTCACCCCGGCTTCGTCGACGCGACGCTGCGCGAACTCGATCCCCTGACCGATCAGCGCGAACGGGAATATGCGTATCTCGCGGGCGACACGTTCCCTGCCCTGCTGAACGAGGCTCGGGCCGAACTGCGCTGACATTGCGGAAATGTAATCCGCGTCCCGATGAACGAAATATTTTCGGCCGGCACTTATTGCGACACAAAGCACGCCTACATCTTCTCCCGGTTTCGCATTGGAGAACCCCATGACACCGCAAGAACGTCAGATGATCGACGATCTGTTCGACCGGCTGGCCCGCGTTGAAGGCGCCACGCGCGATCCCGAAGCCGAAGCCGCGATCGCGCAGGCCTGGCAACGCGCGCCCAACGCGTCCTATGCTTTGGTGCAGACCGTGCTGGTGCAGGACGAGGCGCTGAAGCGGGCGCACGAGCGCATCGAGGCGCTTGAGGCGCGCGGAGCGCCCGAACAAAAGCCGGCCGGCGGCTTCCTCGATCCAGCGCGTGACAGCATGTTCGGACAAGGTCAGGGGCGCGGTTCGGTCCCCAACGTTCCACCGCCCCCGGCCGGCAATGCGTCTCTCAGCCGGCCCGCCTGGAATACGGGACAAGTGCTCGGCCAGGGCGGGCCGGAGTCGTATCCGCCGCAACAGCCCCCGCCGCAGGCCGCGGGCGGCAGCGGCGGATCGTTTCTTGGAACGGCGGCGGCCGCCGCCGCCGGTGCAGTCGGCGGCTCGCTGTTGCTGAACAGCATCCGTTCGATGATGGGCGGCGGCCAGCACGGCTTCGGCGACGCATCGGCCCTGGGAAACAAAAGCGGCGGCAGCCCGTGGGGTTCAGATCAATCCGGCGGGACGCTTGCTCGCGATGCCGGCGTCAATGATATCGGCTCCGGCGGGCGTGGAAGCGACGCCGATCGCGCCGGTCAATTCGATCAGGCGCAGGCCGATGCCGATCAGGACCAGGATCAAGATCAGGACGACGAAGACGATTTCGCCGATGACGACGACGGTTACGACGGCGACGATGGCGATACGGATTTCGCGTGACCTGCACGCTTTCAGAACAAAGACGGCCGCTCGTTCGAGCGGCCGTTTTGCTTTGGTAACCGCCGCGGCTAGATCACCACGACGCGCGCGCCGACATGGACGCGTTCGTAGAGGTCAATGACGTCCTGATTGCGCATACGAATGCAACCGGACGACACGTTGGTCCCGATCGTCCACGGCTCGTTCGAACCGTGAATGCGATAGAGCGAAGAGCCCAGATACATCGCACGCGCGCCGAGCGGATTCTCCGGCCCACCCTCCATGAAGCGCGGCAGGTCCGGACGCCGCTTGAGCATTTCCGCCGGCGGCGTCCACGACGGCCATTCCTTTTTCGCGGTAATCGATTTGACGCCCGACCAGGTGAAGCCCGGCCTGCCGACGCCGATCCCGTAGCGCAGCGCAGTGCCGCCACCCTGCACGAGGTAGAGAAACTTGTTCGGCGTATCGACGACGATGGTGCCCGGACGTTCCTTGCCATGATATTCGACGAGCTGCTTTTCATAGCGCGGATCGAAGCCCGGACGCGTCGCTTCGATTCGCTCGTCGTGCCGGTACATCGTCTGTTGCGGCATGGGCGCAGGCATTGTCTGCTCCGGCGACGGCGGATAGATCGGCCGTCGATCGTAGGACGGTTGCGTATAGTGGCCGCGCGGCTGCGCCTGCCCGTCGCCGAACAGGAATTCGATAAAGCCGCCGCCCATATTCGGGCGCTCGGCATAGGCCACCCGCGCCGGCTGTGCGGCGTAGACGGTGGCGGACGACGCAACCGGATAGGATCTTTCGAGCGCGGCGGCAGGACAGAGCCCCGCGCCGAGACCGACCGCGCCAACGAGCATGATCAGGGAGACATTCTTCAACATCGACGTACTCTGCACTGTTTCGTCGTGAACTCGCCGCGGACCATCGCAACGAATAGCCCGCCCAGCTAATTAAGTTCAAAACCGCGTCGGTTTGGTAAACGGAACGGGCCGGCGGATTCACCACACCCGACGAAAGCCCGCGTTCTTGTCGACAGCGTTTATTTTCCGTCAACACGCCACCTGATGGTTAACCGTTGGTTGGCACGGAATCCCCGCGACAAAGTTCCTGCTGTGAACCTCGCGTTAAAGGCCGATGTCCTACAACACTGCGCATTGATATGCGGGGATGGGGTCGATGGTTGTTCAGCGCAAGCGCTTTCGCATTGAGGATATTGTCGGCGGCACGCCGGCGCCCGAAGAAGAAATAAACAACGACGCGATTCCGACGCATCGTCAGATCATGGCGGAGCTGCGCGCGATCCGCGATCAGATGGGGACACCCAACCGGATCGAGATCGCACCGAATGACGACACCCTGCAGCAGGCCGACGAAGCGCAACGTCTGCTCCAGACCTATCGCGCACAGATCGAACAGTGCGAGAAGCTCAAAGTCGAACTCGACCTGATCTACGACGCCATCAACCGCACCAAGCAGGAGATCGCCGTACTGCACGGCAAGAGCTTCAACGGTGCTGAGATGGCGAAGGTCACCGGTGAGCTCGGCGCCGTCGTCGGCGGCACCGAAGAAGCGACACAGCAGATTCTGGAAGCGGCCGAGGCGATCGACCAGTCGGCCTCCGCGCTCGCCAGCGGCACCTCGCCCGATCAACAACAGCGGCTCAGCGAGGAAATTCAGGATCGCGTCGTGGCGATCTTCGAAGCCTGCAATTTTCAGGACCTGACAGGACAGCGCATCAGCAAGGTGATGAACACGATGAAATTCATCGAGCATCACATCAACGTCATGATGGATATCTGGGGCGGTGTCGATGCCATCAAGGTCCACGCGCCGGCGGTGATCGATGAACGCGTCGGTGACGCGCGTCTGCTGAACGGCCCGAAGCTCGACGGTGATCCCGATCACGCCTCGCAGGACGATATCGACGCGATGTTCAGCTGATCGTCGCAACGCGTCGGTCGGCCTCGGCTCACCGACGCGCGGGCAGACGCAGCGTCAGCAGGCATCCGCACGCCGCCAGCGCACCGAGGGCGCCGAGTTCCAGCACCGTGTCATCCGACAGACGCTGCGTTGCCGCCGCGACCAGAAACGGCGCGGAAGCCTGCAACAACAGCGCCGGCCGCGCGATGCGGCCGATCACCCGGCCGTATCCCGCGGGACCGAACATTGCCAGCGGGACCGCGCCGCGCGCGATCGTCATGACGCCGTTGGCGGCGCCGAACAGGATGCAAAACAATCCCGCCACGACGACCGAAACTCCCGCCAGCGCCAGGGCCGTGAAAGCGACGACCATGCAGATGGTCGCGGCCCGCGCCACCCACAACGGACTGGTTCTGCTGGCGAAGGTGAAGTCGCCGAGCCGCGCCATCACCTGCGCCGGGCCGAACAGCGCACCGAGGACGACCACTGTCGCGGAATCTATTCCTCCGCGCTCCAGCATCGACAGCAGATTTGAGGTCACGCCGGACAGCAGGAAGGCATGGCAGGCGAAGGCGGCCGCCAACAGAATGAACGGCCAGCCGCGCGGCGGCAGAAACGCCTCCGTCGCCGGCATCGCGCCGCTTTGCACGGACGATGACCGCTCCAGCGCGGAGCGCGGCAATGCGAACGCGTGAAGCGGCGCGATCACCAATCCCAGCACAACCGCAAACACCACATAGGTGCCCCGCCAGCCGAAATGCGCCAGCAGCAAATGCGTGGCAGGCCAGCCGACCGTCGATGCGAAGCCACCGGCGAACGTCACGAACGTGATTTGCCGGCGGGCCGTGGCACCGAAGATTCGCGTCAGCGTGGCGAAGGCCGGATCGTAGAGCGTCGACGACATCGCCGCGCCGATCAGCAGCCAGCACATCAAGTAAAGCGGCCATCGATCGACGAACGCCAGCCCGATCAGTCCCGCCATGCCGATCAGCGCGCCGAGCGACATCACCCTGTTGCCGCCATAGCGGTCGATCAAACCGCAGGAGGTCGGCGACAGCAGCCCGGAGGTCGCCAGCGCGACCGACAATCCGCTCATGCAGAAGGCCAGCGACCAGCCGCGCTCCGCCGCCATCAGCGGCATCATCAAAGCGGGCGGATAAATCAGGATTCCCCAGCCGAGAATCTGGGTCAGGGACAATACGGGAACGGCGCGGCTGGGTCCGGCGAGCAGCGCGCGCAGTTGGGGCATCAGATCATGACTTCGGGACGGGGCATTCCACGGAGCGGATCAGGCGTGTGGCGCACACCGGACGTAGACCATGTTGCCGTAGCGGGTGCCGGCATCCTTGTCGATGAACCGGGTGACCAGCACGCGACCGTCGAAGGAAATGATCTCGCGGTCCTGCGGACCGCCGGCCGGCCCTTCCGGCCCGATGTAATTCTTGCCGCTCTGGCTGCCTTTCAACCGCAACTCCTGCGGCGTCGCCTCGTCGGCGAGATGCATGATGACGCCGCCGTGGGTACCCTGGCCAATCACGTAGGGGTTCTTGCACTGACCCTTGGCGGCTGCCTCGGTGCGCGCCCGGTCATTCGGATTCTGGTAGGATGCGAGGCCCCAGCGTCCCACCAGTTCGCTCGAACGAATCGTCGAGGGGATTTCCGGCGGCGCGGCTGGCTCCGGCACGGCGGCCGGCTGCGAGGTTCCCATCGTCTCGCACCCCGCGAGGAAGACCGCAAGGAGCGACACCAGACCGGCGTTGATCAACTTGCGTCCGTGACGAAATTTCGTATCGATCATCATATCCCCCGAGCGAGATTGGCTTCTCGCCGAATGTCCCGGACAAACCGCCCGTTCTGCCGGAGCAACGTTACACTGACCGGCCATATCATGGTTATCGCCGGGTTTCTTCACCATCCGCGATTCGTCTCACCAAGGCCTTAAGCCCTTTGCTTGACAGGACCCGCGACAGCCCATATTTCGACCCTGATTGGCACTCTCGGCTTCCGATTGCCAAAAGGCGGCGCGCCGACCCGGTGACAACCGCACCCCGGCACCGCACCCACGCATTTACAGGCGATTCAGACCGTAACCGAACCTCAAAGGAACGTCATGGCTAAAACCAAATTTCGTCCACTGCATGACCGTGTCGTGGTGAAGCGTATTGATGCCGAAGAAAAAACCAAGGGCGGCATCATCATCCCGGACAGCGCCAAGGAAAAGCCCTCCGAGGGCCAGGTGGTCGCGGTGGGTCCCGGCGGCCGCGACGAAGCCGGCAAGCTGATCCCGATCGACCTCAAGGTCGGCGACCGCGTGCTGTTCGGCAAGTGGTCCGGCACCGAGATCAAGCTCGATGGCGAAGACCTGCTGATCATGAAGGAATCCGACATCATGGGCGTGGTGGGCTAACCGCGATCCATCCCAAACCATCGTCGTGCCCGCGCTCGCCGCGGGCATCCACGTCTCCTTCTGCCTCAAGATGGGCAAGACGCGGATACCGGGGCATAGGCAAGCGAGAGCGACGCCGTTCTTCAAACGTCTATGCCCGGCCATGACGAAGACGAGACAATCACATCATCAGGAGTAACCCTCTAATGTCCGCCAAAGACGTCAAGTTTTCCGGAGACGCGCGCGACCGTATGCTGCGCGGCGTCGACATCCTCGCCAACGCGGTGAAGGTGACGCTCGGCCCGAAGGGTCGCAACGTAGTCATCGACAAATCGTTCGGCGCGCCGCGCATCACCAAGGACGGCGTTACCGTCGCCAAGGAAATCGAGCTTGAAGACAAGTTCGAGAACATGGGCGCGCAGATGGTGCGCGAAGTCGCCTCCAAGACCAACGATCTGGCCGGCGACGGCACCACCACCGCGACCGTTCTCGCCCAGGCCATCGTCCGCGAGGGCGCCAAGTCGGTTGCCGCCGGCATGAACCCGATGGACCTCAAGCGCGGCATCGACATCGCCGTGGCCGCCGTGATCAAGGACATCGAGAAGCGCGCCAAGCCGGTCGCCTCCTCGGCCGAAGTCGCGCAGGTTGGCACCATCTCCGCCAACGGCGATGCCTATATCGGCAAGATGATCGCCCAGGCGATGCAGAAGGTCGGCAACGAAGGCGTCATCACCGTCGAAGAGAACAAGTCGCTCGAAACCGAAGTCGATATCGTCGAGGGCATGAAGTTCGATCGCGGCTACCTGTCGCCGTACTTCGTGACCAATGCCGAGAAGATGACGGCTGAACTCGACGACGTTTACGTTCTCCTGCACGAGAAGAAACTGTCGGGTCTCCAGGCCATGCTGCCGGTGCTGGAAGCCGTCGTGCAGTCTGGCAAGCCGCTGCTGATCATCGCGGAAGACGTCGAAGGCGAAGCACTGGCGACGCTGGTGGTCAACCGCCTGCGCGGCGGCCTCAAGGTCGCGGCCGTCAAGGCACCGGGCTTCGGCGATCGCCGCAAGGCCATGCTGGAGGACATCGCGATCCTCACCGGCGGCCAGCTCATCTCCGACGAACTCGGCATGAAGCTCGAAAACGTCACCGTGAAGATGCTCGGCCGCGCCAAGAAGGTCGTCATCGACAAGGAGAACACCACGATCGTCAACGGCGCCGGCAAGAAGGCCGACATCGAGGCGCGCGTCGGCCAGATCAAGGCGCAGATCGAGGAGACCACCTCGGACTACGACCGTGAGAAGCTGCAGGAACGTCTCGCCAAGCTCGCGGGCGGCGTCGCGGTGATCCGCGTCGGCGGAGCGACCGAAGTCGAGGTCAAGGAGAAGAAGGATCGCGTCGAGGACGCGCTCAATGCGACCCGCGCGGCCGTGCAGGAAGGCATCGTTCCGGGCGGCGGCACCGCGCTGCTGCGGGCGAAGAAGGCCGTCGGCCGCATCTCCAACGACAATGCCGACGTGCAGGCCGGCATCAACATCGTGCTTAAGGCGCTCGAGGCTCCGATGCGCCAGATCGCCGAAAACGCCGGCGTCGAAGGCTCGATCGTGGTCGGCAAGGTGCTCGAGAACAAGTCGGAGACCTTCGGCTTCGACGCGCAGAACGAGGACTATGTTGATCTCGTCGCCAAGGGCATCGTTGATCCGGCCAAGGTCGTGCGCACCGCGCTTCAGGATGCGGCTTCGGTCGCCGGCCTGCTGGTGACGACCGAGGCGATGGTCGCCGAACTGCCGAAGGAGCCGGCACCGGCGATGCCCGCCGGCGGTGGCATGGGCGGAATGGGTGGCATGGGCGGAATGGGCTTCTGATCCATTCATCCGACCATCCCGATAACATGCGAAGGCCGCCCTCGGGCGGCCTTTTGCGTGTCAGGTCGCGGATGCGCGCCAGCGAATGCGAGGTGCGCGTCGGTTGGTCGCCGCAAACTTCATTTCGATTTTGGATGGTGATGCACTAAACTCCGGGACGTTCATCCCAAGAGAGACGTTCCCATGCGCGCACTACCCGCTTGTCTGATCGGCCTGACGGTCGCGGTCGCCGGACCGGCGATGGCCCAGAACAAAAACAACGCGAGGGTGCCGCCGGCCTCTGCCAACGAGGTGCGCTACTTCACGTCCATCGATGGCCTGATGGACGGCAACGCCGACGTGATTCTCAAGGAGAACTATCAGGGCAGGACCGTCACCTCCGCGGTGCTCGACGTGTGCTACCCCGCCGCCAGAGGTTCCGACCGCAAGGACCGCTTCGTCGCCAATCTCACCGTGAACGGCCAGACCATGACCGGCACCACGCAAAGCATTGGCGACAAGCTGCCGGTGGCCGTGAACCTGACCCGAAAACAGACTGGCGACACCTACGAATTCAAGGGGCAAATTCGCGTCGGGCAGACCGTGACCAATGTCGTCTCCACCGACAACGCCGATCTGAGCGAGCGGGAATTCCGGGAAAACCAGACCAACGAAGACGGCATCGTTCCCGCGCCGAAGGACTTCACGCAGGTGTCGCCGGAGGCCATCGCCGTCAAGGTCAAGCTCGACAGCGCGGCGGACCTGCTGAAGCATCTCAAAGGCCAGAACGTGGGAATCACGGTCGGTAGTCTCACGGTTTCCTGCGAATCGCTTCGCAGCGGTCAGATGACCCTCAGCCTCAGCGTCGATCCGGGACGCGCCGCCGATCTGCTTGCCGACCTCAAGACGCAACCCGGCGTCACTGGTGCCGGTTGGACCAGCGGACTGTTCGATATGGAACGCACCGTTCGCTTCGTTGCGGCGGACTGGCTGGAGGGCGGCAAACCCAATCGGGATAAGCTTGCCGCGACGCTCGGAGCCGTGGCGGCGAAGGTGCTGTCGGCCAAACTGGTATCGTCCTTGTGGAGCAACGACACCGGCAAGCTGACGCTGCTGCTCAAGCGGCCAAGCGACATGTTTCCGGCACTGGCCCTGACCGAGACCATCGAGTTGAACGCCATGGTCGCACCCGACCAACCCGGCACCGCCGAGCATCTGATGCTCTGGATCAGCGCGCCGTCGATCACCACCGCCGATGAAACGCCGCCGCCGAAGCTGAACCTGATCGACAACGGTCCGGATGACGACGAGGGCGATCAGAACGATGAATACGGGATCGTCGATGCCGTGACGAAAGAGTTCAAGGCGCAGCGTTGGGACCTTGAGAACACGGTATGGAAATAGCCGGCAAGCGCGGGCGATTCCCTCGGGCATCGCCCGGCTTTCTTTCTCTCTTCAAAGGATTGGCGTCGATAACGGCCGTGAACCATTCCATCGCCGGCGCGACGGCCATGTGGCCTTTCAATGACGCATTTTGATGCCGTCGTAGTCGGCGCCGGTCTGGGCGGCTTGACCGCAGCGGCCATTCTGGCCAGGAGCGGCCTCAAGATCCTGGTGATCGAGCGGGGCAATTCGGTGGGCGGCGCCGCGTCGAGCTACAAGATCGGCGATCTGTTCGTCGAGGGATCGCTGCACGAAACCAGCAACCCGCGTCATGCCAGCGATCCCAAGCATGATGCTCTCACCCGCGCAGGCGTGCGTGACGCGGTCGAGTGGATCCCGGCAACAGGCTTTTACGAGGTGCGCGGCGGCCCGCTGTCGGCTCCGTTCGCTCTGCCCGACAGTTTTGCCGGTGCTTGCAGCGCCCTCTGCGCACGATACCCGAATCATCGGGCAGCGATCCAACGATTGCTCGATGACATCCGCGCGGTCGCGTCCACCGTTGGCAATGCTTCTGCGGCGGACGATGGACGATCGATCGCGCAGACGTTCGACACGCTGTTTGGCGACAATGAAGCGATCAAATGCACGCTTGCCGCCAACCTTTGCTACTACCACGACGATCCGGCGACGCTGCCGTGGCTCGCTTTCGCGCGGGCGCAAGGACGATATCTTCTGAACGGCGCCTGCTTCGTACGCGGCGGCTCTCAGCGCCTGTCGAGCGCTCTGGCACGGGCGATCCGGGCTGCAGGCGGCACCGTGCTGCTCCGGCGCGTCGCGACAGGCTTGACGCCTGCAACCGACCGCACACCCATCACTGTCACACATATCTCGCGCGACGGCAGCGCCCCGCAGACCGCGACATGCGCCCGGATCGTTCTCAATGTCGCGCCGACCACAGCAACAGCCATGCTTCCCGATTCCCTCGCGCCCCAATGGTCGAACGTCTACGCATCGCGCGCCCCGTCGATCTCATTGTTCACACTGACTCTGGGACTGGCGCGATCTCCGCGAGATTACGGCCTCGCCAGCTATTCGACGCAACTGCTGCCAGCATGGATGACCCGTCTCACCGACTACGCCAGCGCCACACGGCTGATGAGCACGCACCCGGCGGACCGAATGCCGCCGCTGGCGATCGCCGATTACGATGCGATCGATTCCGGCATTCCCGCGCCGCCCCACACATTGTCGATCATCGGACCGGATCATATCGAGAACTGGCATGAGCCAAGCGCCGAACGGTATCACCTCAAACGGGAGCAATGGCAGGTCGCGCTGTTGCGCCACCTCGACGCGCACTTTCCCGGGCTTGCCGACGCGGTGACCGTCACCTCGTTCAATACCGCGCACTCGGTGCAGAACTATCTCGGCGCGCCGCGCGGCGCGGTTTACGGATTTTCACCTGGCTCCGGTCCGGGCTCGCCACGAACACCCCTGCCTCACGTTTACCTCGCATCGGCCTATGCCGGTACCGGGGGCTACACCGGCGTGATCGAATCCGCGGCGGCTTGCGCGGACATTGTCCTGCGCGAAAGCTGAGGCGAACGCCGGACCCGCGCCGCCGATATGCCATCGCCAACAATGGTCACAAAGACCGATCGCGCATCAATTGGTGTTCAAATGGAAACGCAAGGTCGTGCGACCCTTGAAGGACACATAGTCGCCATTTCGCGTCCATGTCGTGGCATCGGCGAGTTCGGCCAGCAACGCATCGTCCATCTGAATCTGCGTCGGCGAACATGTCCTGTTGTCCATCGCGCCCGGAACGAAGATGACGGTGTTGCCGGCAACCGAGAACTGCCCTGCGCCGCCCTTGCACCACAACTCCAGCCTCACCTCGCCGCGATCGCCGATCTCGAGGTTGGGAATCCGCTTGGAGCCCGGCTGCGGCGGGGCATCGAGCGTCATCTCCAGTCCGAACGGAAACCCCTCCGCCGCCAGCGCCGGAGCAAGGCCGCAACCCGTCGCGAGCAGAACCGCGCCTGTCAATGTCATCCTGAAATAAGCAACAATCATACCGCCTCTCGTCGTTCGCCTCGATAGAGATACCGGCAAAGCCCGCGGGTCAAGTATGGCCATTGTAAGGATCGGCCGCCTCGCACGAGCGCGGACTTTCGTGGCGTGCCCTAACGGCTTATTGATTTCGGGGAGATTGCATCGCGGATACCGGACGGATAACGCTGCCGACCCAGATCGAACGACCGGAAAGCCGAAGGCAAATCTGTGCCAGACCTAAACCCGCAGGCCTGACAGAGCTACATAACATTGCAGCGTCCGGGCGTTGTCCTGACGTTCTCTGCTTACGATCGTTTTAAGCCGCGCCATCAACATTCTTCCTGGAGTGAAACAGCCGTGCAGAATCTGGGCAAGACTCTCGCCGTCGTCTGGCGCCTCGCCGCCCCGTACTTTCGCTCCGAGGACAAGTGGCCGGGCCGCATCCTGCTGGCGACGGTTATCGGAATCGAGTTGGCCATTGTCGCCATCAACGTCCTGCTCAATCAGTGGTACCAGCGATTTTACAACGCCCTGCAAGAGCGCAACTGGGATACGTTCGTTTCCGAACTGACCTATTTCGTCGTCATCGCGGCAATCTTCATCGTCCTTGCCGTCTATCAGCTCTATCTCAACCAGTGGCTTCAGATTCGCTGGCGTGCCTGGATGACCCGCCGCTATCTCGGCGAATGGTTGCACGACGCCAATCACTACCGAATGCAGTTGCTGGGCGACGCGGCCGACAATCCTGACCAGCGCGTGACCGACGACGTCAAGCTCTTTGTCGAACGCACCTTGAATGTCGGCATCGGCCTGTTGTCATCGATCGTGACGTTGGGATCGTTCGTCGTGATTCTGTGGGGACTGTCGGCGGCGGCTCCGCTGCACCTGTTCGGACAAGCCTACGACATTCCCGGCTATCTGGTATGGGGCGCGCTGGTCTATGCGGTCATCGGAACCATTCTCACCCATCTGGTCGGGCGGCCGTTGATCCAGCTCGATTTCATGCAACAGCGCTACGAAGCGGACTTCCGCTTCAACCTCGTTCGCGTTCGCGAGAACGCGGAACAGATCGCGCTGCTGCGTGGCGAGGCTGCCGAACGTCATCAGTTGCTGGACCGCTTCAAACTCGTGGTCGACAACTGGATCGCCATCATGATCCGCACCAAGAAAGTCACCGCGCTCACCGCGAGCTACTCGCAGGCCTCTACCGTCTTTCCGTTCATCCTTGTGGCGCCGGCGTACTTCGCCGGCAAGATTCAGCTCGGCGGCATGATGCAAACGGCGAGTGCGTTCGGCAGCGTGCAGGGCGCGCTGTCGTTTTTCGTCACGGCCTATCGCTCACTTGCAGAATGGCGAGCGGTCATCAACCGTCTCGACGGCTTCGAAGCCGCCATCGCGCATGCGGCAACCTTGCCTGGCGAGCCCGGACGGATCGTTCATGCGGCGACCGACGATTCAGCGATTGTCCTCGACGACCTTCTGCTGCAATTGCCGAACGGCAAACCCATGGTCACCGCCAAAGCGCTTCGTCTGCGACCCGGCGAAGCTACACTGATCAAGGGGCCGTCGGGTTCGGGCAAATCGACGCTCTTCCGAGCCGTCGGCGGCATCTGGCCGTTCGGCACCGGCACCATTCGAATCCCCGCAATGGCTCGACTGATGTTCCTGCCGCAACGTCCCTATTTTCCCGTTGGCTCGCTGAGGGCCGCCATTGCCTATCCGGCCGAACCGGAGGCATTCGACGATAGCGCCGTTCGCGCGGCGATCCGGACCGTCGGGCTGCCCACGCTGGCAGATCATCTGGACGAAGAGGCTCACTGGAACGCGCGCCTCTCGCTCGGCGAACAACAGCGGCTCGGCCTGGCGCGGGCGCTGCTGACGAAGGCGGACTATCTGTTCCTGGACGAAGCCACCGCCTCGCTCGATGAGGCCGCAGAAGCCAAGCTCTACCGCGTCCTCGCTGACAACCTTCCCGCCACCACCATCGTGTCGATCGGTCATCGCGGAACGCTCGAGCAGTTACATGCGCGCGAAATCGCGTTCGCCCCGAGTGGAGCGCCGGCGCCCCTCTACACGATCAAAGGCGACGGGGGCCGCGCGTAAAGAACAAGGTCTGCCGGATCAAAAAGAAAGGGCGGCAAACATGCCGCCCTTTCGCGTCGCCAAATTCAGGCTGGATTATTTCAGGTTGGTCATCGCGGTCAGGTCGGCCGAGAGCCTGACGATGCCGGTGGCACCGCACCACTTCGATCCGGCCGCCGTCGCGGTGAAGTCGCCCGTGAAGAGATTGCAGTCGGCCTTCGACAGGTCGGTGTCGGAATAGCGGAAGTCGAGGGTGAACACCTTGTAGGTGAAGCCGATGCCGATATTCCAGGTGTTGTAGTCAGCGAACTTGACGTTGCCGTAGAAGGCATCCGACGTGCCAAGCCACTGGCGACCGAATTCACCCGACACGTACATGCCGACGCCGCTGGTGCCGAACCATCCGGTCGGTGCGGTGGCCTTGGCGGTCACCGACGCATAGGTGCCGTCCGCGCCCGAGTTGAGGAAGTTCGGCGAATAGAACGCATTGGCGCCGATCGAGAAGGCGTCGCTGACGGTGTAGTTCACCTTGCCGTAGAACTCGTAGAAGGAGACGTCCTTCTTCATGAAGTTGCCGTTGGGCAGGATGGCGGCACCCGCCGGGCACAGTCCGGCCGCAACACCGCCGGCATTGGCGTCGACGCACTGCCCACCCGGATAGAGATAGCCCCAGATACCGAAATCAAAGGCAACCGGACCGAACGTCGGGCGGATACCGGCATAGACGTCGACTTCGGCGGCCGCACGATTGGTGAAGGAGATGCTGTTGCCGGCTGCACCGACATAGAGCTGCAAGTCCTTGTTGATGTTATAGCGCGGCTCGAAATAGGCGTTCACCGACGCTTCCCGATTGGACTGGCTGACGCCGCGGAACACGTAGTTGTTGGTGATCGCTGCCCCGAACGCGATATCCCACGGATCGAAGGCGGCAACCGGCGGCGGCGCCTTGGTGTAGACCTTCGCCGGGAGGTCGGCGGCGGAGGCGGCAGCCGTTCCGGCAACCAACAGCACGGATGCGGCGAGACAAATCTTCTTCATAGCAATCCCCATCGAACAGTTTGGACCGGCTCTGCTTTCACCGGCCCTTCATGGGACGCGGCGACGAACCGCTGAATGTGTTCGCTTGCGGGATTCAATTTGTGGTGAGAATGAGAGAACGGGAAGCAACAATGCCGGGCAATTGCCGCCTTATTAGGCGACTGCGGCCTTCCCGCCCGATATGCCCTTCCAACTGTTGCAAGACGACAACATTTTTATGGTGGTAAGGGGGTCTTGGGATGAAGGACGGCCGCGTCGGCCAGCTCGGCGTTCGCGACCCGCCGGAATCGAGCGGCGCTAAAGCCATCGCCGCCTCCCGGCGATTCGGGAGGCGGCCACGCTCGTCTTGCATCAGGTCGTACCGGAAGAACCGTCGCTGTCGGTCGTTTCGGGGCCGGTCCACAGCGGCATCTGTGCCGGTTCGGGCGATGGACTCGCCGCGGCCATCGGCATCATGGTGCGAGCCGGGCTGGATTTCCTTGCGCTACGCCCGACCGTCTTCCTGGCGGCCTTCTTGGCCGTTTTCTTCGCGGCCTTCTTTTTTGGAGCCGCTCGCTTCGGGGAAGCCTTCTTTGCCGGCTTGCGACCGGCGGCCTTCGCCTTCTTTTTCTTCGGAGACTTTTTGGCGGCTTTCTTGGCCGAGGCTTTCTTTGCGGCCTTCTTCATGGACTTGGCCGCTTTCTTCTTGGAACTCTTGGTCTTGGACTTGAGCGCTTTCTTGGCTTTAGCCATCGTCGTCCTCCTGTTGCCGACTTCAACACATCAAGCATTCCGCGTTGTCCGCGGCGTCACACCGTTCCTTGTAATGCTGGCTTGGGACCCCCCGACGCCCAATCGAGCAGTTCAATCGTATGCACCACCGGAACATTCGTCCCGCTGGCAATCTGAACCATGCATCCGATGTTGCCTGCTGCGATCATATCCGGCCCAGTCGTCGCAATGTTTGCAACTTTCCGATCACGCAGCTTGCTCGCAATCTCAGGCTGGAGAATGTTGTAAGTCCCCGCCGAACCACAACAGAGGTGGCTCTCGGGAATATCTTTCACCACGAATCCATTCTTGGAAAGCAAATCTTTCGGAAGCTGCGTGATTTTCTGTCCATGCTGCAACGAACAAGCGGAGTGATAGGCAACAACGAGTTCGCTGCGGCGTTCGGGCAGCGACAAATCGAGCGTCGCGACATACTCGGTGATATCCTTCGCCAGTCTGGAAACGCGGGCGGCCTGCCCGGCATATTGACGATCTTCCCGCAGCAAATAGCCGTAGTCCTTGATCACGGTGCCGCATCCCGACGTAGTGATCAGGATCGCGTCGAGCCCGCCACCATCGATCTCCTTGCTCCAGGCCGTGACGTTGGCTCGCGCGTTGGCGAGTGCCGCGTCGTCCTGTCCGAGGTGATGGGTCAAGGCGCCGCAGCAGACTTCCTCCGCCGCCAGAACGACCTCGATGCCGTGACGCGTCAGCAGGCGGATCGCCGCATGATTGATTCGCGGCGCCAGCACCTGCTGGGCGCAGCCCTGCAACAACGCGACGCGGCCACGACGCGGACCGACGGCGGCGAACACCGCGCCGGCAGCAGGCCCCGCTGGCGGCAGGCTTCGCGGCGCCAGAGCGAGCATCGCCCGCAGCCGGCTCACGAGCGTCGGAGCCGCGGCACCGACCGCCGGCGTCGGCAACAATGCCAGCAACGGGCGGCCCAGCCGCGCCAGGATCATGCTGGCCCGAAACAGTTTGGGATTGGGCAGCACCCACGCCAGCACGCGCCGGAGCCACTGTTCGGTCAGAGGGCGTTCGTAGTCCCTCTCGATCCTGACCCGCGCCTGGTCCACGAGGTGCATGTAGTTCACGCCGGACGGACAGGTGGTCATGCAGGCGAGACACGACAGGCAGCGGTCGACATGCTTGACCACGTCCGCGGTCGGCGGCTGATCCTTTTCGAGCATCTGCTTGATCAGGTAGATGCGCCCGCGCGGACTATCGAGTTCGTCACCCAGCAGCACATAGGTCGGACAAGTCGCGGTGCAGAAGCCGCAATGAACGCAGGCCCGCAGGATCTTGTCGGCTTCGGCGATGTCGGGATCGGCCAGTTGGGCCAGCGTGAATTCGGTTCTCATGGCGTGGCCCCGCGCGTCATCCGCCCACGGTTGAGGATGTCTTTCGGATCGAAGCTATGCTTGACCCGCCGGGTCAGTGCGGCGACGCCACTTTGCGGCGGATGAAACACATCGACCGCGCTCCGCAACGTTTCCGGCGCGCGCACCAGGGTGGCGTGGCCACCCGCGGCTTCGGCGCGTCCGCGCACCAGCGCGGCATGGGCGTTGGAATCCGGTGGCAATGCCGCCCAGATCAGGCCTCCGCCCCAGTCGTAGAGCACTTCGCCGCCAGTATCGTCAGCCAATCCCCGGCCAAGCTTGCCGCCCGACGCAGGCGGGCACACGATCCGCCAGACCGGGCGGGCGCCAAAAGCGCCGTCGGCCGCGAACGGCGTGACGTCGCGAACCGATGGCCAGAGATCGGCCGAGACGTCGTCATCGACCACATCCGCCGCGCCGTAATCCGCGAGCGCCGCCGTCAACGATCCGGCACGATGCCTGACCGAGGCCGCGATGCCCTCAAGCCGCAGCAACGTCAGGGCGCGGTCGCCCGCGATCTCCGCCAACTTCGCTTCGGGATCGCCCAGTATCGAAGCTGGAATATGCGCGGCCCCGGAGACGTCATAGGGGGAGCCCAGCGACGCTGTCATCGCCCGCACCGCCGTGATGTCGTCCAGGCCACGCAGCAACAACGTGCGCTGGCTTTCGGGCCGCGGCATCACCTTGAGCGTCACCTCAGTCATCACTCCTAGCGTGCCCCACGAGCCGCACAGCAACTTGCAGAGATCGTAGCCGGTGACGTTCTTCACGACCTTGCCGCCAGTCTTGAAGGTCTCGCCGAAACCGGATACCGCGTGCGCCCCGAGCAGATGATCGCGCGCGCCGCCGTCCTTGACCCGGCGCGGGCCGGCGAACCCCGTCGCCAGCATCCCGCCGACGGTCCCGAGATCGTGCCCGGTGCCGAGCAGCCGCGCCAGGCTCATCGGCTCGAACGCAAGATGCTGGTTCTTGGAATCGATCAGCGACAGCACGTCGGCCAGCGGCGCGCCGGCATTGACCGTGAGCAGCAACTCGTTGGGCTCGTAGGAAACGATCGCGTCGAGCGACGACATGTCGAGCACGGCATTGGTCGCAAGCGCATGGCCAAGAGCGCGCTTGCTGTCGTGACCGATGATTTCGAGAGGCTGTTCGTTGGCGAGCGCGGCTTGCACCACCTGCTCGACGTCGGCCGCGTCGCGTACTTTGAGAATATCCACCAATCGCCTGCCTGGAATCTTTGATTTGCCGCGCTTTATTTGAACCGGAATCCGCTTCGCGTGAACGCGCTCTAGAATCGGGGGAGTTCGGGGAACGCCAGCTTGCCGGCATGGACGTGAACGCGGCCAAGCTCCGCGCAGCGATGCAGCGTCGGGAAGACCTTGCCGGGATTCAGCAATCCCTGCGAGTCGAACGCGCATTTCAGGCGCTGCTGCTGGGCCAGATCGATCTCACTGAACATTTCCGGCATCAGATCGCGCTTCTCGACGCCGACGCCGTGCTCGCCCGTGAGAACGCCGCCAAGTTCGACGCAGGTGCGCAGGATATCGGCGCCGAACGCCTCGGCGCGATCCATCTCGCCGGGCAGGTTCGCGTCGAACAGGATCAGCGGATGCAGATTGCCATCGCCCGCATGAAACACGTTGGCGCAACGCAACTGATATTTTTCGGAGAGCTCGCGAATGCGGGTCAGCGCTTCGGCCAGCCGTCCGCGCGGAATGGTGCCGTCCATGCAGATGTAGTCCGGCGAAATTCGCCCGACCGCCGGGAACGCCGCCTTGCGCCCGGCCCAGAACAGCAACCGCTCCTCTTCCGAGTTTGAAATCTGGCAGGTGGTCTGGCCGCATTCGCGGGCGATGGCATCGACGCGCAGGATCAGTTCGTCGACCTCGACCTTGGGCCCGTCGAGTTCGACGATCAGCAACGCCTCGACATCCAGCGGATAGCCGGCGTTGACGAAGGCTTCGGCGGCGGCGGTCGCCGGCTTGTCCATCATCTCCATGCCGGCGGGAATGATCCCCGACGCGATGATGCGCGCGACGCATTCGCCGGCCGACTCCACGCTGGGAAAGCCCGCCATTACCGCGCGCGCCGTTTCCGGCTTCTGCAGGATGCGCACCGTGATTTCGGTGACGACGCCGAGCAGCCCCTCGGAGCCGGTGATCACGCCCATCAGATCGTACCCCGAGCATTCCGGGGCCTTGCCGCCGATCCGCAGAATTTCGCCGGTGATCAGGACGATCTCACATCCCAGCACGTTGTTGGTGGTCATGCCGTATTTCAGACAATGCACACCGCCGGAGTTCTCCGCGATGTTGCCGCCGATCGAACAGGCGATCTGCGACGACGGATCCGGCGCGTAATAGAATCCCGCATGTGCCACCGCCTGGCTGATGGCGAGGTTGGTCACGCCCGGCTCGGTCACGACGACACGGTTGTCGAAATCGATCTCGCGGATGCGCTTGAACTTGCCCATGCCAAGCAGAACGGCATCGGCGAGCGGCAACGATCCGCCGGACAGCGACGTTCCCGAGCCGCGCGGCACCACACGGACACCATTGTCGTGGCAATACTTCAGGACCTGCGCCACCTGCTCCGTGGTATCGGGCAAGACCACGACCATCGGCGGCTGACGATAGGAATTCAGTGCGTCGGATTCGTAGGGGACCATCTCCGCGGCGCTGGAAATCACGCCCTCGCCCGGCACGATACGCCGCAAGGCCGCGACGATCTCATCGCGGCGTCCCAGCACGCCTGCGTCAGGCACCGGCATCTTGATGGACATCACGCTCTCCGGATAGCGGGAAGATTGCGCCTCGGCGCCACCGACAAGACCTACGACTATAGCCCGCTTGTCTGGAACAACTCTAATGTGGCATCACATTTACGCGCCTCTCGCGAGAAAGATCAACTTCTTTGCGCGGCGCGTTGGATGCGATTCAGCACGTCACCCACAACTCGGGACAATCTCCATGAAACTCCTCCCCGTCACGGCCATCGCTTTCTCGTTCGTCTTCACCGCAGCGCACGCTCAGGACGTCGCGGCCGGCAAAACCGCTTTCAACAAATGTCTAGCCTGCCATGCCATCGGCGAGAACGCCAAGAACAAGGTCGGCCCCGAGCTCAACGGGCTCGACGGGCGCAAATCCGGATCGGTGGAAGGCTACTCCTATTCCGATGCCAACAAGAATTCGGGCATCACCTGGAACGAGAAGGAGTTCAAGGAATACATCAAGGCACCCAAGGCCAAGATTCCCGGCACCAAGATGGCTTTTGCCGGCATCACCAAGCAGTCGGAGATCGACAATCTCTGGGCCTTCATCGCCCAATTCGACAAAGACGGAAAAATCAAGAAGTAAGCGGCTAAACGCTCAGGCGCCGATCGCCACCTTGGCCGGCAGAACCGATTGAACCACCAGGCCGCGCGCCCGCGCGTCCATCACGCCGACGGCACGCAAGGCCAGCAATGTCGTGGTCTGCACCGCATCGCGGAGCTTGATCGGATCGTCGAGGTTGGCCGGCGCCAGCGGGCCAACCAGCGACTCATGCAGGGCTCCCAGCAACGCCGTCGCGGCAAGCGCGGTGTCCTGCGCCGGCAGATGACCCGCCCGCACCGCAGCCGCGATCCGCTGTTCGATCTCGCCGGCGATTTCACGACGACACGCCAGCCGCGACTCGCTGACATCGACATCGACGGGTTCGGCGAGAATTCCCCACGCCAGCTTGCGATGTGAAACGATATGCACCGCGATGGTTGTCACGGCCGCTGCCAAAGCCGACGATGGCCCCGGCGCCGCGTCGGCAGCGCGGCGGATCGCTGCCAGCTCGTCGCGTGAGACATCGACAATCAGTTCGGAAATCAGTTCGGCTTTCGAGGGAAAGTAGCGATACACCGTGCCGGCCGCGACGTTGGCCCGGGTGGCCACCGGCGCGATCTGCACCGCGCTCATTCCCCCTTCGATCGCAGCTTCGCGCGCCGCATCCAGAATAGCGCTTCGTCGCGCGGCCAGTCGTTTCACCACCTGCTGGGTGCGCCGATAAACCATGGATTGTCTTGTCCCGATGTTCCCGTCCCTGGAAAGAAGTGAACACCTATTCAGACCGGATGACAAGTCCTTGATTGTACGTCCGATCACCGCCGCTCGGCGACAGCGGCGGTGTCTTCAAAGGCCCGCGGCGCGCGCCGCGGCCGCCACCGCCATGCCGACGATGACCGCGATGAAATCGTTCTTCGACACGATTGTCGCCGCGACCGCGGCCAGAATGGCGAACATCACCACCGGCCCGCCATTGACGGCAACCGGCAACGCCGCCGCCACGATGATCGATCCCGGCAGTGCATCCAGCATCCGACGCACGCGCGGTGTCACCGGCACATAGGACATCAACCAGAAGCCGCCGAGGCGCGCGGCCACCGTGACCGCGGTCATCACCGCGAAAGCCAGCATGACGTCGCTGCGCAGGAGATCAGCCATGCGAGGGCTCGCGCGATACATCGTCGGCGGGCTGCATCAAGCCGGCGCTGACGGCACCCGAGATCGCTCCGACAATGATGAACCACCAACCGGGCACCAGCCAGTGCACGCCGAGCGCCACCGCACCGGCCACGGCCCACGGAACGGCGCGGCGCAGCCCCTTCCATGCCGGGACCAGCATCGCCGCATAGAAGGCCGGCATCGCAAGATCGACACCGTACTTCTTCGGATCAGCCAGTTGCTCCGCCAGCACGTAGCCGGGGATCGCCGCGACCAGCCAGACAAAATAGAGAACCAGACCGCCACCGACGAAGAACCACGCATTGGCGCCGCCATGATCGCGATAACGCGTCGCCGCCAGCCAGCCGCCATCGGTCACCAGCAGCATCGAAGGATAGGATTGCCAGCGCGGCAACGTGCCGAACCACGACCGTAGCGAAGCGCTCATCAGGCCGAAGCGGATGTTCACCGTCAGTGTCAGCAGCGCAAGCGTCGCGATCGACGATGCCGTCAGGCGATCGGGCCAGGCTTGCACCGCGACGAATTGCGACAAGCCGCCGTAGACGAAGGCCATCATCACCTCGACTTCGGCCAGCGAAAACCGTTTCTGGGCGCACAGCGCGCCGAATGCCATGCCGAACGCCAAGGTCCCCGGCAGCATCGGACCGATGGCGACGATGCCCGGCCAGATCGCGTCCCTGGCCCAGTAAGCCGGCGCCTTGATCAGTTTCGACGATGTCATGATAAAACCCGCATGGCCTCATGCCTGCGGGCAAGCGGCAATCAGGTCAAGCCGCAAGAGATCATGGACGATATGCGCGGCTCGGAAACAACGCCCTGAGCAGACACCGCCCAATAAAAAACGCGGCGTCACCGCCGCGTTTTTGATGAGCTTATCTCCGCCGCGCTATGCCTGCGGCTGCGGCTCGAGCCCGGTGTCGGGGTCCGGACGCGGACGCTGCTTGCCAGCGGGCGGCACTGCCGAAGTCCGCGGCCCGGACGGCTCGAGCACCGATTCGCGATTCGGCTTCTTGCCATCGAGGAGATCGGTAATCTCGTCGCCGGACAGCGTTTCGAATTCGAGCAGGCCTTTGGCCAGCGTTTCGAGATCGTCGCGCTTCTCGGTCAGAATGCGCGTTGCCTCGTTGTAGCCTTCCTCGACCAGCCGTTTCACTTCGGAGTCGATCTTCTGCGCGGTGGCTTCGGAAACATTCTGCTGGCGGTTCACTTGCATGCCGAGGAACACTTCGTCGTTGTTCTCGCCATAGGCCACCGTGCCGAGTTCGTCCGACAGACCCCAGCGCGTCACCATCATCTTGGCCAGACGCGTGGCCTGCTCGATGTCCGAGGATGCACCGGACGTGACCTTGTTGCGGCCGAAGATCAGCTCTTCCGCGACACGCCCGCCCATCATGATGGCGAGGCGCGAGGTCATCTGCTCCAGCGACATCGACATCTTGTCGCGTTCGGGCAACTGCATGACCATGCCGAGGGCACGGCCGCGCGGAATGATCGTCGCCTTGTGGATCGGATCGGTCGCGGGCACGTTGAGGCCGACAATGGCATGGCCGCCTTCGTGATAGGCCGTCAGCATTTTCTCTTCCTCGGACATCACCAGCGACTTGCGCTCCGCGCCCATCATCACCTTGTCCTTTGCCTCTTCAAACTCGGCCTGCGTCACCATCCGCTTGTTGCGGCGGGCGGCGGTCAGCGCGGCCTCGTTGACGAGGTTCATCAGATCGGCGCCGGAGAAGCCGGGCGTGCCGCGGGCGATGGTCTTGAGATTGATATCCGGCGCCAGCGGCACCTTGCGGACGTGAACCTTGAGGATCTGCTCGCGGCCCTGAACGTCGGGATTCGGCACCACGACCTGACGATCGAAGCGGCCCGGGCGCAGCAGCGCGGGATCGAGCACGTCGGGACGGTTGGTGGCCGCGATCAGGATCACGCCTTCATTGGCCTCGAAGCCGTCCATCTCGACCAGCAACTGATTCAGCGTCTGTTCGCGTTCATCGTTGCCACCGCCAAGGCCGGCGCCGCGATGACGGCCGACCGCGTCGATTTCGTCGATGAAGATGATGCACGGCGCGTTCTTCTTGGCTTGCTCGAACATGTCGCGGACGCGGCTCGCACCGACACCGACGAACATTTCGACGAAGTCCGAACCGGAGATGGTGAAGAACGGCACGTTGGCCTCGCCGGCCACAGCGCGCGCGATCAGCGTCTTACCGGTTCCGGGAGGGCCGACCAGCAACACGCCGCGCGGGATCCGTCCACCGAGCCGCTGGAACTTGCCGGGATCACGCAGGAATTCGACGATCTCCTGCAGATCCTGCTTGGCCTCGTCGACGCCGGCCACGTCCTCGAACGTCACCCGTCCGTGCGCCTCGGTCAGCATTTTTGCGCGCGACTTGCCGAAGCCCATCGCCTTGCCGGCGCCGCCCTGCATCTGGCGCGACAGGAACACCCACACGCCGATCAACGCGATGAATGGCAACCAAGAAACCAGCAGCGATACGAACCACGGCACGTTGTCGCCGGGCGGCTTGGCGGTGATCTGAACCTTGGCGTCGTAAAGCTTCTTTACCAACCCCGGATCGTTCGGCGCGTAGGTCTGGAAGTTCGCGCCATTGGTGAAGGTGCCGCGGATTTCCGGCCCCTGGATCACCACGTCGCGGACGTGATTCTGATCGACTTCGGTGAGGAGTTGCGAAAACGAAATGTCCTGCGACGATGTGCGCTGGCCGGGGTTCTGAAACAGCGTGAACAGGGCCAACAGCAGCAAGACGATGATAACCCAGAGGGCGAAGTTGCGCAGATTGGCGTTCATCGAGGTTCCTTCGTGGCCGCGCACGCGCGGCCTCCTGCCTTGGACGGATGTTCGTTAATTTAAGTACCGCTCCAGCCCCTGCCAAGGGAACCGGTCCGGACTATTTAGCGCATCTGAATGCTGTTGAATGCATCTTAGCGCGATTCCGGTTCAAATAGTGGCAAATCTGGTTATCGTCTAACCGAGGTCGCAGATTTCGGCCCGCCACGTTGTGAGACGACGTTCCGCCGCGGCGGAGCCGGTTCGATCAGAATCCGCCCCTTGGCAACGGTGACCACGGCGCCGGCAAGAGTCCGACGAAAGCGGCCGGCGGCACCGGCTTCTCCGGGGAGCGAACCGGCCGCTGCGAGACCCCGCGACAGAACCTCGACCTTGCCCAGTTCAGGAACGCCCTCGGTGCCCACCCGGCGGATCATCCGCAGCAGAACGCGAACCCGGATTTCTTCGGACAACCCGGCAAACGCATCGAAATCAAGACCGGACTGCCCAGGTGAGCCGCTGCGGATCGCCAGAAACCGCTCGGCGGCGTCTGTCATTATTTCCAGCGCCGCATTGGCGCGCCCCAGCCGCGCCGCCAGACGGGCCAGATTGGACGCATCGAAACCCTCGGTTGCCAGTAACGGCATCAGGCTTCGAAAGCGGGGTCGTGTGTATCTTGCGTCCATGTTGGTGGGGTCGAGAACATAGGCGATCCCGGCCTCGTCCAGCGTCGCCACCAGCCGGGCTTTCGGCACGTCCAGCAGCGGTCGCACGATCGTCGCGCCGTCGCGATACGACTGTCGCGCCATCGCGCCCAACCCGGCAAGGCCGCTGCCCCGCGCCATTCGCATCAGAAGCGTTTCGGCCTGATCGTCACGGGTGTGGGCGGTGAGGATATGAGAGGCACGGCATTGGTGCGCCGCCTTCAACAGTAATGAATAGCGCGCGTCTCGGGCGGCTGCCGGCACCCCGGTTCCGGGCTTGTCGCCTAGCCATCGCAAGGTGCGATGTTCAACCCCAAGTTCGCGCGCCAACCGCTTGACGTCGGCGGCTTCTTTTCCGGATTCGGGGCGCAACCGATGATCGACCGTCACAGCGACGAGGCGCGGACCATGCTTCAACGCACGATGCCAGCGGGCGGCAAGCCAAAGCAGCGCGACCGAATCCGGCCCGCCCGACACGGCAAGAATCAGCGAGGGTGCCTGCTTCCATTCCGCGAACAGCGCCTTCGCTTCGCTTGCCGAAACTGGAGATTGCTCGTCCGACATGATCGCCGTTCGCAAAGGGAGACGCACCGACCGTGCGCCCCAGCGTCTGCCCAATCAACTCAATCCCGGTCGTTCGTGCAAGCGATGCAACGAACAGCGCGCGCCAAACCTAGCATTTCACGCGCTTCTGCTCGCGATCGACCGCCTGCTTGATGCCGCGCGACGCCTGAGGATATTTTCGCGCCACCTCGCCCAGCGCGGCGCAGGCGGCTTCCTTTTCCTTTAGCGCCGCGAGCGATTGGCCGAGCCGCAGCAAGGCATCGGGCGCCTTCGCCGAGGTATCGTATTTCGAGGTAACGGCCAGAAACGATTCGGCCGCCTCACGATACTTCTGGCGTTGGAACAAGCTTTCGCCGACCCAATACTGGGCGTCCGAGACTTGTTTGTCGTTCGGATAGCGGCGGGTGAAATTCCGCATTGTCTCCTCGGCCAGCGCGTAGTCTTTCCGTTGCATGTAGCCGATGCCGAGATCGAACTCGTCGCGCGGCGATGACGACGGCGGCAAGGTTGTCAGCCCCCCCGCGCCGCTATTGGACCGCGAGGGATTTCCGACATTGGAAAGATTGAGCGGTTCCCCGGCATCGCGGCCGCCGGGGGCGCCGATCGGCCCGCCTTGCTGCGGAGGCGTCCCCGACGGACGCGTGGTGCCCAGCACCTGTGGCGCGCCCGGCGCGTTGGGGTTGCGGCTGGGGTCGAACGCATCGCCGCGACCCGCCCCGCGCGCGACAGGCACCTGCTCCTGCTGAACGGGAGGTTGGCTTGCGACCGAGGGTTGGCCATAGGACGGCTGCCCCTGCGGCTGTCCGTAGCCGGCCGGTGCGATCTGTTGCGCCGGCGGCATGGCGGCGGCGCCACCGGATACGTCAGCGGGGCGATTGCCCGCCGCGCCACCCTGCAATTGCTGAAGCTGCTGCTCCAGCATCCGGTTGCGGTGCTGAAGTTCCTCGTTCTGGCCCGTCAGTTTGCGCAACTGGCCTTCCAACTGCTCGACCCTCAGCGCCGGATCGCCGCTGTCATCGTCATAGTTTTGCGCGAACACCGACGATGCGGACATCGCAACCGCCGCGGCCACGATCGTGACGCGCGCGAATGCAGGAAACGCGAGTTTTGCAGTTCTGATTGACATCTTGGCCTGGCAAATAGGTGGCACCGTTCCGGGAACTTTGAGCTTGAGGATCGGAGTACGCCAAAAATGTGACTTCGCGAATTCGGCTCGAATCGCGAGCACGATCGCGACGGGACGCGACCAAATGATAGCCCGCACCGGCGCACATGGCAAAATCAGAACTTCGTTTTCAGCGCGACAATATCGCCGCCACCCAAAACAAAGCCGGCACCCGAAGGCGCCGGCCAGAACACGTCACAGGCTTGCTTAAATCAGGAACTGGCGTTCAACACGGTGACCGCGCGGCGGTTCTGCGACCAGCATGAGATATCGTTACACACCGCGACCGGACGCTCCTTGCCGTACGAAATCGTACGCATCCGTTGCGCGGGAATACCGCGCGAGATGAAGAACGACCGCACAGCCTGGGCACGGCGCGCGCCGAGCGCGATGTTGTACTCACGCGTGCCGCGTTCGTCGGCGTGGCCTTCGATGGTGAAGGAATAGCGATTGTAGGTTTGCAGCCACTGCACCTGCTTTTCCAGCGTCGCAATGGCCTGGGGGGTCAGATCGGTCTGATCGCTCTCGAAGAATACGCGGTCTCCGACGTTCACGACGAAATCCTGCTGGCTGCCCGGCGCCGCAGCGCCGGCCATCCCCGCTCCGTCAGCGCCCAACCCGTTCTTGTTGGCGCAAGCGCCCATCGACAGCGCCACGGCCAGTACGGCGGCCAGCTTCAATCCCTGGAGGAATCGCTTCTGATAGGTCATTCCGGAGCCTCCACGCTCACGATTTTGTCTGATGACCCGGTCTACAGGGGGTTGGTTAAGCGAACGTTCCATCAACCTTGATGAGACGTTGCCAGAACCAATCAAAAGCGGTCAGCCACCAACAACCGGACGGGATGGTTAATGGCGAGCAAATATGGCGTGAAAGTGAATGAGACGTCCGACAGGGGCCGGCGCCACCCAAAACCTCAGCGAAATCTAAGATCTGGGGACAATCGACGCGCGTTCGAACGGTCCCTCGGGCAATCGCACGACCGACGAATCTTTCACATGTCGGCGCTCGAACAACATGCGCCGCTCGAAATAACTCGAGCGCAGGTGTGGAAAACGCGCGAACACCCTCTCCCGCTGGTCCGGAAAATTGATCGCCATCAAGCTGATCGGCTTGATCAAACCCGGATAGTCCCGTGGCGGCGCCAGGGTGTGAAGGAAAATCCGGCGGTAGAAGGCCTGATGCTCCGCCCTCACCGACGCAAGCCCGATATCCGCATTGAAGTACTGGCAGGCGACATAGGCCAATCGCAAGGTCATATAAGGCAATTCCGGGAACCGGCCGGCCCGGGCGGGCTCCGCGACAAAGCGCGTCGGATCCACCATCACCTTGCCCTTGGCCAATTCCGGCTTCAGCAATTCCGGGAATACCTCGACCGACGGCGTCATGGGATGCGCCTGCGACGCAACGGAAATGCGCAACGAACTCACCAGTTCGCCATCGAGCCGGACGCCGAAGATCCAGCTGTTCGGCAGGTCATCGAAGTGATCGCTAACCCTATGATCCTTATTCGGAAGGATGGCGCCTTCCTGGAGATAGGCGCGATACCGAAGGCGATAGATCTCGTCCCTCTCCGCGTCGGTTTCCGCCAGTTGATAGTCGACGCGATCGAGAAGCTCGATGCCGCGTTCGAACGGGCGGCTCCGGATCTGTTCAGCCTGACTCATTGCGAGCTTCCTGCGCAGTCCTGAGCAACGCGCGGTGCATTTACAAAAGTTAATGCTTTCTTAACGGAAGTGCAAAGCTATCAAAATAGTAAGGTTAACGCTGTGTGTACAAACGTAGTTCCCTCTGGTTGTCAGTGCGCGACGACCCCAGAAAGGGCACGCATCCACTAACCGGTCGAGCGTGACGGCAATACGACGAGATTGTTCTCCGTCGGACGACGCCCATGCGACGCACTCAACAACTGGCGGATCGTCGCTGCCGGGACGGGGCGGCTGAAGAGATACCCTTGCGCCTCCGTGACCGTGCCATCCGCGCTGATGAGTTCGAGTTGCTCGTTGGTCTCGATGCCCTCGACAACGACCGACATGCCGAGATCGGCGCTCAGCCGCGCCACGCCGCGCAGCAGGGTCAAGGGACGATCGGTGTCGATCCCCTCCAGGAACGACCGGTCGATCTTGACCTTGTGGAGGGGGAAATTGTGCAGATAGCTCAAGCTCGAATAGCCGGTGCCAAAGTCGTCGAGCGAGATTCGCACGCCCTCGTTGTTCAACTGCGTCAGGGCATGGCGCGTCCACTGCGTATTGCGCAGCAGCGACGATTCGGTGATCTCGATCTCCAGACGCTTCGCCGGTAGTCCCGACACCTCCAGGGCGTAACGTACTTCGCTAAGCACGTCGCGCTGATGGAATTGCTGCGACGAGAAATTGACCGCGACGCTGACGCCGTCGGGCCACTTCATGCACTCCATGCAGGCCTTGCGCAGGATCCAGCGCCCCAGATCCACGATCAGCCCCATATCCTCGGCGACCGGAATGATGTCCACCGGCGACACCGTGCCGCGCTCCGGATGATTCCAGCGCAGCAACGCCTCGCAGGTCAGAATGCGGCCCGACTTCAGGTTGACCAGCGGCTGATAGTAAAGTTCGAACTCTTCGTTGGCCAACGCCCGCCGCAAATCGAGTTCGAGAATGCGGCGCGCTTCCACCGTCTCGGCCATTTCCTCGCGGAAGAAGCAGAACGTGCCGCGGCCGTCGGCCTTGGCGCGATAGAGCGCCATGTCCGCGTTCTTCAGCAGAACGTCGGCGCTGATGGACGGCGACGTGATGGCGATGCCGACGCTGGCGCCGATTTCGACCAGATGCAGATCGATCTCGTAACGCTCGCTCAGGCGCTCGACGATACGCCGCGCGAGGCTGGCGGCGTCTTCGTTCGAACTGATGTTGCGCTGGAATACGACGAACTCGTCACCACCGAACCGGGCGACGAAATCGTCCGTGCGCATCATTTCGCGCAACCGATCAGCGACCATGCACAGCAACCGATCGCCGCAGGGATGGCCCAGCGTATCGTTGACCTGCTTGAACTGATCGAGATCGATGAACAGCAGCGCCGACGTCGTATCCTGCGACTGAGCCAGCAGACGCTCGATCTCGTCGCGGAAATTCACCCGATTTGGCAAGCCGGTCAGTTCATCGAACCGCGCCAGATGAGTAATCTTGGCTTCCGCCGTGCGCCGTTCGGTGATGTCTTCCACCAGCACGACGCTGCCGCCGCCAGCCATCGGCTGGAACGTCCACGACAGGGCCCGCATCCCCGCGTGCGGCTCAACCGTAATGATCTCGCCGGCCTGCGAGTTCTCGATCTCGGACAGGATCAGGTTCGCGCTGTCTTCCGCGAGAATTTCAGAACGCCGGCACTCCGCGACGATTTCGCGGGCGTGGACGCCACGAAGAACGACTTCTCCCGGCAGCCCCATCATCTCACTGAAACGATGGTTCATGACCGCGAGCCGCCCATCGCCATTGAACATGCAGAGGCCGTGCGGCATGTTGTTCAATGCGGTATCGAACTGACTAACGAGCGCGGCTTCACGTTCACGCGCGATCCACGCATTGACGTAGATGCGTTGCAAGCTCGACGTCAGCCGGCGGATCGCCGCGAAGAACACGAAGCTCAGCAGCGCCAGCGCATAGTAGTAGATGCCACCGAACGCGATCAGAGCGATAAAGACCGGTCCGCAACCCAGAAGCACCTGGAGGTGAAAAATGCTCGGACGCCCGAATGTCCGTCCAACGCCGCCCGAGGTGTAGGCGACGACGGTCGTCACGCACAACATATGCGCGGCCGCATCGTCGGTGCTCATCAGCACCGTGACGCCCCAGATACCGAGCGCAAGGCCGTAGGCGATCGCGCCAACCCTGTATCGCTTTTCCCAGATAATCGCTTCGTTGACGGTCAGCCCTGCGTTGCGCCGCTTGTAGCGATACATTTGATAGGCGCGGGCCATGCCCACCGCGATGAAAAGCGGCACGCTGACCCAACACCAGGGGTCGCCCGTGACAAAAGCCACGACGGCAGCCGCGATGGCGGGACCGAAGGCACCAAAGATCATCGGCGCGGGATTCATGAAAAGCGAATCCACAAGCGCCGCGTAAATCGTTGGCGACAACCGCTCGTCCTGGTGCCGTCTTTTTGTCTCGAACAAATACATCGTCTGCGCGCGGACCCTGTTGAGGCCCCACAGTCTTACCTTACGCAGATGAAGTCTTCCTGAGCGAACATCGTTACCAAGACCTTACCGGAACCCGGGAAATGTCCCGATACGATCATCCGCTCAACCGCCTATCAGCCACTTGTCGCGATCTTGCGCGCCGCGGTTGAAGGCGTTAACCGGTCGTTTACGATAGCAGCGGCGACCACGCGGGATCGGACGCGTAACCCGGTGTCGGCACCTTCAACTCGTTCCGGCCGGAAATATCGACGGTAAAGAGCGATGGACCGCCGCCGCCGCCGGGATCGCGGAAGAACATGACAACACGGCCGTTGGGCGCGAAGGTTGGGCCTTCGTTATGGAAACCCGATGTCAGGATGCGCTCGCCCGATCCGTCAGGCTTCATGATTCCGATCGCGAACTGACCGCCGCCTTGCTTGGTGAAGGCGATATAGTCACCGCGGGGCGACCAGACCGGCGTTGAGTAACTTCCCTCCCCGAACGAAATTCGCTGCGCGGCACCGCCGCCGGCCGGCATGATGTAGATTTGCGGTTTGCCGCCGCGATCGGACTCGAAACAAATCCGCGCCGCGTCCGGCGAATAGGATGGCGAGGTATCGATAGCGGGCGTATCGGTCAGCCGCGTCGTCGATTTCGAGCGCAGGTCCATCACAAACAGATTCGAGTTACCGCCCTGCTGCAGGCTCATGATGATGCGCTGACCGTCCGGTGAGAAGCGCGGCGAGAACGACATGCCGGGGAAGTTGCCGACAATCTCGCGCTGTCCGGTTTCGATGTTGAACAGGTAGACGCGCGGGTCGCCCTGCCCGAACTCCATGTAGGTGATCTCCTGGGTCGAGGGCGAGAACCGCGGCGTCAGCACCAGATCGGAGCCGCGCGTGAGGTAGCGCACGTTGGCGCCATCCTGGTCCATCAGCGCCAGCCGCTTGACGCGGCGCTGCGCCGGTCCGCTCTCATCGACGAACACTACGCGGCTGTCAAAATACCCCTTCTCGCCGGTGAGACGCTCGTAAATCTGATCCGAGATGATATGGGCGATGCGCCGCCAGTATTCCGGCGACGTGAAATACTGCTGACCGGTCAGTTGCTGCCCCGACGCGACATCCCACAGCCGGAATTCGGCTTTGAGTCGACCATCTCCTTGCCGCGTCATGCGGCCGGTGACCAGCGCCTGCGCGTTGATACTCTTCCAGTTCGCGAACTGTGGTGCGGAATCGATGTTGGTGATCTTCTCGATGAACGCTGCCTGATCGATCGGCGCGAACAGCCCGCTGCGCTTGAGGTTGTTGGTGATCACCTGAGCGACGCCATTGCTGACCTCGCCGTCCGACGGCGTCCCGGGCACGAAATTCGGGATCGCGATCGGAAGCGGCGCGACGTTGCCTTCCGTCACCTGCAAGCGCGTTTGCGCTCGCGCCAGCGATGGCAGCAACAGACCGGCGGCGACGCCCGCGCCGCCGATCAGCGCGCGCCGGCGAGTCAACGAGATTGCAGACGGAAAAGAAGACATCAGGGGCATCGCTCGCTCATTTCAGGAATATCGACAAAACATCAACCGTTGAACATCTGACGCGGATCGAATGTAACAATCATATCCTTCCATTGATCGTACGTCGCGGGCCGCAGCATGTCATAAGGCTGTGCCTGCAACACCGCGCGCATCGCAGCATCCGCGGCGGCCCGATAGCGCGGCGACGAGCCACGCGACACGATTTCCGGCGGCGCAGCCAAACGCTTGTCGGGCGTCAGACGAATGCGGATGTCGACGATCAACTCTTCCGGGTGCTCGGTGCCGGCCTGCACGTTCCACAATTTGGTCAACCGCGCCCGCAATGCATCGAGTTCTGACTGCGACAGGGTCGCAGCCGTTCCGCGCGGTGCGCCGAGCGAAGACGTTGAGTTCAGCGTCTCGCCGGTCGCCGCATGGCGGGTCGGATCGCGCTTGTCGAGCAGCGCCGCGATCTTCGACTCATCAAATACGCGCTCGCGCTTCGGTTCCGGCGGCTTCGGCGGAGCCGCTTTGGCCTGATGCTTCGGCTTCGGCTTCTTGGCCTCTTCCTTCTTCAAAGCCTCGGCGATCGGATCGACCTTCGGCGGGTCCGGCTTTTTCTCGACCGGCTTCGGCTCGTCCTTTGGCTCGTGCTTTGCAACCGGCTTCGGCGGATCCGGCTTTTTCTCGACGGGCTTTTCGACCGGCTTCGGCGGCGGCTCGGGCGCCGCTTCGGTCTTCACTTCCGGCTTTTCGGTGATCTTGCCGGCGGTGTCGTCGACCGGTTTCGCCTCGGCGACTTTCTCCACCAACGGCTTCGGCTTGTCCTTTTCGCCGGTCTTGCTGCCAGCGGTGACCTTCGACAACTGATCCGCCGAGATGATATCGACCGGCATCGACTCCGGCGGCGGCGCTTCCAGCGAACGGGCCGAAAACGACACCAGACCCCACCCGATCACGAGCACGTGCAGGGCTACCGACGCGATGAGGGTCTTGTCGACTTTCACCTCAGTTTCCTTGCTCCACCTCGGTCACCAGCGCGACGTGACGGAAGCCAGCCTGCGACAACCGTCCCATCACTTTCATAACGGTGCCGTAGTCGACCTTCTTGTCGCCGCGTACAAAAATGCGTTCGTCCATACCGGCGCGCGCCTCGGTAATGGCTTTCAATTTCGGCACCAGTTCGTCGACCGCGATTTCGGTGTCGTTGAGAAAGATCTGACCCTTGAGATTCACCGACAGCGTCAGGGGGTTCTTGTCCTGATCGAGGCTTTTGGCCTGGGTCTGCGGCAGATCGAGCGGAACGCCGACCGTCAGAAGCGGCGCAGACACCATGAAGATGATGAGCAGCACCAGCATGACGTCGACCATCGGCGTGACGTTGATTTCGGCCATCGGCGCCGCGCGCCGCCGCCGGCCGCGTCCGCCCCCCGATGCTCCCGCGATATTCATACCCATGATGCGGTGCTCACAATTGGCCTCTTACGCTCACGCACGCTCGTCGATCTGACGCGACAGAATCGCAGAGAACTCGTCGGCAAAACCTTCCAGGCGTTGCGCCTGACGGTTCACCTCCGCGGTGAACTTGTTGTAGAAAATCGTCGCCGGAATGGCAGCGATAAGGCCGACGGCCGTCGCGAACAGCGCTTCGGCGATGCCGGGCGCGACGACCGCCAGCGAGGTATTCTTCGAGGCCGCGATCGACTGGAAGCTCGACATGATGCCCCAGACGGTGCCGAACAGACCGACGAAGGGGCCGGCGGAGCCGACCGTCGCCAGCACCAGCAGGCGCCGCTCGAGCCGCTCGATCTCGCGGGCGATCGAGACGTTCATCACCTTCTCGATCCGCATCTGAAGGCCGGCGAAGGAACGGGCCTGACTTTCGAACGAGCGCTTCCACTCGCGCATGGCGGCGACGAAGCAGGCCGCCATCGACTGCGTGGGCTTGGCCGCCAGCGACCGATAAAGCTCCTCGATCGACTCGCCCGACCAGAAAGCCTGCTCGAAGCGATCCATCGCGCGTCGCGTGCGGCTGTAAAGCAGGATTTTGTCGATCGCTATGGCCCAGACCCACACCGAACAGGCGAGAAGGCCGAGCATCACCGCCTTCACCACCCAATGGGCCTGGAAGAACAGCGCAATCAATGACACGTCGGAGGAGGCCAGCGGCAAAGCTGACTGCGCCACATCGGCGGGATTCATAAGCGGTATCCTCTCAACGCAAGTGTCCCAATCGTTCCCGGGAGCGGCGCGTCTCGCCTTATGCAATCGCGCGCCATACCGCGTCGTCTGCCAACGCCGGTTCTGCCAATTCGCATGGGGGGCCCGTCCAAAGCCGGGTCCTGCATCCCCTGCCAACGTGTCAAAACGAGGGCTGACGGCGGTTTTTCCCGCGTCCAACCAAGCGCCCGCCATGGTTAACGCGAGGTTATCAAAGACGTTTTCCGATCAACCTCACGGAAAATTTCCCTCAAATAGAAAAGCCGCCCATCCGGGTCGCGGATAGGCGGCGATGTAACGATCTTTTACAACTAAAGGTAGTTACGCCTGCGGCTGGCCGTCCGACGGTGGGGTCGGGCGCGCACGGTGCTGCGCCATGAACTGATCGAACTCCTCCTTGTCGCGGGCGTGGCGCAGACGCTCAAGGAAATCCTTGAATTCCTTCTGCTCTTCCTCGAGGCGACGCAGCGTTTCAACGCGATATTCGTCGAAGGCGCGATTGCCGCTCGATGGCGGACCGAAGCCGAAGCCACGGCGCTCCATGCGGTCGCGCATCCGCTCCATCTTGTACTGCATCCGCTCCATCTTGTTCGACCAGCGGTCGCTATGGCTCCAGCATCCCATTTTCCTGCTCCCGAGTGTGTAGAAGAGAAGTGCGAGGCCAACCGGCCACCAGAAGATAAAACCGAGCACCGTCAAGGCGATCCAGCCCGGATGCCACGGCGACTCGAAGAAGCCTGGGCGCCGGTAATGGCCCTCCGTCGGGCCGTTCCAGCGATGAACGTCTGCGGTGGGGGTCATGAGCATCTCCCTAGAGGATTGGCCGCGTGAATGTAAATAACATTTACATACGTAACCTACTCGGCATTTTTGTCAAGCGATGGCCTCGACAATCACGGAAATGTTTTGTCGCAGGCCGGTCGCAGTCGAGCCACGACGAGAGGCCTCACCGAAACCGACCCGCCCGAAGCGCTCGCCCCACGACTTTCGTCGGGCGCACCGTGCGATCCGCCGTGCGCTTTCCACGCCGGCAACCAAATCGAGACAAGCCAAAGCAGGCCGCGCGAAATGGTTCCGGGGCGTACGATCACGGATTGGACAAAGCGAAATGGCAACGCGCCGACATAAGGTCGCGGCGCGCATTACTTGGCCGGCTTGCCCCACGGTCCCGGCGGCGCGGGCGGCGGACCGGGCGGCCCCGGCGGGGTGCGCGGCGGCGCGCCCATATCGGCAGGCGGCCGTTGATCGGTCGGGAAACCCAGCCCGCGCAGATAGATCAGCACGCCGGCTTCAAGCAGGTCGTCCGGCGACATCGGCAGCTTGCGCCGCGCGGCGTCGCCGCGCGAAAACAGCGATGCGACGCCGTGCGACAGCGACCAGATGTGCAGCGCCATCATCATCGCCGGCGGCCGCGCCACGCCGGGCGGCGCCAACGCGGCAAGCCGTTCGGCGGCGGCGCGGATGATGTTGAAAGCGCGCTCGCTTGCCACCATCAACGTCGGATTGACGTCGATCGGCACGCCGGATTCGAACATCGCCGAATAGAAAGCCGGTTCGCTGCGCGCGAAATCGAGATAGGCCCGCCCCACCCGCTCGAACGCCGTTACCGTGTCGGGGCGGCCGTCGTCCCACGCCTTCGTCAGCACCGCCTCGAACAGCTCGAAGCCGCGCTGCGCGATGCTGGACAACAGTTCGTCGCGGTCGCGGAAGTGGCGATAAGGTGCGGCGGGGCTGACGCCGGCCGAGCGCGCGGCATCGGCGAAGGTAAACCCGGCCGGTCCCTTCTCCGCGATCAGGCCCAGCGCCGCCTGCAGCAGCGCCTCCTTGAGGTTGCCGTGGTGATAGCCGCGCTCAGCGCCGCGGCGGTCCTTTCGCCAGCTCATGTTAATGGCTTTTACATGAGACCGGCAAAAAGGCTACATTTTTCCGCGCTCAAGAAACGTTGAAATCATTGGAAATTTAACGCCGGGAATCTTGCGGCGAGACGACGGCGATACCACGGCAGGCCGGAATCGCCGCCGTCTCCATCCGATCGGCGGGTGTCCGCGTCAGTCGCGCCGGGCCGCGGCCTGCAAATCCGGCAACCTGGCTGCGGCCGCCTGCACCTCGGGATCGAAATCCGCCATTTCCTGGACCTGACGGATCTCGATGACCTCGTTCTCGGACGCCGGGCACCGTTTGGCCCAGGCGATCGCCTCGTCGCGCGAGGCGACGTCGATCATCCAGTAACCGCCGAGCACTTCCTTGGCTTCCGCGAACGGCCCATCGGTGACCAATGGCTTGCCGCCCGCGAACGACACCCGCGCGCCCGTCGACGGCGGATGCAGCCCGTCGAGCGCCAGCAGCACGCCGGCCTCTTGCAGTGCCTCGTTGTACGCCATCATCGATTTGACGCGCTCGGGATCGAGTTTCACGTCGGGCGGCGCAATCTCGTAGCCTTTCGGGATCATCAGCATCATGAAACGCATGGGGTGTTCCTTCGGGATTAGATTGAGAAACGATGGCGTGCGTTGAAGTCGTTCAAGCGCAAGCGCACCACGATCGCGGTCGTCCCCGCGAAGGCGGGGACCCATAACCCCTGGCGATTGTAGTCGAGGGATTGTCGATCAACGATCACGAGCGCCGCCTGCCTCATCAGCGACACGGCGTATGGGTCCCCGCCTTCGCGGGGACGACGCAGTGAGTGTTGCTATCGCCTTGCCGCCACTTCGGCGCGGAGACGTTCTTCCTGCTCGCGCAATTCCGGCGTGAAAGCCTCGCCGAAATCCTCCGCCTCGAACACCTGGCGCAGCTCGAGTTCGTCGCCGGGGGCAAATGCCGCGCGCTTCATCCAGGCGATGGCTTCGTCGCGCGATGCCGTCTCGATCATCCAGAAGCCGCAGACGAGATTGCCGCCTGCCGGAAACGGTCCATCGACCGCGGTGACGCCATCATCCGAGAAACGGATGCGCGCCCCCTTCACGCTCGGATGCAGCCCCTCGCCGGACAGCATCACGCCCGCCTTGACCATTTCCTCGTTGAAGCGGCCCATCTCGGCGAGTTGCGCCTCGGTCGGCATCTCGCCCGCTTCCGTACCCTTGGTCGCCTTCACCATCACCATGAAACGCATCGCTTTTCTCCATCGATCCGCGCCGGCCCAACCGGCTCCTGCAATGAAGACGAACGGATATCGGCCAACCCGACATTCCCGCGACGAATTTTTCGATGGCGTTTAGTCAGCCTTCGGCGGCGTATGCCAAGCCTGCGGCACGAAGACGCCGTCGCGATAGGACGCGCCAAAAAAGACGTCGATGGCGCGGACCTGTTCGCCCGCGAAACTGAAAAACTCAGTGTTGCGGAACATGAGGCCGTCGACCGTGGTGCAACGGTAGGTCACATAGGCCGCGTCGCCATCCTCGAAGATCCGCTCGATGGCGTTCTCGCGGATCTGCACGCTGGCGGGCCAGCACAGTTCGAAATACCGCGCCTTGTCGATGCTGTCGTCGTAAGGCGTGGTGAAACGAAAATCTTCCGCCATCACCGCTGCAATACCATCGCGATCGCGTCGATGGTAGCACTCGAACAAACGGCGGATGAGCGCGGCGCGCCGGCCTTCCATGATCAACCCTCCTGCGGGAACATATGTAAATAAGGCTCGGCCTCCTTCAGCACCCGCGCGTAGGACGGCCGCGCCTTGAGCCGTTCCAGATAGGCAGCGAGATGCGGATGCGTATCGGCGTAGGGCAAGACCTTCGCGGCATAAAACAACGCCGGGGCGGCAGCGCAATCCGCCATCGAGAAATCGTCGCCAGCCGCCCATGGCCGCGACGCCATCTCGCGCTCGGCGATATCGTAGGCGGCGCGCATTCGCGTCCGCGCGTCCTCGACGCCATGCGGGTCCTTGGCACCGGCGGGCCGCAGCCTGTCGCCAACCACCTTCTGCATGTGGTTGTGGATGTGCAGATCGTAGAAGCGATCGGTCAGGCGAACCCTCCGCGCGGCGTCGCCATCCTCGGGAATGAGCCGCGTCGCGCCCGGATGATACCGATCGAGATACTCGATGATGATGCTGGATTCCGGCACCACCTCGCCGCGCGCGTCATCCTTCAACACCGGAAACTTGCCGACGCCCCACAGCTTCAGCAGCATCGCGCGCTCGTCCGGATCGCCGAGATTGACCGAGACCGCCGCGAACGGCGTCGCGTTCTCGTACAAGGCGATCATCGCCTTGTGACAATAGGACGACAGCGGATGCATGTAGAGCGTCAACGGCATCGTGGTCTCCATCGGATAATTGACAAACAGGCGTCACGCGGCACGTCGCGTAACGCGATCAGGCTTGCGGCGTGTAACGATTGACGACAATGCCGGTGCCATAGGCTTTGGCGTCGCGCAGGCGCAGCTTTTGCGTTGCGCCCGGCTTGAACAGCGGCGTGCCGCCGCCGAGCAACACCGGGCAGATGCCGATGCGGTATTCGTCGATCAGCCCCGCCGCGCCGAGATGCGACGCGAGATCGGCGCTGCCGAAAATGAAAATGTCCTTGTCGATCTCGCGTTTCAGCCGCGCCGTCGTCGCGGCGGCATCGCCGCCGAACATCTGCACGTTACGCCAACCCGACTGCGTGACCGAGCGCGAGAACACGAACTTCGGCAACGCGTTCATGAAATCCGCTACCTCCGCTTCCTCGCCGGCTTCGTTCGACCAATGCGACGCCATCAGATCGTGGGTGCGACGGCCGAACATCAGCGCGCCGGCCTCCCGCAATTGCGAGATCGACAACTGTTCGAGTTCGGCGCCCCAGACATCGGAATGAAACGAGAGGTCATGGCCCGGCCCTTCCATGTAGCCATCCAGCGTCATCAGGTTCCAGACGATCAGACGCGCCATGCCGCCCTCCCACACCACTTGCATTTTGCAACCGGTTGCAGGCTAGCCAGACCGATGCGAAAATGCAAGCGGTTTGATGAAAGACATCGAGATGACGATTTGTCTGGCTTGCTCCCCTCCCCCGACGTCGCGAAGCGATGTGGCGGGGAGGAGTCGGGGGTGGGGGCCTCTTGATGCCATCGCAACAAGAAAGTGCCCCCCACCCCGACCGTCTTCGCTTCGCGAAGCCGGCCGACCCTTCCCGCCATTCGCAAGTGCTCACGGGAGGAGGGTATGAACGAACGCTCCGACTGCCCGATCAATCTCACGTTGGAGGTGATCGGCGACAAATGGACCTTGTTGATCATTCGCGACATCATCTTCGGCAACCGCCGCCACTTCCGCGAGTTGCTGACGAAATCCAACGAAGGCATTTCCTCCAACATTCTCGCCGACCGGCTGAAGACCCTTCTGAGCGAAGGCATTCTCACGCGCGAAGACGATCCCACGCACAAACAGAAGGGCATTTACAGCCTGACCGAGAAAGGCATCGCCCTTCTGCCGATCCTCGCCGAGATGGGCGCGTGGGGATACAAGTATCTGCCGGTCAGCGAAGAACTCGGCGTGCGCGCGCAGGTGCTGCGCGACGGCGGCCCCAGAATGCGCGCCGATTTCATGGACGAACTTCGCGCGCGTCATCTCGGGATCAAGCCGCGCAGGAGGCGCGGGCCTTCTGTGAGCGAGCGCTTGCAGGCGGCTTACGAAGCGGCGATGGCGCGCAAAACAAAAACATCGCGCACGACGAAACGCGCGTGAATTTATGTGCGATTCGATTCCGAAACGGAATTGACAGTGTCCTCCTGCACTTGCCGCAATGCGGATAGAGCCCATCGATTGCCCGCGACGCAACGCGGGTTCCATCGCAACAAATTCTCGCCGCATTGCTTGATCACGCTTCCGTCATTGCTTCCACCGTGGGGACACAGCGCAGCGGAGGCAAGTCCAAGGGGCGTTTCGCGTAAAATTCTCGTCAAGTTTGGCTCGCGCATTCGTGCTGCGGTGAGTCATGCCCGAACCACTTTGGCTCGTATCACGCGAGCCCAAACCGATTGGGGAGGACACCATGAACGATGCCACGAAGCGCGCAGGCACCGGCTCGCTCGCGCACACGCTCTCCCACGTCATGGCCGTGACCGCGCTGCTGGTGATCGCGGTGTGCGTGTTTTACGTGAGATAGATTCTTATCGACCCGACAATCTTTTTGTCATGGCCGGGCACAGCCGTTCGAAGAACGGCGTCGCTTCGCTCTCGCCTATGTCCCGGCCATCCACGTCTTTCGGCTATCGAAACAAAACAAGACGTGGATGGCCGGATATAGATTCAGCCATGACGACGAAAGCCGCGTCGTCGCACGCCGCTGAATACAAAATCCTGTTCCCCGACGCGAGAACACGCGCTAAGACCCGCGCACATCTTCTCTCGCATCGGGCCGATCATGACCACCAGCATCACCAAAGTCGCGCTGATCACCGGCGCTGCGCGCGGCATCGGGCTCGCTACCGCGAAACGCTTTCTCGCCGAGGGTTGGGCCGTGGCGCTGCTCGACATCGAGGATCGCCAGTTGCGCGAAGCGGCGACGTCGCTCGCCGACCCGGTCAATGTGCTGGCACTGCATTGCGACGTGTCCGACGCCGGCGCGGTGCAAGCCGCGATGGCGCGTGTCATCGAACGCTTCGGCCGCCTCGATGCGCTGGTCAACAATGCCGGCGTCGCGGTGTTCAAGCCGATCCTGGAAACCGCCGATGACGAATGGGATCGCGTGCTCGCGGTCAACCTCACCGGTCCGTTTCTCTGCATCAAGGCGGCCGCGCCCCTGATGCGCGAACACGGCGGCGGCGCCATCGTCAACATCACCTCGATCTCCGGACTGCGCGCCTCGACGTTGCGCGTCGCCTACGGCACCAGCAAGGCCGGGCTCGCGCATCTCACCAAGCAGGCCGCGGTGGAACTGGCGTCGCTCGGCATCCGCGTCAATGCGGTGGCGCCGGGGCCGGTCGATACCGCGATGGCCAAGGCAGTGCATTCGCCGGCGATCCGCGCCGACTATCACGACGCCATTCCGCTCAATCGTTACGGTCTGGAGGACGAACTGGCGGAAGCGATCTTCTTCCTGTGCAGCGATCGATCGAGCTACATCACCGGGCAGTTGCTCGCGGTCGACGGCGGTTTCGACGCCGCCGGCATTGGCCTTCCGACGCTGCGCAGGGACGGCAAGAACGGGTAGTCGCTCGCCTCGTCATTGCGAGGAACGAAGCGACGAAGCGATCCAGCCCTTTGTCGCTTTCTGGATTGCTTTGCTTCGCTCGCAATGAGGTTGAGAGATATCTTCCCCGCCCCGCCTCCCCGCATGGCAAGATTGCAACTGTCGCGCGTGCAATTTCCGTACAGCGTGCCTAGATGACAGAGACGTTTTTCCTCCCGCGCCGTGTCGCGCGACACCTGACGGACATTGCGATGATCCCCTATTCAATCCTCGATCTCGTTCGCGTCACCGAAGCGACCGACGCGCGCGGCGCGCTCGACAATGCACGCGATCTCGCCGCCCATGCCGAGCAATGGGGCTATACCCGCTTCTGGGTCGCCGAGCATCACAACATGGCCGGCATCGCGTCGGCTGCCACCTCGGTGGTGATCGGCCATATCGCGGCGGGTACCAACCACATTCGCGTCGGCGCCGGCGGCGTAATGCTGCCGAACCACGCGCCGATCGTCATCGCCGAACATTACGGCACGCTGGAGCGGCTGTTTCCCGGACGCATCGATCTCGGGCTCGGCCGCGCGCCCGGCACCGACCAGCTCACCATGCAGGCGTTGCGCCGCAGCCTGACCAACAGCGACAACTTTCCGCGCGACGTGCTGGAATTGCAGGCTTACTTCGCCGAGGTCGCGCCCGGCCAGCGCATTCAGGCGGTGCCGGCCGCAGGCACCCATGTGCCGCTGTGGATTCTCGGCTCCTCGACATACGGCGCTCAGGTCGCTGCCGAGTTCGGCCTGCCCTACGCGTTCGCCTCTCACTTTGCGCCGGCGCAACTGATGCCGGCGCTGGAGATCTATCGCGCGCGCTTCAAGCCTTCGGCGCAACTGGCGAAGCCGTATGCGACGGTGGGCGTCAATATCATCGCGGCGGACACCGATGCCGAGGCGAAGCGCCTCGCCACCACGCAGCAGATGTCCTTCACCAACATCTTTCGCGGCGCGCGCGGCCTCAGCAAGCCGCCGATCGACGATATCGAGACGTATTGGACGCCGATGGAAAAGGCGCAGGTGGCGCAGATGCTCGGATGCACCATCGTCGGCGATCCCGATGCGGTGCGCGCCGGTGTCGCCGATCTTGTCAAGGACACCGCCGCGGACGAGTTGATGATCGTCTCCGACATTTTCGATCACGACAAACGGTTGCGCTCGTTCGAACTGATCGCGCAGGCGATGCGCTAAGCGCCGATCGCGATGTTCCGCTGCATTCGCTGCGCGACGCTGGCGCGGTGCGTGATGGCGACGATGGTCGTTTCGACGCAATGCGACAGCAGCGCGTCGAGCACGCGGGTTTCGGTCGCGGCATCCAGCGAGGAGGTGCTTTCGTCGAGGATCAGGATATCCGGCGCGAGCAGCAGCGCGCGGGCGATGCCGAGCCGCTGGCGCTGCCCGGCGGAAAGATCGACGCCGCCCTGCCCGAGCAACGTGTCGTAACCCTGCGGCAGCCGCATGATATCGGCATCGATGGCGGCGATGGATGCAGCTTTGCGGATATCCGGCGCTCCCGTCGCCGGCAGGCCGATTGTCAGATTTTCCGCGACGCTGCCGGTGAACGTATCGATCTCGTGCGGCACTACCACGATGCGCCGGCGCAATTCGCCGAGCGGAATGGCTTCGAGCGGGCGGCCATCGAGCAGGATCGCGCCGCGCTCCGGCCGCCGCGCGGCGAACAACAGGCTCGCCAGGGTGCTTTTGCCGATGCCGCTGGGGCCCACCACCGCCACCTTGTCGCCCGGCGCGAGCGAGAACGAAAGGTCGTGCAGCACCGGCGCGTCCGCACCGGCGTAACGGAACGACAGGTCCGTCACATCCAGTCGCGCGCCGCGCGACCGATGCGCGACCACCGCACCGCCGATGGCCTCGTGCGGACCGCAGGCGATATCGGAAAGCCGCGCCACCGACACTGTCATCGCCTGGAAATCGTCGAAGGTCTTGACGAGATTGAGCACCGGCATCGCCAGCGAGCCGCCGACCGAGAGGAACAGCACGAAATCGCCGATACTGATGCTGCCGTCGATCACGCGCAGGCCGCCGACCAATGCGATCGCCGCCGTGATCAACCCGCCGGCGAAGCGGCCGACCGCGTCCAGCCCCGCCGACATCCGGATCACTGCGAAATGGGCGGCAAGGTCCGACGCAAGGCGGCGTTCGAAACGCTGCTCGGCGAAGCCGTGCGCCGAGTTGAAGCGCAGGGTCGCGACATAGGCGATGGCCTCGACCAGATGCGCCCAGTATCGGCTGCGTGCCTCGAACCACGCGCCTTCGCGCGCACGCAGGGCGCGGGCGAACAGCACATGCAGCACCGCCAGCGCCGCGACGATGGCGATGACGATGAGCCCGACTTGCGCATCGACCATCAGCATCGCGACCGCCAGCACGGCGATGGTGCCGAGGCTCAGTACACCTTCGATCAGGCTGTCGCTGGCGCCCTGCGCCAGCCGCTCGGCCTCTTCGAAGGTGCGTCCCAGCAGGCCTTGATCGCGGCTCTCCTTGCGGTCCACCGGCAGCCGCAGCACCGCCGCGAAGGCGGGCTCCAGCAAAGCGCGCCGCAATTCGAGCCCCGCCGCGGCCGACAGCAATCGCCGCGCAACCGCGCAGGCGGCGTCCATCAGCGCGATACAGCCGAGCCCGACGCCGATGGCCACCACCGCCGTGGCGGCGCGCGAGGGAAACACGCTGTCGATCAGATGCGCGAGCAATGCCGGCGGCGCCAGCGCCAGCGCGCTCAACACCAGCGACGCCACCAGCGCCGGGCCCATGCGGTGGCGCTGATGCCAGGCGAGCCGAAGCAAGACTCGCAACAGGAGCGGCAATCCACCGGCGCCACCGGCCTCCAGCAACCGCGCCAGCCACGCGATGTCGGGCCCGGCGGCAGCCTCTCCGCTCATGTTGTTCTGAACGCGCGTTGCGTCTCCATTCGTATGAGCGCGCGTCCCGCCCTTATTTATCTGATCGCGCTTCGCGCTCATGGATTTTCGAGCAGGTCGGCCATGGCGTCGGCCATCGGCGCGCCGGTCGACAGCTCGACCCAGTACCACTGGCCGTTCGGATTGAGTTCGAGGAAGACGTACTCGCCCTGCGGCGTCACGATCAGGTCGAACGCACCGAAGCGCAGGCCGCACGCTTTGAGATAGGCGCGCAAGGCCGCGTCGACCTCGTCGGGCAGATCGACGATGGTGTGCGGCAGCTTGTCGGTATCGACCGCGCGCCAGTCCTGCTCCGCGCCCTTCACGCCCTGGCTGTCGATACGGCAGCAGAACAGTTCGTCACCGATGATGGTGACGCGCAGCTCGTGATCCTTGGCGATGGTCTCCTGCAGATAGGTCGGGCAAAGCGAAATGGACTCCTTCAACGAAGCGAATTCCGACTGCGGGATCGGCCGCGTATAGGCGACGTAGTGTTCGCCCTCGACATAGTGACTGCCCATCAGCAGCGGCTTGCAGATCATGCCGTCCGGACAGGTGGCGAAGAAAGCTTCGGCCTCTTGCGGATCGTTGGTGATGATCGAGCGCGGCACCCGCAAACCGAGATTGCGGGCGAGCCGCAGTTGCGGGAATTTGCGCTGATGCCTGCGGTTCTCGTCGGGATTGTTGATCCACGGCACCCGCGCGTCCATCGGCATGAAGCCCATCAACTCGCGCATCTCGCCCTGCACGTATTCGATGACTCCATCGTCGTCGACGCCGGGCGGCGGCAACGGCGTTTCCGGCTTGCGCATCCAGACGCTGCGCACCCCGTGGGGAAACACGCAGGCCCGATCCCATTTGTCGGTGATGGTGATGGTGCCGGCCGGCTCGTCGGTCATCGCGAGGCGGTATTCCTCGTGGAAGTGATCGGTATTGAGCCGGAAACACGGCACGCCGCGCTTCTCCAGCCGCTCCAGCACGGCATCGACGTGCGGATCGAGCTTGGTGGAAATCATCAGGACGCTTTTCGCGGCGGTCATGGCAAACTCGATCTGCTGGCGGGGCTAAGCGAGCCATTCCATTCCGATAAAATCGGGATGAGGCCCGGCATTTTTAGTGTGGCACGCTTTCCCGGCGCGAGGCGGCGTCCGCTTCGCTCGAAAACGCGACAATAAAAAGGGTCGACCCGAAGGCCGACCCTGACGAAGGCAGTAAAAATTGGTGATGGCAAATCAGTTGCCCAGCACATCCGACGACAGATCGGAGTCCGAGGTGCGGCCCGAGGTCGAGGAAACGTTGCGGGACGTCGACGACTTGTGGAACAGCAGCGTGCCGCGCCAGGTCTGGGTGATCGGATCGTAATAGCCCAGCGCATCGTCCTCGTACTGCTCCAGGGCATAAGGCTTGGAATTGGCGAGAACGAAGGGCAGCGGCTTCGCGTTCTGCTTGTCGTTGAGATGCATCGTTGCGTTCCTTGTCGCTTTCGAGGTGCGGATGGGGATCCGGAGAAAGATTCTCGAATGCTGAATCTTGAGGCGGGTGCTACGACCCGACAACCCCCCATTCATGGGGGGCATTGCCTCAGGCGGGGGACGAGGCCTGCGTCGCCAGCCATGCCCGCGCGGTGGCGCCCAGCGGCGCGTCATGGCGCCGCAACGCGGCGAGAACCTGCTTGGCGGCGGCGTTTCCGGCAAAGCCGGCGGTGAAGGTTCGCGGTCCGGTTCGCGGCACGAAAGTGACGTGGACGCCGAGCATCCGTTTCACGGCGATCGTCTCGATCTCGTCATAGGCGAATTCGTGATGGCGGATCACGCGAATGGCGATGCCGAGCGGCCCGATCGTCAGCGCCGGAAACAGCGAATTGTGCGACAGCGCAAGCAACGGCACACCGCGCAGCCCGCTGAAGGTGGCCATCGGCCGCACCTCGAAAACCGCCACATCCGCTCTCCCATCCAAAGCCAAGCGGCATTGCGACGCAGTCCGACCCTGTCGTCAGCCCCCGTTTCGAGGGGGTGCCGGTTGTTGCCTCACAATCCGACGATCCGCAGCAGACACACCAGTGCCAGCGCTAGGAGCGCGAGCAGACACGCGCCGTACCAGAGCATCGAGCCCCAGTACCAGACCGGATTGGCATCTCGTGACGTGATGCCGGATCTCTCCGGAATGATGCCGCTGCGCCACGCATCGCGCAGCAGATGGAACACCAGCACGCCAACCACGCTGGCGCCGGCGAATCCCACCGCCGGCGCGGTGATCGGATCATCCGCCGCAGCCGACAACGCGAGGTACAGCAGCAGGCCGAGCGCGCCGCAGAGCACGGCGGTGCGGGCGATCTGACGCAGAACCTCGCTCATTGCCGCGCCGCCGTCGCGTCGCACACCGCGCGGCCGGCCAGCAGGCGATCCACCGGCGCCCAGTCGTCGGTGAGGATCGCGGCGCAGGCGCGCGGCCAGCGCGCACGGGCAGCGGCCAGATCGAACCGCCGCCATGTCACCTGCTGCGTGCGCACCGCATCGCCGGCGTCCATCACCGTGGCATCGACGGTGATCTGCGGCGGACGCAAGGCTCGCTCGGCCGAGGGCCACGCCGCGACCACGATGTTGGTGGTGCCGCCGGCGGGCGTCGCCGCGATCCAGAGATCGACGGCGGGAAATGCCGTCGCCAGCGTCGCCGCGATGCCGAGCGCCAGCAACGGCGGATCGGCGCGGTCGATGACATTGGAAAGGTAGACAGCGGATGGCGTCAACCGCGCCGCCACCGCGCGGGCGAATTCGGCGGTGACGAGATGCGGCGGCACGCTGCGCGAGCGATAGGCATCCATCAGCACCACGTCGTAGGTTGGCGTTGCGGGCAGCGCGCGAAGCACGGCACGACCGTCGCCGATCAGGGTGTCGAGACGGCCGCCGCGGCCGGCCCACATCACGTCGCGCGCCATCGTCGCGACCTCGGCATCGAGTTCGATCACCGTGGCGGCCACGGGTTTTTCGGCATTCGCCCAGGCGCGCGGCAGGGTCGCGCCGCCGCCGCCGATCACCAGCGCGTGCGGTGTGGTCGCGGCGTCGAACGCCGCTTGTGCGAGGCGGTCGGCCAGCGCGGCATAACCGAGATGCAGATGCTGCGGACGGTCACGGTCGGACGCCGAGTGCACGCCTTCGTCGAGGATCATGAAACGCAGCAGGTCGCCGCCGGCGAGCGGCTTGTCGAGCAACCGAATGCAGGTGTAGCGCGACTCCACGAGACATTGCTTGCCGCCGAGCCACGGCAGAACGCCGACGGCCGCGAACGCGAGGCCGTAGACCGGCGCAACGATCGCGGCTTTTCGCGCCGGCAGCGTCAGCACGCCGAGCAATAGCCAGATGCCGCCGGCGAGATACGCCAATCTCGCCGCGCCGAACCGTTCCAGCACCACGAACCCCGCAAGCACGGTGCCCATGACGCTGCCGATGGCGGACGCCGCATAGATCGCGCCCACCATGCGCGGCAGCGACAGCGCGGGCGTTCGCGCGGCGAGCCGCAACGCCAGCGGCGAGACGAAGCCGGCCGCGAAACTCGGCGGCGCAGCCAGCGCAGCGATAGCCGCCACCGCGTCGAGGCCGAACCCGTCATCGCTGGCGAAGGCGGTCGCGACCGGACCGATCAACGCCGGCATCGCCATCGCCGCGACGCCGGCCGCGAGCCACACCGCGCAGAGCCAGCCGCGCATGCCTCGCGACGTCGCCGCCTCACCGCCCGCGAGTCCGCCGAGCACATGGCCGACGGTGAGCCCCAACAGGACGCTGGCGATGGCGGCCGACCACGGCAGCAACGATTGCCCAAGATACGGCGCTCCTAGCCGGACGATGGCGAGTTCGACCGCCAGCGACGCCGCCGCCGACAGCAACACCGCGAGCGGCAGCACAAACCGCATCATGCTGGTGTCCCGCTTTCGACGCGTGTATCCCTTCGCGGCACACGCTTATGCAAGCGTCGAAAGCAAAGGGACACCAGGAGCTTATTATTTCTAGTGTGGCTTCGGATTTGACGTTCGTCCAACAAACTCACGGGCCTCCCGATACGAACGTCAAATCCGCCACACTAGCGGCGCGCGGTCGCGCCAGTGCGGCGGCCGCGATGATCGCCGTCAGCGCCAGCGCGAGAGCCGCGATCGCGAGCAGCGTCGCGCGAGCGCCAAGCACGTCGAGCCCCCACCACAGCACGCCGAGCACGCCGCAAACGCTGCCGGTCGCGCCCGCGCCATAAACCAGGCCCGCCACCGCCTGGCCTCGCGACAGCGCCAGCACACTCGTCATCAACAGCGGCGTCGCCACCCCGAGCAGCACGCCGGCGGGCAGGCACGGCGCCGCCGCGAAGACGACGATGCGCCAGAGCGCGGAAGGCGCGGAACCGAGGATCGCCACATCCCACCACGGCATCGCCGCCGGCGTGGCGGCAATGGCGAGCGCCGCCGCCAGCGTCGCGGCGGCTGCGACAAAAAGTCTGCGCCGCACGTCGGAAACGGCGGCGACGCGGCCGCCGATGTGATGGCCCAACGCCAGCGCCAGCAGGAACGCGGCGATGATCGCGGTCCATGTATCGGTGGACATGCCGGCGTGCGGCGCCACCAGCCGCGCCATCGCGATCTCGAAGCCGAGCGCACAGAACGCCGTCAACCCTTCCGCCAGAATCAGCACAGCGCGCATCGAAATCCATTCGACAAATCGGGATGGTTCGCCAATATGCCGGTTTGGACAGGGTCGGCGTACCCCTTGTCCCGGGGGAATCGAACGCGCGATCATGACGCACTGGCTTCCGAACCGCATCATGCAGACCGCGGCGCTCATCTGTGTCGGCGCCTGCATCCTGGTGTTCTGGCTGGCGCTGCACCAGCCCTGGCTCGGTGTGACCCTGCAGGCGCAGCCGGACGGCAACGGCGTACGTGTCGTGGCGGTCGATCCCGACGGGCCGGCGCGGATGCTGCCGGTGCCGTCGCGACTGATCGCGATCGGCGCCGCCGATGCGTCCGACGGCCGTATCGCGCTCGAACCCGGCGACCTCAGCGAGGAGCCGGACATGATCGAGTCCTTCAACGCCATCGCGCGCTTCATGGAACGGCAGAGCGCCCTTGCCCGCCTGCTCTCGCAACCGCGCGTCGTGCTCTATGCCGAGGCGGAGCGTGGCGCCTATGAGGTGATCGTCTCCCCGGCGCGGGCGCGTCCACTCTCGGACCTGCCGTCCGCGTTCTGGGTTCAACTCGTCACCGGCCTCGGTTCGCTGCTGCTCGGCGCATGGGTGCTGGCGCTGCGGCCGCGCGACCTGCCGACGCGACTGTTCACACTCGCCGGCGTCATGATCCTGATCTCGGCCTACGCCGCCGCGATCTACTCCGCACGCGAACTCGCCGTCGACGGCGCGTTATTCCGGGCACTGAGCGCGCTCAATCACATCGGCGCGCTTGGCTTCGGCGCGGCGATGATCTCGCTGTTCCTGGTCTATCCGCGCCGGTTGGTGCAGCCGCGCGTGCTGTGGATTCCGCTCGCCGTCACTGAGGCGATCCTCGCCGCCGACATCCTGCGCCTGCAGGACGACCAGACGCTGGTATCGCAACTGCCGACGCTGCTCTACATGCTGGCGATCGTGGTGCTGGTCGGCGTGCAGTGGTTCGCCACCCGCCGCGATCCGCGCGGCCGCGCCGCGCTGCGCTGGCTCGGCCTCTCGGTCATCGTCGGCGCCGGCGCCTTCGTGGTGCTGATCATCGCGCCGATCCTGGTCAACGCCGCGCCGGTGATGCAGCAGGGCCATGCCTTCGGCTTCTTCCTGCTGATCTATGCGGGACTGGCGCTCGGCGTCAGCCGCTACCGGCTGTTCGATCTCGACGAATGGGCGTTCCGGGTGATGTTCTACACCGGCGGCGTCGCGCTGTTGCTGGCGGTGGATGCGCTGCTGCTCTACGTCATGCATCTGCAACACGACGTGTCGTTCAGCATCGCGCTGCTGGCGCTCGCCTTCATCTATCTCCCGGCGCGCGATACGCTGCGCGCACGATTGCAGCCGCGCGGCCGCGTCGAGAGCCACGAGTTGTTTCGCGAGGTGGTGGACGTCACCTTCGCAGCCTCGGCGCAGGAGCGCTCTGAGCGCTGGCACGGCCTGCTGCGGCGGCTGTTCGATCCGCTGGTGATGACGCCGCTCGAACACGCCGTCGCCGATATCGAGATCGGACAGGAAGGGCTCGAGGTGCGGCTGCCCGCCGTCGCCGACACGCCGTCCCTGCAACTGCGCTACCCCTGGCGCGGACAAAAACTGTTCGGCAGTTCGGATCGCGATCTGGCGCGCGAACTGGTGCGGCTGATGCGCTATGTCGAGGTCAGTCGCGATGCCTTCGAGCGCGGCGGCGTCGAGGAACGGCGGCGCATCGCGCGCGACCTGCACGACGACGTCGGCGCGCGGCTGCTGTCGGGACTCTACAAGACCGAGGTGACCGATACCCATCGCGTGCTGCGCGACGCGCTCGCCGATATCCGCACCATCGTCAGCGGACTGTCCGCCGATCACCTGCCGCTGGGTCAGGTGATCGCGGCGCTGCGCCACGAAGCCGGCGAGCGCCTCGCCGCCGCCGGCATCGAATTGCAATGGCCGCTCGCCGCCGCCGACGAGAGCGCGAGGCTGCTCGACTACCGCGTCTATCGCAGCATCGTCTCGGCGCATCGCGAGATCGTCAGCAACGTGATCCGCCACGCTGGGGCGACGCAGGTCGACGTGACCGTGACGCAAGAGGAGCACACGCTGTCGATCACGATTGCCGACGACGGCATCGGCATCGATCCGACCGACGCCAACGGCCGCGCCGACGGCAACGGCCTGCGTGGCATCATCCGCCGCCTCGCCGATCTCGGCGGATCCTGCACCGTGCTGCCGGCCGCGCGCGGCAGCACGATCCGGATCAGCCTCCCGCTGGCGTTCCATGCGGCACCGGGTGCGGATTCCGCCGCCGAGCCGAACATGAAAAGCGTCGAACCCCACATTCAGGGGGTGTCGCCGCGACCGGCGTCCTCCTACAGTTTGCCCGCCGATGCCGCCCGACGGACGTTCGACAGGTCATGAGTTGAGCCCAAGGGTTGACCCGATGGCATCCACCCCCACGCCTTTGCCCCGCAAGCGGCGCGGCCTGATCGTCGAGGATCTGACCGATACCCGAGCCTGGCTGGTGCAAACACTCGGAACCGCCTTCGACGGCATCGCCATCAGCGAGGCGGCGACGTTTCAGGCCGCGCGCGACTGGATCGCGGCGCAGCCGCGCACCTTCGCCGACCCCGACGCCAACAGCGTTCATGACATCGCGTTGATCGACATCGGCTTGCCGGACGGCAACGGCATCGACCTGATCCGGATGCTGGCAAACGACCATCCCCAGATCCTGCCGGTGGTGACGACGATCTACGACGACGACGCCCATCTGTTCGATGCCATCGCCGCCGGAGCGAAAGGCTATCTGCTCAAGGATCAGCACGCCGACACGCTGGTCGGCTACCTGCATCGCATCGACGCAGGCGAGCCACCGCTATCGCCGTCCATCGCGCAGCGGATGTTGACGCATTTCGCAAAGCGCAGCGTGGTCGATGCCGACGTCGACGCCGAAGCCTCGCTGACGCCGCGCGAACTCGACATTCTTCGCTTGCTCGGCCGCGGCCTGCGGGTCGCGGAGGCCGCGCGCGTGCTTGGACTGACGCCGCACACCGTCGCGGGGTACGTCAAGACGGTCTATCGCAAGCTCAACATTTCCTCGCGCGCCGAAGCCGCCATCGAAGCGGTACGGCGCGGGCTGGTGTGAAGGATCGCGCGACTCGTATTATCCTCCACCTCGACGATGCCCGCTGCCCCGCGCTAGCCGTTCGCTTCCGCACCCGCCTTCAGCTTGTTGATGACGGTATCCAGCGTCTTGCGCTCGTCGACCGTCAGTTGCCTGAGCAACCCGGCCTGGGCACGGCGCGCGCTCGGCATGATGCGCCGATAAAGCCGAAGGCCTTTCTCGGTGATGTCGAGAACGTGACGCAGTTCGTGCGTATCGTCCTGCGTGCGCTGGACCAGTTTGCGTTTCTCCAGCGCGAGCAACGCCCGGCTCATCTGGCCCTTGTCCATCTCCGTGGCATCGCGCAGCGCACGCGTAGTGCACGCCCCGTGGCGGACCAACATCGTCAGGACGCGCCACTCGGGCAGGCTCACCTCGTATTCGAGCAGATATCGCCGCGTGCTGGCGCGCAACAGCAACGCGCCGAGATGGGTGATCCTTAGACTCAGGAAGTCGTCGACCTGAAGATTGGCACCATCCGCGCCGGGCTTGATCCAGTTCTTCACATTCGACTTCGCCAGATTCGAATTCGCCAACCCCCTCGCCCTCCTCCCGATTCGTCGATCGATGCGGTTCGCTTGCGCCACGCGCAACGCCACAAACGATCGCGGCTCCGCCCGCGTATGCACGATGCGTTGCAGCCACATCCATCATCATGGCCGAGAAGACGGCGTTGATAAATCTATCAATTGGTTGATGACGAACAATGACGGCGGTTGTCAGAATCATCCGCGCGGCGGCAGAGACTCGCACGCGACCGTCTGCCCTACTATCACCCTCCAAGTAACAATCCGATGGCGTCTTCAACGCCTCGTCGCGGTTCGAGTTTCTTAACGAAGCTCGTACATTTTCATGAGCGAGATCACCCGAACAAAGATTCGGGAGCAGCGAGTTTGTGACTGACGCTATGGAATGCCGAAAGGCATCCGCATTTTCCCATAGCATTCCGCCGGTCGTCACCAGCGTTTCGCAACGGCTACACGTCGGTCGCGCAGGAATCCGTCGCGGCGATCAACGGAATCCGCAGCGCCATCGAGAAACTGTCGGGCATCTCCTCCACAATCACGTCTGCCATCGAGGAACAGGGCGCGACCACGCAGGGAGTGTCGCGCAACGTGCAGCACGCGGCCCAAGGCGCGCAGGAGGTCTCGTCGAATGTCGGCAATCTTCAGCGCGGGGCGGCGAAAACCGGCAGCGCCTCATCGCAGGTGCTGTCGGCCGCGCAGACTCTGTCACGCGACAGCGCCCGGCTCACCAGCGAGGTGAACAAGTTCCTCACGTCGGTGCGGGTGGCTTGAGAGCAAGGTTTAGTGACCCACACAACCCGGCGGCGGCCCCGCGCAGGCGGGGACGACAATCTTCGTGTGGCTCATGGCCCACAAACGAATGGCCGATTGTAGCGTTTTCAAGCGAAGTGGATACCGGTTCGCGTCAAGAAAACGCGTCAAAAAAGAGTCTGGAGCCCATTCCGATTCTATCGGGATGGAAATGGCTCCAGAAGACGCTCAAGACGGCTGCGCGTCGAGTTTCTGCTTGAGTTGATCGATCACGTCCGGATCGTCGGTGACGACCCGAAGATATCCAAGCCAGGTGATCGGGCCGCATTTGGTGTGCTCGCTGGTCAGTTGATCCTTCAGCGAAGGAAACAGCCCTCTGTGACGCGGCGGAATGAGAAGTTCCATCTCGTATCTCCTGATGTAAGCGACCCGCGATGGTGATCAGCGAGATCGCGGGCGCCCCCGGCACCCCGAAGGCCGCGCTCTCGCGACCTCGACAATACCAGTGCGGCAGTTCAGAGGTTCGCATCGTTGTATCAGCGATGTCCTCCAGGCAAACTTCTGAATTCTAACCACACCAGAATCATAAGTTGGCCAGTATCCTTTCGACTCCGAAGTTCGCCAAGGAGGGCGCTCAAAATGAGGCGAACTTCGGATTCGAGACACGAGAGTCTGTTTCAACTGTGTTGAATCAGACTCGCCGTTTATCTTTTTGTTTGAGCATGATCTTTACCGAAAACCGGTTTCCACTTTTCGGGATCATGCTCTAGCTGGCGACCGCCAGCCGCTTCTCGAAGCTGTTGGGGACCTCGATATCGACTTCGAGCGTCGACACCGCATCGCCCCGATCCATCCGGACGATCACCTTTTCAGGATCCAGCACGATGTGGCGCGAAACCACGGCGAGAATTTCCTCGCGCAGGATGTTGAGCAGATCCGGCTGGCTGCGCAGGCCGCGCTCATGCGCGAGCAGGATTTGCAGCCGCTCGCGGGCGACCGGCGCCGAACCGGTGCGGCGGCGAAGCAGATTGAAGAGGTTCAAGCTCATGCCGCCCTCCGTCCGAGCAGGCGGTCCATGAAGCCCCTGCGCTGTTCGGTCGGCACCACCATATCCACCGTCTCGCCGCTGAGCCGGCGCGCGGCGTCGATGTAGGCGCGGGCGGGCTGGCTGGCGGCGTTGTTCAGCGTCACCGGGGAGCCGACGTTGGACGCCTTCAGGACGTCCTGACTCTCGGGAATGATGCCGAGCAGCGGGACCGCCAGGATTTCGAGGATATCGTCGATGTTGAGCATTTCGCCGCGCGCCGCGCGGCCGGTGTCATAGCGGGTGATCAGCACATGCTTCTTGAGCTGCTCGCCCTTCTCGGCCTTCACCGTCTTGGAATCCAGCATGCCGATGATGCGGTCGGCGTCGCGCACCGACGACACTTCGGGATTGGTGACGACGACCGCTTCGTCGGCATAACGCATCGCCAGCGTGGCGCCGCGCTCGATGCCGGCCGGGCTGTCGCAGATCACCCAGTCGAACTTGGTGCGCAGGTCCGCAATAATGTCGCGCACGCCTTCATCGGTCAGCGCGTCCTTGTCCCGCGTCTGCGACGCCGGCAACAGCCACAGGCTTTCCAGCCGCTTGTCGCGGATCAGCGCCTGCGACAGCTTGGCCACGCCCTGCGCCACGTTGATGAGATCGAACACGACGCGCCGTTCCGCGCCCATGATGAGGTCGAGGTTGCGCAGACCGACGTCGAAATCGACCACGACGACTTTCTCGCCGCGTTGCGCGAGCGCCGCGCCGAGCGCGGCTGTCGACGTGGTTTTTCCCACGCCGCCCTTGCCTGATGTCACGACCAAGACTTTGGCCATCGGTGTCTCCTTGTTGCTAGTTCAGCGGCGTGATTCTGAGGATGTCGCCGTCCAGCCACGCCTGCGCGGGCTGCCGGCGCAGCGTTTCGCCGATGTCTTCGGCGGTCTGGTAGTAGCCATCGATGGCCAGCAGTTCGGCCTCGATCTTCTGGCAATAAATGCGTGCGGCCGAGTTGCCGTTGATGCCGGCCATCGCCCGCCCGCGCAGCGTCCCGTAGACATGGATGGAGCCGCCCGCGACGATCTCCGCGCCGGAGCCGACCGAGCCGAGCACCGTGACGTCGCCCTCGGTATAGACGATGCGCTGGCCCGAGCGCACCGGATTGCGCAGCAGCAGCGACGGCGCCGGAGGGGGCGGCGGCTGAACCTCGACCTTCTTCGGCTCGACCTGTTCGACCACGCAGCCGCGCCCGCCGCCCAGCACCGGCGGCAATTTCGGATCGAGCCCGTCCGGCTCGATGCCTTCGAGGCCGAGCACGCGAATGCCGCGGGTCTCGAGGCTCGAGACCAGATGCGCGACCCCGTGCGAACTCAGTTCGACCGCCGCGAGATCCAAAACAATCGGACGGCCCGCGAAAAACCCCGGCGAATGCGCCAGCGTCGCGTCGATCTCCTCCAGCCAGTTCATGATCGGCATGAACGGCGAGAACACGAACGCAACGTAAGATCGGCCCCGGAGGCGCATCACCTGACGTTGCGGCTCCACCTTTGCATCCATGAGTGAGCGCTCTCTGCTTTCCAAAAGTTTGTCATTGGTTAATTTTAAATTGAGCAGTGTCGGTTAATGAGGAGTTAACGATGGGCGTTTCCGGGCCCTGAAATGTTGCGGAATCGTTAAATGGAACTTCGGGAAGAGGTTTGCGGGTCGATAGCGGGTCCGTGTGGTTGCAGTCGCGCGTTCGATGCGCGGATTCGCAACACGAAAGACGTCGTCCCCGCGCAGACGGGGATCCAGACGCCATGGCGATTCGGCGCCGTCACTGGCGGCGAGTTTCTTTTGTAACTTCCGACGCCAGGGATTCTGGGTCCCCGCCCGCGCGGGGACGACGTTGAGGGTGTTTGATCCGCCGCGCTACATTCCAAATCATATCTGAAATCGATTCGTCGGGACGGCAGGGCGTCCGCGCCATCACGAAGAACCAACCGGAGAGCGAAGCATGACGAAAGCACCGATCTGGCAGTGGTCCGCGGTCGAGACGGCGGCGGCCATCAAAGCCGGCGATGTCAGTTCGCAGGAGGTCGTGGCGGCGCATCTCGCCCGGATGAAAGAGGCCAACCCGGCGCTCAATGCCGTCGTGGTCGATCTCGGCGACAGCGCGCTGAAAGCCGCCAAGGCGGCCGATGCGACGCGTGCCGCCGACAAGACCGGAAGCGGGCTCGGGCCGCTGCACGGCGTTCCGGTGACCATCAAGATCAATATCGACGTCGAGGGGCAGGCCAATTCGAACGGTGTCGCGGCCTTCAAGGACAATATCGCCCCCGGCGATTCACCGGTGACCGCCAATCTGAAGAAGGCCGGCGCGATCGTCATCGGCCTCACCAATACCCCGGAATTCTCGCTGCGCGCCTTCACCGACAATCCGCTGCACGGCCTCACCCGCAATCCCTGGAATCCCGAGGTGACCTGCGGCGGCTCCTCCGGTGGCGCCGGCGCGTCGATCGCGGCCGGCATCGGCACCATCGCACACGGCAACGATATCGGCGGCTCGCTGCGCTGGCCGGCGCATTGCAACGGCATCGCTACCATCAAGCCGACGCAGGGCCGCATTCCGGCGTTCAACCCGAGCGCGACGGCGGAGCGGCCGCTGATGGCGCAGTTCATGTCCTCGCAGGGGCCCCTCGCCCGCGAGGTGCGCGACGTGCGGCTCGGCCTCGAGGTGATGGCGCAGCGCGACCCGCGCGATCCGTGGTGGGTGCCGGCGCCCCTTCAAGGCCCACCGCCGGCAAAGCCGGTCAAGGTCGCGCTCGCGAAAATTCCCGACGACATGACGACCGATCCCGGCGTGATGGCGCTGATCCGGAAAGCCGCCGATCATCTCGCCGATCAAGGTTACGCGGTGAGCGAGGTCGAGGTGCCCGACGTCAACGGCGTGTGGCAACTCTGGTGCGACCTGATCCTGACCGAAATCGGCGTGTTGCAGAAAGAGCAGATGCTCGCGGTCTCCAGCCCGGATTTTCACAAGGCCTTCGACGGCATCGTCGGGCTGGCGACGCAACTCGACCAGGCCGGCTACATGAAAGCGATCGGCGACCGCTCGCGCCATATCCGCAACTGGATGATGTTCATGGAGGAGTATCCGCTCGTGCTGGCGCCGACCACGGTGCGGCGCACGCCGGAGGTCAATGCCGACCTCAAGGGCGAGCAGCGCATCAAGGAGATTTTCCAGAACGACCTCCGCTTCATCTCGGCGATCAACGTGCTCGGCCTGCCCGCCGCCGTCGTCCCGGTCGGCCTGCTCGAGGGATTGCCGGTGGGCGTGCAGATCATCGGGTCGCGTTATCGCGAAGACCTCTGCCTCGACGCCGCCGCCGCCATCGAAAGCAGGACGGGCGTGCTGGCGAAACAGCTTTGGAGCCGGTAGTGCGAACAGCGTCAGGGCGAGAGCCGCGTTAGCACCCCTGTCTGCAACTGTTCGCGGAGCCTGAATTTCTGCACCTTTCCTGAGCCGGTGAGAGGAAACTCCGTACAGATGAACCATTCCGTCGGCAGTTTGAACGGTGCAAGCGCAGCACGACAATGCGCTTGCAGCTCCGATACCGTTGGCGGCGCGTCCGGGTTCGAGGCGCGCACCGCAGCGCCGATCACCTCGCCCCAGTGATCGTGAGGAATGCCAAACACGGCGACATCCGCCACGGACGGGTGTTCGAAGAGAACGGCCTCAATTTCACGCGGATAGATATTCTCTCCGCCGCGAATGATCATGTCGCGCAAACGACCGGTGATCTGCACATAACCCCGGTCATCCATCGTGCCGAGATCGCCGGTCCGCACCCAGCCGTCGGCAACGATTGTCTCGGCCGTCGCTTTCGGCATATCGAAATAGCCGATCATGCTCTGATAGCCCCGCGCCTGAATCTCCCCTTCCAGCCCGGAAGGGAGAATTTCGCCGCTGGCAGGATCAACCACCCTGACTTCGACCTGCCAAAGCGGGCGCCCTGAACTGTTCGCCTTATCCTCGAGCGTATCGTCAGGCGATGTCTGGCAGACGATCGGACTGAGTTCGGTCTGGCCGTAGACAGGCGTCAGATCACAGCCGAGCCCTTCCTCGACCCGACGCAACAACTCGACCGGCACCGGCGCCCCGCCGCACAATGCGGTGCGCAGCGACGACAGGTCATGTTTGCTTTTGCGCTGCTGCTCCAGCAACGCGATCAGCATCGTCGGAACGCCGAGCGTCAGATTGCCGCGCTCGCGTTCCATGGCGGCGAGGACAAGTTCCGGATCGAACAGCAACGGCAACACGTAAGTCGAACGCGTCGTCACGCATCCGAGCACACTCATCGCCGATCCCGCCGTATGAAACAGTGGCATCGGGCTTACGAATACACCGCCGTTCAACCCGGCCCGCGCGGCGACGTAGTAGGCGTTGGTCACCAAACCGCGATGAGGCAGCAAAGCGCCCTTCGGCTCGCCCGTGGTCCCCGACGTATACTGGACCTGAGCCGGATCGCCCGGCTTCACGACCGGCAGCGCGCCGGAACGAGATTTTCCGCGAACAATTGTCTGCCAGCCGGCCATGCAGAATGTTTCGCGGACCTCATTGGAAACTTCACCGACGACCGCCGCCATATCCGTGCCGCGGAAATGATCCACGTGGATCAATCCGACCGCCTGCGACTGGCGCAGCTCGTAACGCAACTCGCCCGCCCGCAAGGCCGGGTTCGCAGTAACCAGCACCAACCCGGCCAACGCGGCGCCATATTGCACGAACACCCATTCAGGAACGTTCGGCGCCCAGATGCAAACCCGTTCACCGGGCTTGTAGCTCTCCAACAGCCAATGCGCGCAGTTCTCCGCCTCAGCAAGTAACTCGGCATAGGTCCAGCGCCGGTTCGTGGCGTCCGCTCCGACCAGCGAGGCCATGCCGTCCGGCACGACTTCAACCAGCGCGGTGCGACCCGGCGCCTCGCGCGCTGCTTCGCGCAACGCATCCCCAGCCGTCAGATCCAGAACGGGACGCGTCGTATCGGCAGGCCAATAGGAGAGCGACATGATCAGACCTCCGGGATCGGACCACCACCGTTCGGCATCGGCTTGCCGGAATCGCGCCATTCGACCGCGGCATGGAAGCCGCGCTGCTCCGCGAACTCCTTGAACCATCGCCCTTCGGCGGAGTGACGCGTGATGCCGTCGAACAGCGACGCCAACGTCTGCGTCGATCGCAATCCCATGTTGTCGAGCGCCTGATTGATCATCAGCTTCTGCATGGCGAGGTGGTTGGTCGGCACGCCAGCCATCCGGTCGGCAAGCGCCTCGACACGGGCGTCAAGCTGATCGGCCGGGACCGATTCAAGCACCAGCCCCCACTCGGCGGCGGTGCGGCCGTCGATTTTGTCGCCGGTCAACAGCATGCGCTTCGCGCGCTCGACACCGAGGCGATAGACCCACATCGCCGTGGTCGGGCACCCCCAGATGCGGGCTGGCATATAACCGATCTTGGCATCGTCAGCCATGACGACCAGATCGCAGCTCAAGGCGATATCGCTGCCGCCCGCGACGGCGTAACCGTGGATCTTGCAGATCGACGGCGTCAGCGAACGGAATAGCGCAAAGAAATCTTCGGTGTTGCGGCTCATGCCGCGAAAGTCGCGCATGGCATCCCAGGAAGGGCCTTCCTGATTCCATTCGCTGCCACGTCCTTCGGCAAACTTCTTGAGATCGTAACCGGCGCAGAATGCGGGACCATCCCCCGACAGAATGATGACGTGAACATTTGGATCGGCGTCGGCCTTCTCGACCGCCATGCGGATTTCCCGCGGCATCCGGTCGTCAATCGCGTTCAGGCGATCGGGGCGCGACAACGTAATGTAAGCCTTGCGATCGCGTGCTTCGTAGCGAAGAGTTTGAAACTCGGTCATCCGGGTGGTCCTTGAGTTAGGGTCAAAATATCCGGCTCGATGCATGGTCACGGCATCAGGCAAGGCCCGAGTTGGCGACACCCATCTGCCAAGAAAAGGCGCGGCGCACGGAAACTATGAGGCCGTTCGAAATCGCACATGCTTGCGTGCGGCGCCGCCATATTGCCGCGCAGGCATGACCGCTCTCGTGTGGATTCCAGCCAAGGAGAGAGCGAAGGCACGGCATCGAACCTCACTTCATCATCATGCGCCGGCGCGACGCGCAGAGCCGCGCTTGGCTTAGATTTCAGACAAATATCTCAACAGTCAGATTTGACTGTCAAAGTAGAGATTATACCGTCATTCCTGACTGTCAACACGAAAGTGCCGACGCAAGCCGCACGGGTTCCGCCATGCCCATATCTTCAACAGGGACAGTTTGCAGGCGCTTGCAGAAATCAATCCGACGACGACGCGCTTGTCGGCTTTTGATCCAGCAGGATACGTATCGCCCAAATCCACTCGTCAAGGAGGCGATTGCGACGCGCACGGTTGTTCCGCAGCACGCCCGCCAAAGCGAGGCCGCGGACAAACTCTGTTGTTAAAGCGACAACCGTTGCGTAGCCGGGACGCTCGCGCAGCGGCCCGAACAGATCACCAACGACACGCTCCAGATCGCGGCGCGCACGACTTTCGGCAGCGCGAAGACCTGTCCGCAGTTGCGCATCGGTTCGCGCCACGGCCCACAACTCCAGTTCAGCGAGATAGGCTGGCTGGGCGAAGGCATCGGCAAGAATGCGGGTCGCGCGCTCGATCGGATCGGCTATGTCCGTATGAGTTGCCAGCGCATCGCGCGCCGCGCTCTCATTCCGGCGCACAAGCTCGTCGACAGTCGCAGCCAATAGTTCGGCATGGGTCGGGAAATGATGAAGCAACGCGCCGCGACTAACCCCGGCGCGCTGCTGAACCGCAACCGTTGTGGTCGCACCCGAGCCCTCCTCGACGAGCGACGCAACCGCCGCATCGAGAATCCGCCGATGCGTCGCCTCATGCTGGGAGGCACGAACGGACGGACGAGGCTTTGTCTTTACCGCCATGGACGATGATCTTTTGGCTCAACAGTCAATCATGACTGGAAATTACGCTATATCAACACAGCGGACTGTCAAGCACATGCGGCAGCTCGCTTCATTCGTCCGGCGCGCGCAGAGACTTTACAAATTCTGCTTTCGCCACACCGATTGATAACCGAACAGAAAAAATGGACGCAGGGCCATCGGCGGGCTAAGAATCCCGGCACGAAAACAAGCGCGATGGATGCTCAAATCCATGGGCCGGAATTTCCTCGTCGCAAGACATTGCGCGGCGACGGAGATGGCATCCATGGGCAATCAATCCGCTCGCGCGGTCCTGATGTCATTTTCTTCGGAGCCGAAGGACGCAGATGAATATCGAGTTTGGGCCAGAGCTTGAGAATTTTCGTCAGGAGGTCGCGGCGTTTCTCGACACCGCGCCGACGCCCGCCATTCGCGAAGCCGGCAGGAAAACCACCAGCGTGTTCGCGCCCTTCGAGGAAGCCATCGCCTGGCAGAAGATCCTGAACGCCAGGGGATGGGCGGCGCCGGCGTGGCCGAAGGAATACGGCGGCACCGGCTGGTCGGTGGAGCAGCGCTACATTTTCGCGGAAGAGTGTCGCAAACGACAACTGCCGCCGCTGTTGCCGAACTGCCTCCAGATGGTCGGCCCGATGCTGATCGATCTCGGTACCGAGGAACAGAAGCGCAAGCACCTGCCGCCGATCCTCGCCGGCGAGGTCTACTGGACGCAGGGCTACTCCGAGCCGAACGCCGGCTCCGATCTCGCCTCGCTGCAATGCGCGGCGGTGTCCGACGGCGACGACTACATCATCAACGGCTCCAAGATCTGGACCACGCTGGCGCATCACTCCAACCGCATGTTCATGCTGGTGCGCACCGACAAGACCGGCAAGAAGCAGGAGGGCATCACCTTCCTGCTGCTGGAGCGCACCGATTATCCCGGCATGGAAATCCGCCCCATCATCGGCCTCGACGGTTTTCCCGAACAGTGCGAGGTGTTCTTCGACAACGTGCGCGTGCCGAAGTCGGGCCGCGTCGGCGCGGAGAACGACGGCTGGTCGGTGGCCAAGCATCTCCTGAAGCATGAGCGCGGCGGCTCTGCCGCGAGCCCTGCGCTGCTGAACAATATCGCGCGGATTCGCGAAGCGGCGAAGGCGACGCAGTCGCCGTTCGGCGGCGCGCTGGCTGACGATCCGGTGTTTCAGCGCGATCTCGGCGAACTGGAGGCCGACATCCTGTCCTATCGTCACTTCGAGCAACTCGCCATCAGCGGCCATCCGATGGTGAAGGACGCCGCTTATCCGTCGATGAACAAGACGATGAACTCGGAATTGTCGCAGCGCGTCTCGATCATGATGACGCGCGTCTCCGGCATCGAAACCGTTCCGTTGCAACTGGGAGCGTTGAGCGTCGGCTCGAACGTCGCGCCGCTGGGCTCGGATTTCGATCTGATCGCGATGCCGTATTATCTCAACACCCGCGCCACCTCCATCTATGCCGGCACCAACGAAGTGCAGCGCGACCTGATCGCGCGCACGGTGCTGGCCGCCAATCGCTGAGGATCGGATTATGGATTTCCTGTTCACCGAGGAGCAGACCATGCTCCGCGACAGCGTGGCGCGCTTTCTCGACAAGACCTACGACTTCGATGCGCGTCAGGCGCTGCTGCGTTCGGAAGCGCCGTATTCGAAGGCGGCATGGAACCAGTTCGCGGAGCTGGGCGTGCTGGCGCTGCCGTTTCCCGAAGACGTCGGCGGCCTCGGCGGCAGCGTCACCGACCTCGTCCCGGTCGCGGACGTGTGCGGCGCGCATCTGACGGTCGAGCCGTGGGCCTTCGCGCTGGTGCTGGCCGGCAGTGCGCTGGCGGCGGCAGGCAATCATGCGACGGCACGCAAGCATCTTGCCGATCTCATCGGCGGCGCGAGCATCGGGGCTTTCGCTTATGACGAGCATCGCGGCATCGCCGCACCGGCGCAGATCGCGATGACGGCAACACCATCCAGCGACGGCTTCGTGCTGAACGGCGAGAAACGGCTGGTGTTCGGCGCGGCGGAGGCCGACTTCATGGTGGTCGCCGCGCGCGCCGCCGGTCAGCCGGGCGATACAAGCGGCCTCGTGCTGCTGCTGGTCGATCCGCACGCATCTGGCGTCACCCTGACGCCGTTCCGCACGCAGGACGGCCGCAGCGCCGCGCATGTGCGTTTCGACAACGTGCGCGTTGCCCGCACGGACGTGCTGACCAACGACGCGCACGATCTCATCGCCAAACTGATCTCCGATGCGATCCTCGTCCTCGCCGCGGAAGCCGTCGGCGCGATGGGCGCGCTGCTGCGCATCACCGGCGCCTACGCCACCACCCGCAAGCAATTCGGCGTCGCCATCGGCACCTTCCAGACCGTGGCGCACCGCCTCGCCGACATGAAGATCGCCCACGCCAAGGCTTATGCCTCGCTGATGTATTCCACCGCGCTCGCCGAAGCGGGCCGACTCACCCCGCGCGACGTCTCGGTGTTGAAAGCACAGGTCGGAAAGATGGGGCGCAGCATCGCGGAGGCTGCCGTGCAGACCCATGGCGGCGTCGGCATGACCGATGAACTGTCCGTCGGCCACTATCTGAAACGCCTGCTGGCGTTCGAGACGATGTTCGGCGCGCCGGATTATCACTTCCGCAAGATCGGCAGTTCGGCCGCGTGATGCGGCTGCAACTGCGTCACTGAAATTCACCTTCCCGATTGCAACCATTCAGAGAGTTCAAGATGATCAAGACTCGTTTCACCGAGATGTTCGGCGTCCAGCATCCGATTGCCCAGGGCGGGATGCAGTGGGTCGGCAAGGCCGAACTGGTGTCCGCCGTCGCCAACGCCGGCGCGCTTGGCTTCATCACCGCGCTGACGCAGCCGACGCCGGAAGATCTCGTCAAGGAAATCAAGCGCACCCGCGAGATGACCGACAAGCCGTTCGGCGTGAACCTCACGATCCTGCCGGCGGTGAAGCCGCCGCCCTATGCGGAGTATCGCGCGGCCATCATCGAGTCCGGCATCAAGGCGGTGGAGACCGCCGGCTACAAGCCGGAGGAGCACATCGCCGAATTCCAGAAGCACGGCATCAAGGTGATTCACAAATGCACCGCCGTGCGTCACGCGGTGTCGGCCCAGCGCATGGGCGCCGACGCCATCTCCATCGACGGTTTCGAATGCGCCGGCCATCCCGGCGAGGACGACATTCCGGGCCTGATCCTGATTCCGGCGGCCGCCGAAAAGATCACCATTCCGATGATCGCCTCCGGTGGCTTCGGCGACGGGCGCGGCCTCGCCGCCGCGCTGGCGCTGGGCGCCGAAGGCATCAACATGGGCACCCGTTTCCTCGCCACGACGGAAGCGCCGATCCATCAGAAGATCAAGGAGCAGATCGTCGCCAACGACGAACGCGCCACCGACCTGATTTTCCGCACCATGCGCAACACCTCGCGCGTCTCCCGCAACGATGTCAGCCAGGAAGTGGTGCGGCTGGAGAAGGAAGGCGCGAAGTTCGAGGACGTTCGCCATCTCGTGGTCGGCGCGCGCGGCAAGGTGGTCTATGAGAGCGGCGACCAGAACTACGGCATCTGGTCGGCAGGTTTGATTCAGGGCCTGATCCACGACATCCCAACCTGCGCCGAGTTGATCACTCGCATCGTCACCGACGCCGAGAACATCATCCAGCAGCGTCTGGCGAATTTCATCGTCAAGTAAGCGCGCAACCATCGCCGGTCGCGGACAAGCGACCGGCTTACCAATCCGAAGGAAGATGCCATGACCGCGCTGGTGCTGAGGAACGACACAGACGGATGCGCCGTGCTGACGCTTAACCGTCCCGACAAGCTGAACTCGCTCAACGTCGCGCTGTTCGCCGAACTCGACGCGCATGTCGATGCCCTCGCGAAAGACACCGACCGCGTCGGGCTGGTGATGCTGCGCGGCGCCGGCAAGTGCTTCTCGGCGGGGCACGACCTCAACGACATTTCCGCCGGCGAGAAGCCGCCGCGTCCAAACTTTCAGGCCAGCATCATCGAGAAGCTGGCCAACCTGCCGCAACCGGTGATCACCGCCGTGCACGGCCACTGCTACACCGGCGCGCTCGAACTCGCGCTGGCGGGTGACCTGCTGGTCTGTTCGGAGAGCGCCAAATTCGCCGATACCCACGCGCGTTGGGCGCTGACGCCGGTGTGGGGCATGAGCCAGCGCCTGCCGCGCCGCGTCGGCCTGCCGAAGGCGCGCGAGATGATGTTCACCTGCCGCACCTATTCGGGGCGCGAAGCCGAGGCGATGGGCCTCGCCAACGTCTGCGTGGCGGACGCAGACTTCGATGCCGAACTGGACAAGCTGGCGAAGACCATCCTCGCCAATTCCTGGTTCAGCCATCGCGCCAACAAGGCGCTGCTGATGGAGACCGACGGCCTGCCGCTGGCCGCCGGCCTCGGCCACGAGATCGCGCGCAGCCGCGGGCGCGGCCCGGACATGGTGGAACGCATCGCCGCGTTCCAGAACAAGACCGCCAAGGTGTCGTGAGAATGAGGAATTGCGCCGCTCATCCTGAGCGGGATGGCGCTCCCTAGGGGAATCGAACCCCTGTTTCAGCCTTGAGAGGGCC